>ERZ857521.454-NODE-454-length-63085-cov-4.907108_pt1 | contig 63085 bp, 41 predicted proteins | sample MGYA00519701_ERZ857521 | MGnify/ENA primary metagenome ERZ857521 (study PRJEB31778, sample SAMEA3449346) | human gut metagenome | biome: human gut; feature: human-associated habitat; material: faeces | place: United Kingdom | collected 2010/2012 ...
AGATAGAATTATGGGAGAAAACAACGAAAAACTACAATGAAAATGGCATATGGAGAGGGTATGGGCTACCATCTTCATATGCCATCTTATTTTTGGAGAACATTTACTGAATATCCCTAAAAAAGGGGGAGTGTGTCAAAATGCAGATTTTGCTACACTCCCTTAAGGTGCGTCAGAATAAGATGCACCGTCCTTTAACCCCTATTTAACGACCAAAATCATTCATAAGACGCACGGATCTTAGCAGCAATATCTGCCAATTCCTCTTGCGACAACTCCAATTTCTTTCCTCCGAAATACATATCCGATTCCTTTGTGATAGGTATCAGATGAATATGCGCATGAGGAACTTCCAATCCCATTACCGCCACACCTACACGCTTGCAGGTGATTGCTTTTTCTTGTGCGCGCGCCACGCGCTTGGCAAAAGCCATCATCCGCCCTAACTTGGCATCTTCAATGTCAAATAAATAATTGATTTCCTCTTTCGGGATAACCAATGTATGTCCGAGCGCTACCGGATTAATATCCAAAAAAGCGAAGAACTCATCATCTTCCGCTATTTTGTGGCAAGGAATTTCACCTGCTACGATTCTGCTGAATATCGTTGCCATAACTGTATGAGATTAAATTGAAATATCCATAATTTCGAACTTCATCATGCCGGAAGGCACTTTTATCTCGACAACATCGCCTACCTTCTTGCCCAATAAACCTTGCGCGATAGGGGTACTGATTGCGATCTTTCCCTCTTTCAAGTTGGCTTCTGAATCGGAAACCAAGGTATAAGTCATCACTGCATTGTTTTTCGTATTCTTGATTTTCACCTTATTCAGGATCTGCACCTCATCGGTCTGAACACGCGATTCGTCAATCAGCCGGGCATTGGCAATCAACCCTTTCAATTGAGCCAATTTAGCTTCCATTATACCCTGAGCCTCCTTAGCGGCATCATATTCCGCATTTTCTGACAAGTCTCCTTTATCGCGTGCTTCTGCAATCTGTGCCGATATTTCCGGACGTTTTACAGATTCTAAATAATCGATTTCGGCCAAAATCTTATTATAGCCGTCTTTCGTCATGTAGCTAACAGCCATACAAAATCCTCCTATTTTTATTTATTTGTAATTCCGTTTAGAAATACACATTCCCCAATCCCGAATCCCGCTTACGGAAAAGGTTCTGTGTAATAAAAAAAGAATCCCCGTCAATTTACTTGACAGGAACTCTTCCGATATCGTAAAGACATTGCAAATATAAGGCAAGTTTTTTAATTTGCAATATTTTCTTTTCTGCTTTATAACATATTTGAGAAAGCATAGATTGGCACGCTTTCTGTTGAGGGTCCATTTTTTGTTCCCCTGAAGTCTTCTTAATCCGACTCCTTATAATGCTGCTTTTATATCATTTTCCAGCTTATGCGGATAATCTTCGCGTTTTACAACATTACCATTTTTATCCAAAAGAAAAAGAGCGGGCAATTGCTTTACATTATATAAAGCAGCCGCTTGCGAATAGACAGTTTCCGGATCGTGTACACAGGTCCAAGGCAGATTAGAGGCTGCATTTTTCCAGAAGTGTTCGTCCGCATCCAGTGAAATCTGGTAAATCTTCAATCCTTTGTCGGCATATTTCGAATAAAGTTTGTTCAACTCTATGTTCAATGCCGGCGACCACTCCGCCGCATAGGCTGTAAAGTTGACCAAGACCGGGTGATTATGAGCAATTTCCGACAATTTCACTACATTTCCATAAACATCCGGAAGAGATATCTCCAGGAAGCTGACCTCTTTGGTCTCTATTTCATCCAGATTCAGCTTTTGCTGACTACGGATGACCTTGATAGATTGCAAGGCCAAATTGTATAACTGCTTGGTACGCGGACTTTCCGGATAAAGGTGATTATAGCTGGTGGCCACCGCGCCGTATGCCCGCGAATCGGTCTTGTCGTACAAATCAAACAAAAGCAATCCGTTTACCTGCTGAAACAAAGCATAATAGGCTACAGTAGACATCGGGGCGCCATAAATATATTTCAACGCCACCTCCTTATAGGCTTTCGAAGCCTCCATGATGCGGTTTACGTATGCTGTATCTTCCAAATGCTTGTGCTCATATTCCTTACGGATCCGGTTGATCGCCTGATTAGCATCCAGCTGAGCCAATGTGATTTCCTTGATAGCCTTGCAATTATCCGAACCGTCCACTTGATAAGAAGTTGCAAAAGTACCGGCATCAGCCGCAACCGTAATAACCTCAGTCGAGTCAATCGCGAAGTTAATCAACTGATTCTTCAACCGCAAACGATAGAAATCCGGATATTCAGGACGAGCTTGTTTGAATTCAAATTTACCGGCAGGATTCAGCTTGACCGAGTCCAAGACCACAACCGATGACACACCTACGTTTTCCAAATACATCGTCTGTCCGTCTGCTCCGGACACCACACCTTTCACCGTGAAGTTCTTGTCATCTTGACACGAAGAGACAACCAGCAGAGCCAACAAAATCCATAGATAATCGAAAATATACTTCATCATCTTTTTCTGCTTTTTATTATTCGAGATGCAAATATACAAAGATTGGTTTGAAATTTAAAAATAATAAAAGAAAATGAAAGGAGAACAATGGATATAAAGTTTGAAAATCATGCTTATATTCGGAGATGTTTATACCTAATATTAAAAAGATAAGCAATATATAGAATGGCATGAGGCATTGCCTATATATAATAAGGTATATAGCATAAATAATTTTCATCCGAATGGCTGTTATTTTTATGCCGATCTTTGTTGAAAAAGAATGGGACGTTTGTTTTCGTTTATGCCGACCTTTTTCCGAAAAGAGTGCGATCTTTTAGTCCTGGCGGAACTACAGTCTTATTCCTCTTTTGGCCATAAAAGCAATTTGCTTACCATTTTCTCGATTTTAACACAAATAAGATTTATTTTTACAATATGTTGGCTAAACTTGGTTGCTTTTTATTCAAGAATAGCAGATATTTGACTTTTAATAAAGAAAAGCTTTTTCAAGTCACAATGTTAAAAGCAACTCTTTTTTTAGGGAATTATTTGAAAAAAATTTCGATTGAATATGTTTTGTAATAAAATATTTATATCTTTGTAACGCATTCTTAGAGGAAAAAGACGTAGTTCCGCCAGAACTAAGTCGTTTTTAAAAGAAAGTTAAGGACAGCAAATAAGAATAATGTTAAACGTAAAAACAAAAAAAGCCTATGGTTAAAAACAATTTGTAAGTAATTAATACAATCGTATAACAAAAAATAATAAACAAGAAATAGTTAGTTAGTTAAACCCAAAAATCGATTTTTCATGAGAAAGTCATTAGCTTTATTATTGACATTCTTTCTGTGTATGACAGCCTATGCGCAGAAAACGATTAGCGGAACTGTAATTGATAAGGATTTGAATGAGCCGCTAATTGGTGTAAATGTACTTTTGAAAGGTACAACAACAGGTACCGTTACGGACTTTGATGGTAAATATACATTGGAAGTTCCTGATGATAACGGTATATTGGTATTCTCGTACGTAAGTATGAAAACTGTGGAAGAGCCTATCAACGGGCGTACGACGATTGATGTCGCCATGTCATCCGATTCCGAAGCTCTGGAAGAGGTCGTTGTAACGGCAATGGGTATCAAGCGTGAATCAAAGACCTTGACTTATTCGGCTCAGACCGTAGGTGGCAAAGACCTGAATGAGATCAAGAACGTAAACATGATCAACGCTTTGCAAGGTAAGAGTGCCGGTTTACAGATTACCCCGAACTCCACAGGTGCCGGTGGTTCTTCAAAGATCCTGTTCCGTGGTAACAAGTCTATTAGTGGTAGCAACCAGCCGTTGATTGTTGTAGATGGTGTGCCGATGATGATGAATGTATCAACAGCACAAACCGATATGGCATACGGTGGTCAACGCGATGGTGGTGATGCCATGTCAACCATCAACCCGGACGATATCGCCCAGATTACCTTGCTGAAAGGTGCATCAGCAGCCGCATTGTATGGTGCCGTTGCAGCCAATGGTGCTATTATGATTACCACCAAATCGGCTCAATCCGGTAAGGTTTCTATCAACGTATCCAGCAACACGACGGTTGAGACTCCGATGGTATTGCCGAAATTCCAGAACACCTACGGCGTAAGCAATGAAGGTACATTCAGCTGGGGGGAAAGACTGGCTTCTGCAGCTCCTAACTACGCAAAGAAATTCTACCAGCCGGGTTATACGACCAACAACTCCATCTCATTGGCCGGTGGTAACGAGAATATCTCTTCTTATTTCTCTTATTCAAACGTATCATCTAACGGTATCGTTCCAGAGAATGATTATCTGAGCCACAACTTGATGGCTAAGGTTGGCTTCAACCTATGGAAGAAAGTGCACGTTGACGTATCTGCACGTTACAACAACCAGCACATCGAGAACCAACCTGCTGCAGGTTATCTGAGCAACCCGATTACCGGTGCTTACCTGTTCCCGAGAGGCGAGGATTGGGATTACTACAAGAACAACTATGAGGTGTATGACGGTACACGTAATATCAATGTACACAACTGGACGAATACCCTTCAAGAACAGTTCACCAACCCGTACTGGATGCTGAATCGCCAGAAACCGGTAACCGACCGTAACCGTTATGAATTTGGCGGTAGTGTGAAATATGATATTTTGGAAGGTCTTTCTGTAACAGGTCGTTTACGTTACGAACGCGGTGAAGAACAATGGACATTGAATGAATATGCTTCCAGTACAGCTAACCGTAACTTGTTAGGTACCCTGAAGGATACACGGACATTCAGTGACCAGACATACGCTGACTTGTTAGCTCAGTACAACAAGACTTGGAATGAAACTTATTCATTGTCTGTAACTGCCGGTGCCAGCTACCAGAAGACAGAGAGAACAAGTTCTGAAATCATCGGTTGGGGTGATAAGGCTTATTCCGTAAATAATGGTATCATCACTCCGGGTGCTTACTTCCCGAACGTCTTCAATCCGAAGAACTATTACACTGTACAGACTACATTCACACGTGAAAGAAAACGTTTGAACTCTGTATTCGCTACAGCTCAGTTCGGCTATAAAGAAGGTTTGTTCGTAGATGTATCCGGTCGTAACGACTGGTCTTCTTCATTGGCATTTACCGATGGCGTTTCTTTCTTCTATCCGTCATTCGGTGTTAGTGCCTTGTTGGATAAGTTCTTTGACTTTGGTGATCAGGTTGATTTGTTCAAGCTTCGTGCTACCTATTCTATCGTAGGTAACGATGTGCCTATCGGTGTAACAAACGAGCTTTATACTTTCGGAGAAACCGCCGGTTCTATCGCACCTCCAGAAAGCTCATCTTTCCGTACATTGAAACCGGAAAAGACAAACTCTTTGGAAGTCGGTTTTGACGGTACATTCTTCCAGAACCGCTTCAATGTAAACGTTACTTACTATAAGACGAATACGAAGAACCAATACTTCAATATTTCTGCTCCGTGGGAAACCGGTTTGAGAAACCGTTATATCAATGCCGGTAACGTACAAAACCAAGGTTTTGAAGTAGCATTAGGCTGGTACAACCAGTTTACAGATGACTTCAGCTGGAGTACAAACTTCAACTTCTCGTACAATAACAACAAGATTATCGAGTTGTCAGATGAATTGCCTGAATGGACTTTGGCAAGCTATTGTACAGGTGCTAAGATCTTGTTGAAAGAAGGCGGTCACTTTGGTGACTTGTATGTTCGCGATTTGCAACGTGACGAAAACGGTGCTCCTATCGTAGGTGAAAATGGTGCTCCTGTTTTAGGTGGGACAGATAATGATGACTTGGTTTATGTTGGCGATATGAACGCGAAGGTAAACATGGGTTGGACCAACACATTCCATTATAAAGACTTTACGTTGTCATTCTTGATCGATGCGAAGGTAGGTGGACATGTATTCTCCATGACAGAGGCTACATTAGACGGTTGGGGCGTATCAGAACGTTCCGGTGAGGCTCGTGATGCCGGTCAGGTTGTCGTTGACGGTACTTCATTCGACCCGCAACTTTATTACTCAACAACCGGTGGTACAAGCTATAACTCAAACATCTATACCGGTCAGTATGTATATGACGCAACCAACGTTCGTTTGCGTGAATTGTCATTCGGTTATACATTCCGTAACCTGTTCGGTGCAGGCAAGAACCTGACGGCTTCTTTGATTGGCCGTAACCTGTTCTTCTTCTATAAGGATGCTCCGATGGATCCGGATGTAGCTGCTGCAACAGGCAACGGTTGGCAGGGTGTGGATATGTTCGCATTGCCGACATCTCGTAGCTTTGGTTTGAATTTAAAACTTAACTTCTAATCTTAGGGAATTATCGTATGAAACTAAATAAATATTTGAAATTTGCAGCTGTATCAGCATTGACTTTGGCAACAGGCGCATTGACTGTTGGCTGTACAGATAATTTTGAAGAACTGAACACTGACCAGTATGAGTTGGATCCGAATACGCTTCCGTTCTCGGCTCAGTTCCAGGAACCGATGTCGTATGTATATGCTCCGCAACAGAACTTGTTCCAGTACTGCTTCAGTTTGAATGTGGATTTGTTCAGCGGTTATTTCATGACACCGCACAACTTCAATGGTTCCGGTAATGTGGATTATGCATTGAATCGTGGTTTCTGCGGAGGTATGTACGAAAATGTCTATTTGCACATCTTTAATAACACACGTCGTTTGATCACCTCTTGCGAAGAGCAAGGATTTACCGATTATGCCGGTATGATGCGTGTGATTCAGGCGTATGCCGTGCAGATGCTGACGGATGTTTACGGTCCGGTTTCCTATACTTCAGCTATTGAAGATCCGACGGGTGGTGCTTCTTTCGCTTATGACAAGCAGGAAGATATCTATAATTCTTTGTTTACCTTGTTGGACGAGGCTATCCAGAATTTCCAGAATCCGACTTCCGATTTGGAATCCAGACAATCATTCGATGTTTGGTGCAAGGGCGATTTGGATCTGTGGATTAAGGTGGCTAACCAGTTGAAGCTCCGTATGGCAATGCGTATTGTAAAGGCTAATCCGACTTTGGCTCAACAGAAAGCCGAAGAGGCTGCTCAGGCAGGTGTATTGACTCAGGATATCTTGATCAACGAAGGATACAGCAACGAACAGACGCGTATGTTTGAATGGGGTGATAGCGGTATGAATGCCAACCTGATTACCATCATGGAAGGGTATGAAGACCCGCGCTTGCCATTGTATGTAACCATGAACCAAGCAGATGTAACTTGTGAAGATGGTTCTACCATTCCGGCTAATACCCGCTACTTAGGTGTCCGTGGTGGTTGCAACTTGCCGGCTAAACCCAACCAGTGGGGTAACTTCTCGAAGATTGTATGTAGCTATACTACAGCATTCCCGGTAATGAAAGCCGCTGAAGGCTACTTCCTCCGTGCTGAGGGTATCTTGCGTGGCTGGAACATGGGCGGTGGAACAGCTCAGCAATGGTATGAAGACGGTATCCGTACTTCTATCCGTAACGAAGTTGCTTATAAAGGCATTGAAGTATTGGCCGGTGTAACTTCTGTTTCTGATGAGCAAATCGAAAATTACATCAACGGCACTACGCTTCAGGAAGATTTCGTTGACCCGGTTGACAGCCAGAACAACATCGATGCACAGAACGATGTGTGCGTAAAATGGGATGAAAGCGCTACGAATGAACAGAAGTTGCAACGTATCATGATTCAGAAATGGATTGCCAACTTCCCGATTTCTTGCGAAGGCTGGGCTGAATACCGCCGTACCGGTTATCCGAAATTGTTCCCGAACCGTGTAAATTTGAGTAACGGAACTATCGATACCAACGAACAGGTACGCCGTCTGCTTTATTCAGATAACGAAATCAACACCAACAACGTTGAATTGCAAAATGGTATCAACTTATTGAACGAAGAGAACTCGAGCACTCAATTCAGTGGTGATATAGGTGGTACTCGCGTTTGGTGGGATAGAGCTAATGTTGGAAACTTCTAATAGAAGTAATGTTCTCATAACTTCATAAAAAGGTCGTTCGTCTGACGACGGACGACCTTTTCTTTTTATTGGCAATTGGGCTATTGATAATTTTAGGCATAGAATTTATTTGTGAATGTATTATCAATGCTCGATTGCCAATTTTTATTTTTAAAGAAAAACGCACGATTATGCACTGATTAAGTATTGATTTATTACTTTTGTCCCAAAATTTCGGCAAATGAGTTACAATTGGAATACAAGGACTGAATTATTGTTAGGACAAGAGCGTGTCCGTCAACTTCATGATAGTCATGTGCTGGTTGTTGGATTAGGAGGCGTGGGGGCCTATGCAGCTGAGCAGATTTGCCGTGCCGGAATAGGACAGATGACAATAGTAGACGCAGATACGGTAAACGAAAGTAATTTAAACCGTCAGCTTCCGGCTTTGCATTCCACTTTGGGCAAACCTAAAGCTGAAATCATGGCTGCGCGTTTGAAAGACATCAATCCGGAACTGAAACTTACCGTAATCCATGAGTTTCTGCGAGACGAACGTACGGAAGAAATTTTGGATTTAGCGCGATATGATTTTATAGTAGATGCGATTGATTCAGTCAGTCCCAAAGTTTTTTTACTTTATCACGCTTTTCAGCGCCACATTCCCATAATTTCATCCATGGGAGCAGGAGCCAAGTTGGATCCAAGCCAGATCTGCATAGCAGATATTTCGAAAACGATAAATTGCGCTTTGGCAAAAGTAGTCCGTAAACGGTTACGGGGCATGGGTATCTCAAAAGGAATTCCAACGGTATTCTCGAAAGAGATAGCCAATCCCGATGCTGTTATTGAAGTAGATAATGAACAATGCAAACGTACAACAACAGGAACTGTTTCCTATATGCCGGCAATGTTCGGTTGTTATTTGGCGGGATATGTGATTAATAATGTGGGAAAGTCGAAAGTCGGAAGTTAGAAATCGGATGCGAGAAGTTGGAAGGTATCATCTTCTAACGCCTATCTACAAAATTCTATCTTCTAAATTCTTAAAAAGATAAATATATGATAACAGCAAAAGGAATAACCAAAAGTTTCGGAGCTTTGCAGGTCTTAAAAGGAATCGACCTGGAGATCAATAAGGGCGAAGTCGTGTCGATTGTCGGCCCAAGCGGTGCCGGGAAGACTACATTGCTTCAGATTCTTGGTACCTTAGATTCTCCGGATAGTGGCACTTTGCTGATTAACGGGACGAATGTTCAACAATTGTCTGAGCGTCAATTATCCGCATTTCGGAATAAGAATATCGGATTTGTATTTCAGTTCCACCAGCTGCTCCCTGAATTTACAGCTTTGGAAAACGTGATGATTCCGGCATTGATTGCACAGGAAAAAGCCTCTGTAGCCGAGAATCGGGCGAAAGAGATATTGGATTTCCTTAAGTTAAGCGACCGGATGTCCCATAAACCAGCGGAACTTTCGGGTGGAGAAAAACAACGTGTAGCGGTGGCCCGGGCTTTGATCAATCACCCGGCGGTGATTCTGGCCGATGAACCTTCTGGTAGTTTGGATTCGCGGCATAAGGAAGAATTGCACGCTCTATTTTTTGAATTACGCGATAAAATGAATCAGACATTTGTTATTGTCACGCATGATGAACAATTAGCGGCCAATACCGACCGGACGATTCATATTAAAGACGGATTAGTGGTAAGTTATTAGATATGGCAAACAAGGAAAGAGTAACATTTGGTAGCAAACTCGGTGTCATACTGGCCACCGTAGGGTGCGCCGTCGGGTTAGGAAGCATTTGGCGTTTTCCCTATATGGTAGGAGAAAATGGAGGAGCAGCTTTTTTATTGGTATTTATAATCTGTACGATTCTGCTCGGGCTTCCGATCATGATTACGGAGTTTTTCATCGGCCGGCATTCGCGTAGCAATGCGGCTGGTGCTTTCAAGGTCCTGGCTCCCGGGACCAAATGGTCGCTGATTGGCTATAACGGAGTCTTGGCGGCATTCTTGATTTTGGGGTTCTATTCCGTGGTATCCGGATGGACCTTAGAGTATATTTGGCAAGCCATGACCGGATCACTGGAAGGAAAAAACGCAGCTGAGTTTACAGAAGATTTCCATGCCTTTTCTTCCAGCATTTTCCGCCCAATATTTTGGATGATTGTGTTTGTGGTATTAACTCATGTCATTATTGTATTCGGTGTGGAGAAGGGAATAGAAAGAGCTTCGAAAATTATGATGCCGGCTCTGTTCCTTATCCTTATCCTGCTATGTGTGCGGTCGGTCACATTACCCAACGTATCAGAAGGACTTAACTTTTTCTTCAAACCGGACTTCGGGAAAATCACCTCATCCGTCGTGTTGAGCGCTATGGGACAGACCTTTTTCTCATTGAGCATCGGTATGGGATGTTTGATTACGTACGCATCCTACTTTGGGAAAGAGACCAACTTACAGACAACCGCCATCGAGGTAACCGTATTGAACACATTGGTCGCATTATTGGCCGGTGTAATGGTCTTCCCGGCCGTATTCAGTTTTGGCATAGAGCCTACCGTTGGTCCGGAACTGGTATTCATCACCCTGCCCAATATTTTCGAGCAATTGCCTTTCGGAAGTTTGTGGTCGTTTGTCTTTTTCATTCTGTTGGCTTTGGCCGCACTAACCTCTACCATATCTTTACATGAGGTCTCTACGGCTTATATCCATGAAGAGTATCACATGAGCCGGAATAAAGCGGCGTGGATCGTTTCAATCGGAGTCATACTTATCGGAGCTATCTGCTCACTTTCCTTCGGGGTATTGAAAGAGTTTACAATCGGCGGATTGATCATCTTTGATGCCCTTGATTTTTTAACCGCTAAAATTATGATGCCTTTGGGAGGAATGATGATCTGCATTTTTGTGGGAACGCGGATAGAGAAGAAAGTATTGAAGGAAGAATTGACCAACAAAGGGAGCATACCTTTCTATTTCTTCAACACCTACGCTTTCTTCATTAAGTATCTAGCCCCGGTCGCTATCGGAGTCATATTCTTGAATGAGTTGGGAATCTTTAAATAATTACAAATTACAAATTATGAATTACGAGTCACGAAGATGAGAATTTTCTTTTTACACATTTGTAATTCGTAATTTGTAATCCGAAACTAAATACGCTTATGTCTCTAAAGAAATTGATGACGCCAAGTTTTGCTTATATCTTGGCCGCTAATTTTCTACTTTATTTCGCCTTTTATCTGATTTTGCCTATTCTTGCCTTTTACTTACAAGAAGAATTTGGAGCAGGAAAAACAATGATCGGATTCGTATTGTCTTGCTACACGATAGCCTGCTTGTGTATCCGCCCGTTCTCCGGATATTTATTGGATACTTTTGCCCGCAGGCCTCTTTATTTGCTGGCATATATTGCGTTTGTGGCTATCTTTGGCGGATATATCTTAGCGACAAGCCTGACCCTCTTCATTGCACTCCGCATCGTCCAGGGCCTGGCCTTCGGAATGGTAACGGTCGCGGGTAATACGATTGTTATCGATATCTTACCTTCCGCTCATCGCGGAGAAGGCATAGGATATTATGGACTGGCGAACAACATCGCCATGAGCTTCGGCCCCATGATCGGATTGTTCATGCATAATACCTGCTCGTATGCGTTCATCTTCACCTGTGCCTTGATCTCCGGTGTATTGGGATTCTTCATGGCCTACCTGGTCAAGACACCTTATAAGGCCCCGGTTCAACGGATACCCATCTCACTGGACCGCTTCTTCCTGAAGAAAGGCATTTGGGCGGGTATAGCCTTACTGATGCTTTCCATCCCTTACGGTATGACAACAACATACGTGGCAATGTATGCAAAGGAAATCGGGATTGAGGTAAACTCCGGCCTATACTTTACGTTTATGGCAATCGGACTGGCCGTATCTCGTATGTTCTCCGGTAAACAGGTAGACAAAGGTCGTGTTACCCTGGTGATTACCTTAGGAATGTATTTAGCCACCATCACCTTCTTCATGCTTTCCGCATTGCATCTGATCCGGGAATGGAGTCCGGCGTTCAGTTCCTATCTCTATATAGGTATCGCGTTAGCGCAGGGTATCGCTTTCGGAACGATGTTCCCGGCATTCAATACGTTGTTTGTCAATCTGGCACATCACAATCAGCGCGGTACGGCGACCTCCACCTATCTGACCAGCTGGGACGTGGGTATCGGTATCGGACTGATGATCGGAGGCAGCCTGGCCCAATCGTTCGGAGGTTTTGAATATGCTTACTTGTTCGGAGCTTGCCTGACGGTAGTCTCTACGTTGTTCTTCATTCTTAAGGCAGGGCCGCATTTTAATAGGGAAAAGTTAAGATAACTCCTTTAATAAACACAATACAAAAAGGATGAAAATAGTTGCAGATAATACCATCCCTTTCCTGAAAGGTATAGCCGAGCCGGAGGCTGAGGTCCGTTATTTACCGGCAAAAGGGTTTACCCCGGAAGCGATTCGTGATGCGGATGTGTTGATAGTCCGTAGCATTGACAAATGCACCCCGGAGCTTTTAGCGGGCAGTTCCGTGAAGCTAATCACTACAGCTACAATTGGTTTCGATCATATCGACACACACTATTGCGAATCGCATAGTATAGCATGGAAGAATGCGCCCGGATGTAATGCGCCTTCCGTGGCCCAATATGTGTTCTCCTCATTACTTACGCTGGCTTTGCGTCGGGGCGAGCGATTGGAAGGGAAGACCCTGGGGATCGTAGGCGTGGGCCATGTCGGAAAAGAGATCGAGAAACTGGCCCGGATTTTTGGGATGAAGGTACTCCGGAATGACCCGCCTCGTGCAGAGAAGGAAGGTCCGGACGGATTCGTTTCGCTGGAACAATTGGCGGAAGAGGCGGATATTCTCACCTTACATGTACCTTTCACGAGAGAAGGAAAGTACCCGACCTATCACCTGGCGGATGCCACTCTTTTCCGGAACGTACGGAAAGGATGCTGGTTTATCAATAGTTGTCGGGGAGCGGTGCATGACACCTCGGCACTTTTAGAGGCCAAGTCTTCCGGCATATTCGCGGAAATCATTTTGGATTGTTGGGAGAATGAGCCGAATATCGATACGGATTTGTTGCGTGAGGTTTCTATTGCGACCCCACATATTGCCGGGTTCTCAGCAGATGGCAAGGCTACAGCCACCCGGATGTGCCTGAAAGCGATTGAGCGTTTTTTCGGTATTCGCTTCTCACGTTTACCGGAGGTCGTTCCGCCCGCTCCACTTCGACCGGTCATTGATCTGAATGAATTCGCGGACCATCGCATTGAACGGGCTTTCCTCCGGACATTCGATCCGGAATCGGTAGACCGGTTGTTACGCCAAGAACCAGACTCGTTCGAATATTTGCGGAACCATTACGCACATCCACGCGAGCCCAAAGCCTATCAGGTGATACATGCCCGTCCGGAAGAGCGGGACATCTTGCAAGCCATTGGATTTAAGCTCTCTGACCCAACAGAATAAGCCTTTGAAAAAGTTAGGCATAAACGCAAGAAAAGTTAGGCATAAACGTTGGCAAAGTATACGATCTTTTCCTCCGAAGATGCCTATCTTTTTTTCAGGGCATCAGATAAAATCCGGAAAGCACCAGCTTCAAGTGAAATTAAATAAAGAAATATTTCCTTATAGTGTTGCTTTGATTCTATAATTAACTTACCTTTGCAATACATTTGAATACTTTGACAAGATAAATCTATAAACACAATTAAATAACTTAAATTATTATCTTATGTGGTTACTTAATTCTTCTATCGGGAGGAAACTGATAATGAGTATATCAGGTCTCTTCCTCATTCTGTTTTTATTGTTCCACCTGTGTATGAACATCGCGGCGGTATTCTCCGGCGAGGCTTACAACATGGTTTGTGAGCTGCTGGGTACAAACTGGTACGCATTGCTTGGTACACTGGTGCTGGCAGCCGGTGTGGTAGTCCACTTCGTGTATGCTATTATCCTGACGTTGCAGAACCGTCGTGCCCGCGGTAATGACCGGTATGCGACAAGCGCCCGCCCGAAAGGCGTAGAATGGGCTTCACAGAACATGTTCGTTCTGGGAGTGATCGTCATTTTAGGCTTGATCCTGCACTTGTCTCAGTTCTGGGCAGAGATGATGTTTGCAGAATTAGCCGGTTTTCACGGAGGTATTGCTCCGACCGATGGCGCTGCATTCATCAACTACTACTTCCAGGGTAATATCGTAAACACGGTATTGTATCTGATCTGGTTTGCCGCTTTGTGGTTCCACTTGACCCACGGTTTCTGGTCAGCTATCCAGACCTTAGGTTGGAACAACAACATCTGGTTGAGCCGTTGGGAATGCATCTCTAAATGGGTAGCAACCATCATCTGCGGTTTGTTCGCTATCATTACGATTATCTTCTACATTAATGGTGTAGGAGCATAAATTAAGTAGACAAGGCTTCAGTAAACAAGTGGGCAAGACTCCAATAAACAAAATTACAGGTTACAACCTCGTCAACTTGTCAACTCGTATCCTTGTTAACTGCATCTAAATTAAAAAACTAAAGAAATATGGCAGAAATTAATTCTAAAATACCTCAAGGCCCGTTGGCTGAGAAGTGGACAAATTATAAAGCTCACCAGAAATTGGTGAACCCTGCTAACAAGCGTCGTCTGGACATTATTGTAGTCGGTACCGGTCTGGCTGGTGCCTCTGCGGCTGCTTCTTTGGCAGAAATGGGATTCAACGTATTGAACTTCTGTATTCAGGACTCTCCGCGTCGTGCTCACTCTATTGCGGCTCAGGGAGGTATCAATGCGGCTAAGAATTATCAGAACGATGGTGACTCGGTTTATCGTTTGTTCTATGATACCATCAAAGGTGGTGACTATCGTGCTCGTGAAGCTAATGTATATCGTTTGGCTGAGGTTTCCAATAACATTATCGACCAGTGTGTAGCACAGGGTGTTCCTTTTGCTCGTGAATATGGTGGTCTGTTGGATAACCGTTCATTTGGTGGTGCGCAGGTATCCCGTACGTTCTATGCCCGTGGCCAGACCGGTCAGCAGTTGCTTTTGGGTGCTTACTCTGCATTGAGCCGTCAGATTGGCAAGGGCAAGGTGAAGATGTATAACCGCCACGAAATGTTGGATGTCGTTATCATCGACGGTCGTGCACGTGGTATTATTACCCGTAACCTGATTACCGGTAAGATTGAACGTTATGCGGCTCATGCCGTAGTTGTTGCAACAGGTGGTTATGTAAATACTTTCTTCTTGTCTACCAACGCTATGGCATCTAATGGCTCTGCGGCTTGGCAATGCTACAAGAAGGGCGCTTACTTTGCAAATCCTTGTATGGTGCAGATTCACCCGACTTGTATTCCGGTGAAGGGCGACTTCCAGTCTAAATTGACTTTGATGTCCGAGTCTTTGCGTAACGATGGCCGTATCTGGGTTCCGAAGAAATTGGAAGATGCGAAGGCATTGCAGGCAGGTACCAAGAAAGGTAAAGACATTCCGGAAGAAGACCGTGACTATTATTTGGAACGTCGTTATCCGGCATTCGGTAACTTGGTTCCGCGCGACGTGGCTTCACGTGCCGCTAAGGAGCGTTGCGACGCAGGTTATGGCGTAAATAATACGGGTCGTGCCGTATTCCTTGATTTCTCTGAAGCTATCGGTCGTCTGGGTAAAGAAGTGGTTAAGCAGAAATATGGAAACTTGTTCGATATGTACGAAGAAATCACGGACGATAATCCATACGAAACTCCGATGATGATTTACCCGGCATTGCACTACTCGATGGGTGGTCTGTGGGTTGACTATGAATTGCAGACTTCTATCCCGGGCTTGTTCGCAATTGGTGAGGCTAACTTCTCCGACCACGGAGCTAACCGTCTGGGTGCTTCTGCGTTGATGCAAGGTTTGGCTGATGGTTATTTCGTATTGCCTTATACCATCCAGAACTACTTGTCTGACCAGATTCAGGTTCCGCGCTTCAGTACAGACCTGCCGGAATTCGAAGCAGCTGAGAAGGCAATCAAGGATCGTATCAACAAGCTGATGAGCATCAAGGGTAAAGAAACCGTCGACTCAATTCACAAGCGTCTGGGACACATCATGTGGGAACACATCGGTATGGCTCGTGACGAAAAAGGTTTGAAAGAGGCTATCCAGATGTTGAAGGACTTGAAGAAAGAATTCTGGAGCAATGTCTTCATTCCGGGTTCGGGCGACGACCAGAACACTGAGCTTGAAAAGGCTTTGCGTGTGGCTGACTTCCTCGAAATCGGTGAGTTGATGGCACGCGATGCATTGAATCGTGCAGAGTCTTGTGGTGGACATTTCCGTACGGAGCATCAGACAGAAGAGGGCGAAGCTCTTCGTCATGATGACAAGTTCATGTATGTAGCTTGCTGGGAATACCAAGGCGAAGACAAAGATCCGGTTATGTTGAAGGAAGATTTGAACTATCAGTTCGTAACTCCGCAAACGCGTAACTATAAGAAGTAAGTTTAACAAGTTGACGAGTTGACAAGTTAACAAGTTGACAAGGCTTTTCAGATTTGTATGCGTAATCATAAAGCACTTATCGTTTGGCAAAAAGGTATAAAGATGGTAAAGCTTTTGTATGAAATTACGCGTACATTTCCTCAATATGAAATGTATGGGGTTACTGCTCAGTCAGATGCGAAGAGCTGCCATCTCGATACCATCCAATATCGCAGAGGGATTTGCACGGGATTCGAATAAAGAGCTGATGCATTTTCTGTATGTTTCATTGGGGTCAGCCTCAGAATTGGAAACGCAATTAATTATTTGTCGGGAGATTGGTTATTTGCAAGAAGAACGATATGAAGAATTAATGCGTATGAACAATGAGGTTATTCGGATGATTTCAGCTTTGATTAATAAAAGACGTGAAATGACATCATAAGCCTTGTTTACTTATGCCTTGTTTACTTGTCCCCTAAAATAAAAAGTATGGATAAAGATATAAAGGTGACGCTAAAGGTTTGGCGTCAGAGAGGTCCGAAAGAAAAAGGACAATTTGAGACTTACCCGATGGAAATCCACCAGAGCGTTTCTTTCCTGGAAATGTTGGATATCTTGAACGAACGCTTGGTGAAAGAAGGTAAAGAGCCGATCGTATTTGATCACGATTGCCGCGAGGGTATCTGCGGTATGTGCTCCTTGTATGTGAATGGCCATCCGCACGGACCGGCTACGGGCGCAACTACGTGCCAGCTCTATATGCGTCGTTTCCACGATGGCGAGACAATCACTATCGAGCCGTGGCGTTCAGCCGGCTTCCCGGTGATTCGCGACCTGATGGTAGACCGTTCGGCTTACGATAAGATCATGCAGGCGGGTGGTTTCGTGTCGGTAAATACCGGTGGTGTGCCTGATGCTAATGCAATTCCTATTCCGAAGAAAGATGCGGATCTGGCTATGGATGCCGCAGCTTGTATCGGATGTGGTGCGTGTGCCGCAGCTTGTAAGAATGGTTCAGCTATGCTGTTCGTTTCCGCTAAGGTCAGCCAGTTGGCTTTGCTTCCACAAGGTCGTGTTGAGGCTGCCCGCCGTGCCAAAGCTATGGTGGCGAAGATGGACGAACTGGGCTTCGGTAACTGTACGAATACCCGCGCCTGCGAGATGGAGTGCCCGAAGAATATCTCGGTTAGCAACATTGCTCGCCTGAATCGTGAATTCTTGAAAGCTAAGCTGAAAGACTAATCACATAAGATTTCATTGACTAGAAAGAGTCTTGCCTGAATGGGCAGGGCTCTTTTTTTGTTTTTCTATAAACGATGGCAAATTCCTTGCCAAAATTATTTGCCATACAACAAATCTTCGTAACTTTAGCCCCCAAGAAACGGTTAAATGTTATATTTAGTGCTATAAATTCAATATTTCATTGCTATTAAGTTGACATTGCACTTGTTGGAGAAAGGTAAACACATCAACTTGATAATAACTGATTGTTTGATTAATAAAATAGTTATATGAGATTTTTTTTGACTCTATTGCTGGCAGTAGGCATGTGGCTGTCAGCTAATGCACAGAAAGATGCGACTTATTGGAATAAGATGGCAGACGGTATGTCGCAGGCTCTTATTGATAAGTTTTGGGGAGCTAATTTCGAAGGATATGCAGACCGTTATTATTTTAACTACGGCAGCAACCTTTCGAATATGACAACAAATCATTATTGGCCACAGGCACATGCCATGGATGTGCTAGTCGATGCCTATATGCGCACAGGAGAAAAGCGATATAAGGAACTGTTCCCCTTGTGGTGGAATGGCGCACCACGCTATAATTTCGCAAGCAAGATGAATCCGAAAGATGCATGGTGGAATGTCTTTGTGGATGATATGGAATGGATTGTTTTAGCCCAGATCCGCATGTGGGAGTCAACCGGTAATAAGATGTATATCAACAAAGCCCGCCAGATGTATGACGATTGGATTTGGCCGACTTGGGGACCTGAGAATGAGTTTCCTTGGTATGGTGGCATCACGTGGAAGACCGATGTTGAGAAAAGTAAGAATGCCTGTTCAAACGGACCTGCAGCATTGATAGCCGCACGCCTTTATCGTTTCTTTGACCAGGCTAAGTTTAAGGGCGGCAAAGCTAAGGAGGCCTATTTGAACGAAGCTATCAAGATTTACACCTGGGAGAAGAACTTTTTGTTTGATCGCAAGACGGGTGCTGTCTACGATAATATCAACCGGAAAGGCGAGATCCAGAAAAATTGGATTTTCACTTATAATATAGGCACATTCTTAGGCGCCGCGCATGAATTATTCCTGATTACAGGGGACAAACAGTATTTGGATGATGCGGTTTTGGCAGCAAGCTATGTAACAGACCATATGACACAGAACGGAGTCCTTTCGGATGCTCCATCAGGGGATGGAGGATTGTTCCACGGAATATTCTTCCGCTATTTTGTCAAACTAATTAACGAAGAGGCTTTAGATATAAATACACGCAAGAAGTTCCACGATTATTTGACCTCTCTTGCTACCATCATGGCTGAACAGGGAGTGAATCACAATACCATGTTGTATGCAGGCCGTTGGCGCAATGCTCCTGCTGATGACGAGCCCGTCGGACTGACTCCCCATCTTACCGGTTGCATGTTGATGGAAGCGATGTGTGTACTTAAACCTTTGAATAAATAATACAAAGCAAGAGATGAAAAAATATACCTTAAAAACATGGATAGCAGGAATGCTTATGACATCTGCAATCTGCAACCCGATTTGGGCGGGTGATATTACCCAATATGTGAACCCGTTGTTTGGCACCACAACATTATGGGATAAGAAAGATTTGGGCTATGAAATGAGTGATAATCCTATTTACCGCACTGTATTGACCGAGCAGGGGCGCCGTCCTGCGCAAGGGAAAACAAGAGCTTGGGGTGGAGAGACTTACCCTGGAGCAGCCATGCCTCATGGAATGGTACAGGCTACGCCTGTGACTTGCTGGGGGTCTGGCACAGGATATCAATATGAGGACCCGACTATTTACGGATTCTTTCATACAAGTCATGGTCACTGGGGACAAGGTCATTTCCCAACACTCCCTGTTTCAGGAGATTTTAACCCTGATGATTACGCATCTGCTTATAATCATAAAGATGAAGTAGCTCAAGCGGGTTATTATAAGGTCTATCTTAAACGCTATAAAGTAACATCAGAGTTAACAGTAAACTTCCGAAGTGCTTACCATCGCCACACATTCAAAAATGGTAAGAATAAGCATATTATGATGAATCTTTCCCGAACTAACAGCGTACGTCCGGGAAATGCGCAATGGACCTTTGAGCAGGTGGATGATAAAACATTTATGGGGTCGCAGAACGGCATGTATTTCTATGCTGTCGCCAATCAGAAGATTACCGGAACCCATACTGTAAAAAACGCACGCGAGCAATTTACATTAATTGATTTTGCTGATGGTGAAAAGGTAGTAGAGCTACAGATAGGATTCTCCTATACAAGTACTGAGAAAGCAAAACTTAATTTAGAGAGAGAAATCTTAGACAAAACTTTTGACCAAACACGAGCCTTAGCCGATCAGACTTGGGAAGAGGCCCTTTCTAAAGTCAAGGTAACAGGAGGAACAGAGTTGCAGAAAAGCCTGTTTTATAGCGGATTGTATCGCGTCATGCAGAATCCCAATTTGCGTAGCGACGTGGATGTAGAAAAACACGCTACGGTATATTCGAGTAATAACTATTGGGACACCTATGCCAACAAATTGGTAATTCTTCAGATGCTAGAGCCTGAATTGGTAGCAAATATCATCCGTAGTGATATTCAAAGAGCCGACAATTCAGGTTTCTTAGGAAGTGGTTTCCATGGCGACTTCTGTCCCGCATTCATAACAGGTAGTTATTTGCGAGGCATTCGCGATTTCGATATTTATAAAGCCTACCAATATTCGTTGAACAACGCTACACGATCGTGGATTAATGGCAAACGCGGCGGACGTAAATATGGTGAGGAGTACCGCAGACAGGGATGGATTGCCGAGAATCATGTTGCTAATCCAAGCGTAAAGACCGAAGAAGATGAGGCTAAGGCATCTGTTCAAAAAACAACCGAGTATTCTTACAGCGACTATGCCGTAGCATTATTTGCAAAGGAGCTGGGCGACATGGAGAATTACGAGTTGCTGATGGGGCGCTCAAAGAATTACCGCAATCTTTTTGACAAAAACAGTGGATTCCTTCGCGCTCGATGGGCAGATGGTTCATGGGTGACTCCATACGATCCGGGGATTCCTTATTACGTGTATATGTATCGAGAGTCAAATGGCTGGATGTCAACATTCTTTGCTCCGCACGACCCCAACGGACTGATCTCTCTGTTTCCGAGCAAAGATGCTTTTGAAACCAAGTTAGATCAGCTATTTAGTACACCTTTTGCCGGTTATGAAGCTGATAATATGACAGGATGGTTTGGGCAGTATTGCGTAGGTAATCAGCCATCACAAGGTATATCCTATTATTATTACTTCGTTGGCAAGCCTGAAAAAGCTCAAGAGAAAATAGATGTCATCATGAATAATTATTATGCTATGGGAAAAGAGGGACTGGCTTATGCTGGTATGGATGATGAAGGCAGCCTCTCTGCGTGGTATGTGATGAATGCTATGGGCTTGTATTCGTTTTCGCCGGCTGATGCGGAATATATCGTTACTGTCCCTGTATTTGATAAGGTGGAATTTACTATGGGAGATACCACTTTTACAATCGTCAAGAAGGGTGTAGGCCGCAAACTTTCAAGTATCAGCTATGACGGAAAACCTCTTGACAGTTACATTATCAAACATGATGATTTGAAAAAAGGCAAGGAGTTAATCATCACAACTCATGAATAACACAATTTTTCGTACATTTGCAACCATAAAAGTCAAGAAGCTGTTTTGAATTTCTCCGGAAGTTATTTTATACAGATTCTCTGGAATAAATTCAAAACGACTTCTAAAAAGGCATAAGGCTTCAAATACAAAGCCATTAAGGATAGCCTTGTCAGCTGAAACCTTATGCCCCTTGTCAATTAAAAACTAAATATTTTAAATACTAAAAAGCAGATGAATTTTAAAAGAAAGATTTGGAGTGTTTTGCTTCTCTGTTTCGCTTTAGGCCAAGTGTATGCCGATGAAGGTATGTGGGTGCTGAAAGAACTAAACAAGCAAAACCTGGCTCGCATGAAAGAACTGGGCTTTACACCGAGTTACGAGCAGTTGTACAGTGAGACCGATCCATGTGTAGCGAATGCGGTCGTTATCTTTGGCGGAGGATGTACCGGCATCACGGTATCCGAAGAAGGGTTAATTTTCACGAACCACCATTGTGGGTATGGCTCCATACAACAGTTAAGCAGCGTGGAGCACGATTACCTGAAAAATGGTTTCGTCTCGCAAAACAAAGAGGAAGAATTACCGGTTCCGGGGCTGACGGTACGTTACCTGCGGGAGACAATAGACGTGACCGACCGCATCCGCAAAGAGATAGACGGCATCGAGGATGAATACAAGCGGGTGATGGCAGCCGACTCTATCGGCACGGTGCTGTGCGATTCTATCGGAACCAGTGAGTTTAAGGCTGCAGATGTGCTGCCGTTCTATTCAGACAACAAATATTATTTAGTCGTATATAATGTATTCCGCGATGTACGTATGGTATTTGCCCCGCCTTCGTCATTGGGTAAGTTCGGAGGAGATACCGACAATTGGATGTGGCCGCGCCATACAGATGACTTCTCGGTGTTCCGGGTATATGCGGATGCCAACAATGAACCGGCCGAATACAACAAAGACAACAAACCTTATAAACCCAAGTATGTGGCCGAAGTTTCCTTACAGGGCTATCAAGATAAAGATTATGCCATGACTATTGGTTTCCCGGGAAGCACAAGTCGCTATCTGTGCTCTTGGGGCGTACGGCAACGTATTGAAAGCGAAAATATTCCACGTATTGAAGTGCGTGGCATCAAACAGGATATCTGGAAAAAAGCCATGTCGGCCAGTGATGCGGTACGTATTAAATATGCCTCCAAATATGCAGGAAGCTCAAACTACTGGAAGAACTCTATCGGCATGAACAAAGGACTGGCTAAACTGGACGTCATTGCCCGTAAGCAGGCCCTGGAAAAGGAATTTGCCGCTTGGGTTGCACAAGACGCAAACCGTAAGGCTAAATATGGTGAGGTACTGAACTTGCTGGAAGAGGGATACACATCATCCAACGAGGCATACCGCGCATTGGTCTACCTGTCTGAATCGCTGGAAAGGGGTACGGAGATTGTTCGTTTGGCACGCATGGTAAACAGCTTCGACCCGGAAGGATCAACCGAAGAGGAGAAAAAGATATTCTTGGAAGACCACATCCAGACCTTCTTCAAAGATTATGAACCCGCACTCGACCAAGAAGTACTGGCTGCTATGATGAAAGTGGCTAACGAACGCATCCCAGCTCAGTATCAACCGGACGTGTTTGCGAAAATCAACAAGAAGTATAAAGGAGATTTTACAAAATATGCGGCTGATGTGTTCAAGAAAACCCAATTGTTATCGTACGACAATATTGTAGAGCTGATTTCCAATCCAAAGAAAAATGCGAAGCTGAAGAAAGACCCGGCATTCGAACTGAGCCTCTCTTCTTTGGTCGCTATGATCAACTTGGAGCAGCAGATGAATGAATCGTCAGACAAAATACGGAAAGGCGAACGTCTCTTCCTGGCCGGACTGATGGAGATGCAACCGGAAAAGACCTTCTATTCGGACGCAAACTTTACGATGCGTATGAGTTATGGTTCGATAGGTGGATACCGCCCTTACGATGCAGCATGGTATAATTACTACACGACCGACAAGGGTATTCTGGAGAAGCAGGATCCGACCAGCGATGAGTTTTGGGTACAAGAGGAAATCCTTGATCTGGTACGAAGCAGAGATTTCGGCCCGTATGCCAACGCGGATGGAGACCTCCAGCTTTGCTTCCTCACCAATAATGATATTACCGGAGGAAATTCGGGTAGTCCGATTTTTGACAAGAATGCACGACTTATTGGATTGGCATTCGATGGGAACTGGGAAGCTATGAGCGGAGATATCGCTTTCGAGCCGGAACTCCAGCGTTGCATCGGTGTAGATATCCGTTATGTACTCTTCATGATTGACAAGTGGGGTAAATGCCCGCGACTGATTGATGAATTAAAGCTGGTAAAGTAAAAAGGGATAAAGGACGGTGTGTCAAAATATAAAATTGCATACAGATGACACACCGTCATAGTATTCTCCTTAATTCTAAAAACCTCAAATTCCAAATTCTAACCTCTCAAATAAAAAGACATGAAACACCTTCTGAATATATGCTTAAGCTTAGCCATAATACTGGCTTTTCCCTCGTTCTTAAGGGCTCAAAATTCCAATAAAGTAATCCACTATAATGCCTTTTCTCACAATGACTATTGGCGAGAACATCCGCTTACCGATGCGTTGGATTTAGGATTCAATTGTGTGGAAGCAGATTTATGGGAAATAGATGATGAATTATATGTCTCCCATGAACAGCCCGAAGCAGATGCAGGTATCCGTTTCCGCACGCTTTATCTGGAACCTTTAATCAAGCGGATTCAGGCAAACGGTGGGAAGGTATATCCGCAGAGCCATCGTCCTTTTTTCTTAATGGTTGATTTTAAACAGAACGATGAGGGAATCTATCGCTTGTTGAAGAAAATGGTTGAACCTTATCGAGAATACTTTTGCCGAATGGATAACGGAGAGTACCGGGAAGGCGCGATTTTGCTCTTTATATCTGGCGACAGACCTATGCAATCCTTACCCGAAGAATCTACCCGAGTAGCGTTCTTGGATGGTAAGTTGGCGGAAATAGGGAAAGGTATCCCTACCACCCTAATGCCTGTGGTAAGCGATAATTATGCGGATTTCTTTAGCTGGAAAGGCGAAGGGGAAATGCCCGCGGACGAATTGGCCCGGATGCGTAAACTCATTCAGAGCGTTCATGCCGAAGACAAACTTTTCCGCTGGTGGGGAGCTCCGGACACCGAGACTTTCAAGCGCCTGTTTCTGCATGAAGGTGTAGATTTGCTGGGGACTGATAATCTGGAGGAGTTGGTAAAAATATTGTAGTTCCTTTTAAAGCCGCTTTCCAAGGCGAAAGGATGTGCCATAAAAAGACTTCTTTTTTTGATTTAGAATTTCGTTTATCAAAAGGTTTTCTTACATTTGCAGAATTATCAATTTAAAGGACTTACAAATTTATTAAAAGATATCGAATGAAAAAGATTATCGGATTATTACTGTTGCTGGTAACATTCGCTTCATGTGAAGGCCCAATGGGACCGGAAGGGCCAATGGGCCCCCAAGGACCGCAAGGCCCTGCTGGTGAAGGAACCGGAGGCGTTGTAGAAGGATGGCTTTACAATGAGTTTGAGATCACCAGTGCAGAGTGGCAACTATCCGCCGACGGAACCTACTTTTGGTGTGAAAAACCATGGGACGACATTACGGATTATGTCTTTCAGGAAGGCATGGTCATCGGAAATATGTACACCACAGTCGGGACAGAACAGACCTTGACCCCATTACCCTATGTGCTGGATTGCAAAGATGGTAACTACACCTGGCAAGAAACCTATACATTCGATTATAGTCCGGGATGGGTTGCGTTTTACATCAGCTATGATGATTTTCAGATGGACTTGCGTCCGAATACTCAACGGTTCCGCGTCACGATCCTTTGGTAAATCTTTTCGGAAACAATATGGAAGCATCTAAATCGAATAGCCTGTTGAAAGGAGTTATTGACGAATTGGCCGATGAATCATCCTACGGGAAGCTGTTCCATAGTTGCCGGGATGAGGAAGCATTGCCTTCCGGCGAAAACCTGAAACGTGTAGTTGATTTATGCAGGGCTATTCTTTTCCCCGGATATTACGGTGCAGCACACATCAATCGACAAACCATCCGTTTTCATACAGGAGTGCTGGTCGAAACCTTACATCGCCTGCTTACCAAAGAGATTGGAGCTGGCTTGTGTTTTGCCAATACTGATTGTCAGGATTGCCGGGAGAAGCAGGTGAACGAAGAGGCGGAGCAGCTCTCCGAGCAATTTATCAAGACACTTCCACAAATCCGTGATTTGCTGGCTACAGATGCAGAGGCAACCTACAATGGAGACCCGGCTGCACAAAATCTAGGCGAAGTGATTTTCTGTTACCCGGGATTCCGGGCGATTTGCAACTACCGGATAGCTCATCAGTTACATCTTTTACATGTTCCTTATATTCCACGTATCATAACCGAACTGGCACATTCCGAAACAGGTATCGATATCCATCCGGGTGCCCGCATCGGACACCATTTTTCTATCGACCATGGCACCGGAACGGTTATTGGCGAAACGAGTATCATCGGAAACTATGTACGGATATTCCAAGGTGTCAGCCTGGCAGGAGAGAAATTCCCTCCAGACGAAAACGGGAATGCCATTCGAGGAGTAGAACGCCATCCAGTTGTAGGTAATCATGTTACCATCTATTCTAATGCCACCCTGCTGGGGCATATCCATGTAGATGATGGAGCGACTATCTTAGGAAATGTATGGGTAACACGTGATGTAGCTGCTGGTGAATTTGTAAGCTTGTGAGTTTTTATTTCAAATCGGATATGACAAGGACTGATTAAGCGAACAAACTCAAAAACTAAAAAACTTAAAGACTTAAAAAACTCAAAATATTTATACAACAAACAATGGGAGAGACATTCGAAATGGTAGCCAAAACCCTATATGGGTTGGAAGAGATCTTGGCCGGCGAGTTGCTCGCTTTAGGAGCCAACGATCTGCAAATAGGCCGCCGCATGGTTTCCTTTACCGGTGACAAAGAATTATTATACAAGGCGAACTTTTGTTGCCGGACCGCATTGCGCATTTTAAAACCCATCTATCACTTCAAGGCCAAAGATGCCGATGCCGTCTATAAAGAGGTAAAGAAGGTAGAATGGGAAAAGTATCTGACGCTTGACAAGACTTTTGCCATCGACTCGGTCATTTATTCTGAGGATTTCAATCATTCCAAATTTGTGGCTTATCGTACGAAAGACGCTATTGTGGATTACTTTATCGAGAAATTCCAAAAGCGTCCATCAGTGCGGGTGAACAATCCGGATCTATATATCAATATTCACATTTCACATAATGATTGTACGCTCTCGATTGATAGCTCAGGCGAAAGCCTGCACAAACGCGGATATCGAGTAGATCAAACGGAAGCTCCATTAAACGAGGTTCTGGCTGCAGGCATGATTCTGATGACCGGTTGGAAAGGAGAATCTAACTTTATAGACCCGATGTGCGGTTCTGGCACATTACTGATCGAAGCGGCTATGATTGCCCTGAATATTGCTCCGGGTATCCATCGTAAGGAATTTGCTTTCCAGAAATGGGTGGACTATGACGAGGAATTGTTCGACCGTATTTATAATGATGATAGTCAGGAGCGGAAGTTTGCCTTTAAGTGCTATGGATCGGATATTTCACAACAGGCTATTGACATCGCACGGGAGAATATCCGAAGCGCGGGACTTATGAAATATATTGAACTGGATGTCAAGCCTTTCCAGCAATATACAGAAGCTCCTCACCCCGGAATATTGGTCACCAATCCGCCTTACGGAGAACGTATATCCAGCCGGGATTTACTGGGTCTGTATAGCATGATAGGCGAACGCTTAAAACATGTATTCATGGGGTATAACGCTTGGATACTCAGCTACAAAGAGGAATGCTTCGAAAAAATAGGGCTGCATCCTTCTGAGCGCATCAAACTGATGAACGGCTCGTTGGCTTGCGAGTATAGAAAATACGAGATGTTTGAAGGCACGAAAAAAGAATTCAAACGGAACGAAGAATTAAAAACAAAGAAAGAAGAATCCCGTCCGGCTTCGAAAGATGGAGAACGATGGAGTGGACAACCTCGCATTAAGAAGGTAGACCGCCCCGAAAGGCGCTTTGCTGCGGCTCACCGCGAAGAAATGGATGAGGAACGCGGTCATCGTTTCCATGAAAAAAGACCGGCCAAAATGAAATACCGGGAAAATAATGACCGTAAACGGTTTGACAAACGGTCGGGGGCATACGATAGCAAGAAGAAAAAGAAAGGGCGCTTTTATGAAGATTAAGTATTGGATCATTGGATTACTGTTATTCCCATTAAATCTGATGGCACAAGATAAAGAATTAACATTGCAGGATCTGATTCCCGGAGGCAAGAACTATGCAAAGTTCCAACCGAAAAATCAGTCGGTTATCTGGGTGGGTGAAGACATGTACCTCATTCAAGATGGAAAAGACTCTTACCGGGGAGCCAAACCGAAGCAATACCCGGAGATTCAAGTGAGCCGTACCTCCTTAAATCAGGCTTTGCAAGATGCCGGGCTGGATACAGTTTCCCGCCTTCCCCGTTTTACGGTGGCTTATAAGAGCAAACCGGTGCTGGCTTTCACTCATAAAGGGCATCGCATCCATTATAATATGGAGACTGATCAGGTAGTAGGAAACTATACCTTACCGAAGGGGGGGGCAAATCTGGATTTTTGTCCGGCCAATAACTATATAGCATTTACTGAAGGACAAAACTTAAAGGTGCTTTCTCCGGAAGGAGAGATCATTCTGGTGACTCACGAAAGTGCGCCGGGGATCGTTTGTGGCACCTCAGTCCATCAAAATGAGTTTGGCATTACTAAAGGCACATTCTGGTCCCCCAAAGGGAATAGCCTGGCTTTCTATCGGATGGACGAAAGCATGGTAACTGATTATCCTTTTGTGAATATCGACAAACGTGTGGCCAAGGCTGAACCGCATAAATATCCGATGGCAGGCATGAAAAGCCATCACGTAACGGTCGGAGTCTATAACTTGGCTTCAGGTAAAACTATCTGGCTGAAAACAGGTACACCCAAAGAAAAGTTCCTGACCAATATCGCCTGGAGTCCGGACGAACAACACATTTATATTGCAGAATTGAACCGGGAGCAGAACGAGATGCATCTGGTCTCTTACTCGGCAGCAACGGGCAATCGGGAGCAGGTTCTATTTACGGAGAAAGATGATAAGTACGTAGAGCCGCAACATCCGGTGTTGTTTGTCCCGAATCATCCGGATCAATTCATCTGGCAAAGCGAACGGGATGGATTCAATCACTTGTACTTATACAACACAGAGGGGAAACTCTTAAAACAACTGACTCAAGGAGAATGGGTAGTTCTCTCGGTAGAGGGTTTCGATACGAAAGGAGAAAATATTTTCTTTACGGGCACAAAACCGAGTCCGATCAGCTCTTATAGCTATGGAACGCCTCTTTGTATAACCAACTGGAAATTAAATCTGAAAAAGGGGAATGCGATATGTCTGAACCATGAAGCGATTTTAGGAAGTGGCGTTCATGGAGCCAGCCTTTCTCCTTCAGGTAAATATATCATTGATTCCTATTCTTCGTGGGATATCCCTCGCAAAATAGTAATTACAGATGCCCAAAAGAACAAAGTGTTGGAAACTTTGCTCGTGGCCGAAAATCCTTATAAGGAATATGCCATGCCAGAGGTAGAGCGTGGGCATATCACAGCCGCCGACGGGAAAACGAAGTTAAACTATTTCTTGGTCAAACCGTTGAATATGGATAGTACCCAGCAATATCCGACCATAGTTTATGTTTATGGCGGACCTCACGCACAATTGGTTACAGGCTCCTGGATGGGAGGCGTAAGCGGATGGGATATCTATATGGCACGCAGGGGGTATGTGGTCTTTACGGTAGACGGACGCGGTTCGGCCAACCGGGGCCATGCTTTTGAATCGGTCATCCATCGGCAATTGGGCGTAAATGAGATGGCGGATCAGGTAAAAGGCGTTGAATTCCTGAAAACGAAACCATACGTTGATCCGGATCGTATCGGAGTACACGGATGGAGTTTTGGCGGGTTTATGACGACAAACCTCATGTGCTCTTACCCTGATCTCTTTAAGGTGGGAGTAGCTGGAGGACCGGTCATCGATTGGAGTAATTACGAGATTATGTATGGCGAGCGTTACATGGATCGTCCGCAAGAGAATCCTGAAGGATATAAGAACTCCAATTTGAAACTGAAAGCCAAGAACTTAAAAGGACATCTGCTGCTGATTCATGGCGATATAGATCCTGTTGTGGTTTGGCAACATAGTTTAGGTTTCTTGAAGGCGTGTGTAGATGCCAATACTTACCCGGATTATTTCGTCTATCCGCGTCATGAACATAATGTCATCGGAAAAGACCGTCCGCATCTGCACGAGAAAATAACACGGTATTTTGATGATTATTTAAAATAAGTTGACGAGGGGACAAGGCACACGTACAAGATAAAAACTTGTCAACCGGAAACGTAAATTTTTGCATCTCTGCAAACTTAGAAATAAAAAACGTACAAACTTAAAAGATATGAACATATTATTGTTAGGTTCAGGAGGTCGTGAGCATGCGATTGCCTGGAAAATAGCCCAAAGTCCGAAAGTGGACTCTTTGTTCATCGCTCCCGGTAATGCGGGAACGGCTCAAGTAGGCACGAACGTGAATATCAAAGCGGATGATTTCGAATCCATCAAATCATTTGCTTTGGAAAATCAGGTGAATATGGTCGTGGTAGGACCGGAAGACCCTTTGGTAAAAGGCGTATATGATTTCTTCAAGAACGATGAGGCCCTGAAGAATATTCCTGTTATCGGTCCCTCTAAAGCCGGTGCCCAATTGGAAGGGAGTAAGGACTTTGCCAAGGCATTCATGCAACGTCATCATATTCCGACCGCACGTTACAAGAGCATCACGGCAGAGAATCTAGAAGAGGGATACGCCTTTTTGGACACGCTCCACGCGCCGTATGTATTGAAAGCCGATGGCTTGGCGGCCGGAAAGGGGGTACTTATCGTAGATTCACTGGACGAAGCCAAAAAAGAATTAGGCGATATGCTCCAAGGGATGTTTGGAGATGCCAGTAAGACTGTAGTCATCGAGGAGTTCTTGGATGGTATAGAATGCTCCGTATTTGTAGTAACTGATGGGAAAGATTACAAAATACTTCCCGTAGCCAAGGATTATAAGCGGATTGGTGAAGGAAATACCGGGCTGAACACCGGAGGAATGGGTGCGGTGTCTCCAGTATCGTTTGCCGACCATGATTTTATGCAGAAAGTCGAAGATCGCATCATCCGCCCTACCGTTGAAGGATTGCGCGAAGAGAACTTAGATTATAAAGGTTTCATCTTCTTCGGATTGATTAACGTGAAAGGAGACCCGATGGTTATCGAATATAATTGCCGTATGGGAGACCCTGAAACCGAAGTGGTCATGCTCCGTATTCAAAGCGATTTGGTCGATTTGCTGGAAGGTATCGCACAAGGGAATTTGGCCTCCCGTGTGCTGGTGAAAGATCCTCGCTATGCCGTAACGGTCATGTTAGTCAGTGGCGGATATCCGGAAGCGTATGAAAAAGGAAAAATCATTAGCGGATTAGACCAAGTCTCTTCAGACAATATTCTTTTCCATGCCGGGACCAAACTTGAACAGGGCGAAGTCGTTACCAATGGCGGACGTGTGATAGCCGTCAGCTCTTACGGAACAACTCAAGACGAGGCTCTCGCTCATTCGTATGCCGGTGCTCAAACCCTTGACTTTGAGAAAAAATATTTCCGAAGAGATATCGGATTTGATTTATAAAAGAAAAGTTTCAAGGGAGTGTGCCAAAATGCAAATTTTGCTACACGCCCTTAAGGTACGTCAGAATGGGTAAGATGCAAGACGATGAGGGTAAGGGTAAAGGAGTTTACTCCTGTAAATGACTGTAGCCCTCATCCCGAAAGCGACGAAACAGACTACCCATTATGACACACCGTCTTGAAATTTATCCCAAAGTCCTTACTCTTTCCGAATACATCTTTGATTGTTTATTATGGAATATATAACACATACTTTATCCAATGGCCTGCGTATGGTGCATCTGCCTTCGGAATCGCCCGTAGCTTATTGTGGATTTACGGTAAATGCCGGTGCCCGGGATGAGAATCCGGAAGAACACGGGCTGGCTCATTTCGTAGAGCATATCTTGTTTAAAGGGACCGAGAAGCATCGGGCTAATTATATCCTGAACAGGATGGAGCAGGTAGGTGGTGAACTGAATGCCTATACGACCAAAGAGGAGACTTTTGTCTATTCGATATTCATGCGCGAACATTTTCTTCGGGCTTTTGATTTACTGGTAGACCTAGTGTTCCATTCCATCTTCCCCGAGGCGCAAATCGAAAAAGAACGGGATGTGATTCTGGATGAAATCAGTTCATATGAGGACAGCCCTTCAGAATTAATCTTTGACGATTTTGAGAATCTGCTTTTCAAAGGACATGCATTGGGACATAACATCTTAGGAGATGAAGCCTCGTTGGAACAATTGGGACCGGAGAGCGGACGTTCCTTCATGCGCAGGTTCTATACACCAGATAATATGGTGTTTTTTTCCATGGGAAATGTCCCGTTCGGGCGGATTGTCCAATGGGCGGAGCGTCTGATGTGTGATATCCCGAGCCAACCTCATCAACTGAATCGGCAAAGACCGGAAAGGGTACCATCCTCTCTCCTATCCTTGCAACGCGATACACATCAAGCACACGTTATGATCGGGAATCGAGCCTATAGCATGTATGATGATAAGCGCATCGCTTTGTTCCTGCTGAACAATATTTTGGGAGGACCTGGCATGAACAACCGCTTGAATCTTTCTTTGCGCGAACACAACGGACTGGTCTATAACGTAGAATCAAATATTACGGCTTATACCGATACTGGCTTGTTCAGCGTCTATTTCGGTACCGATCCGAAGAACCGGAAACGTGCCATGAAGCTGGTACATCGCGAATTGGAGAAATTCCGCACGGCTCCGCTCTCCGAACGCCAGTTGGCCTCGGCAAAAAAACAGGCTTTGGGGCAATTGGGCATATCGGCTGATAACAGAGAAGGGCTCTTCCTGAATTTAGGAAAAAGTTTTCTGCACTATAACCGCTTCGACTCAATGGAGGAGGTTTTCCGACAAATCGAACGGATCACGGCCGAAGAAATCCATACCGTTGCCCGGGAACTTTTCGACCCCGAACAATTATTTACGTTAATCTATGAGTGATTTAAAATAAAATCTTTATTTTTGTAGGAATCTTTAACTATGGGAAAAAGATGGAACAATTACTTCAATACATTTGGAAATACAGATTATATCGGACTACCGATATGCGGACAACGCAAGGTGAGGAACTGGAAATCATAGATCCCGGCATCCAAAATCGGGATGCCGGTCCTGATTTTTTCAATGCGAAAGTAAAAATCAACGGAACCTTATGGGCGGGAAGCGTGGAAGTCCACCAAAAAGCCTCCGAATGGTACAAGCACGGGCATGATTCGGACAAGGCCTATGACAATGTCATCCTGCATGTTATTGCCGAAGAAGATGTCCAGGTATTTCGGAATGAAGAACCCATCACACAATGGCTCATGATTATTCCTCAAGCCATCCAAAACAATATCGAATGGTTATTGAACCGCGATGGGGATATCACTTGCTTTGAACGCTTGCCGGAAATCGCTTCCATTCACCGAAGGGAATGGATGGACCGATTGCTCTGCGAACGTTTGGAGCGGAAAACTCAAGATATCTACAAATGGCTCGACCAATATGCTCAAGATTGGAACGAAGCTTTTTACATCTTGCTCTGCCGGAATTTCGGATTCGGGGTAAATAACGATATCTTTGAGCGCCTGGCGCGTAGTCTCCCGTTGAAATATATTCAAAAACAACGCGGAAGTGCTTCACAAATCGAAGCACTTTTCTTCGGACAAGCTGGAATGCTGGAGGAAGCCAGCCCAAAGGAATTTCATCATTACTACCGATTCCTGCAAAAAGAATATCAATTCTTGCAGAAGAAATTCGGACTGGAGCCCTTGGAATCCCATCTATTCCGCCGTTTGCGAGTACGTCCAGCCTCATCGCCCTATATCAAGCTGGCCCAATTAGCCTCTATCTGGGTCAAGCACGACACACTCTTTTCAGCTTTGTTGAATGCCGGGAACCTACGCGAGATAAAATCTTATCTCCATGCAGATACCAGTGAGTTTTGGGATACACACTATAACTTCCGCGATAGCTCGCCGGTACGCAAGAAAGTATTAGGCGACAAAGCTCTGAATATTATCCTTATCAATACCGTTGCCCCGATGATGTTCGCTTATGGCAAGTATCATCACCTGACGGAATATACCGAACGTGCTCTGACGATATTGGAACGCATTCCTCCGGAAGAGAATCATATCATCAATATGTTCCGTTACGCCGGAATCATCGCCCAAAATGCCGGAGACACGCAAGCATTGATTCAACTGAAACGGAATTATTGCGAACAGAAAAAGTGTCTTTATTGTCACTTCGGGTTTCAATTATTGAAGCAGTTATAGCCAGATTTTGAACCGAGTAATGCCATCGGCATAGGTTTTCAAAGAGAAAGAACACTGATGACGTTGGAGTACCTCACGGATAAAAATAAGCCCGATGCCCTGTCCGTTCGGCTTGGTCGAGAAAAAGGGGCTGAACAGCTTGGCTTCGGTCTCCTTGCTGATGCCTTTCCCATCATCACCTATTTCCAGACATATCGGATGCGCGGTAGTACGGATATAGATATGCCCCTGCCGGCCTATCGATTCGGCTGAATTCTTGATGATATTCACCAAAACCTGCTCAAACAACGAGCGGTCTATTTCCACCTCCGGCAAATCCCCGTCCAGCTCCATCCGAAGTTCAATATGCCGGTTCATGCAAATAGTTTCCATGAAGCGTTTACATGAAGTTACCAATTCATTCAGCGAAGTAGGCTTACGCCGGGGTTCCGGAATGCGCACCACATCAGCGAAGTTCGTGATAAACCGGCTCATGCTATAACACCGGTCAATAGATATCTGCAACACATCGCACACATCCTGCATATCCGCCATCCCGCTAAAAGTAGACTCCAAAGTATCTAACGTAGAGGTTATTCCGGCAGTTGTATTGTTGACTTCATGCGAAATCATGCGGATAACCTTCTCATACGCCTTCTTCTCTGCCTTGAATACCTCTTGCGTAAGTACCTCTATCAACTAAAACTCATGAGAAAACCCTTGATCCATAAACGAGGAATGCGAACATTTATATACATTGGCATCGCTCAGCCGGATGGTTTGCGAATCATTCAGCGGAACCCGGTCTAGTTCTTCCAGCAAAGGCAGGTCGTTCCGATCAGACAAGGTATTACCGACCACCACCTCTTCCCTTTCTATACGGAGCATCTTGCAAGCCGCAGGATTAACCGAGATGATCTGTTTATCCAGATTCAGGATAATCACCCCCATTGGCGAGGCTTGAATCAGCAAATCAAGGAAATGATTCTGCTCCCTCAAGCGAAGCCGTTCATTTTTGAGCTGGTCCATGATACGATTGAACACATCCACAATCCGGTCGGTTTCCTTCTGCCCTACTCTCCCCAGACGGGAACTGAAATCCTGTTCGTTCAGCAAATCCATGCCATTTCCCAAAATGTAGAGCGGTTTTAAGATGCGCTGATACAAGACAAACAGAAGTATAATGGCCAGCACCATCAATCCCTCTATCCAGAAGAACAGCTTGACGGAAAGTCCGCCCAGCACCAGATAAGCCAATAGCAGAACCAGACTGCATAACAGCAGAATCAAGAGAAAAAACATACTTTTTAATCGCATGATGGCCTGCCTCCTATACGTTACAATTCTATCTTATATTTTTCCAACCTCCGGTAAAGCGAAGCTCGGCTGATGCCCAACGCTTGTGCTGCCTGTTTCAAATTACGGTCATATTTCTCCAGCGTTCGTAAGATAGTCTGCTTCTCCAACTCCTCCAAGGTCAATCCCTCCAAGGCCGACTTCGGAGCGAGGGGTTGCGCCAGTTCATTCTGTTGGAAATCTTCCGCCTCGATACGTTGTTTCCCGGATACCAGCAAGGTACGCTCCACCAAATTCTTCAGCTCACGGATATTCCCCGGAAAGGGGAGCTGTTGCAAATACCCCAATGCCTCTGAAGAGAACTCCACCATCGGCAATCCGTTCGTCTCAGATAATTTCTGTGCAAAATAACGTGCCAACAATGGGATATCCTCCCGTCTTTCCCTAAGTGCCGGCAAATGGACTGTTATCAGATTAATACGATAAAACAGGTCTTCGCGGAACGTATGGGCTCCGACCATCGCCGACAGGTCCCGATTGGTTGCACTGACTACCCGCACATCCACCTTCCGGGGCCGGCTATCCCCCAATACCTCAAAAGTCTGGTCTTGCAAGACACGCAAGAGCTTAACCTGCGAAGAGAGCTCCAGATCTCCAATCTCATCCAAAAAAATCGTTCCTCCATTGGCCATCTCAAACCGCCCGACCCTATCCATATAGGCATCGGTAAAAGCACCCTTCTTATGGCCGAACATCTCACTTTCAAAAAGGCTCTGCGACAATCCGCCCAAATTCACCTTGACAAAAGGTCCGTCCGAACGAGAACTGTTCTCATGGATAGCCTCAGCTATCAGCTCCTTCCCGGTACCGCTTTCACCCGTAATCAGAACTGAGGCCGTAGTAGGTGCAATACGCGACACCGTCCCTAAAATATTCATCAAAGCCGGACTCTGCCCTACAATCTTTTCAAAATGGAACTTGGCATCCGCCTCTGTCCGGTTGAGCGGTGCACCGGTATCCTCCTTCTGTTCACATAAATCCAGCGCATTACGGACCGACTTCAACAACACCAGATTGTTCCAAGGCTTGGTGATGAAATCAAATGCCCCGGCCTGCATACCCTGTACCGCCAAAGAGATAGACCCCCAAGCTGTCATCAGGATAACCGGCACATCCGGACAAAGCACCTTCACTTGCCTCAAAAGCCGGATTCCCTCTTCTCCGGTAGTAGTCAGCGTGAAGTTCATATCCATCAATATTAATTGTGGGGCCTGTTCACGCACCACCTGAATCGCCTCTTTCGGACCGGGTACCGATTCCAGCTGGTAGCCCGCCCTTTTCAAGAGGAATCCCAACGATGAACGTACCCCCGCATCATCATCTATAATCAATATCCTTGCCATCACTTATTCGTTTTTTGCTGAAAAAGTTATCAGGTCTCGTCAACTTATAACCTTGTCAACTTGTTACCTTTACTCCCTGACCAACTTCTCAAAATCTGCGTCTAAAGTACAATTATTCAGAAAATCATACAAGGTCAGACTCCGAATATTATACAAGTAACGCCAATAATAATACAATTCCTGGATGTGTTTCTGCTTGGCATCATCCTTCGAGTTCTGCGCATCGTTCAACTCCAGAATATCGATTTTCCCGACCATAAAAGTCTCGATAGAAGTATTATACCGGCGTTCGGCCAGCTCGTCCACCTCAGCCGCGATCTGCAATTGGGTAGACTGATTATTAAAATTTTCGACCAGCAAGAATATATCTTGATTAAAGTCCATCTGCTCTTGGCGGATTTTGGAAAGTTCCACCTCACGGTTCGACTCTGCGACCTTGACCTTCCCTTTACGCTTTCCCCAGTCCAAAATCGGAATTGTCACACCAACCTCTACAATCTGATTATCTTTCAACGGATCGTATGCTCCCGCCAAAGTCCGCTCTTTTCCGGTATATCCCACTGAAGCAAAAAGATCTATGCCAAACCGCTCTCCCTTAGCCGTAGCCACATCATAATCCGCCTCCAATTGCCTCCGGCGAATATTCTTGGAAAAAGAATTGTTCTCTTGCGCCTTTTCCAAAACCTGCTGGTAATCTAGACGCAAATCGGTAGAGGTTTCCGGCATGACTGGCTCGATGATATCCTCCTCACTCAACCCCAAGAACGAGCGTAATTGGAACATCATCGAGTTGAAATTGGCCTCTGCTTCGGTTACTTTTCCCTTTGCCTGTAGGGCAGATTGCTTCAATTGCATCAATTCGATTTCCGAAATATGTCCTATCTTACGTTTGGCTACGGCTATATCATACAACTTATTGGCATTTTCCAAATTTTGCCGGCATATTTCCAGATTGTCTTGAGCCAGAAGAAGATTGAAGTAATGAGTTATCGTAGTAATCGTCACATTCTCCACACTCTCCATAAAAGCGGCCTTAGCCTCCTCATACCGCACCGGCTCGATACGGCGTTTCCATTTTTGGTCGTTCACCCCAAAGATAGGTTGCGTCAAGGTCAGGCTAACCGGCACACTCATGAACTCACTATACGCTCCATGCCCCAACTGGCGTGTAAAATCCAACGAGGTGTTTAACGCGATTTTACCACCAGTCAAAGCAATGTTCTGCTCAATAGAGATTTTCCCATTCAGCCCAAACATATTGCTTTGCACATACGTGTACGAACCATCCGATTGCTGATATTGCGCATATTGCTTATTGTAAGTAGGCAATGTCCCGGTAAAAACGACCTCCGGAAGCTGGTCCGCCTTGTGCGTCCGGTATTCCCAATAAGCCGTTTTCAACTCGTTCAGGGCTACTGCCGCATCCACCGAACGGACCTGCGCCAACCGGATAGCCTCATCCAAGGTCAGCGGGTAACTCTTTTCAAGCGTTTCCGCCTGGATAGTACAAATCCCCGCCCATAATCCTATAATCCAAACACCTATTCGTTTCATGCTTTTTTCTATTTGCCCAATCTAAAGCAAAAGTCGTGCCGTAATCCTAATAGACTGATTATTAACATCCTTCCTAAAAACAAAGTGTCCGATATCGGACACTCTTATCCGAAATCGGACGATTTTGTTCAATTGGCGATCAGACAAGCCCTGTCCGACAAGACACCCCTGTAGCCTTGCCTTCCGATTTACTTATCTCCTGCCATAACCTCCTTCAATGCCTCCAGATACCCAAATCCATATTTAGCGTCAGGAAGCAGATATGCACCTTCCACCCATTCGTTCCACGCATATACGGTTATCAGCTTAGGTTGCTCGGGATGCCTGTCACAATACTCCTTGGCCTTCCGAAGGAAATAGGCGAAAGAGGTAGGCGACTGGTTGAAGTGTACCACATCTTTTTGGGTCTTATGCGGGAAACGAGGTGTATCATCCCAACCGATGGAAGCATTAGGGAAATAAGGGATTGATGCCGCCTTGCTCCATTGCTCCACACGTTCAAACGCCTCTGTTCCCCAGCGAAGGTAATCCTCATAATGCGGTCCTCCCCAATTATACACGGTCAAGCTACTGATGCCCAACGTCTCAATCTGACGTAAGAAATTATCCGTAGGCACCCCATTGGCAATAAGCTGGACATGCAACCCGGGGAATCCGGCTTTCTTCACCTCATCGCGAAAGTAATCCAACCCTTTGCGAGTCTCCTCCAGCGATCCGAATGTCTTGATCAGGTTCTCGATACTAAATACCGAGAAGACCGGCTCGCCATTGATCTTGAAATAATTCGGTTGCTTGAAATATTGCCGGATGACGCGCTCGACCACAATCTTGAAGTTAGGCCAGTCGATAGCCCCGTCCCACAAACGAGAATCATCCTCTTTATACCGATGGACATTCCAATAGTTGCGTGCTACGTCATGGTCCGCCCACATGATGTAAAAGTTCATCTTCCGGTTATTCTTCGCTTTCAGGAATCCATCGTTCAGACATCCCTCCAAAAACGGCCCGTTGTTGAACCAATACCAGTCAAATATAAACGTATTCACACCATACGCGGTAGCAGTATCTATCCAACGCTCCATCACCTTCGGGTCGTTATCCAACTCATATCCCCACAAAGGCAATTTAGGCTGATAATGCCCCGGGAAACGCGGATTTCCCTTCTTGATGATTTCCCACTCGCCCGTTCCTTCGGGCCATAATACTTCGCGTCCCATCGGGTCATCATGGCACGAAGGCCAGATATAAGCAGCCACGGTGTACTCAGGATTCTTCTCCGCCGGTGCGGTAGTCTCTTCTTGCTGACCAGCATGCAGGGATGTACTGCAAAGTGAAAGGGAAAGCAAGGCACTCATAAAAATGTTTCTTCGTCTCATAATAGATTTGTTTTTATAAAATCACCAGCCGGGATTTTGTTTCAGATTCGGGTTTAAAGTTAATTCATCTTGCGGAATAGAGTATAAATAATCTTGATTTTCTCGGAATTGATAACCATCTGGCATTACATCTTTGAAATAATCAAGTAATCCATTCTCATCCACCTTAGATGCAAAATCAGGATATTGGGCTAAATCAACGGGATAGCCTTTCGGACGTTTATTCTTAAATAAAGCACAGGCTGCCCACCGCATATAATCATCATCTCGCAACCCTTCCAAAGCCAATTCTACACGTCTTTCTCTACGAATTTCATATAGCTCATCAGAAATACTATATCCATATTCCATTCTATTTTTATCTGAACTTTGTGAATGCACTTCAAAATCAGGCATGCCAACCCTTTGGCGCAATAGATTCAGCGCATCATCTGCAACGACTCCATCTAACTCATATTTTGCTTCTGCATAATTCAGCAAAACCTCTGCATAACGTAAGAGAATCAGACCTGTTTCGCTCTGCGTTTCCCAAGATTTTCCGGCAGCAGGAGATTCAGGATTTGCAGTTTTTTTGATTTGGAATCCGGTAGGACATAATTGTAATGCCCCTCCATCAATGGTCGGTCCTGAAAAATAGGCCTCTTGATCCACAGACATCAAATCTCCAGGAATCCAAATGGTAGATTTTAAACGAGGATCACATTCCACAGCAATCTTTGTAAGGAAATTGTTCCCTTTATTCTCTTTTGCAACATCTAAATAGTCATAAGGCCTGCCATCTCTTCCCAAATAAGACGAGACTAAATCCCATGTAATCCCCCTAGATTCACTATTATAGGTAACGAAACTTTGAGTTTTATTACCAAAACCTTCATCCGCATTAAAAGCTTTATATAAAAGAACTTCATTAATATTCGACATATCATCAAATCCAAAAAGCTTATAATAATCCTCTTCCGGATTTCCCGTACTATAAAGACCTACCATATAGTCTCCATTTATCAGTTCTTCCGCTGCATCCACACAAGCCTTAAAATATTTATTCGGATCTACTCCTGAGGTCCCGAAAATAGAATTTGCATGATATTTCTGCCAAGAGCCTTCATAAAGAGCAACCCTTGTCTTGAAAGCCAAGGCTGCCTCTTTATTAATTCGATTATTTCCTACATCTTTCCGTAAATTAAGATGCGTAATTGCATGATCTAAATCAGCTAAAATAGAATCCGCAATCAATACTCTAGAGTCTCGTGGACGCATCAAAGCCTCTTGGTTATCCAATTCAATAACTTCTGAATACCAAGGCACATCACCATACTTTTTCAACAAATCAAAATAAAACCAAGCTCTGAAGAAATAGGCTTCTCCTAAATATTGTTTATAAGCATCATAACCGCTCTCACATTTTCTGTAATTCGCAAAGAAAATGTTGACGTTGCGTATATTCGTCCATTCTCCAGTCCAAGATCCCGTTGTCTTTGAACGCGTTCCATCCATAATTACACTAGGGCTACCATTTATCATATCATCATTGTCTGATGCCAAATCTAACATTTGAGATTGCCCACAAAACGCAGGATAAAATTGACGGGTATAATATTCTAATTCTGTAGAAGTGGTCCAATATTCATCCATTGTAACTTGATCCATTGGCTGTAAATCAATAAAATCTTCACAAGAACAGAATGCCCCTAATAGAAATATAAATAATATGAATCTTTTCATAACTTCAGAATTTAATTAGTAAGTAACTGTTAATCCTATAGAATAAATCCGATCTGCACCATAAGTTAAACGGCCAGATCCTGCCGTTCCTCTATAATTTCCAGATCCTCCTTCAGGGAACCCAACCGGAGCGACCGGATCTATACCATTAGGCAATTTCGTAAATGTCAATAAGTTTTCTCCCGAGAAATAAATTCTAAGCTTCTGCAAATGAAGTTTAGAAGTTATATTTTTAGGGAAACTATAGCCTAATTGTACATTCTGCAAACGTAGATAGGCAGCATTTTGTAAATAACGCGTGTTGGCATTATTCTTGTTTTTCGCCTCTTCTGTATCATTCAAATAAGGACGCGGCCAATAAGCATCGGTATTGATATTAGCTTCACCTTCATACAATCCGCTATATTTTGTACCCGGCTCATCTCTGAAATAATCCAAATGCTCCGGGGTCAAACAAGATTCCCACCAACCATTGGTAAATCCCCAAAAGATATTAGACATACGGTAAAAATACATATCCTTTTTAGCAACACCCCTCCAAAGCATTGAAAAGTCAAATCCCTTGTAAGAAATACCTCCGCTAATTGTATATTGATAATGCGGTTGGTCATTTCCTATAATAGATAAATCTCCATGATCTCCTATTGTATTAGACCCATTATTGACCTTACCATCCCCGTTTATGTCTTCATATTTCAAATCTCCCGTATTCCAGTTTGAAGCAATATGTGTCAAATCAACTTTTGATACATAAGAATCCAATTCATCCTGAGAACGGAACAAGTCATGTACGGTATATCCCCAAATGTCGCCTACTTCTGCACCTTCATACCATGTTGATAAAGTCCCGGTGGGATTAAAATATTTCGTAACAACAGAACGATAATCATACAAACTAAATCCTAAATTATAAGAAAGCCCATTCTCCAAAGCATGTTTCCAGCCTAAACTTATCTCCCAACCCCGAGTCCGTAAAGTAGAATTATTCTCTTGTGGTACACTCGCTCCAATTACACCCGGAACAGCTTTAGCCGGTCCTACCATATCGGTAGTACGTCGTTCGAACCAATCCGCAGTAGCACTTAAACGACTATCCAAAAACGATAAATCTATTCCGACATTTGTAGTAGTAGCCGTTTCCCAAGTTAAATTCCGATTAACCAATTTTGGACCTGAAGTGTACCCCGTTGGGCGTGTTGAGCCATAACCATATATCCAATTTAGTTTGTCGGATGAAATAGGCATCAGTTCCAAATCGCCATAAGGCGATATGTTTTGGTTACCCAATTGCCCCCAAGAGGCTCGTATTTTCATTGTATTTACATACGGCTCAACATTAGTCCAAAAAGGTTCATTATACAAATTCCAACCCACAGAAAAAGATGGAAACGTTCCCCATCTCCGGCCATCTCTGAATACATAAGAGCCATCCCGTCTTACATTTGCCTCAAACAAATATCTTTCTTTATAATTATAATTTAATCGGGCAAAATAACTCTCCGTAGCATTATGTGCCAAAGCCTCCGTTAAAACGGCATCCCCTGTAGCTGTCGGAAATGACGGAACATTTTCAGAAATAAGATCGGTCTTATATCCCTGTACCCAAGATTCATCGCCCCGCTCGAACTGCATACCGGCCAAAATCGTAAAATTATGCTCCTCATTAATATTAAAATCATACGATGTGTAAACATTCGTTGTCCAATATTTCTTGATATATTTTCTACGTGTCAAATTATTCGGAATACTTATCCCGTTTACATACGGCTGATTATTAATATCATACGTATAAATAGACTTTTCCACTTCTGATATTTCCTGATTATAGGTATTATAAGCAAAATCCGCATTAATTTTCCAACCTTTTAACGGACGAATCTCCATTCTGAAATTGTTCCAAAAATCAATATCATCTTGTTTATCCGTTCCCGCTTCCATAGATGGGATATGGGATTCAAACATATAATTTCCAAACCCATCATATAAAGGAGTAATCGGATAATTACGAGATATATGACGATACATAAAAGAATAATCACCCTCTTTTGTCATATTCGGTTTCTCTCTTATTTTCTTGGCAAAGCGAGTTTCATAACCAAAATCCCACCAATCAGTAATAGCAACATTGATTTTACCTAATGTATTAAGTCGTTTAAAATAATCTGTACCAAAATTCACCACACTACCATCATCCATATAACCAGCAGAAAAATAATAAGATACCTTATCAGAACCACCATGTAAGGATATATCATGTTTCTGATTCACACTATTTCCGAAATAGATATCCCACCAATCCGTATTGGCATAATTCAAATTTGCGTTATTCCATACATTTCCTTCCGGCATAGCTCCAAAATAAGTAGCTCCGTCAGGCCAATCCGGAATAGAATTACGGATATATTCAAAATCGCCCTTTTGATAAGCTATGACCCGGTCAATCGTTTCATTGCTAAATGGACGTCCGCCCATATTATCTCCAGCTTCATTCAGAATTCGAGTCCAAGTATAAGAATCCAAACTTTCCGGAAGCTTCTGAGCTGTTTTTATAATTAAATTTCCTGTATACGAAACACTTATTTTCTCATTTTTTTTGCCTTTCTTCGTTGTTATCAAAATAACACCATAAGGAGCTCTTGCTCCATATATGGCAGATGCAGCCGCATCCTTCAAAACGGAAACAGATTCTATATCATCCGGGTTTAAGTTATTTAAATCTCCAGGAAATCCATCAATCACCACATAAGGAGAACCACCATTCAAGGATCCCATGCCTCGAATAGAAATATTCATAGTTGCACCGGGTTCAAAACCGTCCTGAGAACCTATATCAAAATTAAATCCGGGTGCAGCACCTTGCAATAATTGAGAAACTGTAGCCGCTTGACGGTTCTCGAATTCTTCTTCAGAAATTACATTAATAGCTCCTGTTAGATTTACTTTCTTCTGCGTCCCATACCCTACTACAACCACTTCATCCAAAGCCTTCGTGTCTTCCTTCAAGGTAATGGATAAATTGTCTTTCGAATTCACCTTGACCGTTTGAGTCAAATATCCGATGTAAGATACCTCCAATGTCGCGCCCAATTCCACCTCCAAGGAGAATCGGCCTTCCATATCAGTTATGGTTCCGTTAGTTGTGCCTTTAACGGCCACATTAGCTCCGATTACCGGTGTTCCAGTTTCATCAACAATGGTTCCCATAATCCGCACCACATTCTGGGTTATCGTGGGTAATTCATTTTTTAAAGAAAGAACAATACGGTTATCCACTACAGAGTAAACTACATTTGTTCCGGTAAATACTGTATCCAATACCTTAAATATATCGGCATTATCCACAGATACCGTTACCCTCCGGTTTAAATCGACATGCCGGTTATTGTAAAAGAATGAAAAATCACTTTTTTCCTCTATCTGATCCAATACCTCTTGCACCGTCTTATTCTCAGCATTTAAACTGATCCGTGTTTCTTGCGCATAGCTACCTACTGCATTCGCCAGACCCACCGAACTAACCATAAAGATAAATGATAGCTTCATACTTAATGGTATTTTTTCTAAAGTTAACCCAAGAAGCTTTCGCTCCTTTATATATTGGGTGATATTTATTTTTTTCATAACTTTGTTGTGATTTTAAGTGATAAAAAATGATTTGCAGGCAAGTCTTGTCGCCAAACAGACTTGCTTTCGGTTAACTTCATTTCATTCGGATAGATACGCCACTATTTATCCGAATGTTTTCATTTCTGGTGGTAGCATCTCCATAGCCATTCCGTTTTTAATAGATTTCAATTTTACTTTTCTCATCCATCTTATCTTCCGAAGAAAGATAACGCCAGTTAATTCCTGAAGACATTCTGAATACTTCCAGGATACGCTCTAAACGCTGGCTCGTAAACGAACCTGTAAACGCGTCTTTCTTATATTGGGTATTTGTTATGACAAATTCCACATGGTATCGTTTCTCCAACATACGTAACGCCTCGTCAAACGGAGTATTCCGGAAAACAATCTTCCCGTCCTTCCAAGAAGTTTCAGGCTCACCGGTCGTCTGAAAAATATCAGCCTGGCTGTTCTTCACATTATAAATCAGCTTCTCACCGGGACGCAGATTAAAATTCCGGGAACCCACCGTAAAATTCACCTTTCCGGTTATCAACGTAGTAGATATAAACGAATCACGCGCGAATGTTTCTACATTAAAAGAGGTTCCCAAAACCTCTATCTGTGCATCATGTGGGGTCTGCACCACAAAACGTTGGTCCGGATTCCGAGTCACTTCAAAAAAAGCTTCCCCCTGTAAGCAGACCTGTCTGGAAGTCCCTTCAAACCGTTCCGGATACACAAGAGAGGACTCCGAATTCAAACATACCTTAGTCCCATCTGGCAAAATCAACCGGGTCGTCATACCCGGATTAGTCCGTACCTCCAGCATACGCAAACTGTCCTCGCCCGGCATAAACAGTTCGATCAAGTAAGCGATCAACAAAGGGATGAATAAAATAGCCGCAACACGTTGTCCTTGAAGCCACAGGATTCTCAATTTCTTAGAACGCATACGAACCTTCACCCTACGGAATGCTTTCTCAGAATCCACACGCCGGGCCATATCCAACGTATCGGAAGCCAGATAAAGTAAAAAAAGTTGACGAGCTATGTTATAATGTTCATCCGATTGCCCTATCCATTTTTCCACTTTTTCCCGCTCCTCATCCGTTACATTGCCTTCACAATAACGCAAAAGCAACTCTTCCATCGGAGGATATGTCTTGTATTCGTCCATAGTTTACACACTTATCATATCAACTAAAAGCGTGGGACTTCCTCTATGATCGTCCAGAACCTCAATGCAGTGATTCAATAACGGTTCCCACGCTTTTTATTATATGACAAGCGAGATGGAGGAAGTTCCTAAACTAAAATCCTGTTTTTTTTTGAAAAATTTTATGCGAGATAAGGATTTTGTTTGCATCACAGGTGTGATGCAAACAGTTTATGCCATACAAAAGATTTATGCCAACTTACGAGAGAAAAAGCCTGTAGGCATAAAAACAAGTTTCCGAAATCCAAATTTCACTTCTTTCTGAAAAAATTTTTATATTTGTCCTGTATTTGAAAAACTAACGTAGTGACATCGGATATCATCTTGCATTGAAATCTGGACAATTTCAACCTTTTAAGATAATACAAAGATTGTTCCTACGCTTGTGTGTGCTATATATTCGCCGAGGGCGAACTATATACCTCATAAGCGTGGAATCGTTGTATTATTATTGAAAGGTAGGCAGTCCAGAGCCTCAATGCAGTGATATACGACAGTTTCCACGCTTTCTTTTTCATGAAAAACAGCGAATTTATCAGAATGAGTTTATGGAAAAGTTCTCATATAAAGGATCTAAGAACAAAGATGAAATCCTTTTGTTAGCCTTACGACACTCTGACAAAAAGGCGTATGCCGAACTATTTCGGGCATACTATCCCATGCTTTGTGCCTATTGCCATAAATTTGTTTCATTAGAAGATTCTGAAGAAATCGTACAAGATGTTTTGTTTTGGCTTTGGGAATCACGAAAAGAATTAGTTATTGAAAAATCACTTAGTCAATACTTGTTTAAAATGGTATATCATAAAGCCATGAACCGCATAGCCAACGAATTAGCCATTCATAAAGCCAACACTATGTTTTTCGAGCAAACGCAAAAAATGTTAGAAGAGATCGATCTTTATCAATTTGAGGAATTACAAGCTTTACTGCGCAAGGCTATCCAAGATTTGCCGGAGAACTATCGAGAAGCCTTTATCATGCATCGGTTTCAACACAAGAATTACAAGGAAATAGCTGAATTACTGAAGGTTTCCTCAAAGACCATTGACTATCGTATTCAACAAGCACTGAAAATCTTACGGGATAAATTGAAAGATTATCTGCCGCTTTTTCTTCTACTCTCTTCTCTTTGACAAAAAAACAAGGTTCTGGGCAACACAGGTTATTATTCGATATAACCTTGTTTCCCAGAGCCTAAACCTTATCTATAGAGACTTTTTTGCCCTTTTACCAAGTCACTTTGATGAATTTATTTTCCCAAGGCTGGAAATCGGGAGAAGGATTACCGGGAAGGGGGTCTCCCACCACATCACAGACCGTTACTCTCCGGATATTTACCTTGTCGGAGGTAATAGAAAACTTCGCGCTTTGGCCTCCTACCTCACGAAGCTGGAGCATGACGGCATTCTCGCCTTCAACCGGCTTCATGCTTACCAACAACAGATTCGAGGGTTGAATATTCAAAATAGAGATTGGCATCAAAGCCTCAGAACCGCCCGCCTCATCAGCCGGAAGAACACGGGTCAGGAACGGGATGCGATTTGACCAGGCGAACTTGGTAGCATAGTCCAAGCTATTATCCCCGGACGAAGTGATAAAATAGCTCCACTTCATCGCCCCCATCTGGTCGGCATTGAAATTCGTCACCCAATAATTATTCATCGGCCAAGAATACATATTCGTACTCTGCGGAACAGCGCCAGCCTTATATCTTCCGGTATTGATGGCGCCAAATTGCATCAAGGGGATTTCCTGACTACCCATAACTACTTGTGAAGCGCCATTACGTGCGGTGGCAAAGTTCTGCACTGTATACCAATCGTTCGAAGAACCCGGGATCTGATCTACACCGGCCTCTATATTCCCACCCGGAACATCCAAATGAATCTTTCCGTCCTCTACTTGATAAGGGAAAGAGAGATAAATAGCTTCCGGATCGGTGATGGCCTTCTTGCGTAACCAATAAGCCACCTCGATTTTCTTTTCCACCTTATACAGACGATACTCAACCATCAGGTTATCCGGTTCGCGCCCTGCCTGAGTTTCTCCCCGGAAGCGATATATATCATAAATATCGCCCTGCTCATACCGGTCGAAGCGCATCTTCTCCGGGCTCCGACGCAGGAACTGGGGTGCCCGATATTGCTCCATCGGATGGCGGCTATCGATAATCTCATAGATAAACTCGCCCATCTCCCACTCGGCATCCGGAGTAAGCAACGATTTCTCCAGCTCTTTATCATAGAGCCGGCTGATTGTTCCTTTAGCCGGATTGAAATCTACGGCATACCACGCATTCTCTACATGCGTCTCCGCCAAAGTTTCCGAGGCCTGTACCACCGGACGCGGAGCATCCTTTACCTTTATATAATATTGCGCATAACCTAATGCGGGAACATCCCGGACATACAGATTCCAATAGGTACCGTCCGAACGGCTCTCGCCAGCCTGAGCGGGAATAGCCTTTCCAGAGGCATCCACAATCTCAAAAGCCTTTTCCTTCGGTAATATCTGATGATCGATATATACGCGTGCAATTCCGCTATAAGTCCAATTCAGGGGATTGAATACCGCCACAGAAGGCACTTGCACTTTCGGGACGAATTGCTGGAGCACACCCATGGTAATCTCGCCCAGCAAACCTGTATGCCGATAAGCCTCCCAGGCATAAGATTGCTTCAACGAACGTTGCTCCCAAGTCTCCAATCCATACGGATCACGCACACTTTCGCTATATCCGAAAGTATGCTCATCATAAAACAACAGGGCATCATTAACCTCTTCAATCTTGCGATTGACATCAGCGGGCAAAGAGGCTCCCAACAATTTAGCGAACGACAATCCGGCTTGGTCTGCGATCACATTCGAGTGTGTTACACGTGAAACAGCCGCTTCACGGGCCCCCGAAGCGAATCCATCCGTCCACCAGTCCGGCCATGCACCCCGGATGGTTTCGATCCGGTCGGCATAATCCCGTTCGACACTCTTGATAAAATCGGTAGCTACGGCCGTACGCAACTTAGGCCATTCGTATTTCTCGTTCCAACGCATCACCATCTCGCTACTCTTGGTAGAAGGCGGGGCATTATCCGTAAAGTAACCCGAATGCTGAGCGGCACAGATATCATACGGATAACCCTTATCCTCCAATTGGCCCAAATACTCCAACACACGTTGCTCGAAGGTTTCAAAATCATCGGTATGTACGCCAAAGAAATTCCCCTGGTTATAATGCTCGGCCCGGTAAGCCAGCACCTTCTTGCCCGAAGGCGATTGCCACCAGAACACCGTAGGCATATCAAAACAAATCAGTGCCCGATGACCATGCGTACCCATATTCACATACTTGATTCCCGCATCGGCAAAATACTCACTAAAACACCAGCCTATGCCATTCACGTCATCCTGCATGGCCAGTTCGGCCCGCATCCCCTCTTCCCGGAATTGCTTGACAGGAGCCAGAGAAGCCGCCAGTGTCTGTTCATCGGGAAGCTCATCAAAATTCAAATACATCGTAGCCAATTCGATACGTCCCTCTTTGACCCGTTGCTTCAAACGTTCCACCTGCTCGGCCGGACGATGCTTGAGGTATTCACTTACCGCCCACGAGATTTCGCACGTCCAGCGGAACTTAGCATAGTCTGGATAGTCATCCGTAGCATCACAATAATCAAGGGCATAGTCAATATACCGGAGATGCTCGGCCAGTATCTCCATCTGGGAGCGGGTATATCCGATATCGGTATGTGTATGTTGCACCAGATTCATCTGCCAATGACGGACAGGCTCAACCAGAATCTCTTGCGAAGCAAGAATAGTCTTTCCTTGTCTGAGGGTCAAAGGCAAGCGCACCTCTTGGCTTACCTCCGGAATTTCAAAATAGAACGTATTTGTTCCTTCGTTCAATTTCACACGTTGGGTTTGCTCGCCAAGTCCCAACGTCACGGAGAGCGGCTTCCCCTCGTGAGGAATTGTCACCCACACCCGTTGCATCATCCCCTTGTCCGATTTATAGACCGCAGGATAGCAATTCGCTTTCATTTCGGGAACGCCTCCGGAATGCTCCTGAGCCCATAAAGCGGGAGATGCCAGCAAAGCGCCCGTCAATAGTAAGTTTCGTAAGTTCATAAGTATTTTGTGTTTATTGGTTTCCCATCCGGACCTCCAATTCTCCCCCTTTCACGATTTCTGAGAGTGGAAGATGAATGCCCTCCAAAGGTTGGCCATTCAAGAGGTATTGCTGAACATAATGCGTTGTGTCCGTACCTCCGGTGGTCGTTATGGTAAACTCCTCCCCGGAATAATATTTCGGGTTCAGACGGATGGTGATCTTATCGAAGAGCGGAGCCCCCAGGCCGAACGAAGGATTCGTACCAGCCAGTCCTTTCACATCAAACAATCCCATAGAAGAGATCACATACCAGGCACCCAATTGCCCTTGGTCTTCGTCCTGTCCATATCCATATCCGTGGATTCCATCCGTACCATAAAACTCATTCAAAATGGCACGCACCCATTTTTGGGTGAGATCCGGACGTCCCGCCTCATTAAAGAGCCAGGAGATATGCAGACAAGGCTGGTTCCCTTGATTATAGAGCGTGCGCAATCCGGCAAAGGCATCAATGTTCGTTCCTCCGCTAAATATCTTTTTCTGGGACTGGGTAAAGATGCTATCCAAACGAGCATTGAAGGTATCTACCCCCACTTTATCCACCAAGGCAGGAATATCATGAGGCGCATAAAAGGTATATTGCCAGGCATTTCCCTCCTGGAATCCACGCCAAACCTGAAGTGGATCAAAATTGTGGATAAACTGGCCATCCGCTTTCTTAGGACGGATAAAATTCAAAGACGGATCATAAAGTCGCTCCCAACCTTTGGAGAGATAGGTCAGCTGATTATAATGAGCCGAATCGCCCAAGGATTTCGCCCACTGAGCTACCGCCCACGAGCTGAACGAATATTCCAATGTATGCGATGCCGAGAACATAAAGGCCTCATCCGGCCCACTTCCCTCTTCCAAATGAGGCACATAGCCATACTTCACGAACTGATCCACATCCACCTTGCCTGCTCCCAAAGGGCGGTTCTCGCCATCCAGCTCATTTTTCAAGCAAGCCTCGTAAGCCAGTTGCGTATCAAAATCACGGATACCACATTGATAAGCTCCGGCTATGACCACGGGCAAGAGATTAGTACCCACTCCCGATACAAACCGGCTATTGGCTATACCATCGGCCAGCCATCCGGCATCTTTATATACCTGAAGATGACTACTGATATAATCGGAAAGGTATTCCGGATAAGCTAAGGTCCACACTTGCGAGAGATTCCATTGTCCACCCCATATCGCATCGGTATTATACAAATTGAACATCGGTTCGTCTTGAGTCTCTTTTTTCATCGGGAGCTGACCTACACTCCCGTCATGACGCGGATAGGCTCCGTTGACATCACTGGCCAAGCCTCGGCCTAAAATAGCATGATACAACCCGGTATAAAATTTCACCTTATCCTCTTTGCGTTCCGTTTCTACCCGGATACGACTCAAATATTCTTCCCAAGTCCGGGCAGATTGGGCTTTAGCCTCATCAAAAGAGAGCTTCTCGGCCTCTACCTCCAAGTTATGCCGGGCGTTCTCCACCGAAGTATAAGACAATCCTATCTTTGCCGTTACCGGAGTATCTTCCTGGAAATTATAGCTCAGATAAACACCTGCCCCTACGCCCTTGACCTCACGGGCACCGGTTTGTTGCTTATCCTGAAGGAAAGTTCCAAACGCATCCGGTTGGTGATCTACAACCGCCGAGAAATAAAGAGGAACGGTAGCTCCCGCCTGATATTTCTTGACATATTCCGGTTCGGTGATTACCCAACCTTCAATACGCCCCTCGTCCGTATAACACACATAAGCATCTTTCACGGCTCCACTCTCCCCTTGCCGGTTCCCGATATCAAACAAAATATGGTTGGCCTCGCCTTTCGGGAAAGAGAAACGCTGGAAAGCCACACGAGGCGTAGCGGTAAGTTCCGCACGAATCTGATAATCATCCAGCACAACAGAGTAATACCCAGGAGCGGCTATCTCATTTTCCCGGACAAAAGGCGAGCGATACCCCCTCTTCACGCTATCGGCAGGTAATCCCGGAACGGTTATCAGCTCTCCTCGGGTCGGCATCAAAACAATACCTCCTACCTGAAACTCATGCAAGCAAGGAAAACCCTCGATGCTATTATCCCGGTAATCATATCCCGTCGCCTCCCAACCGGACTTATTCCCCAAACTTCCATTGGTAGAAGGCCCCGGCTTGGCTAATCCGAACGGCATCGCTCCCGGAGCAAAATGAAACCAGCGGCAATGTGCCGTACCGATACGAGGCTCAACATATTGGGATACATTCTCTTGTACCGATGCCTTCTCTTGGGTGCTACACCCCATCCAAGAGGCCAGACAAGCGAAGGCAAATGAAATTAACAGTTGCTTTTTCATTCTATTTTGTGTTTGTTGGTTTTAAAAGAATTCTTCCAGCGCTTCGCACCACCTCCTCTATAAGCCGAAGAGGAATACCCGCATAGCGAGGAAAGAATATAATGCAATTTCTAATTGCTAATTGTCTATTGTTAATTTTTAATGGTCAATTATTGATTCAAAAAAACCTATCTTCCGCAAAATAATAGGCCCCGGAAGCTATTGCCCGGCTTGCCCCCAACCGGGAAAGAGCAATTACGGTACGTGGTCTTTCGCTCTCCAAAAAGGCATCCCGTTCTTCGGGATCCTCCCAATTGAACACCTCTTTTTGCAAACGGGGAAAATGGGTTCCGTCCGCCATCCCCACATCAGTCCGGAGTTCTTGCAAAAGTGCAGGAAGGATATACTTGGAAGCCCCGGATACGCCTCCTCCGATCACCACAATTCCATCAATCAACAACAAGGCTGAGGCCAATACCGCCCCGGACACCTCGCCCAGCTCGGCAAAGGCACTCCGGGCCGCCCCGCTATCCCCCGGACGTATACCGTCCGCTATCTCAAAAATCTCCTTAGGCGAATAAAGGCAATCATCCCCTGAATATTCCCGATAAACGCGCTGGATTCCTCGGACACTGACACTCTCCTCGGCTATCCATTCCGGATGGATTTTATTAGGCTGGCACCATAAATACCCGCCTAACTGGTTATCCCCGGTCAATAACCGGCCATTGATCATGATTCCACCTCCGAATCCCGTTCCGAAGGTAACCCCTATCAGATTCTTATACCGTTTTTCGTTTCCGGCCTCTTCCAACCGGGCATTGATTTCCGGGAGCATACCGCCCAAGGCCTCTCCGTAAGCAAACAGATTCCCGTCATTATTGATAAACACCGGAATTCCGAAACATTCCTCCAAATAAGGACCTAAAGGAACTCCCCCTCGGAAAGCCGGAAAATTAGGCAAATCTCCGATAATGCCCGCTTCATAATCCGCCGGACCGGGAAAAGCGAAACTAATAGCCGAAGGCGCTTTTTCCAAGGAATTCCGTACCTGTTCGAATCCTGAGCGCAAAGAGGCGAGGCACGCATCCAAATCATCCGTGATGGTCGGGAGCTTGATAGGCTCCGTAATTTCTTTTCCTCCTTGCATAGCGGAGAACACCAGATTGGTTCCTCCCGCATCCAAGGTCATGACTATATGCTCTTTCATTGTCTGAAACGTACATACGCTTTAATGGTTCCACACTCTTTTCCCTCTGATTTTCCATAAGGACGGATGGTATATTCACCTACCGAAGCCGGAATGATGAAAGTCTCCGCATAATGCACCACAAAAGGCTCGAATGCATTCGTAGGACTCTCTACGATAGCCTCCTCACCTTCCACCAAATTAAAGACCTGAACCCCGCCATCGGTATGATGAGTCACCGGAACAGAGAACCAATGCCGGCGGGTTTCGATAAATTCATTTTCATGCAACCCGGTACGTTCTTCCCGCCATCCCTCACCTTGAGCGATAGGCTGGATTTGACTCACTAAGTTATCACGCACAAACTCCGTCTGGCGTTCCCATTGAATCACGTGCGAGCCATGTCGGATATTGATCGGACGGGGCAGACCATCCAGTCCCAAACGTCCCCAGTCATAGAGTTTGAAAGTAAATATGCTGGGAGTAGCACTAATCTCAAGCACCATCGCTCCGGCACCCGAGCAATGAATCGTTCCGTTAGGAATCAAGAAATGATCATGTTTCTTGGCCGGCCACCGGTTTACATACTTTTCCGCATCAAACGGATTACCGGTATCTTGCGCCTCATTCAAGGCCGAAATCATCTCTTCCGGATTAACTCCGGTCTTCAATCCGAGGAATACGGTAGCTCCCTCTTCGGCATCCAGCAGGTAATAACTCTCATCTTGGGTATAATAAATGCCAAAAGTGTCCCGGATGTACTGGGTCGTAGGATGAACCTGCAAGCTCAAGTTCCCGCCTCCGATTGTATCCAAGAAATCAAACCGGATGGGGAAATCCTGTCCGAAACGAGATTCCACCGGAGCCCCCAGCAGGTCACGGGTCTTATAAAACACCAGATTATTGGCCGGCATTTCAAACAGAGTCCCTTCGACACGAAGATACAGGCTATTCTCTTCCGGCACACAATCGAAACACCATCCGTAATTACTCTGTCCGGGGTCAAGTCCACACACCGCCTTCATCCATTGCCCGCCCCAAGGAGCCGGATCAAAGAAAGGCACTACGCGGAAAGGCTTATGGGCGGTTTTCTCCAATCCTTTTCTCAGCACATCCCCCGTTATCATCTTCGGAGTATCGCGAAGTGTCGTGTCCAACCAGTAATCCGCCTTAGGCAATAATTTTTTCTTCAAATTATCACATACAATCCAATCTACGAAATACCCCCGTTTGTATTGCTTGGACGCACTTTCCTCTTTGTTCTCTACACCCAATCCGTTGATTTCATGCTTGCGCGAACGAAGCTGAATCTCCCAACGGGGCATATCGGCATAGACATACAGATCGGACTCCGGAGCTATAAGCGAGGCTCCCTGCCCGTAAACCACGATAAACCCGGCAGATTCCTTTACCCGTTTTTGGGCAGAGGCAAGGAGCTCCGGATTCATAAAATCCTCATACTTGAAATGCGCCCGATATCCGAAAAGCCGGTCATCCGTCACATAGGGATAGGTCATTGCGCTCACCTCGTCTACCGACTTAAAAACAGATTGCGCGTCTATCCACAAGTCCGGGTGCAAAGCCTGCAATTCCTTTTTCACCTCTTCGAGATAAACTCCCTGATAGCACTCTACCACCATAATCCGTTTTTCCCGACCGCTCTTGGCCTTGCCCAGCTCTTCCCGGATGTCGGACCAACCTTTCCACAATCTTCCTTCTATCTCGGTAGAAGGAGATTTATCATAATTACTTTTCCGCATATTTTTTAGTTTATAAATTCTTGAGTTTGCAGAAACACAAAATCTTGCGTCTCGAAATTCCTGTTTTCCGCAAAATTAGGCTCTTTATCTCAAAAGAAAATGTATCTTTGTTGTGATTTACTTGCACTATCTTACGATTTTTATACAATGGCTAAACTAAAAGAGGGGTTTAAAGGAGAGCGATTCGTCTCTTTACCCGAAAAGTTATTGGAAGAATATGCCCAGGACCCGCTTATCGGGAATCTTTACCTAAGAATGATAGGTTATTTCCCGCATGTGAAGTACCATTATGTCCATAAGGAACAGGGATGTGACTATTGCATGCTTATCTATTGCATCCATGGGAAAGGCTGGTATGAAACAGATGGGAAAAGGTATATCGTCAAAGAGAACGAATATATTTTCATTCCGGACCATACGCCCTATACCTTCGGGGCGGACGATTCCAATCCATGGACTATCTATTGGCTTCATTTCCGGGGACGGGTGAGCCGGTGTTTTCTCCCCCCTTATCCCAATCCTCAGCCCATCCAGCCCAACGAGCACTCCCGCTTGCAAGACCGGTTGCAACTCTTTGAGGAGATTTACCGGAGCTTTTCGATGGGGTATATCCGTGAATATATGGTATATGCCTCAATGTGCCTCTACCATTTCCTCGCCTCGTTCACCTGCCTGGAGCAATACCGCACCTCCAATTCCCGGAACGAGAAACCGATCTCTTTCTCGGCCAAGGTGATTCATTACATGCAAGAGAATATCCAGCACAACCTGACCCTTCGCCAGCTGGCCTCGGAGTTCAAATATTCCCCCTCCCACTTCTCGGCCCTCTTTCAAAAAGAAACGGGAGACTCGCCCATCAATTATTTCCTCCACCTGAAGATTCAAAAGGCATGCCAATACCTGGAATTGACGGACTTCAAGCTGAATGATATAGCGGAACTATTGGGGTTTGAGGAGCCGGCCTACTTCTCCCGCCTGTTCTCTAAAGTCATCGGTTCGTCTCCCTCTTCCTATCGGGAAATTGTTAGGCATAAACAAAAGCAAACATAGGCATAAACGGAAACGAATATAGGCATAAACGAAAACGATGTAAGGCATGATTTTTTATCCTTCCAAATAGGATAAATCTCCAATAATTCTTTATTTTTGCAAAAAGTATTTTTTCATTCTACCTTAAAAACATTTTTTAGATAACATGAACACGAATAAGTTGACGCCTCTTATTTATTTGGGACTATGTATGCCGGGTATTGCTTTGGCCCAAGTAGAAGCAAATCAGATACAGGTCGTATCGGTACCGGATTATGCGATTCCCAATGACCCTATCTGCGAAATGATGTATTCGCCTACTGCTATCCGATTTACGCTATGGGCCCCCTCGGCCGATAAGGTGGAAGTCCGTATTTATGATGACGCTCAAGACACAGAGCCCGAACAGGTCATCCCCATGACTCCGGACTTGAATGGTCTGTGGAGCACTTTCCTTGCCGGAGATTATAAGAATATGTTCTATACCTTCCGGGTGAATCATCAGGGAAATTGGCTCAAAGAAACACCTGGCCCGTTTGCCCGAGCCGTAGGAGTCAATGGGGACAAGGGGGCTATCATCGATATGCGCGAGACCAACCCAGAGGGATGGGAGAACGACCGGCGTCCGACCATGCGCAATCCGGCGGACATCGTGCTTTATGAGATGCACCATCGGGATTTCTCGATTCATCCTTCGTCCGGTATCGAGCAAAAAGGGAAATTCGTGGCGCTGACCGAAGAAGGGCGGCTCACGATAGATGGCAAATCAACAGGTATAGACCACCTGAAAGAGCTGGGCATTACGCATGTGCATCTGCTCCCCTCGTTCGATTTTGCCTCGATTGATGAAACAAAACTGAACGATAATAAATACAACTGGGGGTATGACCCGAAGAATTATAATGTCCCGGAGGGTTCCTACTCTACCGACCCCGCCAATCCATATACACGCATCCGCGAATTTAAGGAAATGGTCATGGCCTTGCATCGTGCCGGCATACGTGTGGTGCTGGATGTGGTGTATAATCATGTATTCAGTGCATCCGATAGTCCGTTCGAATGTACCGTTCCGGACTATTTCTTCCGGATGAAGCCGGACGGCACACTCTATAATGGTTCTGCGTGCGGGAACGAAACGGCCAGCAACCACGCGATGATGCGCAAGTTCATGATAGAATCGGTATGTTATTGGGCAAACGAATACCATATAGACGGATTCCGTTTCGACCTGATGGCTATCCATGATATCGAAACCATGAATAAGATCCGTGAAGCCCTGAACCGGATTGATCCTTCCATCATCACGTACGGTGAGGGATGGGCGGTAGGCACATTAGGGCATGACGAATATAAATTGGCTTATAAGAAATATACCTACCGGATGCCGGGTATAGCGGCCTTCAGTGATAATATGCGGGATGCCCTGCGCGGTCCGTTCTCCAACCATACCCAAGGGGCGTTCCTGATAGGAGAAGGAGGGCACGAAGAGGAGATTAAGTTCGGAATCGCGGGTGGCGTGCTTCATAAGCAGGTGAAATCACGCGATTTCTGGGCGGCCGAGCCCACACAACACATCAGTTATGTGAGTTGCCATGATGACCATTGCTTACGGGACCGGTTAGTAAACACAAGCCCTAAAGGTACCTCCGAAGAAGAGCTTCTCCGGTTGGATAAGCTGGCCCAAACGGCCGTACTCACCTCGCAAGGCATACCTTTCATCTTTTGCGGGGAAGAATTGTTCCGCACCAAACAGGGGGTAGGGAATAGCTATAATAGCCCGGATAACATCAATGCTATCAATTGGGAAAATAAAAGCCGGTATGCCGACCTTTTCACCTATTATAAAGAACTGATCGCTATCCGCCGGGCACACCCGGCCTTCTATCTGGGAAGCGCGGACAAGGTCAGAAAGCACCTGGAGTTCTTCCCGGTCCAAGAGAATCTTGTGGCATTCCAATTGAAAGACCTGGATGGGATTGACTCCGCCCGGCGTATTGTGGTTATCCTCAATAGCAATCGGGAAGAAAAATCTATCCGCATTCCCGAAGAGAATTACACCCAAGTTGTTTCAAATGGACAAGCTAACCGGAAGGGATTGGGAACATGCACCGGAGGAGAGGTCAAAATAGCCCCTCAATCCGCTTTAATACTTATTGCTAATTAATTCAGACTTAAATAATATAATGAAAACAATACCGGATCATAGCTTCGGAAAGTTATGGAACATCAGCTTCGGATTCTTTGGAGTCCAGATAGCCTATGCCTTACAAAGCGCGAATATAAGCCGGATTTTCTCCACCCTCGGAGCAGATCCGCACGAATTAAGTTACTTCTGGATTCTTCCTCCTCTGGCGGGTATTATTATCCAGCCTATCATCGGGGCGGCCAGTGATAAGACCTGGACACGGTTCGGAAGACGTATACCTTACCTGTTTCTCGGTGCGACATTAGCCCTAATTGTCATGTGCCTGCTCCCAAACGCGGGAAGTTTCGGAATGACCGTATCACAAGCCATGATTTTCGGTCTATTCGTCCTGATGCTTCTCGACACTTCTATCAATATAGCCATGCAACCCTTTAAGATGATGGTGGGCGATATGGTCAACGAAAAACAAAAAGGCTTGGCCTATTCCATCCAAAGTTTCCTGTGCAATGCCGGGAGCCTGGTGGGATATCTGTTTCCTTTTATCTTCGCCTGGATAGGAATCAGCAATATCGCTCCGAAAGGGGTAGTACCGGATTCGGTGATCTACTCTTTCTATATCGGTGCGCTAATTTTGGTCTTATGCGTATTTTATACCGTATTTACGGTAAAAGAGTATCCTCCCAAGGAATATGCCGAATATCATGGAATAAATGAAACGAAACAAGAGAAAGTAAACGTATTCCAATTGCTGAAGAAGGCCCCATCGGTGTTTTGGACGGTTGGATTGGTCCAGTTATTTTGCTGGTCGGCTTTTATGTATATGTGGACCTATACAAGTGGGGCGATAGCCTCTCAGGCTTTTGATGCTCCCACTATCGAAAAAACGGTTCATGGAGTAACGGCTTTTGTGCTCGACACGCAATCCGTAGAATACCAGAATGCCGCGGATTGGGTGGGGATTCTATTTGCTATCCAAGCCATAGGATCGGTTACCTGGGCCGTAGTCATTCCTCTGTTCAAGAAATTGAAAATGGCTTATGCTATCAGTCTTTTGATCGGAGGGATCGGATTTATCTCGACATTTTTCATTCACGACAAATATTTATTGTTTATCTCTTTCCTATTGATAGGATGTGCATGGGCGGCTATGCTCGCATTGCCCTTTACCTTATTGACCAATGCCCTGACGGGAGGTCACATGGGAATCTATTTGGGATTGTTTAATGGGACCATCTGCATACCGCAAATCGTGGCGGCCTCTATAGGAGGAACATTACTCCGGTGCCAGACCCGCGAAGGTATGCTCCCACCCGAAATCAATATGCTGGTACTTGCCGGAATATTCCTATTGATCGGGGCCGTATGTGTACGCTTTATCAAAAGCAAATAAAGAAGAGATGAGAATGAAGAATGGGCTATGGCTAATTGTTCATTGCCAGTTTTTAATTATTAATTCTTAATTGTTAATTAGATAACATGAAGATTTCTTTTCAGATCGAATACCGGACACAATGGGGGGAAGAGGTGCGTGTTCTCTTTGCCGATAGGCAGGACTTCACCTTGCAGACCCATGACGGAGTGATGTGGCGCGGAAGTATAGATATAGATCCGTTGCACATCGCCTCCGAGATTGTCTATCGCTATGCTTTATACCGGAACAATGTCTGTATCCGGAAAGAGTGGGACGGGGTCAAACGGAAACTTGCCGCTAATCTTGCCTACAATCATCTCATTATGAACGATGCTTGGCGCAACCGGCCGGAAGATGCCTATTTTTATAGTTCTGCCTTCTCCGGCTCTGAAGATAAACCCTATCCGACCGGAACGGAGACGAATCATGATCGCTCTTTGCTCTTGAAAGTACGTTGCCCGCGGATACGTTCCAAAGCATGGGTTTTGGCCATAAGCGGAAATCAGGAATGTTTGGGCAATTGGGATATGACAAAGCCCAGGCTCATGCAACCTTGTGGGACCAATGAATGGTGTATTCTCCTGAATGCCCAAGATATTTCCTATCCATTTGAATATAAATTCTTGGCTTGGGACCCGGAAAATAATAAAGAAGGTGAATGGATTATAGGGAATAACCGTTGCATTACCTCTTTGCCTCTCAAGAGTGGCGAATTACTGGTCTTATCAGATGATGAAGTTCATTTCAACCTACCGGTATGGAAAGCCGCTGGTGTAGCTATCCCTGTATTCTCTTTGCGCTCGGAATCCAGTTATGGGGTAGGAGATTTCGGAGATTTGAAGAAATTGATTGATTGGGCGGCTATGACCAGTATGAAAGCTGTGCAGATCCTCCCTATCAACGATACGACCATCACCCATTCTTGGACCGACTCTTATCCTTATAATAGCATTTCCATCTATGCGTTTCATCCGATGTACATTGATCTTAGCTCCTTAGAAGTACTCAAAGATGAAAAGCTGAAAGCCGAATATGAGGAAAAACGAATCCAGCTAAATGCCTTGCCTCAAATAGATTATGAGGCGGTAAATCAGTTGAAGCTCGGATATCTTCACGCCTTGTTTGAACAAGAGGGAGATAAGGTATTGCATAGCGCCGAATATATCCATTTTTACCAAACGAATAGAGAATGGCTCCAGCCCTATGGTGTATTTTGTTATTTGAGGGATTTGTATGGAACTCCTCAATTCATGCGATGGCCGGAACATTCCACATACCAATCAGATGATATAGAGCATCTATACGCATCAGACAATGCTTGTAAAAAAGAAGCGGACTTTTATTATTATCTCCAATTCATTTTACATACTCAATTAATCGATGCCAGCCGATATGCCCGTAGCAAAAATATTATCCTGAAAGGGGATATTCCTATAGGTATCAGTCCGAATAGTGTAGAGGCATGGACTGAGCCCTATTATTTCAATCTCAATGGACAAGCCGGGGCCCCACCCGATCCATTCTCTGAAAAAGGTCAGAATTGGGGATTCCCGACTTACAATTGGGAAGTCATGGCTAAGGATGGTTTCAAATGGTGGAAACGTCGTTTCGTGAAAATGGCGGAATATTTTGATGCTTACCGGATTGATCATATCTTAGGCTTCTTCCGGATTTGGGAAATACCCGTAGATTCGGTCGAAGGATTACTCGGTCAATTCGTTCCGGCCTTACCCATGAGTCCGGAAGAAATCGAAAGTTATGGTTTGACGTTCCGTCAGCGCCAGTTTACAAAGCCCTATATAACCCAAGCTATCGTACAACAAATCTTCGGAGATTTGGCAAAAGAGGTACAAGAACGCTTCTTGGCTCAAATTACAGAGCAGGAATATAGATTATTGCCTGAATACGATACCCAGCGCAAAATAGAGGCCTATTTTAACCGGCATCCGGACAATCAAAGCGAGAAATTAAAAGAGGGATTATTCCAATTGGTCAACAACGTATTGTTTGTACCCGACCGTACTCTTCCAAACCGCTATCATCCACGTATCGGAGTACAAAACGCTCCGGTATATGAAGCATTAAGTCATGAAGAAAAAGCTGCCTTTAACCGGTTATATAATCATTATTTCTATGAGCGCCACGATAGCTTTTGGGCGCAAGAGGCTCTAAAGAAATTGCCTGAATTAATTGATGCTACACGTATGTTGGTTTGCGGAGAAGATTTGGGCATGATACCCAATTGTGTAAAAGGTGTCATGGACAAGCTTCGCATTCTCAGCTTAGAGATTCAACGTATGCCGAAGAATCCAGCAGAGACATTCGGAAACCCGATACACTTCCCCTATCGCTCCGTGTGTACTATTTCAACTCACGATATGTCTACGCTCCGAGGATGGTGGAAAGAAGATTACAACCAGACATGCAACTATTTCTACAATGTACTTCATGGATGGGGAGATTGTCCGAAAGAGGCTTCCGGTGCGATTTGTGACACGATCGTATTAAATCACCTATTGGGTAATTCCATGCTTTGCATCCTCTCGTTGCAAGACTGGCTTTCCATTAATGATGCAATCCGCTATCCGGATATTGAGGCAGAACGCATAAATATCCCTGCCAATCCACATCATTATTGGAGATACCGTATGCATTTAACAATAGAGCGACTTCTGCAAGAATCGGCTCTAAATACAAGAATCAAAGAGATGATTCAAAAATCAGGAAGGCAACTATAACACTTATTTTGCTATAAGGGGGCTGTGTCAAAATGAATGTTTTGATGCAGCCCCATTAAGGTGTGTCAGAATT
>ERZ857521.460-NODE-460-length-62568-cov-22.228608_pt1 | contig 62568 bp, 37 predicted proteins | sample MGYA00519701_ERZ857521 | MGnify/ENA primary metagenome ERZ857521 (study PRJEB31778, sample SAMEA3449346) | human gut metagenome | biome: human gut; feature: human-associated habitat; material: faeces | place: United Kingdom | collected 2010/2012 ...
CCTTCGACATACTCCACCAGTTGAAGAAAGTGGAGAGCAGCATCAACACCCAGGGACGTGTGGAACGCTATTACAACACTCCGCCGCGCTACGTGCTCATACACGCCATATACCGTTTCAACATATTCCCGAAGAAAAAGATGTAGGCTGTAATCCGACGCGGTCACGCCATGAACGGTTGTGTGCTACTGCGCGAAAGACATAAACACAATGCTCTATGTGACGCATATTCTATGCCCGCATCCCGCTGCGGACGGTATGATGTTTCGTGAAAGTGCGGGTTATTAATATGATTAAGTGATTGAAAGGTCCGTCCCTATTAGGGGCGGATTTTTGATTCCAGGCGTATATGGTTGCCGAAATAAGAGATGTGAGTGATATATGAAGGCGGAAACGGATGACGATTGTATGAAAACGTTGCGCCCGTGAGAGGCTGATGGAACGGTATGTGCGTTGCCGATTTTATGTGCAGTTATATTATAGGAGAAGAAAATATTTATATTTAGAAAATAAAACTCCTGACCCCGGCATGGAAAAGCTGTTGTGGCGCAAACCGGCTGACAGGTTTGTGTATTCTTAGCGGCCTTTACCGCCTTGTATGGGGTTAAAAGAAAAGGGCTGCGCTCCAAACTTCCGTTCAGAACGCAGCCCCGTTGTTATAGGACAAGACTGAAGAATATCAGTCTGTCAGTTCCTTATTTGGCAACTATCAGCTTAGAATTGCCTACAACGTGATTGGTCTCTTCGTAAGCCGTGACGATATATACGCCCGGTTCTAAGCCTGATACATTGACCGTTGCCTCTTTTTCCGACTCTAATACACGTGCTCCGTTGATAGAAGATATTACGAAGTGGTCGTAGTTTCCTTCTATGTGTACAAGTGTCTTTGCCGGGTTAGGATAAATGGACAGCTTGTTGGTAGCTTTTACATCCTCTATACCCGAAACCTCACCGAACTTGATTGTTACGATGGCAGATTCGCCTGAATTGTAAACAGCCTTCACACCTGCCTCGTGCTCACCTTCGGCGAGATTCTCAAACAGATAGCTGTTGCCTGATGTAGTGCCCACTTTGTTGCCGTCGAGGTAAACCTCATACTCTACTGTCGGAGTGTTGTCCTTTGCCTGTGCGCTCTTCTCCTTGGCCGTCTTCATGCGTGGCAGGCTTCCGATGTATATGTCATCAATCATAAGGATGAATCCGTCGCTTGTCGATACGTTTCTGATGGCTACATGTTTAGCGCTCGCAGGTATGGTGTAAGAGTATTCGTCCCACTGAGATGACGGACCGACATTCTCGGCAATCCATACGAAGTCGTCCGGTTCAGGATCTTCAACATCCGTATAGCCCACGCTGAAGTAGTCGGGATAGCCGGCATCTACGGCGTAAGAGCGTGCGTAGAAGCTCAGACTGAAGTCGTGCGCATAGTTGAGCACAGGCGAAATGATCCTGTCGTTGTTCTGCGACTCGGCCGCGAAGCTTGCCAGATATTTAGATCCGCTGTGCGGTTGCAGAGTCTCTACGGTATTGACAGCCGGCGTTGTGGCAGACGGGTTGAACACCATGAACGACATTGCGCCGCCCATACCCGGGAAGTCAGCTCCGGTAAATCCGTATGTTGCCTGCTGGTCAAGATCCCAGTAGTTCCATCCTATCTCACCCGGAGAAGCAATGGCGAAGTCGTCGTGCGACTCGAAATCATCGAACAGCGTGCCGGATGTGTTCCATGTGAACAGTGCCGACGAGTTGTCGCCTTCCACATCCTCGATGGTGAGGTTGAACGGTTCTACGATGATTTCTTTCAGTTCGTATGGCTGGGTAGTGTATTCATTGTCTGTGCTGAAATCACCGCTGAAGGTCATGTTTTCATATCCTGACAGCGAGATTGTACCGTCGTACTGGTCTTTCAGCATATCCTCGAACACTGCTGTACCGTCGGCCGAAACCATGGCTGTGGCAGTCTTGCCGTAGGTCTTACCCTTGATGCTTACCGTAGCACCTTCAGCGCTGCCGCTCTTGCTGTTGGTCGTAACAGGAACGATGATGCGTGTCTTCATGTCGTGAGCGTACAGCGGAGACATGAAGCGCTCCGATTCGCTTCAGTCAGGATAAAACGAGTTGACGGCAAAACCGTAAACTCCGCTTCCTACGCCCTCCATGTTGTTCACAAACGTGGTCTCGCCTGTGGTCTCAGCACCGTCGTTAAGCAGTGTCCATGAGTCCTTGTCGTCCTTCTGATCCTCACGGTAGCGCCATACCTTATACTTGCACAGGTCAGGATAGCTGCCTTCTTCGTGTGCGTAGTATGTGCTGTCGTTGTCGGCAAGACGATAACCTTCGGCACGTATCATGAGGTTCTTTCTGTATCCGCTGTCCTCTATGTAGTCGAAGTCGCCGCCTGCATAGTTGCCGCTGAACACGTGGGTGTGCTCGGCGAACGGGTAGGAGAGGTCTGAACCGGCGTCAACACCTACGCCCAGATATCCGTAATAGCCCAGTGCTACGAGGCAACCGCGCGGAGCATTGACCGGTTCGTCAAATTCGCACGACGACCATTGCTCGTCGGTAGTGGTTGTGAGATCGACGCTCTTCAGTATCTTGTTTGTCGGTTCTCCGTTCTCGTCGAGGTCGAATACGAACACATTGACAGCGTAGTGAGGTCCGCCGGCTGCGGTGAGGAACCATTTTACAGAAGTCAGCTGCATCGGTTCGCGGTAGATGGTACCGATGACGGTGCGGTCAACGGCATTCTCTATGCCGATGTTTGCTGCCACCTTGCCGTCGTCCTTGCGCAGTTCTGCCTTCTTGTCGGCAGTCTGCCATGTTATGGTTACGTTGTTCGAGTCGTCGGAATCTATGCTTACGGCAGACGGAGCATATACAAGATAGTCCATCTTCACGTCGCCCAGAGCAACGGCGTCGTTCTCAACCTTAACATCCTGCACGGCCGATTTATACCACTCTTTGCTGAGGCTCATCGTGTAATGATCGGCAGAGGTAATCACCTTGTCCCAGCTGAATGTTCCGTCTTCGGCTGTCTGTGCGGTGTATTCATGCTCGCCTTCCTTGAGAGTTACCGTTACACCGGCCAGCGGTTTATCGTCGGCAGACACCACGCGGCCCGATACCGGATAAACGTTAATCTTCTCGATGGTCATGTCTTTGGTCACGGCCTGGCCGTTCTCTACGGTCACTGTTTCCTCAACATCGTTGTATCCGTCCTTGCTTACCTTTATGGTGTACTCGCCGTCGCGCATATATCCGAATCTGTAGCAGCCTTCGGCATCGGTCTGGGTCATCACTTTCTCGCTCTCTATGGCCACTGTCGCACCCTCGACAGGTGCTCCGTCGGCGTCTGTTATCTTACCCGAAATCTCTGTTCCGAGGCAATACATCGACAGCGTCACTGCGGCTTTCTGACTATATGCGGCACTTCCATAGTTGGTGAAATCGAACGGTGTGTAGTCGCTTGCGTAGTAGTAGGTGCCGCTTCCGTCGGCAGACTCGTAGTAAGGGAAGTTCACCTGATTGTAGTATCCCTCCGGCATGGCGTGTGTGGTGAGCACTGCCAGGTTCTTGCCTTTGGCAAACTCGAACTTGTGCGACAGGTCTATTGTTATTTCGTTCTGTCCTTGCGGCAGTGTTACCGTGCCGTCATATACGAGTGTCATTTCCGATTCTGGAATCCATCCGGTCTGATAGTTGGCTGTTGTCAGGTCGGTGTTCGCCATGTATATCTTGATAGGCGTGTCAACGACGTCGTAAGTATGCGAGTTCTTCACGGTGAATGTGAATGCCTCTACGAGTCCTCCGTCACGTCCTATCTCCTCAGGTGTGTAGATGTTGAGCGCCGCACTGTTCTTGTTGTAGAAGTTGAACAGGTTGTTGCGGCTGAACTTAGACGCGTCTATCTTGCCGATGTCGAGCACGTCGGTAGAGCCCAACGGCAGCACCTCAACGGCCAACGGCTCAGAAAGGTTGTCGTTGTCAACCTCGTCTCCGGTGCATACCACTTCGCCGACAACCGATGTCACGGTCTGGTCGGCAGGTGTCCAGTCGAGCGATACTTCTTTCTCGGCTCCGTTCTCCAGTGCTTCCTGAACGCGTTTTGTGGCAAGAATCTTGCCCGAAGCGGCGTCTTTCAGGTTCACGGTATAGTCGGATACCGTCTGGCTTCCCTTGTTGAGCACGGTCACATTGTATGTGTATGTGGAACCTACAACCGGTTTGCGCACACCCTCAAGCGACACGACGCGCATGTTTATGGCAGCCATCTGCTCTATGGCGATGTTGGTCAGATAGAAGAATGAGCTGTTGCCGTCGGAGTAGATGTGGAATCCAATGTTGTAGTATCCTGATTTGTCAACCGTGATGACAAGGCTTTGCTCCTGGTAGGTGTAAGCCGGATTGAGTGTCTGGTTGAACAGTTCGGTGGTCATCGCTTCGGGAGTCAGACCCTGTCCGAGGCACACCTGCAGCTTGTTGCTCTTCGTTCCTTTGGTCTGGAACGTGAATTTGTACTGTTTGCCGGCTTCGAAATAGAAGTCGTGAGAGATGAGCCAGTCGTCTGCTGCCACCGGAGGATTGTCTATGATACCTCCGTTATACTGCATGGCGCCGCCCGTATATTCCATCATTGACCATGTGCGGCCATTGTTGTCAGCATCGACTATGCTCCACGATTCGACCTGTTCGGTGGTGGTGAAGTCGCACGAGTAAGGCAGTTCGTTCACCGGTCCGAGCACTATTATGTCGCTTGTGGCCGTACCTCCATCACCTGCCTTGGTGACAGGAGTTATCTCGTAGGTGTAGCTCTCAAGGTCGTCTGCCTCGTCGGTGAAGCTCGTCTCCGTAAGCGATTCGTACAGAATCTTGCCGTCGGGCTGGCGTACCACCTTGTAGCGCAGTGTCGAAAGATCTATCCAACCGCCCTGAACGCCTTTTGTAGGAGCGTCCCACGACACTTTCACCTTATTTGATGTTATCTTTTCCATCGTGATGTTGGTCGGAGTGGCAGGCACATCCTCGCCCACAAACAGCTTCATCTTGGTCTCGACACCGTCGCCCACGCCGTTCACAGGAACGATTCTGTAGTCGGCCATGACGCCAGTCTCGCCATCAATCACGTCGGTGACGGACGACGGCTGACCCGGTTTCACGTTCTCAGTGGATAATACCAGTTCGCCGTTGCGATAGATATCCACCCGTTTAAGGTCGGTCAGCTCTCCGCCGCCGAACACTGTTGTCGGGTTGGTCCACGATATTGTGGCGCTGCATGCGCCGTTGGCGTCGGGCACAATCTTCAGGTCGCTCACGGCGTTAGGCGCACCGTCGATGGCAGCCGAGAAAGGTATGTAGAGTCCGGCAATGGCTGCATCCTGTGCCGAACCGAGCGTACCTATCTGCTGTGCGGCTCCTGTGGCCACGTCGATGGTGCACAGCAGGCTTTCCTCGTTCACCGTGTTCAAGGTCATGTAAAGTGTCTTGTCTGAATGGTTGAACTCCATCGAGAAGTTTCCCGACGGCCGATAGCCTGTCGCACCTACTATCTCGCAGGTGCCGTCGCTCTTGTTTATCTTGCAGAAATTTCCGCTTCCGTCGACACCGTAGAGCTGTCCGTCATACGAGCAGGCCAGTGTGAAGTAGAAGTTTCCGAGGTCGGCAACCTTTGTCGTGGCTGCTGTTGCAAGGTCTATCTTGTATAGTGCACTTGCCGAAGTGGCCAGACTGCCCACGATGCCGTACATGGTCTTGGTGGAATAGTCGTAGGTCATGTCGGCAAACTTATATGGAAGTCCGGAAAATGAACCGACAACCGACATCTTCTTTGTTTCCATATCGACTGCCATCAGACGGTCGGCGGCACTGGTGGCATAGCTTACCGAAGCAAGATAATACACTCCGTCAACGCACGCGCCGGCGCTGCAATAATTGTAACCCAGGTCGTAAACGGTTTCGAAACTCGAGACATCGGGCATCTGAAACGATACGAGTTTGTTTGTCTCAGCTCCCTGGTCGAACAGCAGAATGCCGTATCCCAGCTGGGGATTGTCTGCTGTCGCGACTTTCTTTTGCGAGAAAACAGTCTGTGGACTCAGGCAACAGAAAAGTGCCCAAAACCACAAACACAAAAGCTTTGTTTTTTCATAAATGTTTGTTTTTTGTTATTATATGTATGGTGTATATTAATTCTGATTTGCGATGGTATAAACTCATATAAGACGATTACGGTATGGGTGGACCGTTCATACGTTTTTGTAATTTATTTATGTCATGTTTCAGTGGGATAATCTAATAAGGTGAATAAGAATCTAATAATGACGAATGTTTCCAAATATCATTCTTTGTATAATGTATTATGTCATTAAGTTATATTATTTTTAATTTTAGCTTCATTTTTTATGCAAAAGTATCAAAAGATATTATTTTTTGCAAATATTCTTAGGGTAAATCTGTCTTACTTGTCGAATTATTACTGATATATGGCAAGTTATTTATTGTACATTCATTATATAATGTTTCCAATCTGTTTATTACAGTATTTGCTTAGGGAAGGAATGACATTATACGGCATTTTGCCGTTGGAGTGGGGGACTGTGATTTGAGTATCAGATCATTATAAGATAGTGTGGCTGGAATGAAATGAGGGAATACTGTATGTTTTTATATACAGTCATGTTGGCAGGATTGTGGTATGTGTGTTGCTTGTGTATTGATATGCCGGCAAATGCTGTCCGGCATGGCGTAGAATATTATACAGAAAATGCGTGAATTGTTGTTTCTGCGGTTGATGATGTCGTCATCCGGAGAATGTGAAAAGGTGAAAAATAAAAAAGACTGCTTCAGACTTAACTGCGCCATGACGATATGTAACGTATGTGTCGCGATTGAATCTGAAGACAGTCAAAGTCCCTAATATAATAATATGTCGATTTATTTTCTTGCGGTCATATATACATATTATATAAATATCATTTGTTCTGTGTGTCCCATTTGTGGGTCTCGGAACAATGCAGGTTGAGCGTCTTGTTGCCGGCCTGCATTCTGAATTCACCTTTTTCGAGTATCCATTTTCCGTCGGCTCCGACAAAGGCCAGGTCGCTTCCTTTCAATGTGAATGAAACGGTGGTAGTCTGGCCGGGCTTTAGTTCTATCTTACGGAATGCTCTCAGACGTCTGTTCTCAGGAGTGAGTGATGCGACCATGTCACGGCTGAAGAGCATGACAGCTTCCTTGCCGGTCACTGCGCCGGTGTTGGTGACATCAACGGATAATGTAATCTGGTCGTCAGCCTTAAATTCGGAGGCAGATGTTCTGAAGTTGTCATATTTGAAAGTTGTGTAGCTCAGACCGTAGCCAAAGGGCCACTGTACGGATATGACAGCATCGTAGTCGTAGGCTCCATCCATCTTGTCGGTCTCTTCGCTCACTCGGTAGTCGTAGGTTGTGAGTGCAGCCTGATACTTAGGATATGTGTAAGGTATTCTACCACTTGGATTTGTCTTGCCAGAGAGTATGTTTGCAAGCGCATCGGCACCGTAGTTTCCAGGCAACAGTATGTTGATCACGGCATTGGCAAGTGGCTCGATGTCGCTGATGATACGTGGGCGTCCCTCGTTTAGTATGAGTATGATTGGTTTTCCTGTCTTTGCGAGAGCTTTTATCAGGTCGCGTTGGTTAGATGAAAGACTCAAGTCTGACAGGTTTCCGGGAGTCTCGCAATAGGAGTTTTCACCTATGCATGCCACTATTGCATCAACGTTTGCCGCAGCCTTTACAGCTTTGTCTATCTCTGGTGTGTTCTCCTCGTAGTAGTTGCCTTCTGGTACGTAGGTAACACCTTGTTCTAATACCACGTTGTCTTTTCCGAACTCGTTGCATATTGCCTCGTAGATGGTATTGTGATCGCCGGCAAATCGGTCGGCTATGTGTCCTTGCCAAGAGTAGCTCCATCCACCGTTGAGGCATCGCATGGAGTTGGCGTTAGGACCTGTTACAAGCAGTCTCACACCTTTTTTCAGTGGAAGTATTCCGTCCTGGTTCTTCAGCAGAACTTCAGATTCCTCGGCTGCCTTGACTGCCAGCTCGGCGTGAGCCTTGGAAGCGAATTCGGGGAAGTCTTTAATATTTGTGACTGGTGTTTTGAATAGTCCAAGCCTGTATTTCAGACGTAGTACGCGGCGCACGGCGTCGTCGATACGGCTCATCGGCACACGACCTTCCTCAACCAGTTCTTTGAGCAGGGTGCAATAGTTGAGATCGTATGGTTCCATTGCCATGTCTATTCCGGCATTGATGGCCATTTCTATTGCTTCTTTCTTGTCTGCAGCTACATGTTCACGTGTATAGAGATTGTTGATGTCCGCCCAGTCGGTGATTAACATTCCGTCCCAGTTAAGGCCCTCCTTGAGCCAACCGGTAAGAAGTTCTTTGTTGGCATGTACCGGAACACCGTTCACACTTCCGCTATTGACCATGATTGTCAGAGCTCCGGCTTCTACACACGCTTTGAATGGAGCGAAACATTTTTCTCTCAGTTCGAATATGGGAATGTATGCCGGCGTGCGGTCCTTTCCTGTTCTTGCCTGGCTGTATCCCATGTAGTGCTTTACGGATGTGGCTATTCTGTCTGAAGGTATGTGATTCGGGTCGTCGCCCTGGAATCCACGCACGGCTTCGCTTCCCATTATTGCGTTGACAAGGCAGTCCTCACCATAGTTTTCCCATACGCGTGGCCAGCGTGGGTCTCTTGCCATATCCACTGTCGGAGAATATGTCCATGGACAGTTGGCGGCTCTTGTCTCATAAGCTGTCACTCGGGCTGCCTCATATGCCAGCTGAGGATTGAAAGAAGCTCCGAGATTGATGTTCTGCGGGAATAGTGTTCCGCCAAGAGTGTATGTGGTTCCATGGGTCTGATCAAGTCCGTAGATGCATGGAATGCCAATCTCTTTCATTGACAGTTTCTGAATGATTCCAATCAGTTCCTGCCACTTCTCCGGTGTTTGGGCTACAGGACCAGGGGCGTTGAGTATTGATCCTACTTTATATTTTGCAATGGCGTTGTAGAGTTTATCCTTGTCGAGAACGAACTCTCCGTCTTTCCATTCTCCGAGCACGTCAATGGACAATTCTGTCATCTGTCCTATTTTTTCGTCAAGTGTCATCTTGCTCAGAGTATTCTCGACTTTAGCCTCAATGTCCTTGTCAGAACGTATCGCCGGCGACATTGCCTGCGATATGCAGGCAATGCCGAGAGCTGTGAATATTGCTATGTTTCTGAATGAATGCATGATTTGGGTTATTTGATGGTTATGTCGTCAACATAGAATCCATGTCCGGTTATAAGGAATCCGTTTTGTTCCTGAATCATATCAAGGATTTCCTGTGTGAGAGTGAACTCCATGACACCGTTTTCTGTAACGTCAATCTTGGATACTCCAGGCAGTGCGGTCCACCATCCGGTTGTAGGTTGTATCTGATGATATTCGTCGTTCGGTTCTATTGAATAGCTTATTGCCATTACAGAACCTGCCTTCAGGGTGGCGAAGACTTCTTTGCCTATCAGGTTGAATGTTTTGTTCGGGTCTCCGTCAGGACGGTCCCACGAAACATAGTGGTGGCCGGACCAGAGAGACTGCTCGGAAGAAACTGTCACGGTAGTCTGTTCTGCGATAGATTTGTTGGTGTAGAATGTCACGCTGTTTCCGTCTTTCATCGTTCCGGTCAGGACGTATTCTCCGTCAGCCAGGTCTGGACATGTGATTTGGATTAAGTCGGATGTCTGCTGGACAAACTCTTTTATCTCTATGTCGCCTATTTTAAGAGAGGCAATCCTATCGAGATTTATTCCTGTCATGGTCCATTCGGAGTTGGCTTTTGTACGGTTGGCTCCTGAAGTGATGAGTGCCGACTTGCTTACAGTAACCGTATTTGCACCATATTCTTCACCATTCTCGTCGATGAGCAGGACTCTCTGTGTGCCTTCTGCTGCGTCGGCAGGTACGGTGTATATGAGGTGGGGTGTTCCGCCATCTGTAGAATAAACTACTTGTCCGGTGGTTGCATCACCTATCTTGATGCTCTTCACCTGCTCGAGATTGTCGCCATATAGAACAGCCTCATTTCCGGGAGAGACAAAGCGTTCATAACTAACTTCTGCGCTCCAGGGATCGCTTTCAAGTGGGTTTACCTTTACAAGTCCTTCACGTGAAGTGGATTTACCTTTTACTGTTGTTGCCACAACTTTCATCTGGTATAGACCTGCCGGCAGCGGCATGTCGATGCTGTCGCCTTTGGCAACCTCATTTCCGTCAATATACCATACTACTTCGGTATAGTCGGCAGGTGTGACAGTGAGCACCATCTTGAAGTTCACGTCGCGATTGATGTTGGATACAATCGGTAGCTCGCCGTTTTCCCTGTCTGGGAACAAAGGTGAAAGAATATGCGGATCATCATCCGGTCCGACCGTAGAGAATGGTTCTTCGTCGCTACATGAAAGGCAAATCATGCTTAATGGCAGCATGGCCAGTAATAATCTGAATATTGATTTCATAATTTTTCTGATTTTAGAATTTTGTTTTATTCAACGTCCCACCAAACCGGAATGTTCCAATTGTTCGTTCCTCCCATGCGTTCGAGTGCTTCGTCATATCCGGATTTGTTGTAAGATGATTCAAGTGTTGGATAGCATAGTCTTACGGGAATTTCGCTTCCACCAGTGAGATATTGGGCGAAACCATATTCTGCCGGAGATTTGAGACGAGGATATCCGGAGCGACGTACATTGGCCCAACATTCCGCCGGATTGGTGAAGTGCAGAATCCAAGCCTGTGTGTTTATGGCTTCTTTCATTTGTTCTTCAGTATGACCTATGCCGTTGTTTTTGATAAATGTATTGAATTCCTCGTCAGAGACACGGTCATATCCATAGTTGTCGGTAAGGAAGTCCATTGCGGCACGTACTCCTTTGCTGTAAAGGTCGGCCACAGTTCCGTTGACATTCCATTTCTTCAATGCAGCCTCTGCAAGCAGGAAATTGACTTCAGCATAAGTCATCACTACTCCCGGATTGTCACTTTTCAGGAAATTGTTGGCCAGCTTCGGTTCCGTCTCGCGTGCCATTGTTGTTTCGACCGAAGGATTGGTCTCGGCAACTTCTTTCATGATGTCGCTGTCGTAACCAGAAGGCCACGGATCGTATGAGAATGCTCCCGGTTCGCATGGATTCATGGTTATTCCCTTATTGATTATCTCCTCTGTCAGATCAATGCGGTTGTCAGGGCTTGTAGAGCTCATCAGTCCGTCATAATAGAATCGTGCAATCATGAATGTACGCGGGTCTCCAGAGTTGTAAAGCTGATTGAAGAATGTGGAGCACATGTAGCTCGGATTGTTGGCAGGGTCGTTTCCGAAGAAAAGCTGCGAGAGGGCATTGCCTCTGTAATCGGTGTAAGAGTCCTGTCCGAAACTGAACGATATTTCCATGTATTTTATCAGTGCGTCGTCTGATGTCGAAGTGAATACACCGCCTTCGGAAGTCAGTGCGTCTTCAAACTCCTGGCGAGCTTTCTCTGGAGCGACATTAGATATGCGCATTGCAAAACGCAGTCTGAGCGAGTTTGCCAGCTTTATCCATTTTGTGATGTCACCGTTGTATATCACGTCGCCTGTGATTTTGTCGTTTGCCGCGTTAAGTGTGGCAGCAGCGTTTTTCAGCTCGGTGAAGAAATCGTTGTATATTTCTTCCTGAGTGTCATATCTCGGATTGTAAACCTCTTCCAGGTAGCCAAGTCCGGCTTCGCTGTATGGAGCATCTCCGTATATGTCTGTGATAATGGACATTATATATACGCGGTATATGCGCAGAATGGCATTGATGTTGGTTTTGTTTTCATCTTCCTTGCTGCGATATATGGCGTCAGTCAGATTTTTTATTGCTTTCGGATAGAATGAAGTCCATATTCTGCTCATCTCGTTGTTGTCAACTGTGTGTCTGCCGCCATAGTTGGTGGTGTTCCAGCATCCCATGAGCTGTTGTGTGAAGGCATATAGGTAGTTGCGGTATATTTCTACCATTCCGAGGTCTCCATAAGTCTGCAGCTCGGCTGTCGTAAGCTGTGCATTCGGGTCGATGCTGTTTGCCTTTGACTGGTCTGTGTTAAGGTCTTCCATGTAGCTGTCGCTGCATGAAGTGGTCATTTCTGCCAGAAATGCCGCAGACAATATTATTATAAAGGTCTTTATAGCTTTTTTCATTGTTCCCATATTGGTTAAAATTTGATGTTTACGTTGATACCGTAGCTCTTTCTTGAAGGCAGTGAGCCATACTCGAGTCCCATACCGGTCGTATTGTTATAGTTGGAGTCCGGGTCGATGTTAGGAATGTTCTTCCAAACGATGAACGGGTTTCTTGCAACAAATGAAACAGACATGTCCTGCAGGACTTTTCCTAACCATTTCTTTGGGAATTGGTAAGATAATACTATTTCGCGGCATTTTATGTAAGAGTTGTCATAGATGAACATTGAAGGTGCATTACGGCACACGCTCATCCAGTAGTCTTCAGGATTGACGATGATGTCGTTTGGACGATATGTTCCGTCGCCGTTGTCTATCACACCCGGAGCGATGAATCCTCCAGTCGGTTTCCAGTCAGCAGAGCCTTTAGGTATGCCGGCTGCCTGACGTTGTTCTTCAGAAAGATACCATTCGTCGCGTCCTTGCAGGGTTGCCAGGCTCTTGCCGGATTCGTGTGCGGCGCGTGCCGACATTGAGTAAAGATCTGCTCCCACCTTGATGTCGAACAATGCAGAGAGCGACAGATTCTTGTAATGTATGGCGGTGCTTATACCTCCGGTCCAGTCCCATGACGCGTTTCCGAGCACATGATTGCTTTTGTCGTATTGTGGAAGACCAGTCTGTGGATCAATCAGAATGTCGCCGTTTTCGTTTCTCACGAAGTCAGGACCGACGATAGAACCGAAGTTCTCACCTACTTTTGCGGCAATCTGTACGTCGAGCCATGATGCCTTCTCGAGTTCGAACATATCCATGTTGTCAACAAGTTTCTTCACTTTGTTGCTGTTCTTTGAGAAGTTGAGGTTCAAGTCCCATGCGAAATCGCCAATCTGAACCGGGCGTGTGTTAAGCGTTATCTCAATACCTTGGTTCTGTATTTCTCCGGCATTGATGAGGCGATAAGGATAACCTGTTGCCCAGCTGCTTGCAATACCCATAATCTGGTCTTTACTTATCTGGTTATAATAGGTAAAGTCTAAACCTATACGGTTGTTGAGGAATTTTGTCTCAAAACCGATTTCAAAAGAATTGGTTCTTGTAGGTTTCAGATTCTTGTTTGGTATGGTCTCGTTGTTGATGTATCCGATGGTGTATCCGGGATATGTGAATTTTGATTTTGTATATACCAGTCCCAGCTGATACGGGTCTGTGTCACTTCCGACTTGTGCCCATGACATGCGTACCTTACCGTATGGCAGGATGTCTTTCTTGTTGATAAGCTCTGAAAACACAAGGCTACCAGAAAGTGATGGATATACGTATATGTTGTTGTTCAGCGGAAGAGTTGACGACTGGTCACCGCGCAGAGTCGCATCGAGGTATACGAGGCTTCTCCATCCGAAGTTCACAGAAGCGAAGATTGAGTTTATCTGTTTGCGGTAACTGTTCTCCTCATTGCTTGTCTCGTTGAAGCTCATTATTGCTATGACATCACGTATCTGCATGTCTTTGGCTGTGGTGATGGTTGTCTTGTTGTCCACCTTATAGATGTTTCCACCGAATGTTCCGGTGAAGTCAATGTCACCCCAGCGGTTGTTGTATGTAGCCAGAAGCTCGAAGTTGTACATCTTATTCTCGAACTTACTGTTCTGCAGATAACCTGATTCATATCCAGGAGTTGTAGGAGCCTTGAAGTCTTGGAATGAGAACCAGTTGAACTCGGTTCCGGCTGTACCTTTTATCTTCAGGTGAGGATTGATGTTCCATGTTGCTGAAGCATGGAAACGGAACAGGTCTTTGCCTGAGTTGTTGGAGTTCTTGTAAACGTCCCAGTATGGGTTTACGTTGTACGGGTCCATTCCGTTCCAATTTGAATATTCGCCGTTCTCGTCCTGATATGTGCGCAACCATGCCTGATCATATGTTGTGGCGAGAGTCATGAGGTTCTTGCCTATGTTCGACTTGCTGTCTCCCAGGGCAGGACGGTTCTTGACACCTTCGTGTGTGTAGTTGACAGAGAAATCAAGATCGACTTTTCCTAATGTGGAGTTCGTTCTCAGGTTGAATATGTCGCGGCTCATGTTTGTATTGGGAACGATGTCTTTGTTTCTCATGTCAGTGAATGTGAAACGCATACCGGTGGTCTTGTTGCTTGACGAGACTGTTAATGTGTTGTTTGCAGTGACACCGGTGCGGAAGAATCCGGATGTGTTGTCAGGAATGATGAGATAAGGACGTTTCACTCCGTCGAAGTATTCCAGCATGTTGCTTCCGTCTGCCTTGGGACCCCAACTCTTATTTGTGTTGGATACTGCGTCAATGCTGTATGTACCGTTGCTTCCCATACCGTAGATCTGCTGTACATCGTCCCACTTTGAAAGCTGTTTGTCTATGGTAAGAGTTCCGTTGTATTCAACAGAGAAACGCTCGCCCTTGTTTGCTTTTTTTGTCGTGATGAGAATCACACCGTGGCTTGCGCGGCTACCGTACAGAGCAGATGCGGCCGGGCCCTTCAATACAGACATTGTCTCGATGTCGTCAGGGTTGATGCTCGAAATTCCGTCGCCCAGGTCATAGCCTCCTGATGTTCCGGCACTACCGAAGTTGGTGTTGTCCAACGGCACGCCGTCAACAACATACAGCGGTTGGTTGTTTCCCGTCATCTCGGTGTTTCCGCGAAGTAACACTCTTGTAGAACCTGAAGGTCCGCCGGCAGTCTGGCTTACGACAAGACCAGCCACACGGCCTGCCATCGAGTTGATGACGTTTGTCTCTTTAGCCTTTTCGAAGGCCTCGCCTTTCACTTCGTCGAGTCCGTATCCCAGGGCTTTACGGTCTCTTTTTATGCCCAATGCAGTTACGACGACCTCATTGAGCAACTTCGAGTCGTCTTCAAGTAAGATTGTCATGGGCTTGGCCGAGGCTTTCACTTCCACGTTTTTCATGCCGATGTAGCTTACTACGAGCGTAGCTCCGCTTTTCACGTTCAGCGTGAAGTTACCGTCAATGTTGGTTACAGTACTGTTGGTTGTGCCTTTTTCAGAGATGGAGGCTCCGACGATGGGTCCGACATTATCTTTTACGATACCCGTCACTTTGATTGTTTTTGAATCAACTTGTATTGGAGCAGAGTCCGTTACGGCCAAAGCCTGATTCATGACAGGTATGCCGCTGGCCAATGTCCCGCACAACATAATTCTAGAGAAAAATCTTATATTCATGCGTTTGAACTTTAATTATGTTTTGTTAATTTAACCCAGTCTATATACATGGTTGCCTTGGTGCCTTTTTTCAGCGCAGTGATTTGGTTGCTGTCTGTGATACCGGTGAACGTTCCTCCCACGGCAAGATTGAAAAGAATGAAGAAGTTGTCATGGAAATAAGGATTGTCCTTGATGTTGAAAGAATAAAACGGTATGTTGTCAATAGATATGCTGGCTTGCATCTCGTCCCATGTAAGAGTGTAGGTGTGGTACTTTCCGTCTTGCAGGCTTGAACTTACAGACGAGGCATGGTACTGCTGTTCGTGTGACGCCACGTCCGTGCCGAAATGAATGGCTGTGTTTACGTGTGTTGAGGCCGTGCCGGTTTCAATACCTTCCTTGTCACCCATTTCCATGATGTCAATTTCTCCGCATGCGGGCCATTCTTTGTCGTTGTCGCCCATCATCCAGAATGCGGGCCACAGACCGTTGGCCGTTTGGGGAAGTCTGATGCTTGCGCTTAATGTTCCATACTTGAAACTTTTCTTTCCTTTAGAATTTACTCTTCCGGAAACAATCTTTCCGTTTTTCCATTCTGCAGTTAACATGAGCACGGTCTTGTCACCGTCTTTTCCTACTTTCACCTGATCGGTGGTGTAGGCTTGCAGTTCTTCGTTGGTCCATCCGGCTTCATGCGTCTCCTTAGTCCATACAGAATTGTTGAACGAATTGAAGTCGTCGAAGAAGATCACATTCTTGTCAGTTTCGACAGGGTCTTTCTGACTGTTGGAGTCTTCTGCTTCAGAAGAACAAGATGTAAATATTCCACAAACGAATGTGAGAATAAGGCATACTTTTTTGTTCATTGCTTTTTTGTTGTTAAGGTTATGATATAGTTGTGTTGTGTTATTATTCGGTTTTCAGTTGTAATTCGGTGGCAAAAGTAGTAAGCCTTTTATCATCCTATGGTTTGATGGCAGATATTTATGGGTTTGATTTCAGTTATTTTTTAATAACCCGTTGTGTATCAGTAAAATAAAAATGGTTTGAATGCTGAAATTTGCAGCGTTCAAACCATTTTTTTTATTTGTTGTTGGTATTGGTTTAGTTCTTTCCCTCTGGAAATTTGCTTGGCTGTATGCCAAAATATTTCTTGAATACGGTGCTGAAGTATTTCACGTTTATGAATCCCGTCGCCTCTGAGACATCTATTACAGATATGCCCTGCTTCAGCAATTCGGCGGCACGCTCAAGTCGTATGATACGTATGAACTCCTGTGGCGCTCTTCCGGTAAGCGATTTCAGACGGCTGTAAAACAGCGTGCGGCTCATTGCCATTTCTCTGCACAATATGTCTATGCTGAAGTCTGTGTTGCTTATGTTCTGCAGTACGATATCCGTAGCTTTATCTACGAACATTCTGTCGTTCTCCGACAGGTTCACGTCTTTTGTCTCTTCGTTCTGCGGCTGAGACATCTCGTCATTGTTTTTATTTGCCGTATTGCCGACAGTGTCGATCTTGTTTACCGCGTGCCGTAACAGATATTCGCGCATGCGTTTTCTGTTGTCAATCATTCCTTTTATTTTCAGCTTCAGTATTTCGGTGCTGAATGGTTTTGTGAGATAGTCGTCCGCGCCTTTTCTCAATCCCGCCACCACAGCTTCGTGGTTGGTCTTTGCTGTCAACAATATGATGGGTATGCCGGCTGTCTCGGGCTTTTCCTTCACGGTGTTGCAGAAGTCATCGCCTTGCATTCCCGGCATCATGACGTCAGAGATGATCAGGTCGGGATATTCGGTTTCCATATATGCGAGAGCCTCGTCGGCGTTGGGCTTCTCTATCACTTTATAGTCTGACGCGAGAGTCTTGCACAGATAATGGCGCAGGTCGTCGTTGTCTTCCACTACGAGTATGGTCTCATCTTTGTTTCCATGTTCCTCATTGTAGGCAGGCAAGTCCGAAGGAGTTACCTCTGCCAGGACGTTGTCGAAGGACGACTGGCGCGAGCTCGGCACTGCCTGTGTGAAAGTTCTGTCGAATGTCACAGTGAATGTCGTTCCGATACCTTCTTTTGAAGAGAATTTTATTTTTCCGCGTAAGAAGCTGACAATGCGCTGTACCTGGAGAAGTCCGAACCCGAGTCCGTGTTCCTGCGACTCGTAGGCGTTTTTTGCCCGGTGGATGTCAGAGAATATGTGCTTATGTTCGTTCTGCGGTATTCCGATGCCTGTGTCTTCAATTCTTACAATTACCTTTTTGGGGTCGGCGGTCATGCATATTCTTATCCTGCCTCCGTTCTTTGTGTATTTGCAGGCATTTGATATCAGATTGTCGAATATTATCTCCAGCATGCGTTGTGTCGCCTTGACGCATACCTCTTCCTCCGGCAGCGACATTGACAGATTCAGTCCCTTTTTGTCGCATACGGTCTGAAAGCAGGCGACTTCTTCCTTAAGCATCTCGCTCAAGTTTATAGATACGAGCTTCGTCTTGTTGAGGTCTCTTCCTATTTTCTCAAACTCGAGAAGCTGCGATGTCAGCGAATACAGCTTCCTTATGTTGGTGTTGGCCAGATTAAGAAGATATTTGGCTTTGTCCGGCAGGTCGGTCTCATTGCGCATGTCTTCCAGTGGAGCCATGACCAGTGTGATTGGCGTGCGTATGTCGTGCGAGGTGTTGATGAAGAAGTTTATCTTGTCGTCGTCGTGGCGCTTCTGGAGCTGATACAGTTTATAACGTGTGGCGAAGTAGGCAATCATCACCAATATAATAATGTAGCATGTCCATGCCCACCACGTTTGCCACCAAGGCGGGAGAATTGTTATCTCTATGGATTTCTCGTCTATTGTCCTGCCTGTGCTTTTGCTCATGCTGCATACACGGAATGTGTATTTGCCGGGCGTCACGTTCTTATAGCGTGCCGATTCAGTCTGGCTGGGCTCGCTCCATTCGTTGTCGTATCCTTCAAGTATGAAACGGTATATTATATCATTCTGGTAGCTCAGGTTTATGGATTCAAAGTTGATGTTGAAGCTGTTCTGGTCGTGTTCCAGTCTGATCTTCTTTGATGCGAGCATATTGAATATTCTACTTATGAACTCGTCAGAACTGTTGTCCGGCATATCGACGTCAAATTTCGTAAGCCGCAGCGGAGCCTCATAATTCACCCTCGTTATTTCCGAAGGTTTGAGCTCTACCACGCCGTTGGTACTTCCGAACAGGATGTTGCCCGATCGGGTTATTACATACGATGCCTTGTTGTATTCCTGTGCTATCCTGCCGATGTAGTTCAGATTCCATATCTCGTTCCTGTTCATCACTGCGATACCGTTGCCGGTGCTTATCCATATGCGTCCTTCCCTGTCGCGTATAAGTCCGAATATGTCGTTTGACGGCAGCCCGCTGTTCATGGTGATATGTTTTCTTATTTTGCGTGCGGCATAATCGTAGAGTATCATTCCTCCGCCCTCGGTGCCCAGCCATACGGTCTTGTCTTTGTTGAACAGCATCGATATGATGTAGGCGCTCATGTTTTCTTTTATCTGTTCCTTTGCCGACGCGAACTGTTCTATGCGCCCCGTGCGTTTGTTTATGAAATAGAATCCGTCGGTTGTCGCGGCAGCGATGATGTCCTTGCCTATTGTTCCGAATGAGAACACCTGTTTTATGTCGTATGTCTTCTTCAGCTTCCAGTCTTTGTCCAGGTTCATCAGATTGCCGTCGATGCTGCCCACCCAGTAGTCGCCGTCGTTGTCTTTCTTTATTGAGAATATGTAGTTTGAGGTGATGTTGTCTTCTTGTTTGGTGAGGTGTTTCAGCACCTTTCCATTCTTGTCTGTTATGAATATTCCGTTGCCATAGGTACCCACGGCCATATCTCCGTTGGCCGTCCGGCACAGCGACACGCATACTTTGTCGGACATCAGGTGCTGCCATGTGTGACTGTCGGGTCTGTAGATGCTTATTCCCCTTTCGGTGGCAAACCACAGACTGCCGTCAATGCCTTCGGCAATCGACTTCACGTTGTTGTTTACAAGCGACTTGCTGTCCTTGTTTCTATGAGTGATGAAGGTTATCGGATATTTTGAAAAATTTATCCTCGACACGCCTCCCGTATAGCTTCCTATCCATAGACTTTTGGAACTGTCCATGAACGTAGCGTAAATGCCGTTGCTCATCAGGCAGGCTTCGCCTGCGTTGTCGTCGGAGTCTATGAGCTTTTTTATGCTATGGTCGCTGTAGCTGTAGGTGAATATGCCGCTGCCGTCAGTTCCGATAATCAGAATGTCAGAGTCGTATTTTGTTACAGAGCGTATCGGCTTGTTGGATAACCCGGTGTCGGTCTTTACGTGTGTCAGTGTGTTTGTACGGAGGTTGAGTATCCATAATCCGTTGTTGAATGTGCCGATAAAGATATTATTCCTTTCCTTGTCATGATATAGTGTCTGTATGTTTCTGCCTTCGAGCAGTCCGGTTGCATGCCTGTTGGCGGTGTTTACTATTTTCAGACCAGTTGTGGTGCCGAGATAGAGTCTGTTGCCTAACGACACGATATCGTTGACGTTGAGTCCGGCAATGTATCTTTCAATCCTGTTGTTGACAGACGTATAAAGTCCGGTGGTTAGACCGAAGAAAGCCTTCCCGTCTTTCGTTATGTGATATTTGTTGAGTGTGATGTTGCCTGATATATATTCAGACAGTTGGGTCTTCAGTTCGAAGTCGTCGTATGTATCAGAATATTCATATATCTTTCCCGTATTGTCATAGGCCCACAGTGCGCCGTCGGGCATATAACACAGCTGTATTATCCTCGCGGCAAGGTCGCCGTAATAATATCCGTCGGACATACGGTAGTTCTTCATTAGCTGTCCGTTGTAGCGGTCTATGCCCGATTTTGTGCTTATCCATATTGCGTGATATTTGTCTTCTACTATTGAATATACGCGCATATTGCTCAGACCGTTGGCATAGCCTATGTGTCTGATGTCCGAAATGGCAAGCGACGCGCCGTGGCACCGGGGCGCATTGCCGCATATAAGTGTGAGCAGTAATATACAGGTCAGCAGTGTTTTATTTTTCATATCAGTGGTTTAAAGCTTGAATTATATATACTTCACGTACTATTGTAACTCATTAACAAAATTACAAAAAAAGTATTATATCCGCTTTTATTCGCTGTTTTTTTTATTCTGATAATTTTTTCATAAGAGAAATGGAGCGGAATCCGTGCACGACTTTACAAAGTTTGTCGTGTACGGATGGATTCTCGGCCGCTCAGAATTGTATTTTCTGCCTCTGTATAAGCTCAGAAACCCTTATCTTGTATTTGTTCCGGAATGTTATGGTCATATCAGACATCAGGCAACTTGCGGCGTGAGTATATGAATCCTGTTGTGTTAAAAAACGATAATATAGATGTCGATGCGACATAAAGCCGTACCTTTGCATCAGAATATCATGCGTAGAGAACCTCCGCGCCATTCGTCGTGCGATGTCTGATTGGTGTCGGGGCGCTGCCTTGAGTGGTGGCCGTGTGGTGTTTTTTATGGAATGAAGAGTAAAGCCTACGGCTTTCGCGTGCAGTCACGGAAGCGTAGTGTCTGCTCTCATCGGGCAATGGCATCTGCCTTTAACCGCCGTTTTTCGTTAAACGTGCTGATGATACATGTTGTGGCGACAGCCTGGCTGTCGTCGGCATTGACTGTCGTGGCGGTTAAGAAACGATGTGTGACATTACGGATAAGCGTATGATGTGCAATCATTTTAAATCTTAATATATTCCAATGATAAGAGCAATATTTTTTATCGGTGCGGGAAGTTTCGTCGGCGGAGTGGCCCGATATCTTCTTTCGCACGTGGTGCAGACCAACGTCGCCTCGGGTTTTCCTTGGGGAACGATGGTTGTAAACATTCTCGGTTGTTTCTTCATAGGCCTGCTCTACGGTCTGTTCGAGCGCGGTAGTATAATGAACGGCGACCTGCGCGTGTTCCTCACCACAGGTTTCTGCGGCGGTTTCACCACTTTCTCCACGTTCATGCACGAGAACTACGCGCTGCTTTCCGACGACCGGTTCGCGCAGTGTGCTGCCTATTCGGTGATGAGTTTCGCCGTCGGACTGTTCGCGGCTTATGCCGGGCACTGGGTTGTGAAGGCCATCTGATAGGCTTGCGGCTGTCGCGCGGCGGATTTTTAGCGATGTGTCAGCATGCCTTTTTTGTGCCGGACATTTCACATTACTTAACATTTGGAGCCTGATATGGCCTTTATCATATGTTAAATCGCAATCCGGTTTTCTCACGGTTTTTTCTTCATTCTGGAGAGACGTGAGCGTGCGAAATGCCCTATTTCGGTTGCTTCCGGCGTATATCATGGAGCGATATCCGCAAGTCCGTCGTGCGAAAGAGCCTCTTTTGCATTGCGAAAAAGCCTATATTGAGACCCGAAATGGCCTGTTTCAGTGCACGAAATGGGCTTAATCGCAGTGCGAAATAGGCATTTTTGCAGCGCAAGCGATGACAGATGATTCTGTGGTTGAGGCTAACCTGTTGATTATCAGACGAATGACTAAAGTGCTTCAAAACCCGAATATTTGCGGACAAAAGTCTTGTAGGTCGGAATTTTGCGTTAAATCGGGCTTAATAAATGTTAAGTGCGACGGACGGTAATAAATTCCTTTCCATACACTGTTATATTTAAGGTCTGATTAATGAAAGAGAACGCTGATGTGGCTTTACGTTTACTCGAAGTCTGTTTTTTTGACATTATATTTCAAAAAACATGTGTATCTTTGACAATAAATAAGCCTGTTTGCCGTTATAGGAACGTGTTTAAACGCAAATTCATAACATTGGTACTCCTGACGCTTGCCTCCATCGGAGCGCACGCGCAGTATGACGCGTCGTTCAGTCATTACTTCGACATGGAACCTACGTTCAATGCGGCGTCGGTGGGCAAGCAGTCGAAACTGAACATCACGGCGGCATATGCCATGGACCTCGTTGGGTTTGAGAACAATCCGCAGACAATGTATGCGGCAGCCGACCTGCCTTTCTATTTTCTGAAAGGTCTGCACGGCGCCGGAGTGCAGTTCATGAACGACCGTCTGGGTCTGTTCAGCCATCAGCGTCTGGCCCTGCAATATGCCTACAAGCATAAGCTCTTCGGTGGAACAATCAGTGCCGGAGTGAGCGTCGGACTGCTTAGCGAGAGCTTCGATGGTACGAAGCTCGATGCAGGAGAGGCCGGAGACCCCGCCCTGCCAAGCACCAAGGTGGAGGGCAGCGGCTTCGATCTGGGTGCCGGACTTTACTATATGCACGGCCCGTGGTATGTGGGCGTGTCGGCACAACATCTCAACGCGCCGCTCGTGGAGCTGGGCGAGACGAACGAGCTGCAGATAGATCCGACATATTATTTGACCGGCGGATACAATATAAAACTGCGAAATCCGTTTCTTACAATAAAACCGTCGGTGCTCGTACGTACCGACGGAGTGACTTACAGGGCCGACATCACCGGACGCCTGATATATACCAACGACAAGAAGATGATGTACGGAGGTGTGGGCTACAGTCCTACCAACTCGGTGACGATACTCATCGGCGGCATGTTTCACGGCGTAATGCTAGGCTACAGCTACGAGTTCTATACCTCGGCAATAAGCCCCGGCAACGGAAGTCACGAGCTGTACATAGGCTATCAGATGGATCTGAACCTGGTGAAGAAAGGAAAGAACAAACATAAAAGTGTGAGAATATTATAAAAAATATGAATAAGAAAAACAACAGTTTGACGGTATTGCTCGCTCCGGTATTCTGCATCGTGCTCGCCGGATGCTTCGGCGGACGCATGACGTCGTCGGGACGAGGCGGCGAGGTCGTCGGCGTGAGCGGCAGGGCTTTCACCGAGCCGACACCTTACGGCATGGTTAAGATAAACCGTGGATACTTGCGCATGGGTATGGAGAAGGAAGACAGCCTGTGGGGCAAGCAGACTCCGACGAAGGATATTTCGGTGGACGGATTCTGGATGGACGAGACCGAGGTGTCAAACTCTAAGTACAAGCAGTTTGTGTTGTGGGTGCGCGACAGCATCGTACGCACGCGTCTTGCCGATCCTGCATACGGAGGTGACGAGACTTACATGATAACCGAGGATGAGAACGGCGATCCCGTCACTCCGCATCTCAACTGGAAGAAGCCTATACCGCGCAAGCCTACCGAGGACGAATTGCGCGCAATAGAGAGTGTATATACCACCAATCCGGTGACAGGCGAGAAGATGCTCGACTACAAACAGATGAATTATAAGTACGAGATCTATGACTACACGGCTGCGGCACTGCGTCGCAACAGGCTGAATCCAGAGGAGCGCAACCTCAATACCGATGTTACGGTGAACCCGGACGAGGTGGTCATGATATCGAAAGACACGGCATATATCGACGACGAGGGACGTATCGTGAGGGAAACCATCAACCGTCCGCTCAGTGGACCATGGGACTTCCTAAACACTTACATCGTGAACATCTATCCGGACACTACTTGTTGGGTGAACGACTTCCCGAACTCGGACAACGAGATATACATGCGCAACTATTTCTCCAATCCTGCATACAACGACTATCCGGTGGTTGGAGTGACCTGGGAACAGGCCAACGCCTTCTGCGCATGGCGTACCGAATATCTGCTCAAGGGTCTTGGACCTGAGGCTCGGTTCGTACAGCGTTACAGGTTGCCTACCGAAGCCGAGTGGGAATATGCCGCACGAGGCAAGGATGGCAACGAGTTCCCGTGGGAAGACGCGGGCGTGAAGAGCGGTGAAGGCTGCTTCTTTGCGAACTTCAAGCCCGACAGGGGCAACTATACCGAGGACGGTAACCTCATAACAAGTAAGGTTGGAATATACGCATCTAACAGTAACGGACTCTTCGATATGGCGGGCAATGTGGCCGAATGGACCAGCACGGTATATACCGAGGCGGGAGTGGATGCGATGAACGACCTCAACCCGCAGCTGGAATACAACGCCGCGAAGGAAGATCCGTATAAACTGAAGAAAAAGAGTGTGCGCGGCGGCTCGTGGAAAGACCCTGAGTCGTACATCCGTTCGGCATGGCGCACATGGGAATATCAGAACCAGCCGCGGTCGTACATCGGATTCCGCTGCGTGCGCAGCCTGGCAAGTACATCAAGTGGAAAACAGAAAAAGAAATAAACAGCAATGACTGAATACAGCAAATACAACATTGTCTATCGTCTGCAGAAGTGGATCGACAGCGTTCCGGGGCAGACTTTCCTCAACTATGCTTACAGCTGGGGTGCATCAATCGTTATTCTTGGAACATTGTTCAAACTGACTCACCTGCCCGGAGCCAACATCATGTTGTTCGTGGGAATGGGTACTGAGGTCATAGTGTTCTTCATATCGGCTTTCGACCGTCCGTTCGACAAGACGGCGATTGGCATGGATCTGCCTACACATGTGGAGGAACCTGACGCCGAGAACGCAGAGGATGATAGCGAAAGCGAGGCTGCACCGGCAGCCGCAGCACAGCCACAGCCGGCAGTTCAGGGCGGAACCATCATCATCGGAACGCCCGGAACGGCAGCTCCGGCGGCAGCAGTCGCAGCTTCGGAAGGTGCCGCTGCTGTTGCAGGTGGCGTGGCAGGAGCAACTGTCGTAGCCGGAAACTGGGTGGCAGGACAGCAACAGAACGGCGAGGAACTGGCCGAGGCGCAGGGCAACTATATCGAGGAGCTGAACAAACTCACCGAGACTCTGCAGAAGGTTTCGGAGCAGAGCGAGCGCCTGACGCGCGACAGCGAGGAGATGGAGATGCTCAACCGCACGCTCACCGGTATATGCCGCGTGTACGAGATGCAGCTTAAGGGTGCCAGCCAGCAGATTGGAACCATCGACCAGATAAACGAACAGAGCCGCAAGATGGCTCAGCTCATAGAGCAGCTCAACGGCATCTACGCACGCATGATTGAGGCAATGACCGTCAATATGCGCGCCGCAGCCCCGGAGGCAGCTCCGAAACAGTAACTGTTGACCGACCCGCCGGTGTTTGGAAACGGCGGCGGGCCATGATATAAAAGTATAACATAAATGGCAATAAAGAAACGACCTGTATCGCCGCGCCAGAAGATGATCAACCTGATGTACGTCGTCCTCATGGCAATGCTCGCGCTCAACATATCGACTGAGGTGCTCAACGCCTTCTCTATCGTTGAGGAAAGCCTCAATCGCACCACCTCCAACTCGTCGAAGGAGAACGAAGCCATATTCCGCAACTTCTCCGAACAGATGAAGGCTAACCCTCAGAAGGTGAAGGAGTGGTTTGAGAAGGCAACGGCGGTGAAACGCATGAGTGACTCGCTATACAACTTCGCGCAGGAGCTCAAGGTGGAAATCGTGCGCATAGCCGACGGTTCCGACGGTGATGTGATGAACATAAAGAACAAGGATGATCTTGAAGCTGCCAACCAGGTGATGCTTGCGCCGGGCACAGGAAAGGGCCGCAAGCTCTATAATGCGATAAACAGCTTCCGCTCGCGGATAATATCCATGGTGACCGATCCGCATCAGCGGAGCATCATCGAGAGCAATCTCACGACGAAACTGCCTAAAAACGCCGTCACGATGGGCAAGAACTGGCAGGAATATATGTTTGAGGACATGCCGGTGGCAGCAGCTGTCACAATGCTCTCAAAGTTGCAGAGCGACGTGCGCTACGCCGAAGGCGAGGTGCTGCACACGCTCGTTTCAAACATCGATATGAAGGATATACGTGTCAACCAGCTCAGCGCGTATGTCATTCCTGAGTCGCGCACCGTCATAAGCGGCGACATATTCTCGGCTCAGATAGTAATGGCGGCTGTCGATACCACGCAGCATCCTGAGGTGTATGTGGGTGGCCGAAAGATAAGCGGCAACACTTATCGCTTCACGGCGGGCGGAGTGGGAGAACACTCGTTCGGAGGATACATCACGATGAAGAACGGCAACGGCGACGTGATACGCCGTGACTTCACGCAGAAATATACGGTCGTAGGACCAAGCGCCACGGTTTCGGCCGACCTTATGAACGTGCTCTATGCGGGATATGAGAATCCTATAAGCATAAGTATCCCGGGTGTGCCGCTCAGCAACGTATCGGCGTCGATGACAGGCGGTTCGTTCCGCTCGATAGGTATGGGACGCTACATCGCCCGTCCTACGCATGTAGGCCAGGATGTCACGATCACCGTGTCGGCAAATCAGAACGGACGTTCGCGCCAGATGGGCAAATATGTGTTCAAGGTAAGAAAACTGCCCGATCCGACGGCTTATCTCCAGATAGGTACCGACCGCTTCAGGGAGGGCGGACTCTCAAAGGCCTCGCTCATGGGTGTGAACGAAGTGAAGGCAGCCATCGACGACGGCATACTCGACATACAGTTCCGTGTGCAGAGCTTCGAGACGGTATTCTTCGACAATATGGGTAATGCCGTGCCGATGTCTTCGGACGGAGCATCGTTCAGCAGCCGTCAGAAGGAGACCTTCAGAAAGCTGTCGAGAAACAAGCGCTTCTACATCTCGCGTGTTACGGCGGTCGGACCGGACGGCATCACCAGACGTCTGCCGGGCTCAATGGAGGTCATCGTGAAATAGAACTGACTAAGAATAACAGAAAACGAACATACAACGAGTATATTTATTATGAGAAAATTAATGTTCATATTGATTGCGGCATGTGTCGTGCAGAGCGTTTCAGCACAGCCGGCAGCACGTCGGAGGGAACAGCAGCAGGCTGCTGCGGCAAGCGCGAACGCACTTTCCGTGAGGGCACAGATTTCGTTTCCTACCCAGGCTCCGATGGATGAGGATGTCGTTTGGAGACGTGACATCTACCGTGAGATAGATCTCAACGACGAAGCCAACGCCGCGCTGTATTATCCTGTTGAGCCGCTCGGTTCGCAGATGAACCTTTTCACCTATATATTCAAGCTCGTGATGCGTCGCAGTGTCACGCCTTATGAGTACAGACTCGACGGCAACGAGGTATTCGATGAGTCGGCCAAGGTGAACCTTATGTCCATTCTCGACAATTATCATATATTCTATGAGCGCACCGACAAGGGCACACGCATCGACGACAGCGATATTCCGTCGCGTGAGGTGACTGCCTATTACATCAAGGAGTGCGCTTATTACGACCAGGCTACCGCAACATTCCATACCAAGGTGGTCGCGCTCTGCCCGATACTACGCCGTGAGGATGACTTTGGCGACGCCACGACATCCTATCCGTTGTTCTGGGTGAAGTATGACGAACTGGCTCCTTATCTCACCAAGCAGACCATCATGACGAGCAATCTGAACAATGCGGCCACGATGAGCGTTGACGATTATTTCACCAGAAACCTGTATAAGGGAAAGATATACAAGACATCCAACATGCTCGGAAAGACGCTCGCGCAGTATTGTCCAACCGACTCGGCCATGTCGAAAGAGCAGAAGCGCATAGAGAATGAGCTGCAGGCGTTCGAGAAAAACATCTGGGGCGATCCGGCACGCAAGGATTCTCTCGATAGCATTGCCAAGTTGGACAAGAAAGATCTGAAGGCAACGAAGAAAAAGAACCGCAGGTCAGGCAGTAAGTCGGAGACGGTGAAAAAGAAGAGCAAGCAGCCAAGCACTACCACCACATCATCTGCCGCACGCGTAACGGTGCGCCGTCAGCGTCGTTGATGCCGGTATGGCGTGCCGTCGGTCAGAAGGTGTAATACAATGATATTATTAACACAATAAACACAATTGCTTATGAAGAAGTTTTTTATCTTGGCATTACTGATGATGTCGGCTGTCTTTGCGACAGAGTCATCGGCTCAGGTTAAGTTCGGTCTTAAAGGTGGTTTGAACGTCACAAGCATGAGTTTCAGTTCTGACTTGTTGGCTGCCAACAACCGTACCGGATTTTTTATCGGTCCGACAGTGTTGTTCTCGTTGCCTATCGTAGGCCTCGGCATCGATGCGTCTGCCCTTTACGATCAGCGTGAGGCAGAACTGAAGTATGAAGGCCGCGACCCCGAGACGTTCAAGACACAGTCAATCAACATTCCTATTAACTTGCGTTACGGCATAGGTCTGGGCAATACTGCAAACCTGTTCTTGTTCGCCGGTCCTCAGTTCGGATTCAATGTAGGAAGCAAGAACCAGTCGCTTTTCCAGGATGTAGCATCATGGAAGCTCAGCAGCTCAAACTTCAGCCTTAACTTCGGAGCCGGTGTCATGCTCTTAAATCACCTGCAGGTGTCTGCCAACTATAACGTAGCATGCGGAAAGACCGGCGACGTGAATGTTATTGACGCCACAACTACTGCAGCCGAAAGCCTCTTCTCAAAGGGACGTTCCAACGCATGGCAGGTGTCTTTGGCTTATTATTTCTAAGCAGAAAAGGATAGAGCCGGTGACGGAAAGTCGGATATGACTGCTTGTGATGCTGTGAAAACGGCATCAGACATGCGTTCGCCGACAGCAGATATTCCGTTACGACTTGTCTTAAACGATATTTACTCAGGGCAGAACATGGAGTTTCTGTCCTGAGTTTTTTATTTCCATAATGTCCTTTATCAGCCGTTATATCGGTTCACCCGATGAAGATTTTCCGTTTTTCCCATGCCTTATATCCGCTTTTTTTAAGAAAACCCGGACGGAAAATTACAATTTTTCTTGATTTTATTTTGACAAAATATTTTCGCAAAAGAGATGTAAATGAATGTTAAATCGTATATAATAAAGGATATTCAGGATAATGTCGCCCTTTGATATACCCCATAACGTAGTCCGAAAAAATTCATTCCGTGTTCTGATATGGCCCATTTCATCATGCGATAAAGCCCATATTAGGGTGCGATATTGCCTATTTCAGCCCCTGAAATGGCCTATTTCGCAAGCCGAAATGGTGCATATTGCAATGCGACGGGATACTACTTAAATATAAGTTATTGATATTCAATATATTATAAAAACCTTTCGTAATTCGCGTATTTGCGTCTGAAGGAAAGTCTGTTCGTAAATACGCGCTTATTTTTCGGGGTAGAGAGGAAAACTAAGACCGGAAAAGCGGAATCCGGTTACAATTTGAAAGTTGCCTGTATCGTTTTATTCCGGCAGAAGGTTACAATTTGAAAGTTGCCTATGGCGTTTTATTCCGACATGAGAAAACAGTGACAATTCGGGTTTATACCCCGGTCTTTTTGTTGAGATCAATATCTTTTAGATTTCATCCGGGTGCTTATATTGCGGTGACGACGACTTTCATATATCCGGAAAATACGGTCGACGAAGAATTATTTACTATGTCCGTTATTGTGCAGGCGCGTCTGTCGTTTACCTGCTGTCAGTCAGCAGGTTTACTGTCATACCGATTCTGGACACTGACCGGCACGGCAGCATTGTAAAAGATGGCGCGCATCAAATCAACACTCTTTTCTTTTGTCAGATTAGTCATAAATAATTATTTTTGCAATGCTTATGGTATATGCAGACATTATCCTTCCTTTGCCTCTCGAAGGCGTGTTCACTTATTCCGTGCCCGATGGTATGACATCCGTCATCAAGCCCGGAATGAGGGTTGTAGTGCCATTGGGTCGCAGCAAGAAATACATGGGCATTGTGCTGAAAGTGCACGATGTGAAGCCGGAGTTCGAGGTGAAGGACATCATGTCGCTGCCCGACCGGCATCCGTCCGTCACCGCTTTGCAGTTGCGCCTGTGGCAGTGGATAGCCGAATATTACATGTCGCCGCTGGGCGATGTGCTCAAGGCTGCGCTGCCTGCCGGACTGAAAGACGAGGACAGCTATCGCCCCAAGACCGAGCGTTGCGTCACTCTGCCCGAGAAGATGCGCAGCGGGCAGTCGCTGCACGTGGTGTTGAACATACTCACTCAGTCGCGTGCCAGGAAGCAGAAGGAACTGTTCGAGCAATATCTCTCACTCAGTCATTGGGACGAGGCGTGCTCCGGTGGAGACAGGGATGACGTTGTGGAACTGACGTGCGAGGAACTTCTGAACGAGGCCCACACCACCACCGCAACGCTGCGCGCACTCGTCTCGCGTGGATTTCTCACCACATACGAGCGTGAGGTGGGGCGCATAGGCCACGGCGGAGAGGCTCATCCCGAGAACATGAAGACGTTGGGCGAGGCACAGCAGAAGGCTTACGACGAGATACTCGAGACGTTCAAGACCAAGAATGTCACCCTTCTGCACGGCGTGACGTCGAGCGGAAAGACCGAAATATACATACATCTCATAGACAAGACCCTGCGCGAGGGCCGCCAGGTGCTCTATCTCTTGCCCGAAATTGCCCTTACGGTGCAGATAATGAAGCGCCTGCGCAATGTCTTTGGCGACCGTTTGGGCATATATCATTCCAAATACAGCGACGCCGAACGCGTGGAGATATGGAACCGACAGCTGTCCGACCATCCCTACGGAGTGATAATCGGCGCGCGCTCGTCGCTGTTTCTGCCGTTCACCAATCTCGGTCTCGTCATCGTTGACGAGGAGCACGAGACGTCGTTCAAGCAGCAGGACCCAGCTCCCCGCTACCATGCGCGCTCGGCGGCAATAGTGCTTGCGTCGATGTGCGGCGCGAAGGTGCTGCTCGGTTCGGCCACGCCCTCGGCTGAGAGTTACAACAACGCGCTCACAGGCAAGTACGGGCTGGTGAGCATAATGACCCGATACAAGAACATACAGCTGCCTGAGATACAGGTGGTTGACGTGAAAGACCTGCGCCGTCGCAAGATGATGAACGGTCCGTTCTCGCCGGCTCTGCTCAAGGCTGTGCGCGACGCGCTGGCCGACGGACGCCAGGCCATACTCTTCCACAACCGCCGCGGTTTCGCGCCGATGATTGAGTGCCACGTGTGCGGATGGGTTCCACATTGCGACAAGTGCGATGTCAGTCTGACACTACACAAGTCGCTCGGCAGGCTTACGTGCCATTACTGTGGCAGTGTGTATTATGTGCCGACCAAATGTCCGTGTTGCGGAAGCACTGAGCTGCGCTCGCGGGGCTATGGCACGGAGAACATTGAGGACCGCGTACGCGAGATATTCCCCGAGGCACGTGTGTCACGGATGGATCTCGACACCACCCGTACACGCAATGCATACGAACGTATCATAAACGAATTCTCGTCGGGAGCCACCAACCTGCTCATAGGCACACAGATGGTGAGCAAGGGTCTCGACTTCGGCAACGTGTCGGTGGTGGGCATTCTCGATGCCGACACCATGCTCAACAATCCTGACTTCCGTGCCTATGAGCAGGCTTTCATGATGATGGCGCAGGTGGCAGGACGCGCAGGACGCAAGAGTGGACGCGGAAAGGTGATTCTTCAGACCCGCAACCCGGAGCTGCCCGTCATCGGAGAGGTGGTGAGAAACGACTACAAGTCGTTCTACGAAGAGCTGTTCGAGGAGCGTCGCATGTTTCATTATCCGCCGTTCTATCATCTCATCTGCGTATATCTGCGCCACCGCAACGCGCAGGTTGCCGACGATGCGGCAGCTGACATGGGACGCATGTTGCGAAGTATGCTCGGTGAACGCGTGTTAGGACCCGACCGGCCGTCGGTGGCGCGTGTCAAGACCATGAGCATACGCAAGATTGTTATAAAGCTCGAGGCCGGAATAAGTCTGCCCCGTGTGCGTGCATTCCTGCGCGAACAGCAGTCGTGCCTTATGCAGAACAAGCGTTATTCGACGCTCGAGACCTACTACGACGTCGATCCTTTATAACCCGTTTTTTCTATGTCGGAAGACTGTCTTCACATGGATTTCATGCAATTTTCCTGCATATAAGAAGTAAGGATTTCTGATATAATAAGTAAGGATTCGTGATATAAGAAAATCGCAAAGGCGAAGTGGATGAATATTTAATCCGTCTTCGCAAGACGGTATTCTTTATCCACCGATCAAATTTTCTCATCTTTGCGAGGCTGTTTCCCGAACTTTATCTTACGGAAAGGTTTTTATTATAGCGTGATTAAGCCGTTGTGTTCTTTTATTTAAGCCTGTAATGTCGGGCGGTTAAGCCTTTATCATGGTTTATTTAAGTTTATATTATGGTTTATTTAAGCTTATGTCGTGTAGTGTTAAGACTTTTATCTTAGTGATGTTAGGTTTATATAATGATGCGGTTAAGTCCTTGTCATATTCTGATACGGTTCGTTCCATAATATGAAAAAGGCTCTTCCGTGGATTGAAAGAGCCTTTATTGTGAGTCCATATATCATGTATCATTCTGCATTTTGCACGGATTTTCTCGGTGCGGGTGCTATCATGAATCTGACGATGAAAATATATAAATTCATAATGACGGATTTTTCATGAATATACATACTCTTCATTGGCTATAGACCGGCACAGAAAAGCCACAGTGCGAGCGTGTTACAGCTTTATATCAACACCAAGTCCGATTACGCGGTTTGAGCGTGTGAACGAGTTGCTGATGTTCATCGTACCGCTTGCTTGCAGCTTGTTGTAGTCGTCGTAGAGCGTGTGGAACCATGCGGCGTTTATCTTTACCTTCTCGGTTACGTTCACTCCTACGCCGAGTCCGTACGACCATGAGCTGACGTTGTAGCTTATGTCGTTCATGGCCTCGTCGTTGAAAGCGTAGCTTGTGCGCTGTGCTCCCGCGCTTATCTGCACGTATTTGTTTATGTCGAACTCCGCACCGAACAGATATTCGTTGGTGTCGCCAAGCATGTCCTTGGTGTATTGTTTTGTGTCCACGTCGAAGTAGTGGTGATATCCGGCCATGATGCGCAGTGAGGGCAGCAGTTCATACTGTGCGCCCACGGTGAGCAGGGCAGGTGAGTCCTCTGCCACCTTCTTGCCGTCGGCATACTTGTCGAGCATGCTTATGTTCTCGGCGCTGAGGCTGTTGGCCGACTTGTTCTTCAGGCGCATGCGTGTCTTGAACTCATACTTGGCCGCGAGGTTCAGACGACCGGCCTTGAAATCGACGCCGATGATTGGAGCTATGCCCCAGCCGGTCTGGTCGCAGTTGAGCTCTATGTCCTGAGTCATCTCCGCATAGCCTGTCATCTGTGCCGCCTGTGCTCTTGCTTCGGCAGCCTTGTCGGTGAGTCCGGCAGCCTCATACATACCTGCCGCCTGGTTGAGCGAAGCCGCCAGCGACTCGAAGAATGTCGGCGCGCCGACCATGGAAAGCTGTCCTCCCGCACTCTGTTGCAGCGCGATGTTCTTCACGTAGCCGTAGTAGTTGGCTGTACCATAGAGCAGTCGCAGTCCGCCATACACCGAGAGGTTGTCGCTTATCTTGTATGAGCTTCCCAGGGTGAAGCCATAGTAGTATTGGCGTCCGCGCATGAAGGGATCCATTGAGTAGCCGCCCGTGAGCTGAGTGCCCATCGGTGCGAGGCTGTTGTTGATGCCGGCAGCTAACAGACTGGCCGGAATGCCAGCCACAACACCTTCGAACGAGCCGAGACCGTTGGCGAACTCACACTTTCCACCGCCACCAGTTATGGCGAATCCGAACTGGAATGTCCAGTCGTCTTTCACGTAGGCCGCCTGTACCGACGGCAATATCGGAGCGTCGGCCACGCCCTTGAAATTGCGTGCATATCCGTTTTCAGACGAGGCGGGATTGTTTACGTTGAACTTGAACAGTTCGCCGTAGGCTGTGGTGACAGTACGTGTCTGGTGCACATTCTGCAGGTTTATGGACAGATGGAATCCGTTTTCGAGGAATGCCACGCCGGCTGGGTTGCTGTATACACCATCTATGCCGATGGCGGCATCGCGCGCCGGATTTCTCAAGAAGATGATGTTCTGATTTGTGTTTGTAAGAATGCCGCCTGCAAATGAGGTGCTGCAACACGCAGCAAATAAGACTATGCAGGCTAATTTTAATTTATTCATCTTAATAAAGTTTAAAATAATGAGCCGCAAAGTTAGTTAAATTGTCTTCTAAATCAGAAGATTAGAATGATTGTTTAATGAATGTTAACTAAAAAAGAAAGGCACGTTGCACAAATATTCGATAATGTGCAACGTGCCTTATTCCTGATAATCCGTGTTGAATCAGTTGTTGTTATATCCCCAACGGTTTCTTTTCTTGTGTTTGGCAGGCGATTTGTCATATTTCTTCAGCTCCGGATAGGATATACGTGTGTGGTATATCGCCTTGAGCCTTTCTATGAGTACGAGCTTCGCCTGTTCTATGTCGTGGAACGTGATGGGGCAGTCCTTGAAGAATCCGTCTGCCATCTGTCCGTCTATTATCTTGTTTACGAGTGCCGATATGCTTTCTTCTGTATATACGTGCAGCGATCGTGAGGCCGCCTCTACGCTGTCCGCCATCATCAGAATGGCCTGTTCGCGGGTGAACGGGTTTGGTCCCGGATAGGTGAACGGTGTCATGTCGACGTCTTCGTCGGGGTGTTCGTTCTTATATTTTATGTAGAAATATTTTGCCACTCCGGTGCCGTGATGGGTCAGAATGAAGTCTTTTATTATTCCCGGCAGTCCTGCTTTCTCTGCCATCTTCACACCTTCGGTGACGTGGCTTATCACTATTCGTGCGCTTTCCTTATCAGATATGTTCTCGTGAGGGTTCACTCCGGCCTGGTTTTCTGTGAAGAACACCGGGTCAGACATCTTTCCTATGTCGTGATAGAGCGCTCCGGTGCGCACCAACAGACTGTTTGCACCAATCTTGTTGGCTATCTCTGCCGCGAGGTTACCGACGGTTATGGAGTGCTGGAAAGTGCCCGGAGCGGTCTCACTGAGGTCGTGAGGCAGTCCGCGGTTGGTGTTGGACAATTCGAAAAGCATGACGCTCGACGTGAATCCGAACGTCTTCTCAATGATGAACATAAGCGGATAGGCCAGCAGCACGAGCACACCATTCACGCAGAAGTGGTAGTACATGTCGCTGTCCACCATCGGGAAGTCGGTGTCCTGCATCATCTGCATGGCGAAATATACGGCGGAACTGCCGATGGTTACGAACAGTGCGGTCTTGAACACCTGCGAGCGGTGGAGTAGTTCACGCAGCGAGTAGATGGCGATAATGCCCGACACTATCTGTATAATGATGAACTCATACTGATATTTCACCGCCGTGGTGCAGATGAGAATCATCGTCACGTGGGTGATGAAGGCTGTACGTGAGTCCATGAACACACGGACGAATATCGGAACCATTGCAAACGGTATGATATATACGCTCAGGAAGTTGTGACGCATGAAGAACGAAACGATGACGGGGAATATCGTTATCAGCGCGTAGAGCATGGCTATGCTGCGCGGTTTGTCGAAGTAGTCGCGGCGGAACAGGCTGAGATAGCATGTGAACAGCATTATCATGATGGTAACGAATATCACTTGTCCGATGATGTTCGACGTTATCTGATTTGCAGAAGCGCCGCGGCGCTGCATCTCCCTTTCGAATGAGCTGAGCACACGATAGGTATGTTCGTCAACGATGTCGCCCCGGTCTATTATCTTCTGTCCGCTCATCACCATGCCGCTTGCCGGAGGTATGCTGCTGAGAAGGTCGCTGCGCTCGGTCTCGTTGCGCGCCTTGTCGTATATGAGGTTCGGCTCTATGTAGTTGTTGAGGTCACATTTCTGAAGTATCTGCCTCTGCTGTTCCAGCCGTTTGTCCATAAACAGATACTCGTATGCCGTCATCGTGGAGAAGATATAGGTGATGCGGGTGCTCTGGGCGTTGGTTCCGTTGACTATTCTGACCATGTTCGCCGAGTCCTTGTATATCTCGTTATACTCGGGAGTGTCCATTATTCCCGACTGGTAGAGCCTGTGCAGCCTGTCGGCTATTATCTCCAGATATTGATCCGGCAGTCCGGGGATGCCGTTATGAAAGTCGGTCCACAGCTTCTTTATCTGAGTCTGCTCCACGTCTTTGTCGTAGTTGTAGTATGGCTGATAGGAAGCGAGAACCGAATCTTCCTGCTGTTTTATCGTCTCGTCGGTCTTGTATATTGGGAAATCGAACTTTGCGATGAACGAGCTGTACATCCACGGCTTGCCAATGTCGTAGCGGTAGTGTTTTGTTTCAGTTCTCGGCAACGACCATACAATGATAAGTACTGTTACGGCAATAAGCGAGGAACGTATCATTATGTTGCGAAGGAGACGTCCCCTGTTTTTGTTCGGCATGTTCATAATCAGCGTATTATTTTGTTTGCATTGCGAAAGTAATAAAAAACTGTCAACATTTGGAAAAAATATATTATTTTTGCAGGAAATTTATATATAAATAATTTATTTTGTGTTCAATGTCAGAGAATAAAGTCAGAGTGCGTTTTGCGCCCAGTCCTACGGGACCGTTGCATATCGGCGGCGTGCGAACCGCACTGTTTAATTATCTCTTCGCGCGCCAGCATGGCGGCGAATTTGTATTCAGAATAGAAGATACCGATTCTCATCGTTTCGTGCCCGGCGCCGAGGAATATATCATCGAATCGTTCAGATGGCTCGGCATAAAGTTCGACGAAGGCGTGTCCTTCGGCGGCAAATACGGTCCTTACCGTCAGAGCGAGCGTAGGGATATTTATAAAAAATATGTTGATATCCTGCTCGAAAAGGGTGCGGCGTACATAGCTTTCGACACTCCGGAGGAACTGGAGAAGAAACGTGGCGAGATAGCAAACTTCCAGTACGACGCCCACACACGCCTGCAGATGACCAACTCGCTCACCATGACTCCGGAAGAATGCCAGCAGCGCATTGCCGACGGACAGCAGTATGTGGTGCGTTTCAAGGTAGAGCCGGGTATAGAGGTGCATGTGGATGACATGATACGTGGCGAAGTGGTGATAAAGAGCGACATCATCGACGACAAAGTGCTCTATAAGAGTGCCGACGAACTGCCGACATATCATCTCGCAAACATCGTGGACGACCACTTGATGGAGATTACCCACGTCATCCGCGGTGAGGAATGGCTGCCCAGCGCACCGCTTCACGTGTTGCTCTACAAGGCTTTCGGCTGGGAGAGCACAATGCCTAAGTTCGCCCATCTGCCGCTTCTGCTCAAGCCGGAAGGCAAGGGCAAGCTGTCAAAACGCGACGGCGACCGTCTCGGTTTCCCAGTGTTCCCGTTGGAGTGGCACGATCCCAAGACCGGCGACGTGTCTTCGGGCTACCGCGAGAGCGGCTATTTCCCCGAGGCTGTTGTCAACTTCCTCGCTCTGTTAGGATGGAATCCGGGTACAGAACAGGAGATTTTCAGTCTCGACGAACTTGTAAAGCTGTTCGACATAACCAAATGCTCGAAGGCCGGAGCACGCTTCGACTATCAGAAAGGAATATGGTTCAACCACGAATATATACTGCGTAAGAGCAGTGAGGAGATTGCAAGACTCTTCGCACCTATCGTTGCGAACAACGGCATAGACGAGCCGTTCGAGCGCGTGCTGAAGGTTGTGGATATGATGAAAGACCGTGTCAGCTTCGTCAAGGAGCTGTGGCCGCTTTGCTCGTTCTTCTTCATCGCTCCGACAGAATACGACGCCAAGACAGTGAAGAAACGCTGGAAGGAGAATTCAGCGCAGGTCATGGGCGAGCTGTCCGAAGTGTTGAAGGGCATAGACGACTTCTCTGTTGAAGGTCAGGAGCCCGTGGTCATGGCGTGGGTTGAGTCGAAGGGCTACAAGCTCGGCGACGTGATGAACGCTTTCAGACTTGCTCTCGTAGGCGAAGGCAAGGGTCCCGGAATGTTCGACATATCCGCATTCCTCGGCAAGGAAGAGACTCTGCACCGTCTGCAGCGTGCCATCGAGGTACTGAAGTAAGCTGTGCGGTCAGACTGCCGTGCGGTGAACGTGTCGCAATGTCGTGCATCGCGCATGGCGAACAGGCAAGAACGGGATGATGAACCTGCGCCTGCCGTATGAAAGAAAATATTATACAAGATGATAATCACAAAAGATGGAGGACGTCGGATGGCGTCCTCCATTTTTATTATCCCTGTTTCCGCCGCCTTTTCCCGAGCCCTTTATCAGTGGTTTTCACGGAAAACTTCGTTATCAACTTACAATTTTTCTTGATTTTATTTTGACAAAATATTTTCTCAAAAGAGGTGTGAACGAATGTTAAATCGAGCGTATTTAAGGCTATTCCGTGGCATACCGGCTTTTGATATACCCTATAACGTAGTCCGAAACAACCCGAATGACGTTCTGATATTGCCCGTTTCACGATGCGATAAAGCCCTTTTCAGGGGCTGAAAAGCACCATATCGCACTCCAATATAGGCCATTTCGCAAGCCGAAATGGTGCTTTTCGTAAAACGAAAAAATACCCCTTAAACATAAATCATTGATATACAATGCCTTATGATAACCTCTCATAATCCGCATATTTGCGCCCGATGAAGAGTCTGTCCGCAAATACGCGCTTATTTTTCGGGGTAGAGTGGAAAACTGAGACGGAAAAACCGAAATCAGGTTATAATCTGTAAGCAGCCCGTATCTTTTCCTTTTCAGCATAAAAAACAAAGCTGATAGGAATTAATCCCTCAGCTTTGTTATTGAAGCCAATTCATACAGAATTTCTATTTAATCTTTATCTGTATCCGGAATAAATATTTTCAGAGTCCTGATTTTCCGTTTTTATGGAATGCAGACGATATTTTTATACTGCGCAAACGCTGTTTTTTACAGGTCGTATATGACGTATTTATGTAATAAAAACTCTATCTCTGTATAGTGAAATTTCCATCATTATATGGTGAGAACGATGTCTTTACATAACACGTACGTTGTCTTTATATAATGAAGGCGTCTCCGTTGTCCGGTTCATTCCACAATCACCTTGCGCGTTTTTCCGTTTTCGCGTACTATGTTCACGCCTTTTTGCGGCTCGGAGAGCTTCATTCCGCTGAGCGAGAAATATTCTTTTGTTGTCTCGCCGGCACTTATGCCGCCTATTCCGTCGGTCACATCCTCCGGGGTTATCGGCCTGATTATCGGGTCGTCGGTCATTCTCAGCACTCTGCGCCCCTCACGTCCGGTGAACTCCATCGTGCCGATGTACATCAGACGGTCGTGCACCTGAGTGGTCGAGTTGTGCGCGTGGAAGACTATACGCATCTTTCCTTCCTTGTCGGTGAATATTGAGTGGTGGCCCGTTCCCACGAGATCCTCAACGCGGCAGAGTATCGGCGACGAGTATTTGCCCCACACAGGCTCGCTCAACGACATCGTAGTGGCGCACCCAACGGCGTAGTCCTGACTGTTGTAGTCGTTTGCGGAGTAGGTGAGATAGTATTTGTTCTCAAACTTAACCATGTTAGGACCTTCGCACACACGGCCGAGCAGGTTCTCCCATGGCAGCGTTACATTGATACATTTCTTCAGTGTTCCGTCTATCGGAGTGATGTAGTCGTCTTCCAGTTCACACATCCAGATGCAGTTGCCGTCGGTGAATCTTACGAAGAAAAGGTAGGCCTTGCCGTCGTCATCGAAGAAAACGTGCGAGTCGATGCACTTCTCCGAACCAAGAAGACTGTTCATCTGATAGGTGCCTTCCTGCTTGAACGGACCGAGCGGAGAGTCCGATGTGGCCACATACAGGTGTTCGTTGGCAGAGTAATACATATAATATTTGCCGTTCTTATTATAAACCTCCGGCGCCCAGAACCATTGTGTCTCTGTGGTGTTTGCTTTGTTGAGCGCAAGACCTTTGTATTCCCAGACATACAAATCGTCGGAAGTCCATACTTCAATACCGTCGGCGTTGTGTGTGCCGTAGGCGTAATATGTGTCTCCGTCGAGCAGAACGTAAGGGTCGGCAAGCGGTACTTTGCTCTTGGCTCCGTCGGCGTGGACGTGCATGGCAGACATTAATAATGTGATGATAGTGGTAAATAAGTACTTCATAAATTAGTTTTTTTGATTTGATATGCGGCAAAAGTACGAAAAAAACGCCACGATACAAATGTATTTGTGGCGTTTTTGAGTTTATTGAATGTGATTTCTGGTTTTACGTAATGTCGCGTTATTCAAGGCATGCCTTTATGGTCTGTCTCACGCGCTCGGCCGAAGTGATGTCTATTGACGCCTCGTCGGCATCCTTGCTGCCCATATACACCTGTGTGTTGATGTATTCCATGTTGCTCCTTACCTTTGTCCTGGCAGAGAAATGAAACTCGTTCAGTCCGGTGACAGAGCGCAGACGGCCTATGTTGTTCTCGTTCACTCCGCATCCGGCGAGCAGTATTATGCGTTCGTCGGCCTGCTCGTTGAGTTGCTTTAGCAGCGGCGCGCCACTCATGGCGTCGGGTTGTTGGCCCGAGCTTAGTATGCGGTCGAAGCCGAGAGCGATGATGTCCTCGAGTGCTTTTTGCGGATTGCGGCACATGTCGAAGGCTCTGTGGAACGTCACCGACATGCCTTCGGCACACTGCATGAGCCTGCGGTTGGCGTCCATATCCACCTCACCGTCCTTGGTGAGACATCCGAACACCACGCCGTCAACGCCGAGCTCCTTGCACATGCTGATGTCTGCAAGCATGCGTTCCAGTTCGAGCGGAGTGTAGAGAAAGTCGCCTCCGCGCGGTCGGATGATTACGTGCAGCCGTGTGGATGTGAGCATCCGGCGTGCGGTCTTTATCTCTCCATACGACGGAGTGGTGCCGCCTTCGGGTATGCCGGCGCACAGCTCCACGCGGTCGGCGCCTCCTTCCTGTGCCGCCAGACAGCTTTCCACGCCGTTGGCGCACACTTCAAATTTGAAATCCTGCCTTTTGTTCATACATTTTGTTGTGTTGGTGGTCACGTCTTTACAGCTTTCCTATCACGCGCGCCATTCTCTCCAGACCTTCAATCATGCGGCTGCGCGGACAAGCTATGTTTATTCTGAGGAATCCTTCGCCTGCCGTCTTGCCGTACATAGTGCCGCTGTTCACCATCACGTGCCCCTCTTTGAGTAGCTTCTCCGTGAGTGCGTCAGACGTCATTCCGGTGCTGCGGATGTCTGCCCATACCAGATATGTGCCCTCGAGGTGGGTCACTCCGATGTTCGGCATGCGCTCGCTGAAGAACCGGCGCAGCTCCATGTAGTTGTCGTAGAGATATTCGTTGAGGCTGTCGAGCCATTCCGCGCCTTCGTTATAGGCTGCCTGAAGCGCCAGAACGCCGAACGGATTGACGTCGCATATCTCGTTTATGTTTATTGCGCGGTCTATCTTGTGGCGCACATCCTCGTCGCACGATATGACGTTGGCAATCTGCAGTCCGGCGATGTTGAATGCCTTGGTGGGCGAGTTGAGCGTTATGGAGTTGTGCAGGCACTCGTCCGACAGCGACGCGAACGGGATGTAGGTGTGTCCCTTCATTATGAGCTCGCAGTGAATCTCGTCGCTTATCACCTTTACGCCGTGCTTCATGCAGATGTCGTTGAGCTTCATCAGTTCGTCGGCAGTCCATACACGGCCGGCCGGGTTGTGCGGGTTGCAGAGCAGGAACACCTTTGTGCGCTCGTCGGCAGCCAGCTTCTCGAATCCGTCGAAGTCTATGTGATAGGAGTTGTTCTCGTATATCAGCGGGTTCTCGGCAATGATGCACTCGTCGTTGCGTATGGAAGAGAAGAAGCAGTTATATACAGGTGTCTGTATGATGACCTTGTCTCCAGGTCTGGTGAGCGCCTTTATGGTAGCCGAGATGGCGGGCACCACGCCCGTGGTGTAGAGTATCCAGCTGCGGTCTATGTGCCAGTTGTGGCGGCGTTCGAACCATCCTGTGATGGCGTCGTAGTATTTTTCGGGCACGATGGTGTATCCGAACACACCATGCTCGATGCGTTTCCTGAGAGCGTCGGCAATGCACGGCGCAGCCTTGAAGTCCATGTCGGCCACCCACATGGGCAGTACGTCTTCCTCCTTTGCCGTGTCCCATTTCACGCAGTCGGTTCCGCGGCGTTCTATCAATGTGTCGAAATCGAATTTCATAAGTGTCAGTTAGAATGTTTTTTGGTGATATTTTATCCGCCGCCGTGCCATGGTCATCTCTTGCGTATGACGCAGTCGGCCGGCTGGCGTATGTTTTCGTCGATGGTCACCGAGCCGATGCTGTCTGCAACGATGAGGCCCGACGTGGGGTTCTTTATGTTTTCGATGTGTCCCTTTATGTCGGCATGTACGGTGGAATATTCGAAGGCGCGGTCGCATGCGGCGTCGAACGTGCAGTTCTCAAGCACCAGGTTCTCGGCATAGCACAGCGGTTGCTCGCCTGCTATGTGGCAGTTTACGAGCCGCAGATTCTTCGAGTGCCATCCCAGATACTCGCCGTCGAGTACCGAGTCATACACAGTCACATTCTCTGTTTCCCAGAACGAGTCCTTGGTAGTGATGCGTGCGTTGCGTATTTCGGCGTTCCTGACATACTGGAACACGTATTTCGAGTCGCTCACAAGTCCGTCTACTACAACGTTCCGGCATCCCATGAACGGATAGGTTCCGTCGTGCAGCGTGACGTTCTTCACGTTCAGACCGTCAACATTCCAGAAAGTCTCGTCGGCATCGTTTATCTTCACGTTCTCGAGCGTGAGGTTTTTCATCTCGCGGAAGAACTTAGGTCCGTCGATGACGCTGTCTTTCATCGTCATGTTGTCCGAATACCAGATGGCCGATCTCGAGCCCGGCGCGAAGTAACAGTTGGTTATCAGGCTGCCGTCAACGTGCCACCAAGGGTACTTGCCATAGAAATGGCATCCGTCAGCCTCGATGTTGCTGCAGTGCTTTATGCCCGATTCGCCGTCGGTGATTGTCACATTCTCAAGTCTGACATTATGTTTTTCGAACAGCGGCCGTTCTCCTCCGAATGATTTATCCTTTATTGTCTCCATTGTTATATTGTTTGTTTTATTAGTCTTTTTGAGTGTGCCGTGTGTCTGCGGCAGGCTGCAAGATGTATCGTTTGTGGATATCCTTTCGGATGCAAATATACTAAAACGTGTATTAAACGTGTGTATTCATATTACGGAAAAGGCAACCATGATTACTGATGCCGCGTTCCTGCCGTGTAATTGCGGATTGTTCCGAAAACATAAAAGGTGCGGACGCAATCATATTGTCCGCACCTTTTCAATTATATTTGTTTGTATGCTTCTTAGAGGTTCGGGTTAACCTTGCTCCACTCAGCTATTGGCGGAACGATGTTCAGCGTAACGAGCTCGTCGCGCATCTTGCAGAGGTGCTCGTAGCTTGCGTCAAGTTTAGCGTTCTCCTCAGCAGTTCCCTGCGGTACTTCGTAGTGTGCGCCGGTTGTGTCGAGTGTGGTCTTCATGGCCATCATGATGTGATCGTACTTGTCGGTGCTTACATATGTTCCAACAGGATACTTGAACGGTTCGCCACCCATGACAGAACGGATCATTTCAACTGACAGATAAGCCGGGCTCTGGAATGAAGAACGTCCGCGGAGCTCGATGATCTTTGCACCGCCCTTTGTTACGTCAACCTTCATCTGCTCCCACTCCTCGTTTGTGAACTCAGGTGTGCCGATGATGTCGGTCAGGTTCTTGCCGTCGATTGTTACGTGTGAACCGAATACAGCCATCTGCTCGCCGTGTCCGCCGTATGTAGCGCAACCTTTAACTTCGCTCTGCATTACGTTGAACTTCTTGGCCAGTGCGCTCTGCAGACGTGTAGAGTCGAGGGCGGCAAGTGTTGTAACCTGTGATGGTTTCAAACCAGAGTAGAGCAGAGTTACAAGACCTGTGAGGTCAGCCGGGTTGAAGATAATAACGACGTGTTTAACGTCCGGGCAATATTCCTTGATGTTCTTTCCGAGACCTTCTGCTATCTCGCAGTTGCCTTTGAGCAGGTCTTCACGTGTCATACCAGCCTTACGTGGTGCGCCACCTGAAGAAATGATGTATTTTGCATTTGTGAATGCTTCCTTGGCATCTGTTGTTGCTGTGATTTTAACATCGCCGAAACCGCTCTGGCGCATTTCCTCAGCAACACCTTCCGGAGAGAAGACGTCGTAAAGACAAATATCACTTGTCAGACCCATTGTCAAAGCAGTCTGAACCATGTTTGAACCAATCATACCGGCTGCGCCGACGATTGTAAGTTTCTCATTAGTTAAAAATGCCATAATAAAAATATTATTTATGTTTGTAAAGTTGTTGTTTACAGGTGAGCCGTACCCTTGTCTGCCTTATGAGGGCAAGTCCGGGGGCTCCGGTTTAACTACGTGCAAAGATAATAAATTTTGTACTATTTGCTGTATTTATTTTGTTTTTTAATTGTTGTTTATTCTTAAAAAGAGGTGGCGCGTGCGTAAGTACACACGGGCGGAGGGGTCGGCATCTGCTGACGACGTATGTGCAGGGCAGCGGATTGCGGCTCGCGGTGCGGATGTGAAGGCCGTGTCTGTGTGCGGTGGCGCGTGTATGGAAGCACGGGGCAGGATGTGTATAAATATACAGGATGTGTGACGGAGAAATGAATGAATATCCGGCATAACTCGAAAATACGGCGATATTTTCGTCCGACAGTGCTTCCGGCCGCAAATACGCGAGTTTTGGAGGGTTTGCATAAACCGTTGGCATACAACGTTTTAAGTAAAACCGGATAAAAATAAAGCCCGCTCCGACGTGCGAAACGGGCTTTATTGTAGTATGAAACGGGCTTTATTGAGGTGTGAAATGCATCATTTCGGGGGCTGATATGGTGCTTTTCAGAGTCCGAAATAGGCTTTATCGCAGCACCGCCAGTTTTTTGTGGCTTCCGGAATGTAACCATATACAACTTTTATACATTTATACCCACCTCTCCGTTTCTATTTTACGAATTTTTTTTGTCAAAATATTTTACTGTCAAAACTGTATATTTATGCAGTCTGACAGTAAAATGACGCATATCGCGCACGCCTTTTTCATATCTTTCTGTTGCGCATCCGCCATATGCCTTGCTTCACTTCTCCGGCAAACGATTTCCAGTATGGCATCAGCTTCAGGTTGCGTCTGACAGGTGTGTCGTAGAGCAGGAAGAGCAGCAACAGGCCCGCGCAGAGATAAATCACCCATCCGTATATCTGCTTGATGCTTATCTCCATGACCTGAGTGGTGAACTGTTGCATGAACGATGCCAGGTCGATGTGGTTGCGGCTCACCGCCACGCTATCCACGGAAGCGCCGTAGCGTGCCAGGTTGTCGGGCACGTAGTAGTTCATCATGCGCGAGTAGATGGCTCCGCCTATCACACCTCCCACAATCATGTGGAGCATGTTGAACACGCTGAGGCCCTGGAAGAAGTGCTGGAAGGTCATCATCTCCTCCAGACAGACCATGAACGTGGCGCTGAGTATGGCGTAGGCGAACGAGCGGCAGATGATCATCGGGGCGAGCTGTGTGATGTGTATCTCGGACGAGACGGTGAAATAGAATCCCACGAGATATGCAGTCAGGGCAATCATGCCTATGATGATTAGGCGCAGATAGTTGTAGCGTCTGATGTGCATCCACCAGTATGCGAACAGACATCCTGCCAGTATGCCGGCTATGGCATACCAGTCGAGCGATGTGCTCACCATTGCCTCGTAGTGCATCACGCCTTCATAGAACATCTCTTCAACCACATGCTCGGTGCCGAGGATTATCTCGACAAGAGTGATGAGGCACAGCAGGGGTATGTAGTGGCGGTAGCTCCATATCTTGGGATCGTAGTACGGATGGCGGATGCTGAGCATACGCCAGATGCAGAAGCCAAGATTGGCTATGATGACGATTGTGAGCTGCCATGTGACTGGACTGTTCCACCAGTCGAGATACTCGCCGTAGTCGAACAGGGCTGCCACCTCGAGCAGCAGTGCTGCCCACAGCGCGCCTCCGAGCCAGTCGATGCCGAAGAGCGGGAACTTGCGCATGAAGCGGAAGTGGCGCACGCAGCAGGTCAGCACGATGAGCATGATGAACATCATGGCGGCCGTGAAGAGGTGCATGTAGGTCCAGTGATAATAATACATCAGGCTGGTGGTGATCAGGTCGGACAGCTGCATGCTGCCGAGAATCACGATGTGCAGCATGGGGAAGAACACCGTGAAGTCGCGCTTCGGGGTCATCCACAGCTGTATGGTGGACATACACTCGAAGGTGCCTTCTATCTTGCAGATGCCCTCAATGAAGCATACGGCCCAGAGCAGCGGCAGGAAGGTGATGTAGGGAGCCACCAGGTTGCACACGAGTATGCCGAGTGCCGAGGCGGTGAGCAGTGTCTTGTTGGTGAAGCGGAACTTCATTCGGAAGAGCACCGGAAAGAATATGGCCATGCCCGCGAGGTTGGAGTACAGACACATCTGCAGATCCTCGCGCAGAAGTGAGTGGCCACCCACCATCTCGTTGAGCGCTCCAAGATAGACGCCTCCCGAAATCTGGAACATGAAGGCGAACACCACGTATATCCACGGCTGCATCTTCTTCGGCACGAAGCTGCGGAACATGGGCATGGTGAACGGCCCGTTTAGTACAGGTGCACCCATGATCAGTATTTCACTTTACATTCCACGTTGAATCCGGCACGCAGTTTCTTCATATCTGCCTTGCTGTTGCCTTTGAGTCGGATGCGCACCGGTATGCGCTGTTCCACCTTGACGAAGTTTCCGGTGGCGTTGTCTTGAGGTATGAGCGAGAAGGCTGCTCCGGTGGCGTCGGATATGGATTCCACCACGCCTTTGTATTTCACGCCCGGCACTGCGTCGGCGGTCATGGTCACCTCTGCGCCCTCGTGTATGTTGGGCAGCTGTGTCTCGCGATAGTTTGCAACCACCCAGAGGTCGGTGCCGTCAACTATGTCTACCATGGCCTGGCCCGGTTGTACGAGCTGACCCTCGTGTATGTTCTTGCGTCCAGTTATTCCGTCGCATGTGGCGGTGATGACGGTGTATGACAGGTTGAGGCGTGCCAGGTCGAGGTTAGCCTTTGCCAGTTTCACAGCAGCCTCGTTCTGTCCGAGTCGGTGAGTCTGTTCGTTCTTCACGAGCGATGTGCTTCGTTTTGCGCGTGAAGCCTGCTGGTAGCGTGCCTTGGCTGCCTCGTAGGCTGTTTTTATGTTGTCATACTGCTGACGGGTTACAGCATCTTCCTTCAGAAGCTTCTCATAGCGTTGCAGTTCGCGGCGTGCGTTCTCCATAGTTACCTTCACTTCCTCTATGCTTGCGTCGCTCACGCCTATGTTGCTCTGCGTCGTCTCTATGCCTGCAGTGGTTACCGAGCGTCCGGCCAGGGCGTTGCTGAGGTCGGCCTCGGCCTGTGCCACACGCAGCTTGAACTCAGCGTCCTCTATTATCAGGAGCGTGTCGCCTTTCTTCACCGGCTGGAACTCCTCAAAACATATTTTCTTTATGAATCCCTGTACTCGGGTGTTGACAGGTGTGATGTGCTGTCTTACCTGCGCGTTGTCGGTATATTCCACGTTTCCGAGGTGTATGAAACGTGAGCATACATAGACAAGTCCGCCTACGAGAAAACAAAGTATGAGAATGTTATAAATCATTCTTCTGGTTCTTCTTGCTATCATAATCTTTCTGTTTTAAAGGGTGTGGGTTAAATATTTCATTTTGTAATAATTGTAAATCACGTCTATGCGTGCGTTGACGAGTCCGAGTTCGGCGTCAAGTTTGGTGTTGCTGGCGTCGAGCATGTCGGTGAGCAGCGCCAGGTCGTTGCGGTAGCGGTTGTCTGTCACTTTGTAGTTCTGGTTTGCCAGCTCGGTTTTCTTGGTCTGGGTCTGCAGTTCTGTGAACGATGTCAGGTAGTCGGTGTATGCCGCCTGCACGGCGTTCTCCACCTGTTCGTGTGCCAAGGTCTGCTCTTCCATGGCGCGGCGTGTCTGCAGACGTGCCTGTTTCACCTTCTTGTTGCTCTTGAAGAGCGACGAGATGTTGTATTTTACGCCCACTCCAACGAACCAGTAGTTGAAGTTGTTGTCGAGCACCGGCACCTCGATTGTTATAGGGCCGTCGAGATGTTCCTCGGCAATGATTGCTATTTTCGGAAGCAGTTCTGAGCGCTCGAGCTTCTCTTTCTGGCGGCTCATCTCCACGTTCAGTCCACTCTGTTGCAGCGACAGGTTCGATGTTGAGGCTTTCTGCTGCCATTCGTCCTCGTTGCCTGCCACGACGTTGTTTGCGAGCAGGGTGGTGTCGGGCACTATCTCGGTGCCTCCCGGCAGGTGGAGTGTGGTGACGAGCTGATGATTCATTATCTTCTTCGCGTCGTTCACCTTGGTCAGTTGCAGCTTCTGGTTCTCGAGTTGCAGCTCATATCTGGTGATGTCGTTCTTCAGAGCCGAACCCTGTTTGCGACGAGCCACCATGTTCTTTATCACGAGTTTTGTCAGTTCGATGTTCTTTTCGAGAACCTCAGCCTGGTTGTTCAGCTTGAAGAGGTTCAGATAATAACCTGTCAGAATGAAGCGTATGTCCTGTCGGTTCTTCTGCCAGTCGAGCGTAGCCATCTGTTCTCCGAGTTCGGCGAGAGCTATTCCGCTGTTTATCGCGCCGCCGGCATAGACGGTCATCAATGCTTGCAGGGCGAAGTTGTTGCCGAAGTGAGGCATCGATATGGTCTGACCGTTACTGAAGTCGCGGTCCCACAGGTTTCCGTCGCCGAGGTAGCTTGCCGACAACGATGCGTTTATGTCGGGCAGACGCTGTGCCTTGGCGCTCTTCAGAGCCATTGCTGCGGCATCCTTTCCTGTGCTGTACGATTTTATACTGCTGCTGTTTTCGTCGGCAAGCCGGAACATTTCGTCAATCCCGAGCATGCGACGGTTGTTGTCCTGGGCATACAGCCCGTGTCCGCATAGCATGGCACATAGTGATGCTATGAGACAAAATCTTTTGCTCATACGATGAAATAAAATGAATGGAAAAAATAGTAATGAATTATGAAAATGCCGTTGAGGCCGCCAATCAAATTATGGCAGCGACACCCCAATGGTGGAAACGATGTATTTTATTTGCGTAAAGAATCGTTATCCTTGATAAATTCATTTTCATAATCTTATGATAGGTGTATTCTTTTTACGGCAGCAAAGTTAACAACTTATTCGTTAAGTTGTAACTCTATATATTTGAATATATAAGATTTTTTAACAAAAAACGCGCCATTCACAGTGTGGATGGCGCATTAACAACCTCTTTGAGGTTGACTGGTTATGTATGAATTTTGGTTTATTCCTTATATGTACAGGCTTAGAGCCAGTCGCGCAGTCGTTCGCGTATGGCGTTAGACTCGCTCAGCAGACGCATGAATTCAAGCGCGGAGCGTTTTCTATAGACATTCTTCAGCACGTGTACGCAGCCTTCCATTCCGTTTCCGGGCATGTCGAGCGACACGGCTTTTACGCCCTGTTCGTTGTGTATGGTGGCCTCGGAGAGTATGGTCACCATCTGACTTTGGCGTATCAGCTTGAGCAGAATGTTCACCTCGTTCAGCTCGATGCGCACTTTCAGCTTGTCCTGGAATCCGGACGACAGTCTGTCGAAGGCGTTGCGGGCCTGCAGACCCTTCGAAGGCAGAGCTATGTCGTAGTGTGTCAGCTCGTCGAGAGTCACCATGTCGTGTTGTGCCAGCGGATGATTGTCCTGCACGACGGCTGCGAGATGGTTGCCGAAGAGCACGTGCGACTCTATCTCATCGTAGTGGGTTGTCGGTTTGAACGCCAGGACGAAGTCGAGCTCGCGGTGTCCGAGCTTCTCCATAAGGTTGGTCATGGGCTCATAACAGATGTTAAGCTTCACCTGCGGATACTGTTTCATGAAAGTCATGAGCGTCTCGGTGAGAATCGGACTGAACGTGAATGTCACTCCGATGTTGAGCGTTCCGGTAAGCATGTGCTGCAGATCGTGTATGCGCTCAAGGCAAGTGTCGGCAGAGTGGAGCGTGTTGCGTGCGTAGGGCAGCAGTTCTTCGCCGGCTTCCGTGAGGCTCACGTTGTGGCTGTTGCGCATGAACAGTTGCGCGTTCATCTCCTGCTCGAGCTGTCTTATCTGCTGTGAGAGTGTGCTTTGTGTTATGAACAGAGCCTTCGCAGCTTCAGAGAAGTTGAGCGTTTCGGCTGCCTTGACGAAGTATTTCAGCTGTCTGAGTTCCATAGTTATTCCTTTTTTGCTTGCGTGATTGCGTCACGTGGTGATGTGTTGTGTATGCAAAGATACAATATTTATCACCTTGTTGCTTGAAAAGATATCTTTTTTAGCAGGAAGACCGGTATCGTAGCACCGACCACCATGCCGATAATTATGAACGAACACGTGAATCCGTTGTATGTCAACAGATACAGATAATGGTTGAACACAGGCTCATCGCTGTGATAAAGACACATCACCAAAGCCTCGATTGTGTGGTAAGCATACATTCCGGGAATCATAGGCAGGAGTGCCGGGAAGAAGCAAGTCTCTGCCGGACTCTTGGTGAACCGTGTGAAATATACGGCAACAAAGCCGATGACAAAGGCGGCGATGGTGCTTGCCAATATGATGTGTGTCTGGAACAGGCCGTTATTCATGAGTATGAATCTCACTGAATGACCTATAGCAGCCGTGATGGCGCAATACAGATAAGTGCGGTGGGGCGGGTTGCTGATGCTTGAGAAACCAATGGCAGCGATTGCTGCGAAGAATCCGTCCTGCAATATTTGCAAAAGCATAATACTTTATTTTGAAGTTTTCTGTTAAAAAATATATAGACATATGTTGCCTTTTGTCCGTTTGGCAACATAATGTCATGTCTGAGATCAGAATAGGCTGAGATTCATGAGCAACATTCCGGCGCATAAGCCTGCCGAGAGTGATGCTGTGAGAACAATGGCGTCGGTCAGTCTGCCAAACATGCAGATGTAGTGACCGTCAAGCATATCGCTGACCGAATTGATGTACGGAATACCTGGAATAAGATAGAGCACGCTTGTTCCGACTGCTATCTCAGGTGTGTTTCCCCATCCGAAGATGTGGCTTCCGGTGCATATTACAGAAGAAAAAAATGCAGAACAGAAGAAAGTGAGGCGTGTATCAAGTTTCTCACTTAGCATTATCTGTTTGAGTCTGTAGCCTGCAAGTGTGGCGATAAAGACAATGAGCATGGCTGCTGCGTCGCCTCCGAACAGGCGGCAGAAGGCAGCGTTGGCCAGTGAGGCCAACAGAAGGACCATCCGTTGATTCTCCGGTTTGGTCTTGGTGATTTCTTCAAACTTGCTGCATGCTTGCTTGAAGTCGGCGCGTCCGTCCGCAACATCCCAGCTGAGTTTGCTCAGCTTGGTGTTGATGTTGAAACTGATGCCACACTTGTGGATTCTTTTGATGTTGCTGTATGAATCGGAGTGCTCCTTGTTCCATACAGACAAGTGGATGTGTGCAGGCATTACTGCCATGTCCGACTCTTTTCCGAATGCTTCCGACATGCGGCGTATGTTTTTCTCTATGCGTGCACAAGTGGCACCGCAACCCATAAGCCATGCTGCATAATCGGAAAGAAACATGCAGACTTCCTTGGTGGTAGGCAGACTGTTTGCGTCTGCCTGCTGATTACATGTATTCAGGTTCATCTATAAGATTTTCGTCGCCCGGGCAATAGAACAGTTCGTCTTCCTTGCTTATTTCGAAAAAATGAGGATTATGCTCTTTGTCGTTACATTCCTTGCGGAAGTTTTCGATAATTCTGAAAACAAATGTCAGGATCAGAAATCCTACGATTACAGCCCATGTGATAATATAAACATTCATAGTCATAATTTTTTTAAGACGTCGCAAAGGTATGACTTTGACAAAGGGTGTGGAATATCTTGCTAACGGAAAAATCGATAGCGGCTATTGAAAAATACCATTTTTATGATAACAGAATAATTCATTCAGTATTTAACTTTTGGGTCTTAAATTAGAAGAATAGTTCAATCTATGTCTTAAAAATAATACATTTTCACGCCGAAAGACTCCGTTTCGTGCTTTTTACTGTTCTAAATTGCGCAGGAATTATATTGTTATTTACTTTTATGATAATAAAATATGAATGCAGATAGAGGGAAAATTGAAAGGCGATAAAGAAAATTTCGCCTTTCAATGCTTGTATTTTACTGCGTCGGAGCAGTTCTGACAGACTAAAGTGTGATTTTTAATGACAGATTGCCTCCGTTATAATCAGAGACGTTCGCAATGTATATTCCTTTTGGGAAATCCTTGAGCGAGATGCGTGATCTGTCTGTAATATCAATTAATTTTTGCCCAGCCGGCGAGTGGAGAGTCACGTTTTTCATCGTGCTTCCGTCGAGTGTGCGGAGCGTGCGTGTGCTGTTGTCGAAAACAACACGGCTGTCTGACGCCTCGGCCTTGTCTATACCGTCGGTGAAATATGCGTTGTCGCGTATGTCACGAATCTCTTCCGCGGACAGCAGACCTCTGAAGAAGTAGAGCTCATCTATCTTTCCGTGCCAGTAGTCTTTGTTGTTTTTGTGTCCGCCTATGCGGAAACCGCCCTTGCAGGCTTCGAACGCATTGGTTGAGACAGTGCGGTCGCGCTCGCCGTTGATGTAGTAAGTCACGGTGCGGTCTGCCGGATTACACACTATCGCTATGTGCTGCCATACACCCCGTTTGAACGAACCGTCGGATGCCGGATTGTGCCGGTTGCCGAGAAAATTGTTGAAGAAGTATCTTGTGTCGCCGCCTGCCGTGGGTGTTTCGAGGCGTGTATAGAGCAATATTCGGCCCGTTCCGCTGTTGTCTTTTTGCGCAAGCAGAATCTCATCGCGGAAGTAATTGCCGTTCTCCACAGCACCCGATGTGGGCACGGCAGTCTCTTCATCGTAAACCCATGCACATATAGTATATTGCGTATTCTTTGTATCTACGGTACCGGTGGTGTTGAAATCCAGATACTGAGCATTGCCGTTGAGCGACAGAGCCTGCCCGAACTTGCCTTCGTCGAAGTTGTGTCCGTTTGAGGTGAGCGCGTAGTTGTTCGGCGATTTGTCTTTCAGGTCACCGTCGAACGGGTAGTAGAACAGCAGTTCTTTCTCCGTGTCGGGCATGTCTTCCTCGACGGTCAGTCCCACGCTTTTAGCCCAGTTGTTCCACAGCGTCTTCAGTTCTCTCACCTTGTCAGGATGCTCGGCCGCCACGTTGTTGGTCTCCGAATAGTCTGTTGACAGGTCGAACAGCTGCCATCCACCGTTGCGCAGCGATGTCATCTTCCAGTTGCCTACACGTACGGCGCGTCCGTTCTCGTGCTCCCAGAACAGCGTGCGCTCGCCGTTCCATTCTCCCTCGCCGCTTATCAGAGGCAGCAGACTGCGGCCCTCGGCTGCGAGCGGATGAATGTTGTGGCCCTTGTATGTCTTAGGATATTCGGCGCCTGCAAGCGAGATGCAAGTCGGCATGATGTCGATGAAGTGACAAGGCTCGTTCACTATCGTGCCGCGTCCGCTCTTCATTCCTGCCGGCCAGTGCACGATGGTCGGGGCGGCGATGCCTCCGTGGAACGATTCCGCCTTCCAGTAGCGGAACGGTGTGTTGATGGCTCCTGCCCATCCCGTGCCGAGATAGTTGTACGACAGCTCGTCGCCCGGTGTTCTCGAGTTGTGGGTCACCATCTGTCCGTCGCGTGTTCGGTCGTGTCTGTCGAACTCGCCTATGCTGTAATTCTCCGACGAAGCGCCGTTGTCTGATGAGAATATGATGATGGTGTTGTCATATTCACCTGTGTCCTTGAGTTTCTGTATTATGCGTCCCACACCCTGGTCCACACAGTCTATCATGGCCGCATGCACCTCCATGTTGGCTGCCTCTAACTCCTTGTCGGTCTCGTTCTCCCAAAGTCGTCCCGACTCGTTGCGCGATACAGGCGTCTGTCCGGGACTTATCAGTCCGAGTTCCACCATGCGTGCGTAGCGTTTCTCGCGCAGCACGTCCCATCCTTCGTCATACATGCCCTTGTATTTTGCTATGTCCTCCGGCTTGGCGTGCAACGGCCAGTGAGGCGCATTGTATGCCACGTACATGAAGAAAGGCTCATCCTCCGATTTCAGGTCGTCGAGCATGTCTATTGTCTTGTCGGTTATGAAGTCGGTGGAATAGAAGTCCGACGGAATCGCGTCGGTGTATATCGGTTCCTCGTTGTGCACGAGCGAGAACGGGTCGAAGTGGTTTACTACGCCCCATATCGTGCCCCAATGCTCGTCGAATCCGCGGTTGCACGGATAGGTCTCCACCGGAGCGAACGGCCGGTTGTCGAATGTGTTCTGATGCGACAGCCACGCCATCTGGTCGGCATTGTTGCCTATGCCCTGCGTGAGCGACAGATGCCACTTGCCGCTCATGGCCGTGTGATAGCCTGCGGTCTTGAGAACCTCGGGTATGGTGACACATTCGTTGTTCAGACTCTGTCCCATTCCCATGATGCCCGCCTGCTGGGCGTATAGTCCGGTCATCAGTGCGGCCCTCGACGGACAGCTTCGTCCGGCGTTGAAAAACTGAGTGAAGCGCATTCCGTTGCTTGCGAGCGCGTCGATGTTGGGCGTGTGTATCTCGCCGCCGAAGCATCCGAGATCAGAATATCCCATGTCGTCCACCATGATTATCATGATGTTCGGTCGTTGGTCCTCGGCCTGTGCGGCAGCCACCACCGGCAGTGCGGCAGTAGCGGACAACATAAGTTGTCTGGTTTTTTTAATGTTCATAATGGATGTAATTAATTGTTAAGTATGTGTAATAGTTTTATTATAACAAACATTCCCTAGGTTTGGAGCGATAAGCTTGGCGTGTCCTTATGTGTTGTGCACTACCGCCAGAGACTTATGTTTATGTTTTCAAAGATAGTGATTTTTTCCGATAAATCATTCATCCTGAGCCGAAAAGATGCCGAAAATGTCTTTTATGCGTCGCGCTGCGGATTCTATGATGATGTCCTGAGCATGATGCCGCCGGCCGGATGGGACGGTATGAAATCTTCGCGCGCGTTAAAATATATAATGTGTAGGCCGTTAATAGGAATAAATTTTGTAAGTTTGCAATAACACTAAACCAATAACAGCAATTTATGGAAAACGTCATAGAAGAAAGACTCGGACGCCTGCGTGAGGTGATGATGCGCGAACACCTCGCTGCTTTCGTGTTTCCGAGCACCGACCCGCACGGCAGTGAGTATGTGCCGTCGCGCTGGGAGGGACGCAAATGGATATCGGGTTTCGACGGATCGGCGGGCCTGGCGGTGGTCACTATGGATGCCGCCGCGCTGTGGACCGACTCGCGCTATTTCCTGGCAGCCGAAGAACAGTTGCGCAATACGGAATTCGTGCTTATGAAAGAAAAGGTGGAGGGCACGCCCACACCAGCCCGTTGGATTGCCTCGCAGCTGCAAGGCTCGGCATCGACAGAGATAGGCATCGACGGCATGAGCTGCAGCACGACAATGGCTGAGGCTCTCATAGCCGACCTGCGAAGGGCTGGAGGAATAACCGTGCGCACCAATCTCGATGTTCTTGAGGAGATATGGACCGACCGTCCGGCTGTGCCTGAGGGTGAGGTTTGCGTGCACGACATAAGGTATGCGGGCGAGACCCGTGCCGACAAGCTGCGCCGCATACGTGCCGCGCTGCGCGAGGTGCATGCCGACGGAATGCTCATGTCGGCACTCGACGACATTGCCTGGACACTCAACCTGCGCGGAACCGACGTTCACTGCAACCCGGTGTTCGTGAGCTATCTGCTCATAGCGCATGACAGGGCAACGCTGTTCATCAACCGTAAGAAACTCTCGCCGCAGATTGTAGGTGAGTTGAAGGCCGACGGTGTGATGATTGACGACTATGCCAACGTGGCGCGCGGACTGAAGAAATATCCCGAATACAACATCCTGATAGATCCCGACGAGACCAATTATACGCTTTATAAGGTGGCCACGGCGCACAACGTGATAAGACACTCGTCGCCCGTGCCGGCCATGAAGGCCGTTAAGAACGCCGCCGAGACCGAAGGCTTCCGCCGCTCAATGATCCGCGACGGTGTGGCTCTGGTGCGGTTTCTCATGTGGCTGAAGCCTGCCGTGGAGCGTGGCGGACAGACTGAGATAACCGTCAGCGAGCACTTGCGCGAGCTGCGCGCCGCCGACTCGATGTACAGAGACCTGTCGTTCGACACCATAGCCGGCTATCAGGAGCATGGCGCGATAGTGCATTATGAGGCCACTCTGGCGAGCGACGCCATGTTGAGGCCAGAGGGTCTGATACTCATTGACAGCGGTGCCCACTATGCCGACGGCACTACTGACATAACGCGCACCATAGCTCTCGGACCGGTGACCAACGAGCAGCGGCGTGTATATACGCTCGTTCTGAAGGGACACCTGCAGTTGCAGAACCTGAAGTTCCCATACGGGGCGTCAGGCACTCAGCTCGACGCCGCCGCACGAATGGCCATGTGGCGCGAGGGTATGAACTATCTGCACGGCACGGGCCACGGCGTGGGCTCCTATCTCAACGTGCACGAAGGCCCGCACCAGATACGCATGGAGTGGCGTCCGGCACCGCTCGTGCCCGGCATGACCGTTACCGACGAGCCCGGACTCTATCTGTCGGGACGCTTCGGCGTTAGGACCGAGAACATGCTGATGGTGAAAGACTATATGGAGACGGAGTTCGGACGCTTCCTTGAGTTCGAACCGCTCACGCTCTGCCCTATAGACAAGACGCCGATAATAGCGTCTATGCTTACAGACGAGGAACGGGCGTGGCTCGACGATTACCACCGCCGTGTTTACGAAAAGCTGGCTCCGCATCTACAACCCGACGAGTGTCGCTGGCTTGAGGATGCCTGCTCACCGCTCTGAAAGTCACAGGGCGCAGACGCACACCGATGTCCCGGATGCGTCCGCGCCCTGTTCATTTAAGGCTGCGTTTCACTACGGCAGGATTGCCCACGGCAAGCGAGTCGTCCGGAATGTCGTGCACAACCACCGAACCAGCCCCTATTATGCAGCGTTTGCCTATTGTCACGCCCGGACAAACTATGCACCCGCCGCCCAACCAAGTGTCCTCGCCGATGGTGATGGGGTAGGCCGTCTCTTTCTCCTCGCGCCTTTCCACGTAGTCAATGGGGTGGTGGGGAGTATATAACTGACACGCCGGTCCTATCTTCACGTTGTCGCCGATGCGTATCCACCCGCCGTCGAGCATCACGCAGTTATAGTTTATGAATACGTTGCGCCCGATTACTATGCCGTTGCCGTGGTCGCAGTGGAACGGCGGGCACACGGCCGATGATTCAGGTATGCTCGGTATGAGCTCCTCTATTACGCTTCGGTAGTCGTCATCGTTTATAGTCATGGTCTGCAGGCGCGCGCACAACTGCTTGGCGTGCACCAGACTCTCGTATATCTCGCCCCTGTCGAAGCGGTACATCTCCCCGCTCCTCATCTTCTCGAATTCCGTTTTCATAGTCGTAAGATTAATTTGTTGTGGTACAAAGATAGTGAAAGGCGAGTGCAATAGCAAATGGAAAAACGAAGTTTTTACAGATTTGCTATTGCCGAGCCGCCTCCTATCTTCTTAAAAGATAGCGAAAGGCGAGTGTAATGACAAAATAAAGAAACGAAGTTTTTACAGATTTGCTATTGCCGAGCCGCCTCCTATCTTCTTAAAAGATAGCGAAAGTCGAGCGCAATAGCAAATTTGAGAAACTACGTTTTTCAGAATTTGGCATTGCCGAGCCGCCTCCTGTCTTATGAAAAGATATCGAAAAACAAGCGCAACAATAAATCATATAAACCTTGTTCCCCCGAATTTGTCCCTGCCGACTTCCCTCCTTTATAATCCCAATAATAGTATAAAGTTTGTTCAACAACAAAGCAGTAAAACACTGTTTTTCCTCAGTAGCCCCCCACTGAGTCTAATTCCAATAGACTGACTACGTTTCCGCTCCCTAATAAACGTCATCCTCTTCTTCCCGAATGACCCCAATCTGCCCCACTTTCAAATTATAACCACATTTCGCTTTTCCCGTCTCAGTTTCCCACTATACCCAAAAAAATAAGCGCGTATTTGCGAACAGACTCTCCCTCGACCGCAAATACGCGAATTATGAGCACTTTACGTAATTCATTGAATAGCAATACTTTATGCTCAAGGACCATTCCCCCGCTTTGCAAAAAGCACCATTTCACCTTGCGAAATGCCCCATTTCAGAGGCCGAAAAGCACCATATCGCACCCTAATATAGGCTTAATCGCATCACGAAATGGGCATTATCAGAACACAAAATGTATTCTTCCGGACTACGTTATAGGGTATATCAATAGACATTACAGCCAGAACCGACCTCTCTCACATCCGATTTAACATCCATTCACACCTCTTTTACGAAAATATTTTGTCAAAATTTAGTCAAGAAAAATTGTAAGTTTTCTTTCGCGTTTTCTCTAAAAACACTGCTTTATAAGTATGAAAATGTACCGAAAGATAAGTGCCGGTTTTGCATTAATAATTAATCGTATGTGGTGATGTGATGTCAATTTATTATTTATGAATTTTGCTAATTCATAACAATGCCGATTGTGCGTAATTTGTTCTCGCAACAATGATTATGACTTATTTGGAATTAAGCACAGTGATATGTGTGTGCTTTATGACAGGTTTAAGTGTATATTTTGACATCATCGCATCAAAATACTTTCAAAATTGAAAATCAGTGAAGAGAAGTCATCTGCCATACAAAATAATTCTATAACTTTGCTTTCGGTGATCATAACGATTATTGCTTGTAATTTCTATTAATCAAGCACTATGGTGTTATAACAATTTTCGCCAATCACCAAATTTACAAACAGTTACAATTCGTTGAACTAATGTTATTTATATGGAAATTTGGAATTATATTAGAGCTTATAATGATAAAAGTCATATTGAGGTCGGCGATGGCTTAATATCAGTTCATACAGATGAAAAGTCTGAAGTAGTAAACTGTAATAATCAACAAATATTAGAATTATCACAAGACGAGTATTGTATCAACGCCAAGAATGGATATTTTCTAATATGCAATAAACAATTACGAATATATTACATACTCAACAAAAGGAAAAATCCTATTGTAACAATAAGTAATAGCTATCTTACTATTTTAGAGCATAGAGATATGTTTGTTTATTTTGATAATAAGCTTAACGCTGTCTGCATTCTTGATTTCACAGGTAAGAAACTATTGTCTATAAAAGATGAATTTGCATCGTCATTTAAATCTGCCTATCAAATTTCAAATTATATCATCTGCCTGGAGTTTCGACCTATTTTTGAAGAAAGAGAGTTCGACAATGAATATTGTAGCAAATGTATTGTCGTTAATGTTTCGAGTAATGAAATCATTCTTCAAGGAGAATACATCGATGGTTATGATAAATCCGTAGTAGCGGATGCATCCTATTTTGAGTTTCCGCTTATGTTGTCCAAGAAGGAGTGGAATTTTGTTGAATCAATTGAAAAACAATTGATACCTACTATTAAATTTACACTTGTGGAGCCATCTTTCAATGATAACGATGAGGTAGAATACAATAGGCATGTTGGATTTTGTGATTTTTATGGAAATATAATTAAAAGCACTGATTTCTCTGTAATTAGCAATCAATACAATGGTTTTTATATTGTTGAGAAAGACGGCAACAATAATTATGATAAAACATATGGTATACTAGATTCATTATTAGAACCATTTCTTCCATGCTGTTTCCCGAAACTTATAATTGAGAATGATATAATAAAAATTGAAGAGCCATCTTGGACAGCTTCGATTAGTAAGGAACTGAATATTACAAGTAAGCGATTTTTAGCTAAAAGAAAAAATGGCGATTCAATATTATTACCTTATTTATATTGTTCTTGTGACGAAGAATATTTATCTGTAGAAAATAATAAACTCCTATTTGCGTATAAATATAATGAGAAAGGAGAATACTGCACAGGAATTATCGACACAAAAGGTGATGAGGTACTTCCTGCAATATACAAAACAATACATCAAATTCATAATAATTTATAAGAAGCGGTAATTAATTCTTGTGATTTATACAAAATACAAGTTTTGTTTATTGATAGTAATGATGTAATTAAACGTAGTCAATATTTGAAAGTAGAACCAAGTGATTGGAGTAATTATTGTATCGTTCGAGTATATGATAGAGACTGTAATTCACACGTAAAATTGGGCATTATAGATGACAAAGGATTAGAAATTGCAACTCCAATATATGACTATGTTTTTTATCCAAGAGAAGAGAAAATTACATATATAAAAAATGGAGTAGCTGGATGGATTAATTTATCTGATATGAGTACACATGAATATCCAAAATATTCTGTTATTAAACCTTTTGTAAATGGGGTAGCGATTGTAAGTGTCGGAGATGTTAAAGTTCATTCAGTATCAACATATACTGTAGAAGCAGGATGGTGGGACAATGAGAATAATTGTCCTGCTTATAGGTCGTCTGAATTTGATGACATTTATGGTGATATGTGTATACGTTATACATACGTGCTTCATAAAGAAGGTATGATTGATTCAAAGGGGGAAATTATAGTCGAACCTATTTATGATGAGATTATTAGAATTGCAGAAAATAAGAATTTCCTTATCGTTAAATCTAATGATAAATATGGTGCGATTAATAAATATGGTAATGTTATTATTCCTATACAGTACACCTCGTATGATGCGAATCCATGTGATGATTATGGTGATTATAAGGGGTTATCATGTACATTTCAGAATAGAGAAAGGATAGACTTTTACAATATAAATGGAGAGTTATTGGGAACAGAAGATATAAAATCTTATAGCTGGCGACATCGTGAGAAATATTATTATGATGATGATCAAAACAATTATTTTTACGCACTCGGTGGAGATGATTATGATGAGTGGCGCAATAATGGTGGAAATCTGGATGATATGATGGATGGTATGGGCTTTTAAGTAAATATTTTTTGTTTGGATTTTTTCTGTTGACTTACTTATATTAACGTGAGTTCGACGAATTGTAAGTGTTTATAAATTTTGGTGATTGGCGAAAATTGTTGTAACTTTATAGTGCTGATTTACAAAAGATTATAAATAATAATCACGATGATCACCACAAGCAAAGTTATAAAATTATTTTGTATGGTAGTTGATTTAGCTTCGCTGATTTTCAATTTCGCAAGTTTTTGATATAATGATGTCAGAATGTATGTTTAAATCTGTAATGAAGCGTATTTATCATGTGTTTAATTCCAAAAAAGCTGTGCATCAATGTTACGAGAACGATTGATACACAGCTTGTATTATCCTGAATTTGTCGAACTCACGTTAAATTAGAAAATAATATTAAAATATATGTATTTTTAAGTTACATTTGTAGTTATAAAAATATGAAACGATATAGAAGGGAAAGTTCATCGGAACCATTAGAGGAAGTAGATGTTTTAACGTATTGTATAGATAGAAAAAGACCTACTGATAATGAAAAATTATTGCTTACATTGCAAGTAGGAGCCTTGTGCCATTATGTGGTTCAAGTCTAATATCAAGGAAAAAAGGTATAAGATATCTTTCTGAAATAGCACATATTTTTCCTTGTAATCCAACAAAGAAAGAGCAACAACTTCTTAAAGATGTTGTTGTTGCAGGAAGTGATTCAGAGAGCTTAGAAAATAAAATAGCGTTGTGTAAAAACTGTCATGATAATTATGATTATCAAAAGACAGTATCAGAGTATGAAAATCTTTTTAATTTAAAAAGGAAATATGAAGCTGCCTATGATGCTAAGATGTTATTATCATCCTACCCTGTTGAGGAGAGCATTGAGGCTATTTTAAAGAAACTTTCCAAACTCAAAATAGATGATATAGATTCTATGACTAAATTAAGTATGGAAGCCTTAAGGATAAGAGACAAAGTAAAGAATCTAAATTCCTTATTAATAAGAAATATAGAAGAACAAGTCGCTCAATATTTTCTTTTTATACAAGATTTCATTAGTGTCCCGTTAAAATGGGACGAGTTAAACAATTAATCAAAAAGCCCCGG
>ERZ857521.465-NODE-465-length-61908-cov-10.983348_pt1 | contig 61908 bp, 45 predicted proteins | sample MGYA00519701_ERZ857521 | MGnify/ENA primary metagenome ERZ857521 (study PRJEB31778, sample SAMEA3449346) | human gut metagenome | biome: human gut; feature: human-associated habitat; material: faeces | place: United Kingdom | collected 2010/2012 ...
CCAAAACGGTGGCTTTCAGACAGTTAGCGATATATTGTAATATTGTTGATAATCAACTACTTGCCGATGCAAAAGTGGCTAAAGATGTTTTTTAGTATCTCTTCTGACGAGAATTCGCCAAGGATTTCGTTGAGGTGGTAGATACATTCGCGCAGGTCTTGTGACAGAAGGTCGGCCGGAAGGTTGGTGTTAAGGCCTTCTATCACCCTGGTGATTGCTTCGAGCGATTTGGTGAGGGCTTCATAGTGTCGGAGGTTGGTGACGATGGTGTCGTTGGCAGACATATCGGGAACGTCGGCCAGTTTGACAAGAAGAGATTTTAGCGTGTCGATGTTCGTGTTGTGTTTTGCAGATATCGTGACCGTATGGAATTGGGCACTATCTTGATCGTGCACAATCTCGTTCAAGAGCGGCGGTATTTCTGCTGTAATATCACATTTGTTCACGGCCAAAATTACCTGTTTGCCGCTTAGCCGGCCTGCCACCTGGCTGTAGAATTGGCTGAAGTCGCCTGCCGGCCTTTGCTGGTCGTACATCAGTATTACAATCAGCGCCTTGTCCATGGCCATGAAACTGCGCTCAATGCCCATTGCCTCAATTTTGTCATTGGTGTCGCGTATGCCCGCAGTATCGATAAATCTGAAAGTCAGCCCCTCTATGCAGACAGTGTCTTCAATCACATCACGCGTAGTGCCATGCACATCGCTAACGATAGCCTTGTCGTCGTTGAGCAATGCGTTTAGCAGCGTCGATTTTCCGGCGTTAGTCTCACCGATGATGGCAACGGGTATTCCGTTTTTCAGCGTGTTTCCGGTTCCGAACGAGTTGGCCAGCTTTGCAATGGTGTGCTCGATAGTCTCGGCGAGTTGCCTGAGTTCATCCCTGTCGGCAAATTCAAGCTCCTCGTGGTCGCTGAAGTCAATTTCCAGTTCAACGAGCGATGTGAGGTGTAGCAGGTGGTCGCGCAGTTCTTTTAGTTTCCGGCTGAATCCGCCTCTCATTTGGTTCATGGCCACCCTGTGCGCGGCCTCAGATGACGAAGCAATCAGGTCGGCCACAGCCTCAGCCTGGCTCAGGTCCATCTTGCCGTTCAGAAACGCTCGCAGAGTGTATTCTCCCGGCCCAGCGGCCCGACATCCGTTGTCGATGAGCAATTGCATGGTTTTCTGCAATATGTAAGAAGAGCCATGGCATGATATCTCGACAGAGTCTTCGCCAGTGTAAGAGTGGGGGGCACGAAAAATGCTTACCAGCACATCGTCCACCACCTGTCCGTCAGAACCGCATATATGTCCATAGGTAACAGTCCCCGCATGGCGTTGGGCCAGAGATACGTGTGGTTTTGACGAAGGTGTGAATATGTTGTCGGATATCGTAATGGCATCTTTGCCTGAAATGCGTATTATGCCCAAGGCACCGCCTGTTGCAGTGGCAACGGCGCATATAGTGTCGTTGGTGTTTGATATGTTGGATGGAGTCATCTTATTGCGTATAATGTCTTAACTTTTTAGGTTGTATCCGTGTTGCCCTATGCCCCACCTTGAAGCGCCCGTAACTGGCTGAGTTTGAGAGAGAACCATCATCCCTGTCGCCTTTTCGTATTGTTATTTTACTTGTTAAATCATCGTTGCATAACCCATTGACATTTAGATAATTATCAATATAGGGCGTTTCATGCCGCAATATGTGCCGTTTCGCGTTGCAAAACATGCCGTTCTGCATCCTTAAATAGGCCATATCGCTCGACGAGGTGACAGCGGGTGGGGGATTGAACGCCATTTTGTAATGAAACATTCAATTTGCAATATTCTGTGGGCATGGCGTTTCCGGCCCGTTTGCCGGATAGTTTAAATATAGAAGTCGGCCATCAGCGTTGCGTGCTTCGGGTCGTTGAGAGTCAACTCTTCGCATTGCGCTGCCGGCAGTGGCCGCTTGGCATAAGCCAGCATAACCCTCTTTGGCGGCTTTGTCTCTTTTGTCCTGACATAGCACCTGCGCTTCTCAAACAGCCCGGCAATGGCGGCTGCAGCCTCCATGTGGTGGAGGTGGTCGGCCGGTAGAATCATTGAAAACTCGCCCTCACCTGCAAGCAGCCTGAACACGTGGCTTGCCAACTCGTCGTATGTCAGTGATGTGTTGTGCCTGCTCAGTGTCCGCTTGCTGTCGGGGCACTCGAGCGAACCTTGAAAATAAGGCGGGTTGCATGTTATTGCATCGTAAGTTCCGCCGCCGAATTGCTGCACCGGTTGGCAAACCACCTTCATGCGGCTTGAAAACGGCGACGCAGCCATATTTGCTGCAGCCTGGGCAGCTGCGTCCGGGTCGATGTCTATGCCGGTCACGCATGCGTCGGCGCAGCGTTGGGCAAGCATAAGTGCAATTATGCCTGTGCCTGTGCCTATGTCAAGCACGTCAAGCCTCTCACCTTCGTTTGGCGGCAAACCTGCCCACGCGCCCAGCAGTGTGGCGTCTGTTCCCACTTTCATGGCACATCTATCCTGCCAGACAGTAAACCTCTTGAATCTGAAATAGTCGTTAGGCATCGCTACTCACGGTTGCATGCAGTTTGTGATGCAAGGTATGCTTCGGCTTTTTCCAGGTCTCCGGGTGTGTCTATGCCAATGGTCTCGATGTCGGTAATGCCCACCTTTATCCTGTATCCGTTTTGCAGCCACCGCAGCTGCTCCAGGTTCTCCGCCATCTCCAGCGAACTTGGCGGCAGGCATGTTATTTCCTCCAACACTTTGCGCCGGTAGCCGTAAAGCCCGATGTGTTTGAGGAAAGGGTAGTGGCCGGCCCATTCATTGGCCTCTGCACCCCTGACAAACGGTATCACGCTCCGGCTGAAATACATCGCATAGCCGTTGTTGTCTACCACTATCTTAGGTGAGTTTGGATTTGATATTGCCACCATGTCATGTTTGAAGGCAATGCCGAGGGTGGCTATCTGGGTGGCCTCATCGTCGAAGCAGTCGCAAAGGGCCTTGATTTGCACCGGACTGACAAAGGGTTCGTCTCCCTGTATGTTTATGATGACGTCACAACCGGAGCCTATCTTTTCCATTGCCTCACGTATCCTGTCGGTTCCGCTGCGATGGTTGGCCGAGGTCATGACCACATTTCCGCCGAATGCCTTTACCGCGGAGCTAATCCTCTCGTCGTCTGTTGCCACATATACAGCGTCGAGCACCTTTGCCGCACGCTCGTAAACATGCTGTATGACAGGCTTGCTGCCCAGTGGCGCAAGTGGTTTGCCCGGGAAGCGGGTAGAAGCGAACCTTGCCGGAATTATACCAATAATGTCCATAACTATCTGTTTTGATTGGCTTGAAAGAGGCCTCAGCCTCTCTTTCTGGATTATCTGAATGCAAAGTTATAAAATAATGGATTGATAATCAGTTAAAAAAACTAATCTTTTTGGGCACGTGCGGTTTTTTTATTACTTTTGGCAATAATTTTAAGAAGAAACATTTTGAGACATATTATATTATCATTGTTCTTTATCCTACCGTCATTTGTGTGCGCCCAGAAAATAACATTGGGCACCTGCACGACGAAAGACGGCGGGGAGTATAGTGGCGAGATGGTGGGGGGCAAGCCCCAGGGCAAAGGCAAAGCCACTTACAAGAATGGCAACCGCTATGAGGGTTCCTATGTGAAAGGCAAGCGCCAGGGCTATGGCGTATATACATTCTTCGATGGCGAGAAGTATGAAGGCCAGTGGTTTCAGGACCAGCAGCACGGGCGAGGCACATACTACTTTGCCAACAACAACAAGTATGTAGGCCTTTGGTTTCGCGACTACCAGCAAGGCCATGGCGTAATGTATTACTACAATGGCGACAAGTATGACGGAGAGTGGAAGCAAGACCATCGGAACGGCAAGGGCACGTATACATTTGCCAACGGAGCTTATTACAAAGGCGAATGGTTGAACGACAAAAAGAACGGCAAGGGCTTCTTCGACTGGGGCGACGGCTCTACATACGACGGGCAATGGGTTGACAACCAGCGCTCGGGCCGCGGCACATTTAAGTATGCCGATGGCGACGAATACACCGGGCAGTGGAAAAACGACATCCAAAACGGGAAGGGAATATACAAGTTTAAGAACGGCGACGTTTACGAAGGAGATTACGTTCAGGGCGAGCGCACCGGCGTAGGTATATTCAAATATGCCAACGGAGATAAATATACCGGCCAGTTTTTCGAGGGAGACAAGCAGGGGCAAGGCACTCTTGTCTGGAAAAACGGCAATGTGTATGTCGGCGAATGGAAAGCCGACAAGCCCAACGGGGCAGGGAAGCTGACCACAAAGGCTGGCGATGTGTTTGAAGGACAGTTCAAAGACGGAAAGATAAACGGCCAAGGCATAGTTAGGTATGCCGACGGATGGAAGTTCAAGGGCACATTCAAAGACGGAAAGCGCAACGGCCCGGCCATAGAAGAAGACAAAGACGGCAACCGCTTTGAGGGCTCATATCTTGATGATGTGCGCGACGGGCGTTTTGTAGAGAAAGACCGCAACGGCAACGTCACGGCCAAAGGAGTATACATACGCGGCCATAAGAAGTTGGATTGAACCTGATGATGGATTGATATATGAATTTAAGTCTAATTTAATATTTAACAGTTATGGTAGTAGATACACTTGATAATCTGGAATTTTACAAGGGTTTGAATCCTTTGTTTGAAGATGTTGTTGAGTTCGTAAAGACGCATGACTTAAACAAACTCGAAGCAGGTAAGTATCAAATAAAAGGCGACGACCTTTTTGTCAACATAACGACAGCCAAGGGCAAGACCCCCGACGAAGCCGTGCTTGAGACACACAAGAAGATGATTGACATACAGATTCCGCTGTCTTGCGCCGAGACCTACGGATATACTCCGTTGTGCAACCTGCCCGACGCAGAGTACAACGCAGATAAGGACATCACCAAGATGCCCGGTTTGGCTGCCGACAGCTATGTGACTTGCCAGCCGGGAATGTTTGCAATATTCTTCCCCCAAGACGGACATGCCCCATGTATTTCAGCTGAAGCAGAGATAAAGAAGGCCATTTTTAAAATTTTAGCTTGACGCAATATGGTTGATAAGAAAGCAACAGGCCGCAAAAGAAAGGCAGAAGGTAAGCAGCCAGCCAAAGCGGCAGACAAGCATATCGGATTGGTTAAGAACGACCCGTGGCTTGAACCGTATGAGGACGCAATACGGGGCAGGCATGACCATGCTTTGTGGAAACTGGGGCAGATCACTGCCAACGGCAAGAAGGCGTTGGCGGACTTTGCCAGCGGGCACCTCTATTTCGGCCTTCACAAGTTGGCCAAGGGCTGGGTGTTCCGTGAGTGGGCACCGAACGCCACTGAGATATACCTCATAGGCGATTTCAACGATTGGAAAGAAACACCTCGATACAAGCTTAAACGCATAGAGGGAACCGGCAACTGGGAATTGCGACTTAGCGAAAAAGCCCTTAAGCACGGCGACCTTTACAAGATGAAGGTGAAGTGGCCCGGGGGCGAGGGTGAGCGCATACCTGCATGGTGCCAGCGCGTTGTGCAGGACGACAATACTAAAATATTCTCAGCCCAGGTGTGGAACCCGGAGAAACCATATGTGTTTAAGAAGAAGAAATTCAAGGCCGACAAGTCTCCTTTGCTTATTTATGAGTGCCACGTAGGCATGTCGCAGGACGCCGAGAAGGTTGGTTCATACCGTGAGTTCCAAGACAATGTGCTCCCGCGCGTCATCGCCGACGGTTATAACTGCATCCAGATAATGGCCATACAGGAGCATCCTTACTATGGTTCATTCGGATATCATGTCAGCTCTTTCTTCGCTCCTTCAAGCAGGTTTGGCACCCCCGATGAACTTAAGGAACTAATTGACACCGCACATCGCAACGGCATTGCCGTCATCATGGACATCGTTCATTCGCATGCCGTGAAAAACGAGGTTGAAGGGCTGGGCAACCTGGCCGGCGACCCCAACCAGTTCTTCTATCCGGGCGATCGTCACGAACATCCGGCATGGGACAGCTTGTGCTTTGACTACGGCAAGGACGAGGTGCTGCACTTCCTTCTCTCAAACTGCAGATATTGGCTTGAAGAGTTCCATTTCGACGGTTTCAGGTTCGACGGGGTCACTTCGATGCTGTATTATAGCCACGGCCTTGGCGAGGCTTTCTGCAATTATGGCGACTACTTCAATGGCCATGAAGACGACAACGCCATCTGCTACCTGACTTTGGCAAACAAGCTGATACATGAGGTCAACCCCAACGCCATCACAATAGCAGAAGAAGTGAGCGGAATGCCGGGCCTTGCGGCCAAGTTCGAAGACGGAGGCTATGGCTTTGACTATAGGATGGCGATGAACATACCAGACTTCTGGATAAAGATAATCAAGGAGAAGAAAGACGAAGACTGGAAGCCCAGCTCCATATTCTGGGAGGTAAAGAACCGTCGTCCGGACGAAAAGACCATCAGCTATTGCGAAAGCCACGACCAGGCTTTGGTAGGAGACAAGACCATAATATTCCGGTTGATAGACGCAGACATGTATTGGCATTTCAAGATAGGCGACGAAAACGAGACCGTTCACCGGGGTATAGCATTGCACAAGATGATACGCTTGGTGACGGCAGCGGCCATCAATGGAGGCTACCTCAATTTTATGGGCAACGAGTTTGGGCATCCCGAATGGATAGACTTCCCACGCGAAGGCAACGGTTGGAGCTATAAGTATGCCCGCCGGCAATGGAATCTTGTTGACAACAAGGAGTTGGACTATCACTACCTGGGCGATTTCGACAAGGATATGCTCAAGGTTATAAAGAGCGTAAAGAACTTCCAGTCGCTGCCCTTGCAGGAAGTGTGGCACAACGACGGCGACCAAGTGCTCGCATTCAGCCGCGGCGACCTTGTGTTTGTTTTCAACTTCAGTCCCACACGGTCGTTTACGGATTATGGGTTCCTTGTGCCGACAGGCGCTTATGACGTGGTTCTGAACACAGACTCAAAACTCTACGGAGGCAACGGGCTGGCAGATGACACCATGACCCACGTTACGAATTTCGACCCCTTGTATGTCCAGGACCACAAAGAGTGGCTGAAGCTGTACATACCGGCCCGCTCTGCAGTGGTGCTGCGCAAGAACTGAGTGGCGATGAGTTATAACTGAATATACTTTTGTCACATGGTCAATGGCAGGAATTGCCATCTAAATCCTTTCATGGGGTGCGCCCCGTTCAATCTGAAGAACAGGGTGCGCCCCATAAATTATGCAAGGCTCAGCATTGTCAAGCCTCAGGCACATAGGTCATGTGTACGTTTAAACGAAACAAGTGCATTAAATTATAAATGAGTTATACCAATCATAGAAGTGCAGACGGGCGCGTCAACTTGATGAAAGCTTTGTGCGCTGTTCTATTCTGTGGCTTTTCATTTGTCTATCTGCTGTTTTATCAGGCAGACATGCTTGCCGTGGCACAGCATATACTGAGTGGTGGCGTCACGACATACAACGGGCTTATCGGTGCCATCATCATCACTTTGGTGTTAATGCTGCTGCAAGTTGGCGTGTCATCATTGGCGCGTCTCGGTGCAAAGTCGTACGCACTGACTTACTTCCCCTCTGCATTGGTTCTCGCTTTATTGTCAAGCATGAGCCCGGACGAGGCTGGCAAGATTGCCTTGGGCTTCGCTTGGTGGCTGGCCGTGGTGTTCTTGCTGCTGTGGGCAGGCTTGTGTGTCGTGCTGCGCCGCGTTCCCTCAGGACCCCCGAAGGGGGAGGACAGCTTTGTACAAGTGACAGACGTGCTGTGGAGAAACGTCATGCTGATGTCGGCAATCTTCCTTTTTGTGGGCTTTGCCGGCAACAACGACTCAGTCATGCATTATCGCATGAAAGCCGAGGGCATGCTTGTCAAGCGTGATTTTGCCGGGGTGCTTGCCGTTGGAAAGAAGTCTGACGAAGCCGATGCTGCCCTGACACAACTTCGGGTGTATGCTCTGGCTCGCGAGGGTCGGCTGGCCGACGAACTGTTCAAATATCCAGTGAAGGGAACTTCAAGCGACATGATACCAATGGACGGTGCTACCAGGTGCCTTCTTTACCCCAACGACAGCATCTATAGGTTTCTTGGTGCCAAGCCAGCCAAGCCAATGGACGCCAAGCTATACCTGTCTGCATTGCAGCATTCAGGCCACGCGTCCGAGGCGGTACGTGACTATGTGCTGTGCGGATATCTCATAGACCGCGACCTGGACGGATTTGCCAATGCCTTGCCGAGGTATTATGAAATCAACGACAGCCTGCCGCAGCATTACCGCGAAGCCCTGACATTATACACACATTTGCGCGCCAATCCTGTGCTTGTGTATCACAATGATGTCATGGACACCGATTATGAAGATTTGCAAGAACTTGAAAAGACATTCGCGTCTGACGAAGAGCGTAAAAACGCCGTTCGTCCACAATACTCAAGTACATACTGGTGGTATTTCGAATATGGGCATTGACAGTGGAAACGCATGTGATTTTCATGGCAAAATGATTAATTCAATATCCGGCCAAAGGTGTTTTGGCCGGATATTGAATTATGTAGCCACAAGCAAGATGCGCAAATGAAGTATACTGTCATGGCATTTTCATGCAACAAGACGCCAACAGGTTTGCACTGATTTTGCCCTCCACGAACAGTAAAAAGCCATTGGGGCACCGGCGAAGGAAGCAAATTGGCGGATGGAGCAAGGCTATTGCCATTGCAGCTTTGCCAAGAACGTAATAAGGAAATAAGCATATCAACATGTGACAAAGGGATATGCAGGGCTCAACAAAAGCCAAACATATCCCCTTTGCACATAAAACTATATACGGCCGTCACGCCTCAAGGCTAACCAATTCGCTGCCTCAAGGCTGCCAACAGTTCGTTGTTTTCAGTTTTGGTGCCTATCGTTATCCTCAGGCAATTGGCACACAGGGCAACCTTGTTGCGGTTTCTTACAATTATTCCTTTCCTTACAAGATAATCGTATGTTGCCTGTGCATCGTCCATCTCGGCAAGGAAGAAGTTGGCATTGGTAGGATACACTTTCTTGCAAGATGGCAACATGCCAAAGGCATCAATCATTCGTGTGCGTTCAAGCAGTATTATCTTAATCCACTTGTCCACCTTATACGGGTCTTTGAATGCCTCGATAGCCTGTTCCTGCGTCAGCGAGCTTATGTTATATGGATATTTCACCTTGTTGAACAGGCTGATAATCTCCTTTGAGGCAAAAGCCATGCCAAGTCGGATGGCGGCGCATCCCCATGCCTTGCTCATGGTGTTGAGCACGATGAGATTTGGAAATTTGTCCAAGTCGAGCCTGAAAGGCCTTTCGGTAGAGAAGTCGCTGTACGCCTCGTCGACTATCACAAGTCCATGGAAACGTCTCAGCACTTCTTCAATCTCATTGCGTTTCTGGTTGTTGCCTGTCGGGTTGTTGGGGCTGCAAAGCCAAATCAGCCTTGTGTCAGCATCGCATGCCGACAGCAAACTGTCTGCATTCATCTGGAACCCATTGTCAAGCAACACCGGCCTGTACTCTATATCGTTGATGTCTGCGCATACTTTGTACATGCCATAGGTCGGCTCTATGGCAACAACGTTGTTCACCCCAGGCTGCGTAAAGCATCGGTAAGCCAGGTCAATGGCCTCGTCGCTGCCGTTGCCGAGGAAGATGCACTCTGCCGGAACCCCCTTGACTCTTGCCACAAGCGTTTTGAGTTCGCTCTGCAAAGGGTCGGGATATCTGTTCAGAGGACTGTTGTAAGGGTTCTCGTTTGCGTCGAGAAACACATTCGCCGTGTGCCCGCTGTATTCATTGCGGGCACTGCTGTACGGAGAAAGGTTCCATATGTTGGGTCTTGTCAATTCTTTTAAATCCATCATTGCTTATATTTGGTATGCACATTCATATAATGGCCACATAAAGCATCTGCCGCGATCAGTTGCCAGAGAGGCTTTTCATTCTCAGCGTCATGGCATTTTTGTGTCCATCAAGCGACTCTGCGGCAGCCATTTCCGCTACGGCCGGCCCAATGTTTGCTATGCCCCGGCTGCTGATGTGCTGGAAAGTTATCTTGCGGAAATAGCTGTCCAGGTTCACCCCGCTGTACGATGTGGCATATCCGTTGGTGGGAAGCGTGTGGTTTGTGCCGCTCGCATAGTCGCCAGCACTCTCGCATGCATACCTGCCAAGGAACACACTGCCGGCGTTTACCACTCTTTCAGCCAGTTCGGCATAGTTGTCCGTTTGAATAATCAAGTGTTCGGGCGCATACAAGTTGGCCATATCCATGGCCTCGTCATCGTCATGCACCAATACCAGCTTGCTGTTATCGAGTGCTTGTGAGGCTATCGACTTGCGCGGGAGCGATTCAAGTTGGGCGGTTACTTCCTGCTGTACGCCGGTCAATGTCTTTTCGCTTGTCGTTATAAGGACAACCTGCGAGTCAGGGCCGTGCTCCGCCTGCGAAAGCAAGTCGGCTGCAATAAACGCGCAATCAGCGTTTTCGTCGGCAATCACGCAAACCTCCGAGGGGCCAGCCGGCATGTCTATTGCCACGCCATGCAGGCTAACCTGCTGCTTGGCTTCCATGACATACTGGTTGCCCGGGCCGAATATCTTGTACACATAAGGTATGCTTTCCGTGCCATAAGCCATTGCGCCAATGGCCTGGACGCCTCCTGCCTTGAATATGTCACTGACTCCGGCAACCTTTGCCGCAAACAGTACGGCAGGGTGAACCTTGCCGTCTTTGCCCGGCGGGGTGCACAGCACAATCCGCTCGCAGCCCGCAATCTTGGCCGGGGTGGCCAGCATCAGCACCGTGCTGAACAACGGGGCGGAGCCTCCCGGGATGTAAAGGCCTACGCGTTGTATTGCCACCGGCTTCTGCCAGCACGTGACTCCCGGTTGCGTTTCAATCTTCGAGGGCGAAGTGAGTTGCGATTTGTGAAACACCTTGATGTTGTGGTAAGCAAGGAGTATGGCGTCTTTCAGCTTGTCTGACACGAGCTGTTCTGCCTCGTCCATTTCTTCTTTTGAAACAGACAGCGACTGCAAGCAGACGTGATCGAATTGCTCTTCGTATTTCTTTATGGCTTCGTCGCCATCGCGTTTCACGTCTTCAAGTATGCTTGAGACCGTCGAGCCCAACCTGGCAGCGTCGATGTGCGGGCGCTCCAATATGCTTTTCCACAGGCTCTTTTCCGGGTACCTGACTATTTTCATGCTCTTATTACAATATCATTTTTTCTATCGGAGTCACTAATATGCCCTGCGCCCCAAGTTCCTTCAGCTTTCCTATTATCTCCCAAAAGCATTTCTGGTTGAGCACCGTGTGCACAGAGCACCATTCATCGTCTGCGAGTGGTATCACCGTGGGGCTCTTCAGCCCCGGCAGAACGCTTATTATCTCGTTGAGCTTATCCTTCGGGGCATTCATTCGGATATACTTTTTGTCTTCGGCGCTCCTCACGGCTTCGAACCTGAAAACCATCTGATTGAGCAACGCCTTCTTATCGTCGGTCAGGTTTCGGTTGGCTATCAGCACTGCCTCACTGTGCATCACGACCTCAACCTCGCGCAGGTTGTTGCTCACAAGCGTCGAGCCGCTGCTGACGATGTCGAATATTCCGTCGGCAATGCCAATGCTTGTAGATATCTCGACGCTTCCGGTGATGACGTGTATCTCGGCGTCGATGCCTTGTTCTTTCAAGTATTTTGACAGTATGCCCGGATACGACGTGGCAATCTTTTTGCCATTGAACCATTCTTTCCCCGGATATTCAATGTCCTTTGGTATGGCTAACGACAGGCGGCACTTGCTGAACCCAAGCCGGCATATCACATCGGCTGCTTCCGAGCGCTCTTGAAATTCATTCTCGCCCACAATGCCCAAGTCGGCCACTCCGCTGGCTACGCTTTGCGGAATGTCGTCGTCGCGCAGGTAAAGCACTTCGAGTGGGAAGTTTACCGCTTGGGCAAGCAAAGTGCGTTTGCCCGCGCTTACTTTTATGTCTGCCTCAGACAAGAGGTTAATGGAGTCTTCAAACAACCTTCCTTTGGATTGAACTGCAATACGTAACATAATAATTCCGAGTTATATTAAAACGTGGCAAATTTACTCAAAAATACATGATTGTGCAAGATTTTGTGTAATTTTGCAGTCAAATTGTTAAGGTTTTGAGAGTAAATAGAATATTAGCTGCATATAAACATATAATATGCCACGGTGTTGGCCTGTTTGCCTTGTGCGTCAGCCCTGCCGTTGTTATGGCTTTGTCGGCCTGTTCCAATGGCAACAAGGGCGACGAGCAGGTTGTTGCACCGTGGGGTGTGGTCAACGACACGGTGGCATCCAATGCCACATTCGACCTTGATGAGATTGTCGGCAATGGCGAGATGATAATGGCAACGCTTAGCGGCCCCGAGTCGTATTACGATTACCACGGCAAGCATCTCGGCCTTCACTTCCTGCTTTGCCAGCGGTTTGCCGACAAGATAGGGGTCAGTTTGCGTGTTGAGGTGTGCCGTGACACCATGGAGCTAATGCGCAAGCTGATTGACGGCGACGCCGATGTCGCGGCATACTGGGTGTCGCCTTCCGACACGGCTGCGCTCGCCGACAGCAGTGGTGCCGTTGTGATGTGCGGGCCGCGCAACAATTCCGACGGTGCAAGGTGGGTGGCAAAGGCAAGCAGCGACATGCTGGTCAAAGCCATTGACGAATGGTTCAAGCCCTCGATGCTGGCCGATGTTGAGCGCGAAGAAGACTTTTTGCTTAGCTCCAAAAGTGTAAGCCGCCGTGTATATGCACCGATGCAAGACCGCCAGAAAGGCATAATTTCGCGCTATGACGCATTGTTTGTGAAGCACAGCCAGCGCATAAGGTGGGATTGGAGGCTGCTTGCGGCCCAATGCTACCAGGAGTCTACGTTCGACCCGAACGCAAAGTCGTGGGCTGGTGCATGCGGACTGATGCAGATAATGCCGTCGACGGCGGCGCATCTGGGGTTGGCCCTTTCAGACATATTCACCCCCGAGGCCAACATCGAAGCGGCTACAAGATACTTGGGTGAGCTGGAAAGCAAGTTCAGAGACATTGCCAACCGCAACGAGCGCACCAACTTTGTGCTGGCAAGCTATAACGGCGGCTATCACCATATTAGGGATGCGATGAGCCTTGCGGCCAAAAACGGCTCCGACCCGAAGTCGTGGAGCGAGGTGTCGTGTTATGTGCTGTTGCTCAGCGAGCCCCGCTACTACCGCGACCCGGTGGTAAAGCACGGGTATATGCGTGGCTTCGAGACGGTTGGCTATGTGTCGAAGATACGCCAGCGGTGGCAACAGTATGGTGGGGTGAGGAGCCCCCACGGCAGCGCCTCTGGCCTTACGCCGCGCAAGGCCAGGCACAGCAAGAAAAAGTTTAAGCTGAATCCCGACGGGCAATAGCCGTGCGGGCCGTTGCCTTGCCATGCCTACGGCTTCCTGTCACCGTGGCAAGCCGGAGGCATGGCTGTGCTATAGGAATAGCAACAGCACTATCTGGGCCACTATAACCCTCATGAACATGCACAGCGGATATACCGTGGCATAGCTTATCGATGCCGCGTCGCCTTTTATAGTGTCGTTGGCGTAGGTGAGGGCCATCGGGTTGGCCATGCTGCCACACAAAATGCCGCATATCGTGCCGTAGTCGTATTTCTTGCTGTGAAGGGCTATGAGGCCTACTACGAGCACCGGCACCACCGTCAGCACAAAGCCCAGGCCCACCCATAGCAGTCCTTCCGGGCGCATGATGGTGTCGAAGAATTGGCCGCCCGACTCAAGCCCAAGGCACGCAAGGTACATAGACAGGCCCAGCTTGCGCAACATCAGATTGGCGCTTTGCGTGGTGTATGTCACGAGGTGGAAGCGCGGGCCGAATGCTCCGACAAGTATGCCCACCACAATGGGCCCACCAGCAATGCCCATGCTCACAGGTATGCTTATGCCGGGTATGCTCAGGGGGACGGCGCCGAGCACAAGACCGAGCACAAGGCCGAGATAGATGGCGCCCAGGTTGGGCTCGTCGAGGCTGCGGGCAGCGTTGCCCAAGAACGGCTCAACGTTGTCGAGGGCCTTGGCCTCGCCAACAATGGTCAGTCGGTCGCCGTATTGCAGCCTCAGGTTGTTTGTGGCCAGTATGCTCATGTCACCGCGAATCACGCGGCTCACGTTGACTCCATAGGCACTGCGAAGCTGCAGGTGGCCCAGCATCTTGCCGTTGAGTTTGGGCCGGGTTATCACAATCACGCGCGATTCCACCTTAGAGTCGATGGCGTTCCAGTCTATTTCTTTGTTGTTCCAGTCTTCTTCTGCCTTTTTGCCAAAAAGTATTTCCAGGGCGGGCGCCTCTTGCTCGGTTGTCACCACCATCACGCTGTCGTTCAGCTTCAGCTCTGTTGTAGACCGCGGCACGATGACGTCATTGCCGCGCCAGATGCGCGAAACGATGAAGTGGCGGTGGCTCATCTCGTTGATGCGCGCCAGCGTGCGCCCGTCGATGGCCGGGTTGACCACCACAAACCTGGCGATGTATGTGTTGTGCTCGGTAGAGTGGTGCTCTTCCAGGTCGGATGCCCTGACGAAAAACTTGCGCATGATGAGCATTGCCAATATCACCCCGACAACGCCGAGGGGGTAGGTCACGGCGCAACCCAGTGCTGCCCCGTCGGCATTGAGCCCGAACAGCCGCAGCGTCTGTTGTGCGGCACCAAGGGCGGGGGTGTTGGTTGTTGCGCCGCACAGCACGCCCATCATGTCTGACAACTGCACCGGCAGAAACCAGCAGAAGGCAAGGGCCATCATCGTTCCGGCAGCAACGACGGCAAGCCCCCACAGGTTTAGGCTGAAACCTTCGTGGAAAAGCGAATTGAAAAAGCCGGGGCCGACGTGCAGCCCAAGCGCATAGACAAACAATACCAGGCCGAATGTTTCTGCATAGCTAAGCATGCTGTGGTCGACAGTGATTCCGTAATGACCGGCAACGATGCCTATGAAGAATACAAATGCAACTCCTAATGAGATGCCTGCCACACGTAACTTGCCGAAAGCCAGTCCGACAGAGCATATTAGTGACAGAATTATTATTGTCTGCAGTGCCGACGGCGTAGCGAAAAGACTTTCAAGCCAATTCATAATTTGGTTGTTGTTTCTTTATTCGGCCGCGAAAGTACAAAATATTATTCATATTTGGCGCATTACGATGCAGAATCTTTGGTATTGCGGGCCACTTTGGGCCTTTATGGACACGCCGCTTGATGATAAGGGCTAATGGCGGTGCTGCAGGGCCCAAGGTTATTTCCATGTTTGACAAAATGTCAACAATAAGGTTGCATGCCTTGTTTCACACTGTGGCACGGGCCGTTTTGCATGTCGGAAAGGGCTGTTTCACAGCCTCATACGGGCCGTTTCATGATGCAGAACGGCCACCGTGCTGATGCAGCTGTGCCACAGACAGTTAACGGCATGGCCTCAGGCGTGAAATATTTTTACCCTTTCCTGTTTCATTAATTTCACTGCCGGATGGCTGATATTGGTTATTTTTAGGTAATTTTGCGCAGAAATGACAATAAGTAGGTGTTCAAAATTAATTGCCATCAAATTGTACGCTATTTCTGAGATGCATGCCACAGTCCGAAGAGAGAGCGTAGCGGGCTACGCGACCGATGAGACTTTGGCATGCGGCCCGAAAGGGCACACAAGATGGTGGCAAAGATATAGAGGACACCTGCAAGGTATATTGTATCGGTTAATTTTGAACAGCTACTTACATAATTATATATAGGCAACAATGACCCTACATGTTTTCAACCCTGAGCACGACCTGGCTATGGGTGCCAACCTGGCAAACTTTACACCGCCGCTGGCTGCAAGGCGCCTGCGCATGGGCCTTGGCTTCATTCCGGCCTTGTGGGCTGCCGACGGCGACGCGGTGCTTGTAGACGACGTTGAGTTGGCCCGCAGCAATTTGAAAGAGGTGCTTACGGCCCTGTCGAGGCTCGCTCCGCGAGTGCACTTCGTCACCACTGCCGACCTGTGCGGCATGTCACCACAGTCCGTAAGCCCATGGGGGTGGGACAGGGCCGTCTGTCACAGGTTGCTACGCCACGGGGTTCGGCCCTCGTCATGCCCTACGGAAAACTACATCGATGCCGTGCGCTCATTGTCACACAGGCGCACGGCAGCCATGCTCCTGCCCGCATTGCAGCAGGAAGGCACCGTCGGCATGGCCCGCGAGTGCACTTCGGCCGCCCAGATATCAGCCATGGCAGAGGCCCTTGGCCACGTGGTGGTCAAGGCGCCATGGAGCAGCAGCGGCAGGGGAGTGCGCATAATGCACGCCGGCGAGGAAGGGGGCAGCCTGATGGGATGGATAAAAAACATGTTAAATCAGCAGGGGTGTTTGATGGTTGAGCCGTATTATAAAAAGGTAAAAGACTTCGGCATGGAGTTCTTCAGCGACGGACGGGGAGGAATAACCTATCTCGGACTGTCGCTGTTTGAGGCAGAAGGCAGTGCATATACAGGCAACATGCTTGCTTCAGAGAGCGTAAAGAGTGCTGCCATAACGGCCTGCCTGCCCGGTGGCTTGCTCGATAGCGTCAGGGCTCGGATACAGCAGAGCCTTGCAGTGGGCATCGGGGGGACCTACACCGGGCCCTTCGGCATCGACATGATGGTGGTGGAGGGCAATGCCGGCAAGGGCTTCCTTTTGCATCCCTGCGTCGAGATAAACCTGAGGCGCACCATGGGCCATGTGGCGCTATCTCTCACCCCTGCCGACGAAAATGCCGTAATGACGATGAGAATAGCAGCTGGAAATAATTGCAAACTAAAAATACAAGCTTTATGAAATTACCTTTGTTGTTGCTCATGGCAGCACTGCCAATGGCATCCATGGCTCAGTATCGTTCGCAAGTGTGGTGTCCCGACAATGGCGACGGCACTTACACCAACCCTGTCATCAATGCCGACTACAGCGATCCAGACGTTTGTGTGGGGCCGTCTGGCACAGATTTCTACCTTACCGCAAGTTCGTTCAACTGCGTACCCGGCCTGCCCATCCTGCATTCCAACGACCTCGTCAACTGGAAAATAGTAGGCCACGCCATCAAGAAGATGGTGCCCGAGGAGGTGTTTGACAAGGCTGCCCACGGCATGGGGGTGTGGGCTCCGAGCATCAGGTATCACAACGGTGAATACTATATATACTGGGGCGACCCCGACCATGGCGTATTTATGGTCAAGACCAAAGACCCGGCCGGCGAATGGGAGGAGCCTGTGCTGGTGATGAAGAGCAAGGGCATCATCGACACCACGCCATTGTGGGACGACGACGGCCGTTGTTACCTCGTGTTTGGCTGGGCCGGCAGCAGGGCAGGCTTCAAGAGCGTGCTCTCGGTGTGCGAACTGTCGGCCGACGGCACCAAGGCCATCGGCAACCCGGTGATTGTCTTCGATGGAAACAACACCAACCGCACCGTGGAAGGGCCGAAGTTCTACAAGATTGACGGCTGGTATTGGATATTGGCTCCCGCCGGCGGTGTGCCTACGGGATGGCAGCTGGCCATGCGTTCAAAGAGCCCGTTCGGCCCATACGAGAGCAAGATGGTGCTCGCGCAAGGCAAGTCAGAGGTGAACGGCCCTCATCAGGGTGGCCTTGTACGCACGTCGCAAGGCGAAGACTGGTTTCTTCATTTTCAAGACAAGGGCCCCTATGGGCGCGTGGTGCACCTCCAACCGGTCAATTGGGTTAAGGGTTGGCCGGTGATGGGCGTCGACAAGGATGGCGATTTGTGCGGCGACCCGGTCACAAGATACAAAAAGCCAAACGTTGGCAAGACTTACCCGATACAGAACCCGGTGGAGAGCGACGAATTCAACGAGCCCGTGCTTGGCAAGCAATGGCAGTGGCACGCCAATTACAACCCCAAGTTCGGCCAGCCAACTCCTTACGGTTTCTACCGGTTATACACCAACAAGCTCAGCGAAAACTTCGTGAACCTGTGGGAAGCGCCCAACCTTTTGTTGCAAAAGACGCCGGCCGACTCTTTCACGGCTACGGCGAAGATAAAGTTTGCGGCCAAGAAAGAGGGCCAGTATGCCGGCATCATCATGATGGGACTTGACTACAGCGCCCTCGTTGTGAAGAGAGTGGGCGACAAGTTCCAGCTTCAGCAAGTGACATGCCATAAGGCTGACAAGGGCAAACCCGAGGAAGTGAAAGTCATTGCCGAGCTCGACGCTACCGACAAAGACAAAATCGACTACGAACCGGCTATATACGAGGAAATCTATTTGCGCCTGACGGTGAAGGATGGAGCCAAGCTGACATTTGCATACAGCAAGAACGGCAAGAAGTTTGAGACGGCAGGAGACGAGTTCCAGATGCGTGAAGGCAAATGGATCGGAGCTAAATTCGGCTTCGTGGCAGAGGAACCTGCAGGCAAAGCCCCGTCCGGCTTCCTCGACGTCGATTGGATCAGAGTAACAAAGTAAGTGCCACCATGGCATGTCAGGCTTAGTCCTGCCGCATGGTTAAGCCTGTATGAACATAAAAGCCCGCCATCAATCATGGCGGGCTTTTATGTTTGGATGTATCTGTCTGATGCCTTACTTCAACTTATACAGTGTGACCGGCGAATTCAAGCCGCTCTTCACAGGCTTCCAGTCGGCGTATGTGCCCTTCTTATAGTTAAGGCCCACCATGTTGATTTCTTTGAACTTACGCCATTTTACACCCCGTCTGTCGAGGTCGGCAATCCTGTTTGCTGGCAGGTTTGTTACTTCTATGCATATCTTGTTGCTGCCCGCCTTCAGCTGGTTCTTGCAGTCCAGCACGAAAGGAACCGACCATGCGCAGCCAATAAGGCTGTCGTTGACATACACTCTGGCGCTCTCACGCACGTCGCCGAGGTCGATTGCCCAATTGCTCTTGGCCTCGTCCTTGGTCAGGTTGACGTAGGTTGTATAAGCACCGGTGCCCATCGTAACCTTCACTGAGTCGTCGTCGAGGGTTTCCCATGTAGTCAGTGTGGGCAGGTCGAATGTCTTTGCCACCTTGGGAGCGCTCTCAACGAAACTCAATGTCCATTTCCCGTTGAGCTGCTTGGCCTCGCCGAGCGACGTCTTGCGTTCAACCCTGTTGTCGGTCAGGGCATGGTCGTAGGTCTGCAATATCATCGACTCACCGCTGCGCAGGTTCATCTTCACACCTTCGGCAGTCACGTCAGCCTTGTATATCTCGCCATTCAAGGGGTTGAACCAACGTGCATCCTTCATGCCTACGGCCAGAGGTATGCGCGCATCCACGTCGTTGGGCGACAGGTTTGCTATGAAATAGTGGTGGCCGGAGTCGTTCTTGCGCCTTATCGCGCGCAGCCCGAACTGATACTTCATGGGCTCGGGCTTGGCTGCCGAGGCCATTTGCTGCTTGTCGATGCCGTAGATTATCTTCGCGCCCTGGCTTTTCAGCTCTTCTATGTGCGCCTTGACGTTTTCCGGCATGTTGCCGCTTCCGGGAATAATAAGCGCATGGTAGCGTGTGCCGGCAGCCGTCTCAAGCATGCCATCGTTGAACTTGGTGGTCAGGATGAAGTTTTCGCTGATGTAATCGCAGTCGAATCCCTCCCTGTCAATCTCCAGAATGCTCTTTATGAAGTCCGGTGCTTTCTTGTCCATGCTGTGGATGTCGAACATCATCAGCAGCGATTTTGGGCCTGTTCCGCTGCGTTCGGCCCACATGTCGCGCACAGGCAGCAAAACAAGGAAGTCGTTGTCGGGCTGCCCCATCTGCAGGAAGCTCTGGCATCTCTCAATGTATTTCATCAGATAAGGGGCGTCACGCCAGATGCTGTTGGTCGGGCTCATGTCGATGGAAGCATAGAACTTCCATCCCGGCCATGCGTCGTTGCGTGGCGAATAAGTCGTTCCATGGAAATACATGTTATTGACTCCGCATGTGAACATGAGGTCGATGTCGGGCTTGCACTGCGACAATGATGTGCGGAAGTGCTCTGTCAGCCATGTGAAAGTCTCGCTGCTGGCGAATGTCTTGCCGGTGATGTGAGCCGCGGATGCCGCATATTTCAGCATTGATATGTCGCTGTCGTTCTTGCGCGTAAACCCGCTGTCGGTCCGAAGGCCCTTGATGCCGAATTCAGAGAGGCCAAATCCCTCTATCTCGGGTATGTCCACAGCCGAATAAATGTCTATCAGGTTGGCTGGAGAACCATGGCCCTGATTGCGGGTCTTGGCCCCGTGCTTGTGAGCCCAGGCCGTCCACTGGTTGACGTAGTTTTCCAAAAGCAGCTCTCCCAGGGTCTCCCTATAGTCTACGAGCACTTTGTTGCCGGCGTCTTCCTTGTAGCCAAGCAGCTCGAGCAGGTGTTCCTCGAGCTTGTATCCCCTGCGTTTCTCAAACTCCTCGAACAGCTTTGGCGTCCAGTTGGCCTGGTAAACCTCATACGAGTCGTTGAAGAACGTGTGCGGATATGGCGTGCCGCTCTTGTCGAAAGCATCTTCAAACCGTTGCAGGTAGTGGGCAACAGCGTCGTGGTCGAAGTGGTCTATCACGTAACCTTCGCCACCGGGTGCAGCCCGTTTCACCTTCTGACGTGTGCGTGAGCAGTAAACCGAGATGATGCGGTACTGCCCCTTCTTTGGTGCCTTCTTCCATGTCACCATGTCGTTGGCATCTGTAAATTCGGTCAGGTTGGCCACTGTGCCGTCTGCAGCGTATGCCATCACCCTGCTGAGCTTGGCATATGGCTTTTCCTTCTCGTCCTTGACACTTATGTCTACGCCCTTTCGCAGTTCCTTGCCCGTGGCATTCACGTCGGTGCAAACCAGTTTGGCGGCAGCTTCTTCGATAGGTACGTACGGTCCGCCGAAGGGCCATCCCGTACCGTTATTCATGTCGATGAGGATTCCGTCCTTAGCTCCTTCGGACTCAACAAACTTAAGTGCGTTCATCCAGGGAGTCGACAGAAACTCCAGTTCGTTGTTGTCGTTGCCCTGGACGCCGTAGATAGGCGTTATCTCCAGGGCGCCAATGCCCGCCTTGGAATATTCCCGCATATTCCATTTCAAGTCTTCCTGGTTGACGGCAGAGCCCATCCACCACCATCGCGCTCCCGGTTTGGCTTCGGGCTTGGCTACGGGCCACGATTGTGCCCACATGCCGCCGGCCACCATCAGTGCGCCGGCAAAAGCCATGAATCTGTAGTTCATATAATCTGTTGTATAATGTTTTGTTGTAAATCAGTTTACCGCAGTATGTCGGATGCACCGTCAATTGCCGTCGGGCTTGGCCAGCTCGACGTTGCGTGCGGGCGCCCATTTGAATGTTTTCCAGTCGTCCGGCTGACTCGGGTCAAAGTCCTTGAAGTCGGGCCTTATGTCTTTCACGAGCGGAAGGTTTAGTTTCTTCATGCCCATGACCACGATTTTAGCTACCTCATAAGCCCCGTAGGTGTTGAAGTGAGTGTTGTCAGCCAGGGCCTTGTCTTGTCCGGCAAATGTGTTTGCCGGGTAATGAACCAGGGCCCGCTTGCTGTCTTCATATCCCAGGGCCTCAAAAAACGTCGTCGTCTGCTGGTGCAAGTCAATCAGAGGCACATTCTCGCGTTCAGCCACAGCCTTCATTGCAGCGGGGAAGTCGCCGTGTGTGTTGATGATTGTTTTCTTGTCGTCGGCAAACCTGCGTCGTTGCGTGGGCGTACAGAATATTATTGTGGCACCCTTTGAGCGCACGTTGTCTATGAAAATCTTCAGGTTTCGTGTGTAGTGGTACCATGCTCCCGTGCCCGGGCCCTTTTCCTTCTCGTCGTTGTGGCCAAATTCGCAGACCACATAGTCGCCCGGTTTCAGTGTAGTCATAATCTTTTCAAGGCGCTTTGAAGAAAGGAACGAACCGGCGGTGAGCCCGCTTTCCGCGTGGTTGGATATGGCGATGCCCGAGTCGAACCACCTTGGTATCATCTGGCCCCAGCTTGCCCACGGCTCGTTGTTTTGGTCTACCACTGTAGAGTTGCCGCAAAGGTACACCGTGGGGCAGCTGTCGTCACGCTCGATGTGTATCGACTTTACGGCCGGGGCGTCGCCGTTGAACTCAAGCGTGAGCTTGTTGTCCCAGTTGAGATATCCCTTTTCGCGCTCTTTAATCCTCACACGCTCTTTCTCATTGATTTGAGGGTTGCGCTTGTTTACCACAAATTCGTAGCTCGTGTACTGCCCTTTCTTGGTGTCAACATTCTCAACCATCAGCCGGCGGCCTTCAGCCCGTACTGTTGTGTTGCCTGATTTCTTCTTTGAGCCAAGCTCAACCTTGACTTTATAGTTCCCGTCGGGCACTTTTACAGAGAAGTAAAAAGGGTCGTTGCTTTTCTTTTCCGGCTCTCCGAGTATGTCATACCCATAGCCGGCAGCATCCGTGTAGACTGGTTGTTTCTTTGTCATGTCGAAGTCAAACGTCTGTGCCTGCGACATGAAAGGAACAAAGGCCAACATGGCCAAAAACATTTTGTTTACCATCAGTTTGGTTTTTAAGTTATTATTTATTGATTGTTTAATAGCGTTTCTTTAGTTGTATTGGCACGTTAAAGCAATGCAAAGGTAATAAAAAAATATGTTTCAGCAGGCAGCGTGTCATGCTTTCATGGTTAAAAGTCATTAACTGATGGATAGATATTTCTTATGCAGCCAATTAATCATGTCTTTCCCAACATGCCCGGCAGGTGGTAATAATGATTTACAAACACCCCGTTGCCGCATGAGCAGAGCCGTTTTGCATCGCGATATGGGCCGTTTCGCCGTGTAAAACGTGCCGTATGGCGTTGTAAAACGGCACGTTTTAAAGCGCTTTATGCCCAATGTGGCAACACGCTTTCTGTCAGGCGGTTACGCAATAAGTGGTTGGATTGACATTAAGCTTACATTCGCCCATACGGTACATCCTTTAGCCAAGCCGCTGGCATTGAGCGTTTACCATGCTTCAATGCATAATCCGCCATAATTGCCTCCCCAATTCCCGATGCCAGGTCTCTGTCCGGCCATCCGTGACTTTGAATAAGCCGTAAGCCGACATGCCCGGCATTGTGATGAAACCGACTCGTGCCCAACGCCCTGTTACAGGTAGATGGGGGCGGAAAAGCAAGTCTGCCCGGTAAGCAGCGGTGGCCGTAGGCATTCTGCCCCGTGACCATCGTGCATCGGCCAATGGCTGTGTTTCAGCATGCAAACACGTTGCCTGCAATCCGTCAATGGGATTGGCAAACGGATGTGGCGTAACCATTATTTCACACACTTATGTTTGCTTGTTGGTTTTTTATGTGTAATTTTGCAGCCAAAAACGCGAGATATGGAAAAGACATTCAAGGCCGCATTGTTTGATTTAGATGGAGTTGTTTTCGATACAGAACCACAGTACACCGAGTTTTGGGGAGCGCAATGCAGGGAATTTCACCCAGAGAAACCACATTTGGAAAGAGACATCAAAGGCCAGACACTGGTACAGATATACGACCGCTATTTTGCCGGCGAGCTTGAGGCCGTAAGGCCAATCATAACGAAGCGGCTGAATGAGTTTGAACAGCAGATGGAGTTTGTCTACGTGGCCGGATTCGAATCGTTTATGGCCGACCTCAAGGCTTCAGGCGTATATACCGCTGTCGTGACGAGTTCGAACAACCGTAAGATGGAGGCCGTCTACGGCAAGCACCCCGAGTTTAAGCAGATGTTCGACGCCATACTTACGGCCGAAGACTTTGAGCGCAGCAAGCCCGACCCGGATTGTTACCTGAAAGCGGCCTTGCGGTTTGGGGCGGCGAGCAGCGAGTGCATCGTATTCGAAGACAGCTTCAACGGACTGAAATCGGGCAGGGCGGCAAAAATGAAAGTCATAGGACTGGCCACCACCAACCCGGCTGAAGCCATTGGGCCTTACTGTGACATGGTTGTAGACGACTATACGGTACTGGACTGTTCGAAGTGTAAGGCTCTGCTGTAAAAAGCGGCTTGCGGAGCCACCGGGGAAAAGTTGTTTTATAAAAGTTTTGCTTTTTTGATGAATTGGTGTAACTTTGCACCCCGAAATTTAAATTGAACGAATTTATGGCTGGATATTTGGTAAGCGACACACGTAAGGTTACTACGCATCGCTTCATGGAGATGAAGCAGAAGGGAGAGAAAATCTCAATGCTCACATCCTACGATTTTACGACGGCAGGCATCGTGGACGCTGCCGGGGTAGACGGAATTCTCATTGGCGACTCGGCGTCGAACGTGATGGCCGGCAACACCACCACACTTCCCATAACCATAGAGCAGATGATATATCATGCCCGTTCGGTGACAAATGCAGTAAAGAGGGCTCTCGTTGTGTGCGACATGCCGTTTGGAAGCTATCAGGCCGATTGCAGCGATGGAGTGAGAAACGCCATAAGGATAATGAAAGAGAGCGGCTGCGACGCCCTGAAGCTTGAGGGAGGCGTTGAGATATTGGACACTGTGAGGCGCATTCTCGACGCCGGCATACCCGTGATGGGCCATCTGGGACTGACGCCACAGAGCATCAACAAGTTTGGAACGTATGCCGTGCGCGCCAAGGAAGAACAGGAAGCCGACAAACTGATGTCCGACGCCAAGGCGCTTGCCGAAGCCGGTTGCTTTGCCATCGTGCTCGAGAAAGTGCCTGCCAAGCTGGCTGCCATGGTTACGGCAGAGGTGCCCGTGCCCACCATTGGCATCGGGGCGGGCGGAGCCACCGACGGACAGATACTTGTTGTGGCCGACATGCTGGGCATGACAAAGGGTTTCAGCCCCCGCTTCTTGCGCAGGTATGCCGACCTCAATTCAATCATGACCGACGCCATAGGCAACTATGTGAGCGACGTAAAGAGTAGCGATTTCCCCAACGAGTCGGAGTCTTACTAAGTCAGGGTTAAACGATATGCACACGCAAAACACTGTGGTTCACATAGATGTATGGCATAAGGACTTCTGGCTGATGGTCATGTCGACGTTTTTGTTGTCGGCATCGGTTTACATCCAGATACCGGCCCTGTCAGAGTGGTTGCCCTCTGTAGGGCTTAGCCATGTCGAGACAGGGGCTGCCTTGGGGGCGCTGGGCATCGGAATGTTTCTTTTCGGGCCTCTATGTTCGTTTTTTGTACAGCGTTTCCGGCGTAACATGGTCTGCGTGTGGGCCGTCGCAGGCATGATGGCAACAGAGCTTGGGCAGATGTATGCCGACCGTTTTGAGGGCTCGCCAGAGTTTGCCTTGCTCGTCATCGCGTTGCGTTTTGTCCAGGGTGCATGTTTCGGGTTGGCTCAGATGGTTCTGTGCAGCACGCTCATCATCGACACCACCGAGTCGTTCCAGCGCACTGAGGCCAACCACATAGCGTCGTGGTTTGCGCGTTTCTCACTGCCATTAGGCCCACTTGCCGGATATTATTCATATGAGTTGACCGGCTTCGATGGCTCGGTCATAGCTTCGCTGGCCTGCGCATTCTTGGCGATTGTCTTCATAAGTATGGTTAAATTCCCGTTCAAGGCGCCGGGAGAAGACACTCGCCTGTTTCGGCTCGACCGTTTCTTCCTGCCTCAGGGTACGCTGTTGTTTGCCAACCTTGCAGTCGTCACGACCGTTGCGGGGCTGTTGCTGTCGATGCCCCCTCAGCCATTATTTTTTGCAATGCTGTTTGCAGGCTTGTGCCTGGCCGTGATTTCCGGCCGATTTGTGTTCCGCAATGCCGAGTTGAAGAGCGAAGTAATAACCGGGCTCATCATCATGGCAGCGTCGGTGCTGGCCATGCTCACCCGGACGCAGGCCATAGTGTCGTACATGTCGCCGCTGCTGCTTGGATGCGGAATAGGCATCATCGGGGCGCGATTCCTGCTTTTCTTCATCAAGCTGAGCCGCCACTGCCAGCGGGGCACTTCGCAGAGCACATTCATACTGGGGTGGGAGTCGGGCATAGCCATAGGCCTGTTTGTAGGTCACGCAGCCTTTGAGGGCTCGGTACACGGGCTGCTGTCGCTGGCATTGTGCATGCTGGCCTTTGCCTTCGTGCTGTATAATTTCATAACCCACAAATGGTTTATGGCCAACAAGAACCGGTGATTGCCCGGTTCTTGTTGGTTACAGGCCGCAGATGGCGGCGTAAGGGCATGTCTTGCAGATGTTGTCGTCGGCCGTTGGAACAAACGGTATGTCGGGGTTGAACATGTCGTTTACCTTTTCCTTTATTTGTTCGGAAAACCTGTCGCGGTGTTCCATGACATCTGTTATGGGGGCCTTGCCGAAGCACAGCGTCGGGTCGTAATCGTCGCCGGCTGTGTGCTGTATGAAGAGCAATGCCGGGCTGACAGGCAAATTGGCCGGATTGAGTTGCGCAGACTCTCCGGCAATCAGGCTGTAGAGCATGGCCTGCAGGTAGTAGTCGCTGTGGTCTTTGAGCCTCGACGGGTCGAACACTGCCTCTATGTCTGGCAATGGCTTTATCTTTTTGCCGCCGGTCTTGTAGTCTACGACACGAAGACGCTCGCCGGCCCCGTCGCTTATACGGTCGATACGGTCGACCCTGCCGCCAATGGTTGTAGAAATGGTGCTGCCGCCTGCTTGAATCACGAAGTCGCGGCGCACATCTTCCTCAAGGCCGACAATGCTGAAAGGCGCCTGCTTCAAGTCTATCTCGATGAGACGGCGCAGGTACATTATTATGACGGCCCTGTTTATCAGTTGCAGTCCGTTATATTCAGTGGCCCTCACTCGGCCAGCCTTTATCTTGAACAGCTCGCTGTTGAAAGCCGAGTCGACAGCCCGCTCAATTGCCGCCGGTTGGCTGAGCAACGACTTCAGGGCACTTGGTGTTATCACGTTTTGCCGGCTTGACAGCTGCTCGTATATGTATTGGGCCGCCAAGTGGAATATGTTGCCAAACACCCGGTTGTCTATACCTTCGTCATCGTCTTGAAGTTCCTTGATATTGCAAACGTAATTGTAATAGAATTGCAGCTGGCATCTCATGTACCTGTTGATGGCCGATGGGGTGAGCAGCGCCTGTGGGTTGCGCGACAAATCAAACCTGGCCAGCAGGTTGTCCATTATGTGGCCCGACTTCTTTACCTCCCTTGGATTGCACACGGCCGGCGTCTGCCCCGACTGAAGGGCTTTTTTGGCAATGGCATGGTTGCTCTCAACCATTATCTGCAACATGAACCGGCTCATCTCGCCGGCATTGCCGTTGCTCACGGCGTTGTTGTATAATATGGTGATGTCGGTGGCGCGTTGTAGCAAGCGGTGGAAATAATAAGAGTAGACGGCCACCTTGTTGTCGACCGTCGTCAGTTCGTGGGCTTTCCTTATGCTGTATGGTATGAAAGATGTGTCGTTGACGCCCTTGGGCATGTTGCCTTCGTTGCAAGAAAGGATGAGCAAGTGGTCGAAATCAAGGTTTCTTGTCTCCAACACCCCCATCACCTGTACCCCCACAGCCGGCTCCCCGTGGAAGGGGATGCTTGTCGACTGTATTATCTGGTTGAGCAGCCGTTGCAGCGTTATGACGTCTATTGTCAAGTCGCCCGAGGCAATCAGTCCGTCGAGACGGTTGACCAGCGTGTACATTTTAAACAACGACTCCTTGAAGAGCGGATCTTTTTCGTCGGCAGAATTGTCGGCTATGCGCTTTAAGAGCTTGATGACCCATGAGGTGATTTGCCCCGCCCGCGTCGCATCTGCTGCGCCGTTGGCTGTGTCTTCAAACAGCAGTGAAAGCCCGTCGTCAATGCACAAGGTGGCTCTGTCGGGGAAGTAGACTTTGGCGTCGGTGTTTATTGCCTTGTGCAACTCTTTGCTTCCGGCAGAGATGTAGCAAGCATAAGGGTGATTAAGCACAGCGTTCACATAATGCAGCCGGTATCTGTCGTGGTTGGCATCGTATCCTGAGGTCTGCAAGGCTATCAGGGCATAGAGCAAGGAGCTTAGCGGTGACTGCGAAAGCGGGTAGCCTGTTGTTATGTTAACGCTCCCGATGTCGTCAGGCAGGCTGTGTATCACTGCATTCAGCAGGCTTTCGTTGCACAAGACTACAGCCGTGGAACGGCCTGCCGCCATGCGTCCATTGTCGTGAAGCCATTTGCTAACATAACGCGCCTGTATGTTTTCTGTCGGTGCAGAGATGTATGTAATCTGCTTGTTGGCGGCAAAGTTGTCGTATATGTCGGTTGCGTGGCTGTCCAGTTCGTTGGGGAAATCGCTCAGGTACGACGAGATGTAATGGCCGGCCTCATGCTGCACAGGGCCGTCGGCCGCCATGTAGTACTTGTCCAAGTCCCAATAGAAGCGGGCATTGCCTTCGCTCTTGAGATGCTTGAAAAGCTGCCTTTCAACTTTTTGCAGCAGGTTGAAGCCTACGAAGATGTAGCTGCCATGACTGAACTCCACGGCCGTGTCGGTTACAACCCTACGGTATAGGGCACCTTCGTATGCCATCCCCTGGGCAGTGAGGCGCTCGTTATAGTCTGAATAGATGTCGCCGAACTTGCTCCACAGCCTCAAGAAGCGTCTTTTCAGTTCCGAGTCGTGGTCTTCTGTGAAATTGCTGAAGAACGTCTTTATTGCCTCTATCTGCTCAGGGCTGAGGTAAGCAACGCCATCCAGCTCGTGTATGTCTTTTAGGTTGGCAAACACTTTGCCGGCATCGGCCATGTTCTTGTCAATGTCGTCGAAGTCGGAAAGCAGCAGCTGGCCCCATCCGTAGAAATGGTCGAGGGGCTCGTCGATTCCGGTGCAGGCAACGAAACTCTTGTGAAGATCGCAAACCAACTTGATGTTGTCGCCGACTATAAGGTCGGAGTGCTCCCTGAACAAGTCGCTGATGGTTGTGTACACAGGGCTCCACACGGGCTTTCCCGCTGCACGCACCAAATATTCGTTGAGAAAGAGAGACGCACGCTTGTTGGGGAACACAATCATAGTGTCAGCAAGGTTGGTGCCGTGTTTCGACACTATATCCCGTGCGACGTATTCTAAAAATGTTTTCATACTTCTTCTATCCTGTTGTTGTAAACATACCAAAGGTAACCTTTAACGTCTGCATATCCCATAGACGAGATAAGCTCCATGTATTCGCCCACTTGGCGATGGTGCTCTTCGCGCGGCGTGCCAAACTTGAAATCGACCACGATGACCCGTTTGCCGTCTGTCATCACCCTGTCGGGCCTGCGCTCCATCAGTTGTCCGTTGCCATCCATAGACAGGATGGAGCATTCATTGAACAGAGTCCATTTGCCTGAGAACCAGTCTTTCACCCTGCTGTCGGTCAGTCGCTTGTGCAACATATCTATTATAGTCTGGCTCTTGTTGCTGTCGGTGGGCAATATTCCGTCGGCCCGGAGTTGAGCAAGCACCTGTCCTATGTCTGCAGTGGTGGCTATCGAGGAAAACACCTTGTGCAGAATGCTGCCCATCTTGATATAGTTGTCTTTCTCTTTTTCTGCATTTGTGGTTTCGGTAAACTCCTTGCTCCTGTTGCTCTGCCTGAATTCGGTGGTGTTCCTGTACGTTTCTATGACAATGCCCTCGGTTTCGGGCTCTTCCAAGAACATGTTGTCTGTGTGCATCGACTTTTTCTTTACGCCAAGGCTTAGTGTTCCATATTCAAACGTCATCGGCTCATCTGGGGAGTCTGGCTGGCACAGGCGTGCGTCGCCAAGGACATCGGCAACTTGAGGCAGGCACTCTTGTATCAATTCCGAACGTGAATTGGTGGCGTTGTATTTGCCAATCACGAACAGGTTGCGGCTGGCACGCGTAAATGCCACATACAGCAGATTCAGATTGTCGACGCAGTTTTGCAAGCGCTCCCTAACATATTCTTTTTCGTATACGGTGCCCATCAGTCCGGTGCCATAATCGACCGGAATCAATGGAATCATGTTGAAAGGCGCCGTCTCGGGCCTGCACCATATTATGTTACCTGTGTTTTTTTCCATCTGCCAGTCACAGAAAGGCAGTATTACGTTGTTGAACTCAAGCCCTTTGCTCTTGTGAATGGATATGAGCCGTATGCCGTTGAGCTTGTTGCTTTGTATGGTTGTGCTGCCAATGCTTTCGTCCCATTTGCTCACAAAAGTGTCGATGTCGGCCGCCATGTCTGATGTGAAGTTGCAAAGCTGGTCGAAAAAGGCACATACATAAGCGCTCTGGTCGTCAAGGCGCTTCAGCTGGAATATGTAGTATATCCGTTCGGCCAAGTCGTATAGCGGGGTGCGGCGAAGCGACTCCATTGAGTCTACATAGGCATTGGGAAGGAGCGACTCAGGGCCACCATATCCTGTAATCTCGTCGTCTGTGATATTGTTTCCGCAAACAGCATTCTGGTATGCCTTGGCCAGAAACACCTTTGCTATTGAATCGTCAGGATGGTTAAGCAGGTGCAACGCATTGACAATCACCCTGACAGCTATTGAGGCGTCGAGGCGGAAGGCCTCGTCGGACACTATGCTTACCGAAGGCTCGTGTTCGGCAAAGTATCCGGCGATGAGCGGTATGTACTTGTTGTTGCGCACTAAGATGGCTATCTCGTTCTGTGGTATGCCCATGGCCGTCAGTTGTCTCACTCTTTCGGCTATTCCCTCCAGGGTCTGTTGCTGGTATTCGGCAGGCGGCAGCAACTCTATGCTCACATAGCCCTCGGCGCGCCTGTGTTCGGGTATGCCCTGGCATACGTCGCTGTAAGCACTACGCAACTGTTCGGCTGCAGCGGTGTCTCCCTCGGCCTGCGCGGCATATTCCTTCTCGGCGGCGGCTGAGAAAAATGCGTTGTTGAACTCAATGATATTGCGCTCCGACCTGTAGTTGGTTCCAAGATTCCTGATGTCGAGCTGGCGGTCAGGGTGGGGGAACTCGTGTTCGATATCGTTGAGAAGCCGCCAGTCGCTGTCGCGCCATCTGTAGATGCTTTGCTTGACATCGCCCACAATAATATTGTTGGCTGCCTCGCGGCTCATGCAGTCGGCAAGCAGAACCTTGAAGTTTCGCCACTGTATGGTGCTCGTGTCCTGAAACTCGTCTATCATGATGAACTTCAGCAGGGCACCTATTTTTTCATAGATAAATGGCGAGTCGCTGTCGTTGATGAGCGACATCAGCAAATACTGTGTGTCACTTAGCAGGAACCTGTTGGATGTCTCATTCAGTTCGCGAACCTTCTGTTCTATGCTTCCAAGGAGGCGCAGCTGGCTCAGGTGGCGCAGCGTCAGCTCTGCCGACTTATACCTGCACCATTGCACAGGCCTGTCGTCGACTGCCTTTTTCAGCAGGCCGATGAGCTTCTCTTCTGCCAGTGCACTGATTAACTTGCGATTGGGATGGGTCTTGCTGACCCATTTGTCGGGCTGCTCCATGCATTCGGTTATGCGCTTGCCCACAATCTTTTCGTCAAGCGTGCCTTTCTGAATCTTCAGGAAAAAACCGCATACGCCTCGGTCTTTGGACGCGAAGTCGTCGACAACAAGGCCGTTGTCAGAGATGATGTCGAAAAAAGTGTCGGCATAGCCTTTCATGCGTGCTGCAGCCGATGCCTTTTCTGAATACAACACCGACTTGTACTCATCGAACAAGGCGCCGTTGCCGATGGTACCAGCCAGCTGGCCTCTTGCTTCCTTATAGAATTCTCTGAAAATGGTAGTGCCAAAGGCCTTGATCGAACCTATTACATTCCAGCTCTTGTCTTCCGAAATGTTGTCGGTGATAAACCGCATTATCCATTGCAACAGTTCGTCGTGAGGCCCCAGACCCTCGATAAGGGCGTCGACGGCCTGCTCTTCTATCTGCTTGTCGTTGAGCTCTATGCGCAGATTGGCAGTGAGGTCGAGCTCCCTTGAAAGGTTTCTGAGTATACTCTGGAAGAAAGAGTCAATGGTCTCAATCCTAAATCCATTGTAGTTGTGGAGCAACAACCTCAGCGCCAGTCCCGCCTGCCGGCTGACAAAGGCAGGCGAGGCGTCGAGACCAGCGCAAATGGCTTCGGTATAAGAGCGTGAGTCGTCGAGTTGCTTCCATATCCCGTACAACTGGCTGAGTATTCTGGTTTTCATTTCTTCGGTAGCCTTGTTCGTGAATGTCACGGCGAGTATGGAGCGAAAGTCGTATGGGTTGTGAATAAGCAATTTGATATATTCTATTGCCAAGGTGAATGTCTTTCCACTTCCGGCACTGGCTTTATATACAATTAGGGGTTTGTTCATAATTATAAATATGTGTGAGGGTAGGGTGTTGCACGTGGATGTTCCATGTCATCTCAATGCTGTTTAATATTGCTGTTGAAACTACTGGGGACGCCATGCAAGTGTTCAGGCAATACTGCAATATTATTGCAACAAGATATTGAAGTACAGTAATTTATCAAAAGTCTTGCGCGTAACGAAAAACTTTTGCATGGCCAATCAACCATATTGCAGGGCGCAGACCGCAGGCTTATTGCGTTTAGGGCTCTTTTTACTACCATCTTCTGAATAATTCAAATGAGAATTTGCTGCCGAACTCATTGAAACTGCCATTGAGGAAACTCGCAAACAGACCTATAGAGAAATATCTGTTTGTGAGTCCGTAGCCTATTTCCGTGTATGGGCGAGTGTGTTCTATCTGTAGGAAATTTGCATATATTCGTTCTGTCTCAATGTATTTACCGATGAGGGGTATCCAAGTGACAAGCAGCAATGGCGACTCGTAGGATACATTAGTGCGGAAGTAATACTTTGATGCATTATACCATTGGCTGTTGAGGAGCTGGAAATCGCCTGTCCAGTCATCGTCCCAGCCACCGGGGATGTAATTGTCGTGGAAGTTGGCGAAGTCAACAAAGTAGTCGGTCGACTTGTTGGTGTAGAATCCGCCGCCGGCTCTTAGGTTGTATTTACGCAGGCTGTGCAACACCTTCTTGAACGAGGCGTCAAACTCCCAACGCTCGTATTTAATGTTTGATTGCAATATGTTGGTAAGCCCTCGCTCATAGTTAGCCGTGAATGTAGGCCCTTCCCGGTGGGGACGGAAAGTCAGCGTGACCATTGGCGCAAAGCTTCTGTATTCTGATGGCTTGCCCAATTGCTCCATCTCATGCCTGTTAACGGCAGAACGCCGGTGGTAGACGAAGCCCAAAGCCATCTCAAGATGCTTGGTAATCTGCATGTTACCCGACAGGCTCACCATCTCATCGTCGAAATAGTCGAGGTTGAGCGACGAGAAGTCGATTGTGTCGCGGTTTTCTTCCTGAATTATTTCCAGTACGCTCGAGTTGGTTATCCTGTTGCCGTTGGCCCATGTCAATTCCACCCATCCGTTGCGTTTCGCATCGAAGGTATAGCGGAGTGGGGCGTTGAAGTAAAACTTCTTAATCTTGAAATTGTATCCCAGCCTTGGCGTGAAGGTTATGTATCTGTCCGGCGCAAATATGTATCTGGCACCAATGTCCATCTTGTATGCAAGTCCGTGGCTGTGGCTATAGCTCAAGTATAGGGGGTTGAACAGCGGCGATAATGTCACCGATGCGTTATCGTTACTTGCATCTTGGCCGCTCAGGATATAGTCGTCGACGATGTCCCATGTTTTTTTCAGCATCTTGTTCTTGCGCTTCACAACCGTTGCCTGGGCGGAGTCTTTAGCAATGTTTTCTTGGATGTGCTCTCGATAGATGGATTCCTCTATACGTTCCAACGGGTCGGGCCTAACGCTGTCTATTATGCTTTCTGCTTTTTTGTCGTCGATGGAGTCAATGTCTGGCACTTTGCATTCAAAATTTGCATAAAACCTTACCCTGAGCTCGTTGCCCATGAATTTGAATACGGCCTTTGAGTCGCAACGTGTAGGCAGTAGGGCATAGGGGGTGTCGTCATCACCCATGTATGCATTTACCTCAAAGGTAACCATGTCGTACTCTCCGCTAAAGCGTGTGTGGATTATCTTGCCTGTATATCTGTCAATTATTGCAAAGCCTTTGACCAACTGTGTGTTGTTTAACTTCGGGGTAAAGTTGACGCAAGCCCTGCCTTCATCGCTAATGCTTATCCTGTATCTATAGAAAATCCTGTTGTTGTAATTGAACGGCGACAGCATGTATTTGTCGAACAGTGATATGCCATAGAGGTTGGGAATGATGAAGCGCATCATTACGTCCATTGCCTTCCTGTTGTGAGGAATGGTGCTTTTCAGCGTTTTTTGGTCGATGCGGTAATCGTCAATGGCCTTGAATGATATCCTACCGATGTTCTCACCGATGTAATTCCTGTTACCTCTTGCTATCGAATACATCGTGGGCACAAATATTAGGGTGGGGTTGCGTCTCACTGTCCTGAAGCTGTACTTGAGGTAAAAGTCGTCGGTGAAACCGCTGATGCTCGGCGCAAGGTTCCTTTTATATGAAAACAGCCTGTCCATCACCAACGAGTCTGCTGTGACTTTGGCAAAAATAAAACTGGGCATATATAGAAATATGCCCAGTAATATTATTCTTACAAACGGCTTATATTTCACGACTTCAAAAATAATAATAATTATTGAGGCCGCAAAATAATATAACTCTTTTTAGCCTAAATATTTCATCAATATTTTGGCATTGCCGCTATCACGCAATTTGGCTATGCTCTTTTCACGTATCTGGCGAACACGCTCACGTGTCAGACCCAGCTGGTCGCCAATCTCCTCGAGGCCCTTCTCATGGCAACCGATGCCAAAACACTCACGAATGATGGTTATCTCGCGATCTTTCAGAACCTTGTTGAGTACGGAATTGAGCTCTTGTGCCATTGACTCATGGTCTACATGCCTGTCTGTACGGCTGTCTTCGCCACTGGCCATTACGTCGAGCATGCAATTGTCTTCGCCGTCCTGGAATGGGGCGTCTATCGATACGTGGTGGCCGTCGGCCATCAGGCTTTGGCCAATCTTGTCCTCGTCGAGGTTTGTCGCGGCACTCAATTCTGATACAGAAGGATGGCGCTGGTTCTCTTGCTCGAACTTATTGATTTCGTGATTGATTTTGTTGAGAGACCCTACTTGGTTGAGCGGCAGGCGCACAATGCGGCTTTGCTCTGCAATAGCTTGCAGGATGCTCTGCCTTATCCACCACACTGCGTATGAAATGAATTTAAAGCCTCGTGTCTCGTCAAACTTCTGTGCGGCCTTAATTAACCCAATATTTCCCTCATCTATCAAGTCAGTGAGCGTAAGCCCCTGATGCTGATATTGTTTGGCAACAGATACAACAAATCGAAGATTGGCCGTCACCAGCTTGTCCTTGGCTCTTTCGCCTTCAATACCACCTTTGCGGATTTTTTGAGCCAACTCAATTTCCTCATCGATGGAAATCAGCGGGGCGCGGCCAATTTCTACCAGGTACTTATCCAAAGCTTCGCTTGAACGATTAGTAATGCTCTTTTGAATTTTTAATTGCCTCATATCTATTAATTAATGCCTAAATAGTCTGTAACTGTCTGATAATCAATTGTATATCATATATACTGCTCTTAAGCGGTGCAAAATTACAAAAAAAACAGATACATTGCTCTCTTTTTTGCAAATATTTAACGTTAAAAAAGACAAACGGCGTTTTTTCTCATGCAAAATTTCCGCGATTCGGTAATAATTATTATTTTTGCTGGAAAAACGAAGAAACATGAAAAAGATAGCTTTATTTATAATATGTGCATCCATAGTAGCTATTGGCATGGGGCAGACTATGCCGGGCAGGATTACTCGGACAACCGTATTTGAAACATTCAGGCCAGCAATAATTACATTGAACGATGGCAAGCTCCTCAAGCAAAATGAAGCGAATATCTTCCTTAAGAATAGTTCCTTGGTATATAAGCATGGGCGCTTGAATATGGAGGCTGACATGGATCAGGTGGAGTCTGTAAATTTTGGAGACTGCGAATATGTGCGTGTCGATTCTGTTTTAGCCCGTGTGGTTGATACTCTCAACAATGATAAACTTCTTTGCGTATCGCTGATAGATGTGGATGCATACCGCACACAATTGCTCAATAACAGGCAGATAACGAATCTTGAGCTTCGAGAATTTGTAAATGTGAACGGTTCGGACGCGTCGCCGGAGGTACAAAGCAATTATCCCTTGCGCAATACATTTTATTATGATATCGATGGCAAGATAATCAAGGTTCATGAGCGAAATCTCAAAAAGTATATTAACGACAAAAATAGGCGATTGTACAAAACCTTGCTGCAGTCACCAGACTTCAGTTGGGAAGACCCCACATCGCTCATTAAATTACTTAAACTAATCACAGCAACTACTTGATTTGCAGATGTTTATCATAATGCCGATTATCTGAAAAAATCACATTTTATTGATAAATTGGGGCGACAAAATGAGGTGCTTTTCGCGTTACGTGAAAAGCACCTCATTTTTTATTAAACAGGTTCAATATGAAACGTTATTATGTATTCATACCAATTGCGTCGCTTCAATTGCCGGACAGAATTGTAGTTTATCGCACGCAAGTTGGTGAAAACAAACGAGACGAAAAGACATTTTTACAAATGCAAGAAATGTCTAAAGCTTTAGGATTCTTTTTCGAGAAATACTCTACGCAAGTATACGAATTCCTGCACAACCTCGAAAAAAGCTACACAGTAACAAAAAAGTTTATCAACTTCCACCAACTCGCAAGGCAAATAAAAAATGCTTATCCACGCAACGTTAAAAACCTAAGCCCGAAAAAGCCGGTATGTAGCAAATAGCCCATCGAGTCAGCTGGCAAAAAGATAGATTTTTAGCGATTATTATTACATAACCAAGATTAGCGTATTTGCGCATAACGTATAGATTAACTTTAGATATGCTTAAATTAGAGATAATCGGCAATTTGGGAGCCGATGCAGAGATGCAAAACACAAACGGACACAACTACGTATCATTCCGCGTTGCACACACAGAGAAATATGTCGACGCAGCAGGAACGGAACACGTTAGTACAACATGGGTACAATGCTTTATATCCGGCGACGGTGGAAAGCTACTGAAATACTTAAGAAAAGGTGAAAAAGTCTTTTGCCGTGGAAATATCCAGCTACGTACATTCTCATCAGAGAAGCTAAAGAAAATAGTTGCAGGCGTCTCGATGTCTGTTTCAGAGATTGAATTGTGCGGAGGAAGCCAACGCCGCGAAGTATACGACGATGATGGAATAGTCTACACAGTCGACGACGCAGGAAAAATAAAGGTAAAAACAGAATGAACAAAATAGAATATTTAACAATAAAAAGGGCCGCCGAAGAAATAGACGGCCTTTTGCTTTGCGGTTACGAAATACATTCGCGCGACATTCGCAACCAATCGTCAGAGTGGTACGTCACAACGCTAAAGCACGCAAACGGGAACATAATAACCATATCAAAAAACCCGACAACGGGAATCATAGAAGTACAAAAGAACCGAAAAACTAAAAAGACCATAAAACTATGAAAAGATGTATCAATTTGGATTGGCTTGAAGTTTATTGCCTGGAAAGTCGAGAAAAATTTCCCCTCGATAGCGAATATTACAGGGCACTTGGTTACGAGGTGAAACAAAGAGACTACGGAACGCCACAATACAAAGAAATGTTTACAATATACGAAAACGGGAAAAAATTCTTGGAAATACGCCGAAACCCCTACTCCGTAAAATCATCGGGAGGCATATTCGAGGCAAACTCATGCCACATAAGACTGGACAACAGCGTTTGTTACGAAGACGCGCCGATAGACCGTTTACGTCGCTTCCTAGTCGCACACGATTACACATACAAAGCAATTTCGCGAGTAGACATTGCACTCGATTTCAACGACTTCGACGAAGGAAAAGACGTACAAACATTCATAGACAAATATATGCGCGGCGAATTGTCCAAGGTCAACCAGCCAAGACTTTCCGCCCACGGAAACGACAAGTGGATAGGCCGCTCGGTCAATTCCCTAAAATGGGGCGCGCAATCATCGCCCAACACAACGAAGCTGTACAACAAAACGCAAGAGATGCGAGAAAAAGGAGATAAACAATACATCCGGGAGGCATGGCACAGCAGCGGGCTGGACATGACGCGAGACGTGTGGCGGATAGAATTCTCTATGACCTCACAATTTCAGACACTAAAGAACAAGAAGACGGGAGAGATTCTAAAGAAGTCTATTTCTGCTTACGACACACGAGAAAAGATACTGCAACAATTCTTCTACATGTACAATAAATATTTCGACTTCCGCGCTGTAAAATACAAGGAAGACGGGGAACTCCGCCCCAAGTACAAATGCGAAAGGCAAACACTAATGCAGTTCAGCGCGCACGACACACCATACACACCAACACGCAACAAAGTCACAAAGCCGATGCCCGACCGTACGGAGAAAATATTGATAAGGCGGCTACAAAGCATGCAGTTTGATTACAGCATACCTGACGCCGTAAGAGAGGCCGCCACGGAACTGCTGGTATATTTTTCTTACCACTTGCAAGATATAAGAGTAGAAGAAATACGAGAGCAAAACAAGCAGATGGCCGAGGATAATTGGCTTGTCAATTTCATGTCACAAGACATCGAAAGCCAAAAACTCAAAATGGCGCAGCAACTTAAAATAATGCACGCAAAGGCACGCGAAGAAAAGACACTTAGATACCTCATGAAAAAATACGGCATAATAGAGATGCCCGCCGATGCCCCGTTCTGAACGTGAACGGCGGTACAGTAGTACCGCCGCAAAATTTCCTTTGCGGGCAGGGGAAAACAGAAAGAAAAAGTAATAAAACCATACAAAAAACATGTTGCTGACGGAATGGTGCAATACCGTCGACGGCATGCAACAACAAAGGGCAATATAGTAAACCTTCGTTGTAGAGACATCTGTCCTTACGCTTGACCCGCGCCGCGCTCGGGCCCTGCCGCCCTTCGGCGCCCTTGCCGCGCGCCGAAACGCGGCGCTGCCCTCCCCCTGGCGCTCCTCCCCCCTTCGCCTCCGCACGGCTTCGGCTTGGGGGAGAGCGGTAGCAGCCCGATCGCCCTACGTGCTGCATCGCTTTCAGCTCGCAGCCCGTCCGGCAAACGGGCTGCCACATCTTACAATCCCGTGCGGCACAAACATGCGCCCCGCCGCCATGAGGGCGCAGCCGGGCCATAAACGACAATAATTATCGATGCGATAATTATGTTTATGCCCCGGCTGCCCCCCGGGCGGCGTGCCGCGCGCCCCCGGGTTTCCCCGTGGGCGCATTTGTACTAGACTGTGTGCAAACGCGCGCTGCGCTGCGGCGGCGGGCCTGTGGCGGCCTGCGCCCGCCCCCACCCCGCCGCCTGCTGAGCCCGCGCGATTAGCATTAGACTACCCATTTCCACGCGCTGCGCTACGGCGCGCGCCACTCGTCGGGCTGCGCCCTCCTCGCGGCTGCGCGCCTGCTGAGCCCGCGCGATTTGCGTCAGACACACCCCAACGCAACATTACCAACAACCACGGCAGTATGTGCGCATGCCACCCGGCCCATGTGCCCAAGCCGAAAGGCGGGGCCGGCAAAAAAGTACAGCATAAATTTGGGTATTACAAAATTATTGCTAACTTTGCAGTCACTTACACTTATCATGGTGAATTAACTATGGTATTATCAAAATCTTTTATCAGTGGCGCGCCACCCGCGAGGGCAGCGCGCCATTTTATTAGTCAACGCGATGGCGGCAAAAAATCGACGGCAGCGCAGCACAGCATCATCGCTGTGCCGATGCACTACCGTTACAACAGCCTTAACCACGTAACAGCAAGTTCACAAACGCCCCAAGCGTCAACCCACGAGCGCGGGCGGAAGCCTTTAGCCGCTCGGCATCCTCCGGAGCCATCAGCAACTTAACGGCGACATGCCCGCATGCCGGGCGACCCGAACCAGGGCGGGCGCCTCCGCGCCCGCTTCCCGTACCGTTGTCATTCTTGTTCATGTTCCATAATTCTTTTAAGTGCCTCTGTATTCTCGAAATCCAAGAAAGAGTTAAACCATTCGCGCCATATGCGTTTAGGCCTGCAATACAACGTATGGTCTTGGCAAAGCAGAAAGAAAGAATAGCTGAAAACGTACGATTCATCTTTATATTTGCATTGTTTAAACAGAAATAAGTCAGGGCTTGAGTGTTCATAAACACACGTAAACCCTAAATATTCCATCGGCTCCGATACGATGTTGTCTAATGTTAGTTGAAATTCCAGTTTTGACAGTATTAAATGAATATCCACGCTATCACCAGAGCAGCGTCGAATCACAGAATAGAGATTCACCATGCCGGATGTACTCCCGCTTTTATTCGTTCCCTTACCGGGCCGGGCGCCTGTGCGCACGCTTCCCGTTACGTTGTTCTTCTTTTCCATTCCTATGAGTAATGATTAATGTTAAATATTTGTTTGTTGATGTCTGCTTTTATCCAGTTGCAATGTGAGGCTACAGGCTTGTGGCCCGCTCGTACTGTTCCATCAGCCAAGGCATGCCCGTATGAATGTATCGTTGTGTCGTCTTTACGCTCTTATGCCCGAGCAGCTGGCGAGTCGCCTCAATAGACGCCCCGCCGCACAAAAGCCCGGTTGCAAAGCTATGGCGGAGCCTGTGAGGGCTCGCGGAAACGCCAAGTTTGTCAAACTCGGCATAAACAATGCGCCGGACGTCTTCGGGCGACAACCCAGGAAACACGACGCCGCGACGCCCTCCGAGGTAGCTGTTTAACAGTCGTGCCGTGCGCTCCCTGTAGAAAACAATGCGCTCCCTGTTCCCCTTGCCTACTATCCTTATAGCATGGCGCCACTTTTCCACGTTGCGCGTGTCGATGCTCAACAGCTCGCTCAACCGCAGCCCGGTATCATAAAGCGTAGCTATGATTGCGGCAGCCTGCAACCCAGCCCCGCTGATTGCGCGCTCTATTGAATCCGATGGAACACAGGAGGGAAGACGGCAGGGCGGCTTCGGGGTCGAAACATATCGGGCCGGGTTGCCCTGCATGAGCCCACGGCGAACAAGCCAGCCAAAAAATGTGCGCAGGGCCGATACATGAAGGCGTATTGTAACGGCAGATGCGCCGTGCCCGGCCATCGAGGCAACGTAACTTTCAACAAGCACCTGCGTCACATTTCGCCAACCTATGCCACCATCAACAGAAAGTGCATACCGGGAAAAGCTGCGAAGGGCGCAGCCATAAGCCAATGCCGTGTTTGCGCTATATCCGCGAACCTTAGTAATGTGTGTAATAAAATCGGTTATCATAATCTTTCGGCTTAACCGTGATGCCGTAGGGCTTAACTTGGTTATTATCAATCTTTTATCTATATACAAAGATAGCAAAAATATTTGATATACGGGCACTATAAATCAAATATTATTACCATATTATAAATAATTAACACATGTCCGCAGTAACAAAAACATTACCCCGTCCGGCAAAAAACAGCTGCTGGCGTACCGCTGAAGGTAACAACGCCTCGGGCTGCGCCCGTCGGCTGCGGTTACCTTCAGCTCCCGCCAGCCCAAAGAGGCCATCGAGTACCAAGGCGTGCCGCTTATTTATATAAAAGGAATGCAGGAGCCGACATTTAAATGCGGCGTCTTTTTACAAGTGCTCACTTGCCGCCCCCTCGCTGCGCTCGGGGGCCGCTGCGCTATACATCGATTACCCCGTCCGGCACAAAACAGCTGCTGGCGTACCGCTAAAGGAAACAACGCCTCGGGCTGCGCCCGTCGGCTGCGGTTCCCTTTAGCTCCCGCCAGCCCAAAAAGGCCATCGAGTACCAAGGCATGCCGCTTATTTATATAAAAGGAATGCAGGAGCCGACATTTAAATGCGGCGTCTCTTTACAAGTGCTCACTTGCCGCCCCCTCGCTACGCTCGGGGGCTGATTCGTGCGCCCAGGGCGCACGTTAATTTTATATTATGTATGTTAATCTATATGAATTAGATATTACCTAATTTGCATCTTTTTATTTTACATTTTAACATATTACGGAGATAGTCCATAGTTCTGCCGTGGTTCCTCCGCTCTTGCTCCGATGGAATTCCGTTCGTATATTTGCAGTGCAATATCGCACATAATTAACACCTATTAACAATGGCAGTTTCTAAAGGATTCTTCAACCTCCGGCGGGGCTCTACAAAGTCGCTCACGTTCTCTGTGCTCGATGGAAAGCAGATAACAAAAGACAGGGTTACAAGCGTGACCAACCCCAGGACCGAGGCACAGGCCAGCCAGCGCATGCGCATGGTGGGAGCCAAAAATTTTTACCGAGCTTTCAACGACTTGCTCAACCACTCATTTGAAGGCAAGAAAGTAGGATTGCAGAATTACAACGAGTTTGTAAAAAACGCGCTCAAGTCTAACGCCGGCCCATACGTGCCAAAGGGTAGCAACGTGTTTACCCCTGCTGCTTACCTCATGGCAAAAGGCAGCCTGCAGGCACAGACGTGCGCCATCAAGCAAGTGGAAAACTCGCGCTCTGCGCTTTTCGGCAAACTTGCAGTTATTTGCAACTCTATAGTTGCACCGGCTGAAACCGACATGCACGACTACGGAGAGTGGGAAGCGCTCAACCCATGGCTTAAGGAAGGCGACCAAATCACATTTATATATGTAACCAAGATAAAAGGAGCTGAGGGCGAACTTGCCAACTACACTCCGTACATGATTCGGGGTTACATGAAACAGGTAGATTACGAAAGGTCGAAAACGCAGAAGTCTGTCGACTTCATCGTAAGGCTGGAAGAGGCACGCGTAACTATAGGCGCGAATGCAGAAAGTGCACAAGGCGCATTGGTTTTCGGAGAGAAAACAAAAGAAGGCATCGAGATATGTGCCGGGGCCGTTATCATATCACGCGGCGATGCGTCACGTACCGACCCATGGATGCGCTCTACTTCGCAGATGGCTATATCAGAAGAGCTGGAAGGCACAATTCACAGCGAAGAGGCATACAGCATGGCCATAAAGACATACATGGCTGGCGACAAGAGCGTAACGAGCAACCTGTATCTTAACGGGAGCGCAGACGCCACAATTACGCGCGTCGCCGCCATTCTTCTCTCTGGACTATCGGGCGACGCTTCCAAGCTCAACGGCACAAGAGCACTAATAGGACACGACGCCACAGGCGCAAAATACGCCATCACCCACGAAGACGGCAGCGCTGTAGCGTATGACGGCGGAAAAATCGTCTACACGGGAGCCGACGAACAGCCTAAGACGCTCATGGCAAACGATGTCCCGGCAATGAAGGCTATGCGCAAAGCCGTCGTGACAGGCACACAAATCGCGAAACTTTTGGCATAATGAAACAATTGCCCGCAATATGGGCCACGCTGCTCGTGGTCTCATCGGTAGCGTTGGCATTCCTAAGCTTCTGCACCCTCGACGATGTAGTCGAGGGTGTACTGTTTTATATCGCGCAGTCGCTGCTATTCGCTGCGAGCGTAGCAGGCGTACCACTTATTATTGACCTAAACAAAATAAAACACAATGACAAAGACAGTAAGAATAATCCTAAGAGTGATTAACGCAGTGCTGCAAATAATCATCGGCAGCAAGAACAACGAGGATAAACAAGAAAAAGAAACAAAGAAATGAAAGACGTAACACTATCCGAACATTTCAAGCTGTCAGAGTTCACACGAAGCGAGACGGCACGGCGCAACTTCATACGCAACACCCCGCCCCCGACGGCACGGGAAAACCTTTTGACGCTCGTCTCGATGATACTCGAGCCTGCGCGCAGGCAGCTCGGCGAGCCTATTGCAATATCCTCCGGCTATAGGTGCAAGAAGCTTAACGACATCATAGGCGGAGCCTACAACTCCCAGCACCTGTGCGGAGAGGCGGCCGACATCATACTGCCATCGCCACAATACGCAAAGCGGCTGATTGACATACTGAAAGAAAATCCAAACGTCGACCAACTATTATACGAGCACAAAGGACAAAAAGTGTGGCTACACGTGTCTTGCGCAACAACACGCAAGCCGCGCAGAATGATAAGGCTGCATTACAAGGCATAACCAACCCATTTGTTATTAAATCCTAATTTATGGCGGTTTTCTTGCATACATGCCACTAATTTACTACATTTGTAACGGTTATAGGATAACGGGCTCTGCAGAGGTGCAACCCGCCAACGTAATAACCCGTGAAAAAGCATGACGGCGGCGGGTTTACACCCGCCGCCGTTTTTTGTCGAACTAAACAAACTATAAAATGTGCAAAAAGGGTAGCGTTTAGGCATGCTAATGCCGATTATCTGAAATTTAACACGGTTGTCGGAGAGGCAATATTGAGTGGTCGTTTTCAGTATTGTCCATTGAGAAACTATTTTTGGTGCAAATTGCTATATATACTTTGCAAATTGCAAAATATTTGCTAACTTTGCAGTTAAGTAGCGAGATGTGTTTAAAATTAAAGTGATATGGAAGCTTTCTTTAGAACCCATGCCTATTTGGTCGAGCATACCAATGCACCAGTACGTCGCATGCTGATGGATGAGATAGACTGGAATGACCGCATGATTGGCATTAAGGGAACTAGAGGTATTGGTAAGACGACTTTTCTTTTGCAGTATGCCAAAGAAAACTTTGATGTGAATGATAGACGTTGTTTATATATAAATATGAATAACTTCTATTTTCAGGGTCGTGGCATATTTGATTTTGCAGGAGACTTCTATAAAAATGGAGGCCGTGTCTTGTTGATAGACCAGGTCTTCAAGGAGCCGAATTGGAGTAAACAGCTTCGTGATTGTTATGATAAATACGACAAGTTGAAAATTGTTTTTACCGGTTCAAGCGTCATGAGGCTCAAGGAAGAGAACCCGGAACTCAATGGCATTGTAAAAAGCTACAATTTGCGGGGATTTTCTTTCAGGGAGTTTTTGAACCTCCAGACAGGCAATAACTTCCGGCCTTATACTATGAAGGAAATTATAAACGACCACGAACATCTAATCAAGCACATCTTGCCTAAGGTGTCACCCAACAAATATTTCAAGGAATATATACACCATGGCTTCTACCCTTTCTTCCAAGAGCATCGCAATTATTCAGAGAATCTGCTGAAGACCATGAATATGGTGACTGAAGTTGACATCTTGTTCATAAAACAAATCGAGCTGAAATATTTAACAAAGATAAAGAAATTATTCTATCTACTGGCGGTTAACGGTTCTAAGGCCCCCAATATCAGCCAGTTGGCCCATGATATTAAGACAAGCAGGGCAACAGTAATGAATTACATCAAGTATCTGGCTGATGCAAGGTTGATAAATATGATTTATCCTATTGACCATAGTTTTCCCAAAAAGCCGACCAAGGTGATGATGCATAATTCGAATCTCATTTACGCAATATACCCGATAAAGGTTGAGACACAGGATGTTATGGAGACATTTTTGGTTAATTCCCTTTGGAAAGACCATTTGGTTAATCAGAGTGGCCGCGACAATTTCTATACGATAGACGGCGACATGAAATTCAGGGTGTGTGACGCCAACGATTTCAGCCGGATAAAACCGTCATCCGATACGATATATGCGAGATATAATACCGAAGTGGGTAAAGGCAACGAAATACCCCTTTGGTTGTTTGGTTTCTTATATTAGACATAAAAGAACTTTTGTTTATTCATTAATATTTTATCTATTCAAAAAATGGCTAAAGAAAAAAAATTTATCACTTGTGATGGTAATGAGGCCGCTGCTCACGTGAGCTACATGTTCTCGGAAGTGGCAGCCATCTACCCTATCACTCCGTCATCTCCGATGGCAGAGCATGTTGATGAGTGGGCCGCCCGTGGTCGCAAGAACCTGTGGGGCCAGGAAGTCACCGTGCAGGAGATGCAGTCTGAGGCAGGAGCAGCAGGAGCCGTACACGGTTCACTGCAGGCCGGAGCCCTTACGACAACATTCACTGCATCGCAGGGACTTCTGCTCATGATTCCAAACATGTATAAGATTGCTGGTGAGCTGATTCCTTGTGTTTTTGATGTTTCAGCACGTACACTGGCATCTCACTCACTCTGCATCTTTGGCGACCATCAGGACGTCATGGCTTGCCGCCAGACAGGCTTTGCCATGCTTTGCGAGGGTTCTGTACAGGAGGTTATGGACCTTACAGCTGTTGCCCACTTGGCATCACTTAAGACATGCGTTCCGTTCGTAAACTTCTTTGACGGATTCCGCACATCGCACGAGTACCACAAGATTGAACTCATGGAGGAAGACGACATCCGTCCGCTTGTAGACGAAGCAGACATCAAGCGTTTCCGCGACCGTGCATTGTCTCCAGAGCGCCCTGTTACCCGTGGTACAGCAGAGAACCCCGAAACATTCTTCACTCACCGTGAGGCCTGCAATGAGTATTACGACAAAGTGCCTGAGGTCGTTGAGATGTACCTTGGCAAAATCAGCGAAATCACTGGTCGTGAGTACCACCTCTTCTCATACTATGGAGCAGAAGATGCAGACCGCATAATCATTCTTATGGGTAGTGCAACCGAGGCTGCACGTGAGGCCATTGACTATCTGAATGCAAACGGCCAGAAGGTCGGCATGGTATCAGTTCACTTGTACCGTCCGTTCTCTGTCAAGCACCTGCTTGCTGCAGTTCCCAAGACCGTTAAGCGCATAGCAGTGCTCGACCGCACAAAGGAACCCGGAGCAGAGGGTGAGCCGCTGTACCTTGATGTAAAGAGCGCATTCTACGATGTTGAGAACAAGCCTCTCATTGTAGGTGGTCGTTATGGCCTTGGCTCAAGCGACACCACACCTGCCAAGATCATTTCTGTATTCAACAATCTGGCATTGCCAGAGCCCAAAAACCATTTCACTGTTGGTATCGTTGACGATGTTACATTCACATCGCTGCCACAGGTTGAAGAGATGGCATTGGGCGGAGAAGGCATGTTCGAGGCCAAGTTCTACGGACTGGGTGCTGACGGTACTGTTGGTGCAAACAAGAACTCCGTCAAGATTATCGGCGACAACACCAACAAGCACTGCCAGGCATACTTCTCTTACGACTCAAAGAAGTCTGGTGGTTTCACCTGCTCACACTTGCGCTTTGGTGACTCCCCCATTCGTTCTACTTATCTGGTGAACACACCTAACTTCGTAGCATGCCATGTTCAGGCATATCTCCACATGTATGACGTTACCCGTGGTCTGCAGAAGAATGGCACATTCCTGTTGAATACAATCTTCGACGGTGAAGAGCTTGTGAACTTCATACCTAACAAGGTAAAGCGCTATTTCGCCCAGAACAACATCACGGTATATTACATCAATGCAACAAAGATTGCACAAGAGATTGGCCTTGGCAACCGTACCAACACAATCCTTCAGAGCGCATTCTTCCGCATCACCGGCGTTATACCTGTTGACCTGGCTGTAGAGCAGATGAAGAAGTTCATCGTTAAGTCATACGGCAAGAAAGGGCAGGACGTTGTAGACAAGAACTATGCCGCTGTCGACCGTGGTGGTGAATACAAGCAACTCGCCATCGACCCGTCATGGGCAAATCTGGCTGACGATGCTGTCAAGGAAGACAATGCTCCCGCATTCGTTAAAGAGCTCGTTCGTCCTATCAACGCCCAGGCCGGTGACCTCCTCAAGGTTTCTGATTTCGTTAACCACGGCACAGCCGACGGTTCTTGGCAGGTAGGCACGGCTGCATACGAGAAGCGCGGTGTTGAAGCATTCGTTCCTGTATGGAATTCAGAGAACTGTATCCAGTGCAACAAGTGTGCTTATGTTTGTCCTCATGCATCAATCCGTCCGTTCGTGCTTACTGACGACGAGTTGAAAGGATACGCCTCTCCCACCCTTGAAATGAAGGCTCCTGCAGCAATGAAGGGCATGCACTTCGTGATAGGTGTTTCTGTAATGGACTGCCTCGGCTGCGGCAACTGCGCCGACGTATGTCCCGGCAACCCGAAGAAGGGTAAGGCTCTTACAATGGTTCCGTTTGCAGGAGACGAGAAGAGGGCTTCCGAGTGGGATTACCTTGTAAAGGATGTTACAAGCAAGCAAAACCTTGTCGACATCAAGAGCAATGTGAAGAACTCTCAGTTCGCAAAGCCTCTGTTTGAGTTCTCTGGTGCTTGCGCCGGTTGCGGTGAGACACCTTATGTGAAGCTCATCTCGCAGTTGTTCGGCGACCGTGAGATGATTGCCAACGCAACAGGTTGCTCATCTATCTATTCTGCATCTATTCCTTCAACACCTTACTGCACAAACGAAGAGGGTCACGGCCCTGCCTTCAACAACTCGTTGTTCGAAGACTTCTGCGAGTTCGGTATGGGTATGGCTCTTGGAAACAAGAAGATGAGGGAGCGCATTGAGTTGCTGTTCAACGAAGCCATAGCCAAGGAAGGCACACCGGCCGAGTTCAAGGCAGCTGCCGAGGAGTGGATAGCCGGCAAGAATGACGCCGATGCATCTAAGGCTGCCGCTGCAAAGCTGAAGCCGCTTATTGCTGCCGGTGCCGAAGCCGGATGCGAGCTGTGCAAGGAGCTTAAGACTCTCGACCACTATCTGGTTAAGCGCAGCCAGTGGATTATCGGTGGTGACGGTGCTTCTTACGATATCGGCTACGGCGGACTTGACCACGTTATTGCAAGTGGTGAGGATGTTAACATCCTGGTGCTCGACACCGAGGTTTACTCTAACACCGGTGGCCAGGCATCCAAGGCTACTCCGCTCGGTGCCATCGCCCAGTTTGCTGCCCAGGGCAAGCGCATCCGCAAGAAGGATCTCGGCATGATAGCAACAACTTATGGTTACGTTTATGTTGCTCAGATTGCCATGGGAGCCGACCAGGCTCAGTGCCTCAAGGCCATACGTGAGGCCGAGGCTTATCCCGGACCGTCACTCATCATCGCCTACGCTCCTTGTATCAACCACGGTCTGAAGGCCAAGGGCGGCATGGGCAAGAGCCAGGCCGAAGAGGCAAAGGCTGTTGAGTGTGGCTACTGGCATCTGTGGCGTTACAATCCTACGCTTGCCGACGAGGGTAAGAATCCGTTCTCACTCGACTCAAAGGCACCGGATTGGAGCAAGTTCCACGACTTCCTCATGGGCGAGGTTCGCTACCTCTCTGTAAAGAAGGCATATCCTAACGAGGCAGAAGAGCTCTTCGCCGAGGCAGAGCGCATGGCACAGCTCCGTTACAAGAGCTATGTGCGCCAGACTTTGATGGACTGGAGCAATGAAAACCAGCCTGAAGCATAACAAGGCATTGCCTGCATTATAACTTGAAGCCTCCTGCCCGAAAGGGCGGGAGGCTTTTGTTTGTTGTCCATTCGGTCGCGAGTCAGATTGCGGAGCGGGCAATCAAAGCAGCCAGACGAGCATGGACAAAACATACCTCATCAAAACGATGGTCAGCTTGACGAGTATGTATATTACAACAACCATGAGCACAATGAGCACCACAGTGATGGCAGCCTTCTTGTTGACGGCACTTATCGTGGCCCTGTCACCATGTATAAAACCATCTATTAGTTTGAAATTCTGCATGTACGACCGTTTGAAAATATCCATCATGTCGCCTATGCCCAATGGAATCATGCCTATGGCAAGGTCACATAGAGAATTATATATGATGGCAAGAGTAAGTGGCAGCGACTTTATTTTGAATATGCTGATATACAGATACGGCAATGTCAATAGTTGAGTAATAAAGTCGCCTACCCCTTCAAGCAACAGACCAATTACGGCATCGAGATAGTATCTGTCCATCCATTTGGCAATTTGCCCAATGCATCTGTACGTCCCCGATTCTTTTATGCCGGCATATATTAAATGATTGTATTCTCCCATGTCTACTTGTTTGGCATTATTGAAAGCAACATTATTTCGCTGCAAATTTAGCATAAATATTTCCAAACCCTATCATCCGTGCCATTTAATGTTGCCCAAGGATATCATGTATAGTTAAAAACGTAGCTGATGTAATGGCAGATAGCTTACGGTTGGCAACCATTTCTGCCAATGGGCCGTGCCATGGTGGTTTATCGCACTGCACCACCACATGTCGGCAAATAACAAATCATGCCGTTTTGCAGTGCAAAACGGCATGATAAAGAAATGTAAGTGGCTTCCGCCGATTGTCAATGCCACGCAAGTGCAGCACGAAATCCCCCCCGTGTTGCTCAGGCGCCAACACCATTGGCTGTCACTTATTTCCGCGCTTCAGCATCTCCCTTGCATACTTTGTCGGATAGCCTGGCCTTTGAGGACGCTCAGCCAAGCCGGTGGCAGTGCGCAAGAACCTGCCCGACTTCTCGGGTTTAACCACCATGTCGTTGTACTTCACAATGATGTGCACTGCAAGTTGCTGCCATCGTGCGAGCATTTGCTGGGCTTTTTCGGTTGAGTATTTTGTAAGATAAGCGGCCGCTTCAGCCGGAGATTGCTTGTATAAGCTCTGGGCGTGACTTTCAACCGACTGCTGGGCTGCAAAGTATGAAGCATCGAGCGAGTCGCGCACGGCCTTCAAACTTGGGAACATCTGCTCATATCGCGGATATACCATGTTACTAACCCAGTTCTGCATCCAGAACGCATTGTCGTTAGAGAATGTCACAGCGTCGGCCCCGGGGGTATTGTAGCAGTTGGGAGCCTTGTCCACACAGCAGTAAACGGGAGTAAAGGGAGCCATGTTGGCATCGTCGTTGGCGAACCAAAGCACACCGCCAATCTCACGCGGCAGCCATGAGCGCATCTGGCTGACAAACACAAAGCCCGACTGTTGGGTTGATATGGGGCGCTCATTGAAGCATTTTTTGCCGTCCACCTCGTATTCGAGCGGGGTAAGCCGATAAGGCATCTGCCATATTCCTCCGCCTATGTCACCCTCCTTGTCGAGCGCGAAAGGCGTTCCCTCGTAGTGGTCGCGCATGGCGTTTTCAATGTCGGCTACCGTAAGTTTCTTGTTTGGGATAATCCACAAGGGCATGGGTTCTGCATCGGTTGCGGTGCCCTCGGCGTATGGAACATACTTGTCCATGCCATTTCCAAACATGTTGAAGAAGCTCCAAACCCTGGCCTCGCACCAGCGGCGACCGCCAAAGTCGGGGGCTGCATAGGTCATGCAGAAATTAAAATCGGCGTCTTTCCCATCATACCAGCCTTTCTCGCGTGCAAACTTTACAACATTCTTTGAGAACATAACGTTCTTCTTGTCTTTCTGGTCGAATGTCCTAATCCGGCTTTGGTTGGCATGTGCGCAAATGGCATCGTCGGGTATGCGTATGGCTACCCAAACAACGCTTTTGCTTCCGGGGCCGCATCCCATCATCTCCATTATCCACGCCTCATTGGGATCGCATATAGTGAATGTCTCGCCCTCGCTGTTATAGCCGTATTCCTCGGCCAGCTCGGTCATTACAGATATGGCCTCCCTTGCCGTGCGCGAACGCTGCAAGCCTACGTAAATCAGCGAACCGTAATCCAAAATTCCGGTAGAGTCAACCATCTCGGGGCGACCTCCGAATGTGGTTTCTGCAATGGTGACCTGAAACTCGTTGATGTTGCCAATCACATTGTATGTCACTGGTGCCTCTGGTATCTGCCCGTGATACTCGTTGGTATCCCAGTCATATATGTCGCGCATCTCTCCTTTGGCGTGCTTGCCGGCAGGATAATGGCAAAGGTTCTGGAACATGCCGTAGTCATCGGCACTGTACGAACACATCACAGACCCGTCCGCGCTCGCTTTCTTACCTACTATCAGGTTTGTGCATGGCAGTGCGTAAACAGCTACTGCAAGCATGCTTAAAACTAATGATATCTTCTTCATTGATTGTTTTGTTTATGTTAATTACAGGTTATGGTGAATCATGAAGTACCAGACGCAAAGTTTAATACACCAGTGCGTCTCTGACTACAGTCTTGTTGTTTCTGTTGTCGGTGACAACAAACGTCAATGTGCGCAAACGCCCAGTCTTTTTCACTGGAGTATCTGTCAGCGAACATACGTATCGGCTGCTCTTGTCGACATGCTCAAACAGAATGAACTCATTGTCGATGTAGCCTTTCACGGATTTCACTCCGCTTTCTCCGTCGGTTACGTTAAACTGCAGCCTATTATTGTTGCCCCAGCCATTGCGCCCAACCTTGACCACCGTAGGCGGGCGGTCGTCATAAGCAAGTCCGTAGGCAACCCCGAGCTCGCGTATGCGTGCGGTCACCCAGCCATTCTTGTAGGTTCCTCCGAAATACCGGCCGTCGCCGCTCCTGACATACAGCTTGCTTGGGTCTATGCCTCTCGCCCGCACGGCCAGCCCCAACTCAGCCCACGACGCAAGCGGGCAAGCACTGTCATAAAAAGAATACATAGACATGTTGGGATCTTCCCTCTTTATCTCTATCGGACGGAGCATTATGTCGCCATCGAGTATCCCTTTAGGTATTACGAGCCAAACGCCGGGATATGAGTATGTTGAAATTTCATTATGTTTCATTGTCTTTCCGTTGGCTGGCTCTTTCTTGTGACCCAACTGCGTTTTGACGCCGCTCACCACAAAGCTATAGACAGAGGTGTTGCCATAATAGTCGGTAAGAGAATACTCTACCGTATAGTCTCGCTCTTCGTTGAAATCGACTATGCCGCCGTTGCTGTCGGTAGTGATAAACGGCAATGTATTGCCCTGGGTACGGAACGATTTCATGTACCAAACCCCGTAGCGCAGGTAATGCTCATAGTCGCCCCAATAGTTTATGCGGCGGTTTGCAAATGGCGGTATACCGTCAACGCAACTCCTGAACACCTCCCTGCCGTCTACCCTCAGCACAGTTTCCCTCACTCCGTACCTGTTGTATGTGGCCTCCGTGTAATCGTTGGCCCATATTCCAAAGCCCACCTTGCCCCATGCAGTAAACCTTCGGGCCAGCTTGTGTGAACCGAAGCCAAACGAACGCTTGGCCACCCCTCCCTCAAAGATGCCTTCGCCCGCCACGGGATAAGCCATGAATGCATGGGCCATTGGCGCCATGCCGTCGGCCACGCAGTTGCCCAGAACGTCAAGCGGGTCACGCAGCCGCCCCGTGCGTGTGTCGTGCATCTCAAGATGCAGGTGTGGTGCTTCGCTTGCGCCCGTGTTTCCGCTCACTGCCACAAACTGACCGCGGGCCACCGGACATGCCAGCGGCCCCAGGCGCACGTCGGCCACATAAGACTTATGCGCATACTGCCATTTGCGAAGCAACCTGGTAATTGCGGGGGTGAAAGATTTCAGATGGCAATACACACTGGTATTGCCATCTGGATGGGTGATGTACAATGCATTTCCAAAACCTGACAGACCAACAGTTATCCTGCTGACATATCCGTCTGCCACAGCCATGAGCCGTTTGCCTTCCACCCCATCGGTCTTTACGTCGATGCCGCAATGGAAGTGGTTGAGCCGTGGTTCGCCGAAGTTGCCAGCCAGGGTGACGTCATAGTCTACAGGCGAAGCATAGGTGACGCGTATCGCCAATAACAATCCTGCTATTGCGCTCAGCATGCCTTGAAGCTCATGTCGAGCCCTTTCACAGAGTGGGTCAATGCCCCTACCGACACAAAGTCGACGCCACACTCGGCATATTGGCGTATGGTGTCGAATGTTATGCCGCCGCTTGACTCTGTTTCATACTTACCGCCAATCATGTCGACGGCTTTCTTCGTGTCTTCAACAGTGAAGTTGTCGAGCATTATGCGGTCTACCCCGCCGTGCGAAAGCACCCTTGAAAGCTCATCGAAGTTTCTCACTTCAATTTCTATTTTCAGGTCAAGCCCTTTCTCCTTCAGGTATTTGTGGCATCGGTCGATGGCGTTTTCAATGCCGCCTGCAAAGTCAACATGGTTGTCTTTGAGCAATATCATGTCGAACAGGCCAATGCGGTGGTTGCATCCTCCGCCTATTTTCACGGCCTGCTTTTCAAGCATCCTCATGCCGGGAGTGGTCTTACGCGTATCGAGCACACGCGTGTGCGTGCCTTCCAGTTTCTCTACATACTTGTGGGTCATCGTGGCTATGCCGCTCATGCGCTGCATGATGTTGAGCATCAGGCGCTCGGTTTGCAACAATGAGCGCACCCTGCCGCTTACCACCATGGCCACGTCACCTTTGTGTACCGTAGAGCCGTCGCCCATGAGCACCTCGACCTTCATGTCGGGGTCGAACCGCCTGAACACCTCTTTTGCCACCTCTACACCGGCCAGTATGCCGTCTTCCTTGATAAGGAGCTTTGAACGGCCCATTGCCTCTTCGGGTATGCAACACAGTGTTGTATGGTCACCATCGCCAATGTCCTCGGCAAAGGCCAAGTCTATCAGCCTGTCTTCTAATTCGTTAACGCTTAGCATATTTCTATTCTTTATACTCTAAAACCCAATTGAGGGTGTTTTCTTGTCATTGATAAGCACCGCCAGATGGCCTTTTACGTCATAAGTATATTCCGAAGCCAACCCTCAGGCCTATAGTGCTGTAGTCGCTGTGGTTTTTGAACGACTGGTTGTAGTAAATCTCCGGTTCGATGGTGACGGTGCGGCTGAGGAAGAAAGCATAGCCGAGCTGCACTCCCGGCAGGAAGTCGTCGTAAGAGTCGCCGGCGTGCATGTAGCTCATCGAGGCCCCGAGATACAGCCCGTTTTGCACTATATAGTACCTTGCACCTACTGCCGCGGTGAATGTCGATGGTATTTCATGCTTCTTGGAATATCCAATCTGTGCCGTTGCCATCCAGTTGTCTTCAAACATGTATCCGCCCTTTGCCTCTACGCCGAAGCTGCCTTTGTTCATACCGTTGTAACTCAGGTCAAGGCTTGACAGCGAAGCACCTATATATTTCTTGCCCGACTCAAACTGAGCCTTGCCGGAAAGTGACACCATCATGGCCATGAGCAATAGGAAAGTTTTCTTTCTCATAAGTTTATGCATTATTGGTTTGTTCACTATTTTATAGCCACCGGCCTGCCGTGACGTGACAAGCAGTTGTTGACATGTATGCCGCAGACCCTCCGATTTTGGGTGATTCCGGCGTCGCTGTTGTCACTATTCGCCTAACTGTGCCGAATGATAGTGCAAAAATAACCATTTAATTTGAGAAATGAAAAAATAATCATAACTTTGCAACTAAATAATCATAATTATGCGACTTTTCAAACTAACAATGCCCTGCATCGCGGCGGTAGCGTTTCTGCTGACAGTGTGCCCGGCTACCGGTTCAACCATGAACTCGCGTTCACCCAAACATGAGGTCAGAGCCGTTTGGCTGACAACAATCGGAGGGCTCGACTGGCCGCACACCTACGCCCGCACGGCAGCGGCTGCCGCCTTGCAAAAGCGCGAATTATGCGAAATACTCGACCGTCTGAAAGAAGCCAATGTCAACACGGTGCTGTTTCAGACCCGAATCCGCGGCACCATGATCTATCCGTCGGCCATGGAACCATGGGACGGATGCCTGTCGGGCCAACCCGGACTGTCGCCCGGATACGACGCTTTGCAGTTTGCCATAGACGAATGCCACAAGCGGGGCATGGAGCTCCATGCCTGGGTGGTTACCATACCCATAGGCAAGTGGAACGGGATGGGCTGCCAGAAAATCAGAAGGCGGCACCCCGGGCTTGTGCATAGGATTGGCGACGAGGGCTATCTTGACCCGGGCAAGCCGGCCACTGCCGAATACGTGGCACAGATATGCCGCGAGATTACGACAAACTATGATGTCGACGGCATACACCTCGACTACATACGCTACCCGGAAAACTGGAAACCGAGGCCAGAAGGCTACATCGGCCGCAGCAACATCACCCGCATTGTAAGACAGGTATACAACACAGTGAAAACCGAAAAGCCTTGGGTGAAGGTGAGTTGTTCGCCCATAGGCAAGTACAGCGACCTGGCACTATATGACAGCTATGGGTGGAATGCCTACGCGAAGGTGTATCAAGACGCACAAAGCTGGCTTCGCGAGGGCATCATGGACGCTCTCTTTCCTATGCTATATTTCCGGGGAAATCAGTTTTATCCCTTTGCACTCGACTGGAAAGAAAATAGCAACGGACGAATAATCTCCGCAGGATTAGGCATTTACTTCCTTTCTGATAAAGAAAAAGATTGGGACATAGAAGTGATTAAGAGAGAGATGAACGTGCTCCGCAGCAATGGACTTGGGCACGCATATTTCCGCAGCAAGTTTTTCACCGACAACACGAAGGGGGTGTTCGACTTTGCCAAAGACGACATAGACCGCTACCCTGCCCTCGTGCCGCCGATGACATGGCTGTCGGACGCACTCCCGAAAGCCCCCACCCGTCTGTCGGTAAAGAGAATGGCCGATTCCGACCGGCTCTCGTGGGGCGGGGCAAAAGACATGTCGGCAGGGCCGTATCTCACCTATAACATATATGCGTCGGAGACTTACCCGGTAGACATTGCCGACGCCAGAAACATCCTGGCGGCAAACCTCAGAGACAGCAACGCCACGATTCCGCTGGCAGCCGAAGGCGCATTTGTGAATTATGCTGTGACGGCAGTCGACCGCTTCGGCAACGAAAGCCTTCCGCTATGCACCAAGCCAAACATGCCGGCCATGGTTCGGTCTACCTATCTGAGCAATGACGGCAATTGGTTGGCACTGCCCGACAAGGGCAACACGCTCGACGCAGAGTTTGTGGCAATAGAGACTCCACAGGGAGGACTTCTCTGTACACGCCCATACGACGGCCCAAAGGCCGACATTTCGTCGTTGCCTGAAGGTGTATATGTGCTTAAGTCACTTAATTCAAAAGGCATTACCCACCGCCTGGGTCACTTCATCATACGCAGGCAAAGGGGCATGACCACGGACAACAAGCTGACAAGCGGGCGTGAAGACTGCCGCTGGCCGCATTTCAGAGGAGACGGCAAGCCATCGGGGCTCTGACGGATGGCAAAACTAAAGTGGGCACAGGCCTTTTGCCAATTGGCATGACTCCACAATGTGGCCGGCCTTCATGCCAGGATATTGCAGAGGGCACGCCGGGCGGCAACGAAACCGTTGCCACAGAGCGGCCTGGGCAGGCAATCAACCACACCTTATGGCTAACGAAATGCCGGCACCATGGACATGGCCCTATCGGTATTCAATGTCACTGTGGGGCTACGGTCGTGCCATTGTCATTATTGCCCCGGCCTTTGCAAACGGCAATTCGGGCTGCGCTCTGGCATTGTTGCTGCCCGGTTGGGGCAAGGCCGGATAAACGCCTGGCGGTAATAATATTTGCATTGGAACATAATTATGGTGGCTTGCCTTTAGGTTGAGATTTAAATTAAGTATATATACATAACATATTGTTATCAAGCTGTTTATAATGGAACACCATTTCTTGTAGAGATATCGGCCGTTTTGCGATGCCAAAAGGGCCGTTTCATATTGTCACGGAGCCTGTTTTGCAATCCCGAATGGCACATTCCGTAATACCGGGCACGAAAGTCGCCTATGGTGACAGGGCATGGTGGCAGTTTGCTGTTTTGCCTGAATATTAACCATTGATATAATAAAATGCTGTCGGCAGTTTTGCCGTCTCGGCCATTTGAGTTACCTTTGTAACATGATATTTTATTTTTCAGGAACCGGCAACACCCGTTGGGCCGCACGGCAAATTGCCGAAATCACGGGCGAAAGACTGTTGTCAATAGCCGGCGAGGCTAATGGCAACTGCAGGTATGCACTTGCCGAAGGAGAGCGCATTGGCTTCTGCTTTCCCGTACACGGTTGGCAGCCACCGGCCATAGTGCGCAATTTTATTTTAAAGTGCAAGTTTGACAATGCCAAGGGGCACTTTTGCTTCGCGTTGTGTACGTGCGGCGACAATATAGGCCGCACGATGGAGATGCTGGCAACAGACTTGCATAAGGTTGGCATACAGGCTGACAGTGTGTTTTCGCTGGCCATGCCAAACACTTATGTGTGCCTGCCGTTTATGAACACCGACCGTCCCGACGTGGAACGGAAGAAAATAGCCGACGCCGGCAGGGCCATTGTGGAAATAGCCCAGGCAATAAAGGAGCGCCACAAGGGAGTGTGTTCGACAGTGAAAGGCCCTGTGCCATATCTGCTGTCAAATGTCATCGGGCGGTATTTCAACAGCAGGATGATAACAGACAGGCCTTTCCGGGTGGACAGCTCAGCCTGCATAATGTGTGGACGCTGCGCCGCGGCCTGCCCTACAGGCAACATATCTGGTGGCGCCGGAAATCTGCCTGTATGGCATGACGACGGACACTGCACTTGCTGCATGGCCTGCTACCATCACTGCCCTGCCCACGCCATAAGCTACGGGCGCTCCACAAGGCACAAGGGACAATATTATTTTGGAAGGAAAAACAACAATGGAAACGCGTGAACGGTGTTCCGGCGGATTTCCATGGCGGCGACATTTTGGGCATTAAAACGGCTCTGCCTTCAAGATATGTGGGCGCGCTTGCCATAAAAGCCGCCGGCATCAATATTATGGTAAGATGTGTGGCAAACAGCAGGTTGAACGTCACTCATGCCTATATGGCAAAACAAGCTACATTCACAAGCAGCAGCGGATTGCCCTGCCATGAGGTTTAGCATTGCCTTGTGCTTCCCGACGATAGTCGGATGCCATGAGGCTGGGCTGATGGAGTGAATAAAACTGGACATCGGCCATGCTGTGCTGACAGATGTTGGCGAATGCACCAAGTGGATGGACCGCCCCCGGGGAAGCGCCCGTCGCTACGCGGCCGAACATGGGATTGGACAAGCCGGCGGGCGCCATGGCATGGCACATGCCTCGGAAAAAATAATAATCCGTTTGGGCAATATGGCAAAAGCCCAAACGGATTATTGATAAAGTATCAAAAACACAACTGTCTTTAAAGACACTGCGCCCCCTGTTACTTTTTCTTGCTCTTGTCGTTGAGCGTCGATTTATACCTCTTGTTCAGTCCGTTTATGACGTCGTTGGTGATGTCATGGCGCTTGTCGGCAAGCAGTATGTTGTCGCCGGCCTTCGAGATGATAAGGTCATACTTCTTGGTCTTGTTGTAGTCCTTCAGGAAGTTCTGCAATGAGTCGCGCAGCGCATTGTTGTACTTGGCAGTCTCAGCGTCGAGCTCGGCTCCGAGGCGGCTCTGCAACTCCTGCAGGTCTTGGTCCTGGCGCTGTATTGCAGCTTGCACACTGGCAGCCTGCTCCCTGCTGGCAAATCCGTTGTTCTGCAGCTTCTGCTGGAAATTGGCAGCGGCAGCCTGCAGCTGTTTTCCCTTCTGGGTGATAGTGTTACGGGCGTTGTTGCTCTTTTTCTGCAGCACGGCGGTGTACTCCTTGCAGAACTTGTATTGCGACATCAGCGAATCGACCTCGACATAGGCAATCCTCATGCCTGTTGTTGCCGCGGGTGAGTCCTGAACTGGCTTCTCGTCCATCTTGGGGCTGGAGTTGTTGCATGATGTCAGCATGAACGATGCAACTGCCAATGCCAACGAAATACGAATACTAATGTTTCTTTTCATCTTCTTTATATTTGTTCTTTTAAATTATCTTAACAATCACTAAACTCCGCTGCAACAGCCTTACACTGGCGAATGCCATAGCTTTTCAGCATGAAGCACGCATATTTTACCATCATACGAAAGAAAAATGCTAATAGCAATTATTAACGTGCTAAATAACATATTTTCAAACATAATTCTGTAATTTTGCGGCTACAAAGATAATACAAATAAATCAATTTACAGGCATGAATGCCTCAAAAAAGAATTAACATGGATAAAAGAGACTTGAAACCAAGTTGCGTCTTCGAGCAATTCGCTCGGGTATGCGAGATACCACGCCCCTCGAAGCGTGAAGAGAAGATGATTGAGTATCTGCGTAACTGGGGCTTAAGCCACAATCTTGAGACAAAGGTTGACAGCGTAGGCAATGTGCTCATAAAGAAACCCGCCACTCCGGGATATGAGGACAGGCAGACCGTGATACTGCAAAGCCACATGGACATGGTTTGCGACAAGCTGGTTGACAAAGAGTTTGACTTTGACAACGACTCCATACAGACTCACATTGAAGGCGAGTGGCTTACCGCCGACGGCACGACACTTGGCGCCGACGACGGTATCGGAGTGGCTATAGAATTGGCCATACTCGATTCTGACGACATAAAGCACGGGCCGTTGGAGTGTGTATTCACTCGCGACGAGGAAACCCAGCTCACCGGGGCAAGTGGCATGGAGGCTGGTTTCATGAACGGGGACATGCTGATAAACCTTGACAGTGAGGATGAAGGCCAGATATTCGTTTCGTGCGCAGGCGGACGTACAACAATAGCAACGTTTGATTTCAAAGCCGAGAAGGCACCGGCCGGCTATTTCTTCATCAAAGGATGGATAAAAGGGCTCAAGGGCGGACATTCGGGTGACGACATAGAGAAAAAGCGCGCCAATGCAATCAAGATTCTGGGCCGCTTCCTTTACAAGGAAATGCAAAGCCATGACATAAGGTTGGCATCCTTCAATTCAGGCAAGATGCACAACGCCATCCCGCGCGACGGATCGTTCGTGATAGCTGTTCCCAACGATGCCAAGGAAAGCATACGCGCAGACTGGAACATCTTTGCGCACGACGTGCAAGAGGAATATCACGTGACGGACACCGACATGGAGTTTGGCATGGAAAGCACCGATGCCGCAGACGTAATGCCGCAGGAAGTTTCGGGCAAGTTCATCAGGGCAATACAGGCCGTAGACAATGGTGTGTTTGCAATATGCCAAGACAAGGCGCTCAACGGAATGGTTGAGACATCAAGCAACATAGCCAGCATAATTACCTACAATGGGAGCATCAAGATTGTTGCCTCGCAGCGCAGCAATGTGATGAGCAACCTTGAAAACCAGTGCAATACCATCAAGGCCCTGTTTGAATTGGCAGGCGCAAAGGTGGAGCAGACAGACGGTTACCCGGCATGGAAGATGAACCCAGACAGCAAACTGACCGACATTGCCGTTGATTCGTACAAGAAACTGTTTGGCAAGGAGCCCATCGTCCGCGGAATCCACGCAGGACTCGAGTGCGGCCTTTTCTCCGAAAGGTATCCCAATCTCGACATGGTGTCGTTTGGCCCGACATTGCGCGGAGTGCATACGCCGGATGAGAGACTGCACATACCCACGGTCGAGATGGTGTGGAACCACCTTCTTGACATTCTTGACAACATACCCACAAAATAGGAATATGAAAATAAGACACATTTTGTTGTCATCTGCAATGCTGTTGCTCGCTTCGTGCGGGCAACAGCATAAAGCCGAATCTGTTGTAGAAGACTTTATGGAAAATAACCTGAAAGATGCCTCAGCCCTGCAAATAGTTGAGTACAGTGATATTGACTCAACGAGGTATCTTAATGACTCTATAATAAATAAGCTGCGGAATACTGCCAAAAACTCGTCGATGTATGCCGGGCGCACAGAGTTTGCCCAGAGGAACAAAGACGAAAAGCTCATTATCATAAGGGTGAGATACAAGATTAACGGACAGGATTTCCATGACACCTTTTATTTAAATAAGGAGATGACCGGCGTCATAGCGCTGAAAAACAATTAATCTACCGTTGTTTGTAAAATTAATTAGAAAAAATTTGGTAGTGTGAAATAAAAGCAGTACCTTTGCATCGCATTTGAGAGAAGATGCCTAAAGAAAAGAAAATCTGAGGAAGTTTGGGTGAGTGGCTGAAACCAGCAGTTTGCTAAACTGCCGTGCGAGTT
>ERZ857521.466-NODE-466-length-61907-cov-6.576796_pt1 | contig 61907 bp, 47 predicted proteins | sample MGYA00519701_ERZ857521 | MGnify/ENA primary metagenome ERZ857521 (study PRJEB31778, sample SAMEA3449346) | human gut metagenome | biome: human gut; feature: human-associated habitat; material: faeces | place: United Kingdom | collected 2010/2012 ...
GGGGCTTTTTGATTAATTGTTTAACTCGTCCCATTTTAACGGGACACTAATGATGTTTATTATAAGAACTTTAACTATGCTTTTTTGTTTCTGCTACTTCTACTGGTGTCAAAAACTGGTGTCAAAGGGATGTTATTTCCCATTTTTTTTAATTATCCAAGATACTGCATTAAACCATTTATAATGTGTCCCAATATCAGAATGTTGTACATCAAATAGTGGAATACGTGAATCTTTTAAAAAATCGAGTTTCGTAGCAATTTTAATAGATGCCTTATTGCTTTCTGCTATGTCCATAATAAACATTTTAATAGGTGATGATTGGTATGCCTTTGCTAAACTTCTTACAGCATCCGTAGCATAACCTTTATTTCTGTACTTGGGTAAAATAGCAAAGTTTATATTCAGCCCCCTTTCACTTCCTATGGTACTTCTGAGCGTTGTATAATCTCCTACAATATATCCTATTTTTCTTTTAAAAAATATGCCTTTAGTTTCAATCGTGAATGCAATACCCAATCCCATTTCCATTTGCATTATCATACCACATACATAATTTTTAAAAAAATCAGAGTCTTTTCCATCTAAACAGAAATAAAAAGAATAATCATTATCTTTAATTAGCTCTTCAAATAGAGAATAATCATTTGACTTGAATTTTCTTAAAGAAATTTTGTCTCCATTGATTGTTACATCGCCTTTTGAATGAATTTTGTTAAATTTAATGTTTTCCATATTGTTGGATTTATTAGTTTATAAAATCTTTTTTTATCCTTTGTACTGTGCTGACACCAATGGTACATAATTGGGCTATATTGCGGATTGAATATCCTTTTTTTAATAGTGCTATAACTTCTTTGTATTCCTCTTTCTTTTGTTCTATAGTTTTTACGCTTCCAGTTTTTCTTCCCAGCTTTCCACCTTTGGCTATATATTGTGCTCTCCCACTGTTAAGACGGAACTTGATGTTTTCTCTTTCCAGTTGCGCACAAGTAGAAAGTGTAGCAATCATTATTGGGGCAAAAGTGGAAGGTTGCTTGTTTTCATCCAGCAGAGTAAATTGTTCTTTCTGCATGAATAGGTTAATCTTATTATCTACAAGTCTTTTGACTACTTCCAGCACTTCAAAGGCATTTCTACCTAAACGGCTGAGTTCTGATACCAGTAATATGTCTATTGAGTTTGCTTCGCAATATTCTAAAGCCTCAACCAATACAGGACGTTCTGAGTTTTTCTTTGCTCCGCTTATCTTTTCCTCAAAGACACCAGCAATTTCTAGTTTTCTGTATTCTGCATAGGCTTTCAAGTCCGCTACTTGTCTGTCTGTATTCTGTCTATCACCAGTTGAACTGACTCTTGTATATATTACTGCTCTCATATCGTTACTTTTAAATTACAGTACAAAGGTATAAATATAATTTGTGTATTCAAATAAATCAAAGAAAAAATTGAATGCAAAAGATATAGATATTAAAGTATTAATATAGATTTATTTGAATACAAATTCTTTTTGAATACTTAAGATAAACAATAAACAGATATGTTGCATTGTAAATCAATATTTTACGGAAATATTGATAAAATCATATATACAACCCTTGTTTTAAAGTATTGGAATAATAAGTTTATTTACTTAATTTAATATTAGTTTTATTAGATAGTACTATAATTATGATAATCAATATATTAACTCTGTAAATAAGTAATGGCAAGGTACTTTACTAATACCTTACCATTACTTATTATATTAAATCCATTACTCCGTAAACTTTTCTTCCTTTGACTGTTTGAAATCGTATTATTCGGTTTAGGAATGTCAAGAAAAGCAACCACAACCAATCATCGGTGATAAACATTGACGGATTGTATTCGATACGATTCCGTATGAAAAAATCTTTCAATACATCAGAATTTATTCTAATTTCCAGTCTGTGTAACTGATTGGGATTTTTGTACCTATCCATTATATAGAACTTCTTACTCTTGTTCTCAACTTCTCGCTTTTTATTGTAAGAGTTGAGGCTAAGGTCATTTTTCTTTTGCTGAATGAGAAGACTATACTCTTTTATTCGTTCAAGATTTCCAACCCCGATATAAAGAATGTCCTCTATTAATTTTTTTCTGTCCGTTATCTTACTGCCGTTAATGATTGGATAATAATCTTTATCGCGTATCAACTTAATTAATGCTTTTGAGTAATTAGTACTTGAATCGAGAGCTAAATCCAAATGAGTAATGTTATTAAATACTAATCCCAGCATTTGTTCAATATAGCCTAAAAACATTAGCCTTCCATTCGTACTATAATCATATTTTAAGTAAAACTGACTATTATCTACATATAACCATACGTATGGCTTAAATGCTTCATCATGGTCAGAGCGCAAGCCCCATTGGATAGTGCCAAATACTTGTTCTTCCATATCTTCTGGATTATTGTCCTTATTGAATATATAGACTATTTCATATACATTACTAAAATGTTTGCCTTCGATTCTTCTTAGATGGAAATCCCATTCTTGAACTTCAAAACGTTCTAATAGGTTTTCTCTTAATTCATGCAATTTGCTTGTATCAGACAAGGTGTAACAAATCTTTAATTTATCAATTACTGGTACCATTATTACTTTTATTCTTATCTCTATTATTTTGAGTTTGCCAGTAGGCTTTCATTGCTTTTGAGATGGCTTGTTTGTGCTGTTTAGTCTTGGGCTGATTTCTCAGTGCTTGACTAATTAACTTTTTTGTTGTTGCTGATTTCTTTCTTCCTCGCAGAGCGTAGGAGATTTTTCTTTTTATTAGTTCATTCATTAATAACCTTTTTATTATAAATAGTAGGTAGGTTGAAAAAGTACGATAAAACGTTATGAAAATTTTATCTCCTAAACGCTTTGCTGGTAATAAGGTTAGAAATCAGTATTCTTGGAAGCGAGTTACCTAAGTGTTATTGTGTAAAGGCTTGTGCCACTATCTTAGCATGTTGTTCTTTATCGACTTTTATATATTTCATAAAATTTGCTTCTGTAGTATGTCCAGTAATTGCCATTATACTAATCGTTGGGACTCCTTTCAAATACATATTCGTTGCAAAACTTCTTCTTGCTGTGTGGTTCATCAGGAACTGATATTTTGCTCCTGTTCTTATAATGCTTTGTCCTCCTTTGACACGCCCTAAAGATACTTGTTCGGATATACCTGCTAATTCGGCACACTTTCGAATATGTTGAATTGTATGAGTCTTATCCACACTTTTAGGTAACACGCCATTATACTTTGTAATAATAGCTTTAACCATTGGATGTAATGGAATTACTACTGTGGTGTTGGTCTTATGGGTATGTACTACCATAGTATCAGTGTTAATATTTGCAGTTGAAAGGTCTTTCCAGTCACCAAAGCGAAGTCCAGTCCAGCAAGCCACAATAAATAAATCTCGTGTGATTTCTATGTTGCTAAATGGAGCTATTTGAGCCTTAATTGTTTCATCGTTAAAGTCTAAAGCATACAGTTTGTTTATATCCTCAACTGTTAGATAGATATTTTCCACATCTTGGCATTTGGTTTGGTAACGATGAAATGATTTATTAGTTATTAATCCTTCGATTTCTGCTTCACTCAACCAAACCTTCATTATGCTGTATTGTGCTGCAATGGTGTTAGCTGTGTAATTCTTGCTCATCATCCATGCGGTCAAACGCTCTTCTAATTGAGCATTGAAGAGTTCCCAAGTTAATCTAAGATTCTTATCTGAACAAAATTGTTGAAGGCGTTTCAAGGCGTTACGATGGTTATAAATTGTACCATCAACTATTTTCCGTTGTGTGTCTTTGTTGACCATTTGTGATTTTCGCTCAATGTATGCATTGATAAAATTTACTGGATTCTTGTTAATGGAAGCCTCAACACCTCGTAATTTATTGTTTATGTAGCTTTTAAAATTATGGGCATTATGTTCCATACCATTGTTCATAAGATGGTTTTGAGAAACTTCTACTCCATACTCATGGCAATAATCAAGAATTTTTTTTAGTTCTCTGTTTATACCTTTATTATATTTAAGTTGTACTTTGCCCAATTTGCTATCTTCTAAAGCTCTTTCTCCAATTTGTGTTCTTGTGGTCTTAATCCAAAATTCTGGCTCAATCAACAAACCAGTATATATTCTTACTCTTTCTTTATTAATAGTTGTAGTTAATATTATCTGTGATTTTTTACCTCCAATACCTTTTAAGTTGAAGTTGACTCTTAAACTAAATTTGCCATTAATTAAAATTTCATTTTCTACCATAACATTTATATTTTTCTATCTGAAAACTTATTTTTTATTTAAAGTATATAGTTTCCAAAGTGGAAGTCAATAGCTTTGATGAAATATTTTTTCTACTTCAAATATACAGGTAGTTTAGTATCAGGAAAAATAGTCAAGAATAGTACTGGTGTCAAAAACTGGTGTCAATTCATAGTAGTTAACAAAAATGCTAAAAAAGCCTCCTGAATGTACTGGAGGCTATGAATCAAAGAAATAGCCCCAACTTTTTTCAAGTTGAGGCTACTCCAAATGCCTTTAGAAAGGCTATAAATAGGGTTTAAATTATTCCCATTCGATGGTGGCTGGCGGTTTGGAAGAGATATCGTAGCAAACGCGGTTCACGCCTTTTACTTTGTTGATGATATCGTTGGAAACCTTTGCCAGGAATTCGTATGGCAGGTGAGCCCAGTCGGCTGTCATGGCATCGGTACTGGTTACTGCACGCAAGGCTACTGCACGTTCGTAAGTACGTTCGTCACCCATTACTCCGACGCTCTGTACCGGCAACAGGATGACTCCGGCCTGCCATACCTGATGGTACAGGGCAGTTTCGTTTCCGTTTTCATCTTTCACCTTCCAGTCGCGCAAGCCCTGGATGAAGATATCGTCGGCATCCTGCAGGATACGTACTTTCTCACGGGTGATGTCGCCCAGGATACGTACGGCCAAGCCCGGACCCGGGAACGGATGACGGGTAATCAGGTGTTCCGGCATGCCCAGCTCGCGACCTACGCGGCGCACTTCATCCTTAAACAGGAGACGCAGAGGTTCGCAAAGTTTCAGGTTCATCTTTTCGGGCAGACCGCCTACGTTGTGATGACTCTTGATGACGGTTCCGGTGATAGACAATGACTCGATGCAGTCGGGGTAGATGGTACCCTGTGCCAGCCATTTCACGTCGTGAATCTTGTGGGCTTCTTCGTCGAACACGTCGATGAAACCTTTTCCGATGATTTTACGTTTGCGTTCCGGTTCGGTTACTCCGGCCAGTTCTGAGAAGAATTTTTCGCTGGCATCCACGCCGATGACGTTCAGTCCGAGACATTCATAGTCATGCAATACGTTCTTGAACTCGTTCTTGCGCAACATTCCGTGGTCTACGAAGATACAGGTCAGGTTCTTGCCGATGGCCTTGTTCAGCAATACGGCTGCCACTGAAGAGTCTACGCCGCCGCTCAGTCCCAGCACCACCTTGTCGTTGCCGAGCTGTTCTTTCAAGCTGGCTACTGTGGTCTCGATGAAAGAGGCTGCGCTCCAGTCCTGCTTTCCTCCGCAGATGTCTATCACGAAGTTCTTCAGCAGTTGGGTACCGTCTTCTGTGTGGAACACTTCCGGGTGGAATTGTACGCCCCAGAGTTTTTCATTCTTTGCCTGATAAGCAGCGATAGCCACTTTGTCGGTTGAAGCGATAATTTCGAAATCGTCGGGAATGGCAGTGATGGTGTCGCCATGGCTCATCCATACCTGAGAATGTTCGCGGATGCCTTTCAGCAGCGGACTTTCGTGGTTGAAGGTAGCCAGGTGGGCACGTCCATATTCACGGGTATTGGCCGGTTCTACCTTACCTCCGTAGGTGTAGGCCATGAACTGTGCGCCGTAGCAGATACCCAGGATAGGGTACTTTCCGCGGATGTGGGTTAAGTCTACTTTAAAAGCCTTCTCGTCGTACACGGAGAAAGGGCTTCCCGACAAGATTACGCCGATAACCGACGGGTCGTCGTGCGGAAACTTGTTGTAAGGAACAATTTCGCAATACATGTTCAGCTCGCGCACACGGCGGCCGATGAGCTGCGTGGTTTGTGAACCGAAGTCAAGAATAATGATTTTTTCCTGCATATTGTGTGATGTAAAATATGTATTCTATGCGTGCAAAGGTACGCATATTTTTCCTAAATCCGATGTGTGCCTCTGATTTTATTTGAAACAGCATGTTTCAGATTGGAAGGTCGGGGAGGAAGGTATGTTTTTTTAAGTATTATATATAAGGAGGTAAGGAATAAATTTGTACTTTTGTCGGCGTATGAGCAGAATTTTGGCAATAGATTATGGTAGAAAGCGCACGGGAATCGCAGTGACCGACCCGATGCAGATTATTGCGAACGGGCTGACTACGGTGCCGACGCACGAGCTGATGGATTACCTGCTGAAGTATGTGGCCCAGGAAAAGGTGGAACGCATCATTGTGGGGCATCCCAAGCAGCTGAACAACGAGGACTCGGAAAACATGAAGTATATCAAGCCTTTCCTTGCACAGCTGAAGAAAAAACTGCCGGAGGTACCGGTGGAACTGGTGGATGAACGGTTCACTTCCGTGCTGGCGCATCAGGCCATGCTGGACGGGGGGCTGAAGAAGAAGGCTCGCCAGAACAAGGCACTGGTGGATGAAATCAGTGCGACCATTATTCTGCAGTCGTATCTGGAATCAAGAAGAATGTAACTCAAAAACTGAATAAAATATGATTTTACCGATTTATGTGTATGGCCAGCCTGTATTGCGTCAGGAGGCAGAAGATATTACGCCGGATTATCCAGGCTTGAAAGAGCTGATTACAAATATGTTTGAAACGATGGACCGTGCTGACGGTGTGGGACTGGCTGCTCCGCAGGTGGGGCTTCCTATCCGGGTGGTGGTAATCGACCTGGACGTGTTGTCGGACGACATGCCGGAGTTCAAGGATTTTAAACGTGCCTATATCAATCCTCACATTCTGGAAACAGGGGGAGAGATGGTATCCATGGAGGAAGGCTGTCTGAGCTTGCCGGGCATCCATGAGAGTGTGAAGCGTCCGGACAAGATTCATGTCACTTACCTCGATGAAAACATGCAGCCGCACGACGAGTGGGTGGAAGGTTATCTGGCACGTGTGATGCAGCATGAATTTGACCACCTGGAAGGAACCATGTTCATCGACCACCTGTCGGCTTTGCGCAAGCAGATGATTCGTGGCAAACTGAATGGCATGGTGAATGGCAAGGCTCGTTGCTCTTATAAAGTGAAAACCGTCAGATGATCAGAAGATTCCTATACATATTATATATAGGTATGTTTTTCCCGGTGGCTGCCCTGTGTCAGATTAATACGGACAGGGTGATGACCATCGGGAAAAATGCACTTTATTTCGAGGATTATGTCCTCTCTATCCAGTACTTTAATCAGGTGATTGGGGTGAAGCCTTATCTGGCCGAACCGTATTTTTATCGCGGGCTGGCCAAGATGAACCTGGACGATTATCAGGGGGCGGAAGCCGACTGCTCGGAAGCGCTGCAACGCAACCCGTTCGTAGTCAATGCGTATCAGGTGCGGGGTATCTCGCGTATCCGGCAGCAGAATTACCAGGGGGCTATCCAGGATTACCGGAAGGCCTTGGAGATGGATCCGGAGAATATCAGCCTGTGGCACAACCTGGCGCTTTGCCGGATGCACGAGGAAGAGTATGCGCAGGCGCGGGCCGATTTGGATACGCTGATTCGTATCTCTCCGCGCTATACGGATGCTTATCTGATGCGTACGGAGGTGTCATTGAAACAGAAGGATACGTTGCAGGCCATGACGGATGCCGACAAGGCGATTGAAATGGACCGTTACAATCCGGACACGTGGTCGTCAAGAGGTATGCTGTTCCTGCAGCGTGGAAAGTATAAGGATGCGGAAGCGGACCTGACGGAGGCCATCCGTCTTTCGGTGCGTAATGCGGGCGTGTATATCAACCGTGCGCTGGCTCGTTATCACCAGAACAATCTGCGTGGGGCTATGTCGGACTATGATCTGGCATTGGATGTAGACCGGAATAATTTCATCGGTCACTACAACCGTGGTCTGTTGCGCGCGCAGGTGGGAGATGACAACCGTGCCATCGAGGACTTCGACTTCGTGCTCAAGATGGAACCCGACAACCTGATGGCCCGGTTCAACCGAGGACTGTTGCGTGATCGTACAGGGGATTATCCGGGGGCTATCGAAGATTATTCGGCGGTGCTGAAGGAATATCCGAACTTTCTGGCCGGCTATCAGTATCGTGCGCAGGCCAGACGGAAAGTGGGCGACTTGAAAGGTGCGGATGCCGATGAGTTCAAGGTGCTGAAAGCGCAGATTGAATCGCAGAACGGAACGAAGAAGCAGACGGCTTCGGCGGACAAGACGCGTAAGAAATCGGACAAGAACGTGGAGAACTACCGTAAGATTGTGGTGGCCGACAACGATTCGGAGGACGACCGTTACAAGACGGACTATCGGGGCAGGGTACAGGACAAGAATGTGAACATCTTGCCGCAGCCGATGTTCGCGTTGAGCTATTACGAGCGTCCGGAAGAAGTGAAACGGCAGGTCAACTATTATAAAGGTATCGACGACATGAATGCCCGTGGGGCTCTTCCACATCGCCTGCTGATTACGAACAACGAGGCTTCGCTCTCGGAAGAGCAGGTGAAACAGCATTTTGCATCCATCGATGAACAGACGGCTGCCATCGTGAAGGAACCGAATGATGTGTTGCATTACTATGCGCGTGCGCTTGATTTCTATCTGGTGCAGGACTTCGACAATGCATTGAAGGATCTGGATGATGCCATCCGTTGTGATTCTACTTTCTTCCCGGCCTACTTCAGTCGTGCGCTGATTTACTACAAGCAGTTGGAATATCGCAAGCGTGACCGGAAGTATGAAGTGGAAGCAGTGGATAACAACAAGGACTTGCAGGTGCGTTCGTATGATTATAACAAGGTACGTGAGGACCTGGACCGTGTGATTGAGCTGGCTCCTGATTTCGTGTATGCGTATTATAACAGAGGAAATATTCTGGCCGTGATGAAAGACTACCGGGCTGCACTGGTGGATTACAACAAGGCAATTGAACTGGATCCGCGTTTTGCGGATGCGTATTTCAACCGCGGGCTGACGAATATCTTCCTGGGTAACAACCGTCAGGGTATCCAGGATTTGAGTAAGGCCGGTGAGTTGGGAATTTTCTCTGCGTACAACATTATCAAGCGATTTACCACGGTGGAGGAGAAATAAATGAATGCAATTTTCTTCTTTAATTAAAAAGTTTATATTTTTGCGTCTCAATAACAGATAAACACATAAAGACTATGGTTAAGATAACTTTTCCTGATGGCTCTGTTCGTGAATACAACGAAGGAGTTACGGGTCTGCAGATTGCAGAAAGCATCAGTTCCCGTCTGGCACAGGATGTGCTGGCATGTGGCGTAAACGGCGAAACTGTAGATTTGAATCGCCCTATCAACGAAGATGCGAACTTCGTTCTTTATAAATGGGATGACGAAGAAGGTAAGCATGCCTTCTGGCACACCAGTGCACACTTGCTGGCTGAAGCGTTGCAGGAATTGTATCCGGGCATTCAGTTCGGTATTGGTCCGGCCATTGAAAACGGATTCTATTATGACGTAGATCCGGGTGAGGCTGTCATCAAGGAAGGCGACCTGCCTGCCATTGAAAAGAAAATGATTGAACTGGCTGCCAAGAAAGAGGAGCTGGTTCGTCAGAACATCTCGAAGGATGATGCGCTGAAGATGTTTGGTGAAAGAGGAGAAACTTACAAGTGTGAACTGATTTCCGAACTGGAAGACGGTCACATCACTACTTATACGCAGGGTGCGTTTACAGACTTGTGCCGTGGCCCGCACTTGCTTTCTACAGCTCCGATCAAGGCTATCAAGCTGTTGTCGGTAGCCGGTGCCTACTGGAGAGGCCAGGAAGACCGCAAGCAGATGACCCGTATCTACGGTATTACTTTCCCGAAGAAAAAAATGCTGGATGAATACCTGGTGATGCTGGAAGAAGCCAAGAAACGTGACCACCGTAAGATTGGTAAGGAAATGGATTTGTTCATGTTCTCTGATACGGTAGGTAAGGGACTTCCGATGTGGTTGCCGAAAGGTACTGCGCTGCGTATCCGCCTGCAGGATTTCTTGCGTCGCATCCAGTCTCGTTACGACTATCAGGAAGTGATGTGTCCGCCGATTGGTAACAAGCTGTTGTATGTCACTTCCGGACACTATGCGAAATATGGTAAGGATTCTTTCCAGCCTATCCACACTCCGGAAGAAGGCGAAGAGTACTTCTTGAAACCGATGAACTGTCCACATCACTGTATGATTTACAAGAACTCTCCGCGTTCTTATCGTGACCTGCCGTTGCGTATTGCAGAATTTGGTACGGTTTGCCGTTACGAACAGAGTGGTGAGCTGCACGGATTGACTCGTGTACGTAGCTTTACGCAGGATGATGCGCACATCTTCTGCCGTCCGGACCAGGTGAAGGATGAATTCCTCCGTGTAATGGACATCATCTCTATCGTGTTCACTTCCATGGGACTGGAAAACTTTGAAGCACAGATTTCTCTGCGTGACAAGGTGAACCGTGAAAAATATATCGGTAGCGACGAGAACTGGGAAAAGGCTGAACGTGCCATCGTAGAAGCTTGCGAAGAAAAAGGACTGAAAGCAAAAGTAGAATACGGTGAAGCTGCATTCTATGGTCCGAAACTGGACTTCATGGTGAAGGATGCCATCGGCCGTCGCTGGCAGTTGGGTACCATCCAGGTAGACTACAACTTGCCGGAACGCTTCCAGTTGGAATACATGGGTTCTGATAACCAGAAACATCGTCCGGTAATGATTCACCGTGCACCGTTCGGTTCAATGGAACGCTTTGTGGCCGTATTGATTGAACATACAGCCGGTAAGTTCCCGTTGTGGCTGACTCCGGATCAGGTGGCCATCCTGCCTATCTCTGAAAAATTCAACGACTATGCCGACAAGGTTCGTCAGGATTTGAAGAAATACGATATCCGTGCCATCGTGGACGACCGCAACGAAAAGATTGGCCGTAAGATTCGTGACAATGAAATGAAACGTATCCCTTACATGCTGGTTGTCGGTGAAAAAGAAGCCGAAAATGGTGAAGTAGCTGTACGTAAGCAGGGTGAAGGAGACAAAGGAACCATGAAAATCGAAGATTTTGCAAAAAATATTGCAGAAGAAGTTCATAATATGATAAATAAATGGTAAATTTGCAGCCGTTTGCAGCCCCTGATAAAATTGGAAGGCTGCAAACGGATTTTTCAATATTAATTTATAATTCAAAAAACAAACAAGGAAGACACTATTTTTAATGAAAAATGACACGTTAAAGGGGCAACATCGAATCAACGAACAGATTCGTGCCAAAGAAGTACGTATTGTGGGAGATGATATTGAATCGGCTGTATATCCGATTGCGCAGGCTTTGAGACTTGCGGAAGAACATGGAGCCGACTTGGTCGAAATTTCACCTAATGCTGTTCCTCCAGTTTGTAGAATTATAGATTATTCTAAGTTCCTTTACCAGCTGAAAAAACGCGCGAAGGAACAGAAGGCAAAACAGGTGAAGGTGAACGTGAAGGAAATCCGTTTCGGACCTCAGACTGATGAACACGATTATAATTTCAAGTTGAAGCATGCCATCGGCTTCTTGCAGGATGGTGACAAGGTGAAGGCATACGTGTTCTTCAAGGGACGTTCCATTTTGTTCAAGGAACAGGGTGAAGTACTGTTGCTCCGTTTTGCCAACGACTTGGAAGACTATGCAAAGGTAGAACAGATGCCGTTGCTCGAAGGAAAGAGAATGACGATATCGTTGTCTCCGAAGAAAGCGGGAGCTCCGAAGAAAGCGGCCAAACCTGAAGCTGCCAAACCGGTTGAACCGAAAGAATGAAAAAAAGTGCGTAACGCGCCGGTATAGTGCGTTGCCACGCTAAATAATAATAATTAAAAATTTAACAAGATGCCAAAGATCAAGACTAACTCCGGTGCTAAAAAAAGATTCACTCTTACCGGAACAGGTAAAATCAAAAGAAAGCACGCTTTTCACAGTCACATTCTGACTAAGAAGACTAAAAAGCAGAAAAGAAACCTTTGCCACATGGGCTTAGTAGACAATGCTAACTTGAATCAGGTAAAGGAACTTCTGTGCATGCGTTAATCTTTACGAGAGCGTACACGTATCATTTAAATTATTAACCGAATGCATTAGCCTCAAGTCCGGTTGTAAAATATCGGCGCTATCATTCAAAAAGAATTAAAAAACTATGCCAAGATCAGTAAATCACGTTGCTTCTAGAGCAAAAAGAAAGAAAATTTTAGGTTTAACCAGAGGTTATTTTGGTGCAAGAAAGAACGTTTGGACCGTTGCTAAGAATACTTGGGAAAAAGGTCTGACTTATGCATACCGCGACCGTAAGAACAAAAAACGCAACTTCCGTGCATTGTGGATTCAGCGTATCAACGCAGCTGCTCGTCTGGAAGGTATGTCTTACTCTAAGTTGATGGGTGCATTGCACAAAGCAGGTATTGAAATCAACCGTAAGGTGTTGGCTGACTTAGCCATGAACCATCCGGAAGCTTTCAAGGCTGTAGTTGCTAAAGCTAAAGCTGCTTAATTCTCTTCCGGAAACGGAGACAACGTATAAAGGATGCCACATAAAATGGCATCCTTTTTTTATGCAATCTCTTTGCAGATTCAAATTATTGTCGTATATTTGTCATACAAAATTGAAGCCGTACTTGCAGAATCGGGAAACTCATCAAATTATAAGAAATACCGAGACAAGCGTCTTCTTCCAATGGCGGGCCACGCCTTCGGGTAGCATTTATGCCGGTGGATTACAAAGGAAGGGGGGCACTCAAAACCTGTCATTCGGAGTTTCGTCACGCCTCGGGTACGGCTTCTTCTTTTTTCTAAGGCGAAGAATCTTGGATGTATCAGAGTCAAGGTTCTTCGCCTTATTTGTATGTAAACGTTGAACGTAATAGGATTCGTATGATTTTTTATTTTTCTGGAACGGGAAATTCGGAATGGGTGGCCCGGAAGTTGGGAGAACATTTGCAGGATTCTGTATATAAATTGACGGACTTACTGAACGGAAAACCGGACTTTCCGCAGTCTTCAGATGGAACGCTGGGTTTTGTGTTTCCGGTTTATTCGTGGGGGCCTCCTCCGGTGGTATTGGAAGCACTGGCCAAGTTGGAATGGAAGGGAGTGCCTGATTACCTGTATTTTGTCTGTACCTGTGGCGATGATACGGGAAAGACGGCGCAGGTGTTTGCGCGGGCTGCGGCTCGGCGGGGATGGCGTTGCAAGGCCGGCTTCTCGGTGATGATGCCCAACACATACGTTTGTATGTCGGGATTTGATGTGGATGAACCGGAACTGGCGGCTCGTAAGTTGAAGCAGGCTCCCAGCAGAGTGGAAGATCTCAGCCGGAGGATTATCCGACGGGAAGAGGGATTTGATTGCCATGAAGGAAGTGTGCCTTGGCTGAAGACGTATGTAGTGCGTCCGATGTTTAACCGTTTCATGATTCGGCCGAAAAAGTTTTATGCATCGGAAGCATGTATCGGTTGCGGACTCTGTGCCAAAAGTTGTCCGTTGGAAAATATCCGCATGGTGGAGGGACACCCACAATGGGGCAGCCGTTGTGCGATGTGTCAGGCTTGTTACCACCATTGTCCGAAGCATGCGGTATGTTATGGCAAGCTGACGCAGAAGAAGGGACAGTATTTGAATTCTTTATTAAAATAACCGTAAATCTAAGATGAAACAGATTTTAATGTCGTTGTGTGTAGGCGGTATCCTGATGGGAGCCTGCACCGGAAAGAGTGAGCAGAAAACAAGTGTGACCCATGAGGCAGACACGTTGCTGATGCTGGTGGGCAGTTATGCAAAAGCCGACCAGGAAGGGGTGAAAGTATATCGCTTCAATCAGGAGACAGGCGATGCCGTACAGGCCAGTGCCTTGTCGGGAATCGAGAATCCTTCTTACTTGGTACCAGATCAGGACGGTACACACGTGTATGCCGTGGGAGAAACCGAGAAAGGTTTTACGGCCAACGCCCTAGCTCTGGATACTTTGACCGCCAGTCTGTCGCTGGTGAACAGTCAGTCGACCGAAGGAGCGTCACCGTGTTACATCACAGTGAGTCCGGACGGGAAATTCGTGCTGACAGCCAATTACATGGGAGCCAATATCACCGTCTTTCCCCGTTTGGCGAATGGAAGTCTGGGAGAAGGGCATGCCATTGCTTTTCAGGGAAAAGGAGCCGACAAGGAACGTCAGGACCAGCCTCACTTGCATTGCGTGTATTTCACGCCCGACGGCAAGTTTCTTCTGGCGAATGATTTAGGTACCGACCGTATTCATGCATTCCCTGTGAAACAGGCTTCCGGTACACAGGGAACTGATTTGTTGGATGAGGCTGCCGCTTTCGACATTGAACTGGCACCGGGTTCCGGTCCGCGTCACGCTTGTTTCGACAAGCAAGGGAAACATGCCTATCTGTTGACTGAGCTTTCGGGAGAGGTCGTGGTATTTTCATACGATGGAAAGACCTTGACGCAGCAGCAGGTCATCAAGGCAGATACGGTAGGCGCGAAGGGAAGTGCCGATATCCATCTTTCACCCGACGGGAAGTTTTTGTATGCTTCCAACCGTCTGAAGGCAGATGGAGTGGCCATTTTCAAGGTGTCTCCTGCCGACGGAACCCTGACGAAGGTCGGTTATCAGCTGACGGGTATTCATCCCCGTAACTTTACGATTACGCCCAATGGCAAGTACTTGCTGGTAGCTTGCCGGGATACCAATGAGATTCAGGTATTTGCCCGTGATGCAGAAACCGGTCTCTTGCAGGATACAGGCAAGACCATCCACACCGATAAGCCGGTCTGCCTGCAATGGGTCATGAAATAAATCTTTATAAAATTTGATTATACGGCGGGGAAAGAGAGGCGGAAACAGCTTCCTTTCCCCGCTGTGCTTTGTACACTGATTTGTCCTCCATGCAGGCTGACAATCTGTTTGCAGAGGGTGAGTCCGATGCCCGAACCGTTGCTTTTGGTGGTGAAGAAAGGAACAAAGATACGCTCTGTCACCTCCGGCAGCATGCCTTCCCCGTTGTCACGGATTTCGAAGACCAGCTCCTGCGCATGAGCTTCCACGCGGACACGGATATCTGGATGCGTCCGATGGGCACAAGCTTCGCGGGCGTTCTTCAGCAGGTTGATGAACACCTGTTCCATCTGTGTGCGGTCGGCCAGCCATTTAAGGCGAGAAGACGGATATTCAAAATGGAATTCCGGTTCCGGATAAAGGCGTTGCAAGTCGGTAAAGAATTGTTCCAGGGGAATTTCCACCTTGACGGGGGCAGAAATGCGGGTCAGCTTCCGGTAATTCTCCACAAACTCCAGCAATCCCTTTCCCCGGCGGTAGATGACTTGCAGTCCTTGCTGCACATAGGTGCGTGTACGGGCATCGTCGGGATGTTCCTGACTCCGTTCGTTCAAGGTGTCTGCCAAGGAAATAATTGGAGTGATGGAATTCATGATTTCATGCGTCAGCACCCGTATCAGTTTCTGCCAGGCTTCCATTTCTTTGTATTCCAAGGCCCCGTGAATGTTTTTCAGGCTGATCAACCGGCAGGTCCGTCCTTGCAGCTGGATGTGCGTGACAGATAGGGAGAGGTCGAAAGTGGCATTTCCCTTTTGCAGGTGGGCTACCTGCCGGTTTTCCTGAACGGCGGTACTGATTTCTTCCGGCAGAAAGGCACAATGCCCCCACAGTTCGCGGGCCGCCTTGTTCATCCATTCTATCCGGTTGTCCCGGTCGGCTACAAGGACGGCCGTATCCACCTTGTTCAACAGCATTTCATAGTATTGGTGCTTCACCTCCTCATCCAATATGCGGGTGCGGAGATTCTTCAGCGCCATTGAAAGGTCGTCGGCCAGTTTCTGCATCTGTGGGTCGGCAAAAGGCGCACAGACCCGTTGCCCCAGGTCATTCTGCTTCATACATTCCACGAGGCGCCCCATGGTTTCGGTCTGACGCATCTGGATGCGGTATAAGTGATAGCAGATGCCCACCAGCAACAGTCCACAGATAATGCTGCAGAACAAAAGTGCATGCTGGATGGCCAGTACGCCTGCGATGATGCAGAGGACTAATCCTACAATGTGCAATATGAGGTGGTATCCATACGTTTTCATAAGCCCCATTTTTCCAGTTTCCGATACAATGCAAAACGCGTAATTCCCAACAGTTCGGCGGCCTTGCTCATGTTTCCTGCACTTATTTTCAAGGCCCGTTCAATCGCATTCTTTTCCAGTTTCTCCAGATTCAGTTCTTCCGCCAGCGCTTGCGGACGAGGCGTATTTCCCTGCGGAAACAGGAAGTCATCCGGTTTCAGAAGTCCGTTTTCACTCAAGATGACGGCCCGTTCTACGGTGTGCTGCAATTCGCGCACATTGCCCGGCCATTCATATTTCAAGAGTTTGTTTTTCGCTTCACGTGTCAATCCCTTGATTTCCTTGCGGTATTTCCGGTTGTACTGACTTAAGAAATGCATGGCCAGTAACAGGATGTCCTCTCCGCGTTCCCGGAGGGGAGGGATGTGCAGTTCCACGGTATTGATGCGGTAGAGCAAGTCTTGTCGGAATTTCCCTTCCGCCACCAGCTGGTGCAGGTTGGCGTTGGTGGCACAAATCAAGCGGACATCGATGTGTATCGGACTTACTGCCCCCAAGCGGGTGATGCACTGCTTTTCGATGGCCGTCAGCAACTTGGCCTGCATGGGCAGGGACAGGTTGCCGATTTCATCCAGAAATAATGTACCCCCCGAAGCCGTTTCCATTCGGCCCGGTTTCGCTTTCCGGGCATCCGTGAAAGCACCCTTTTCGTATCCGAACAATTCACTTTCGAACAGCTGTTCCGGGATGCTTCCCAAGTCGATGGGAATGAACACCTGCTCCCGTCGGGGTGAGAAGAAGCGCAGCATGCGCGCCGCCAAGTCTTTTCCCGTACCGTTTTCTCCCAGTATCAGCAGGTTGGCATCCGTATCGGAGAGCTTGTAGATGGTTTCTTTCACTTTTTGCATGGCCGGAGAGTCGCCAATCAGTTCCGGCAGCGTGTCGTCTCCTTTCAACGCCTGCACTTCATTCTGCAACCGTCCGACTTCCTGACGGGAACGGCTCAGCTTTACCGCAGATGACAAGGTGGCCAGCAATTTCTCTTTCTCCCACGGCTTGGAAATAAAGTCGGTAGCTCCGGCTTTGATGGCCTGTACCGCCTTATCGGTATCCGCATACGCCGTCATGAACACCACTACCGCCTGCGGGTCGAGGTGAAGAATCTGTTTCAGGTAATCCAGTCCTTCCTGCCCGCTGATGGCATCCCGCTGGAAATTCATGTCGAGCAGAATCACGTCGGGGTGGAAAGTCGTCATGAAATGGGTAATCCGGGAGGGTTGCGTGGTGACCCGTATCTGTTCCATATAAGGCTCCAAGAGCAGGTTTAACGCGAAGAGCACGTCTTCGTTGTCGTCAATGATGAGTATTTTTCCTTTTTCTTCCATACAATATCAAGGTGTCTTTCGCAAAGATAATGCTTTTTTGCTTGTGCTGTATGTGCACTTTCGCACGCTTTTTGTGCGGATGCGCACTCAGATTGAAGTTGTTGAATTTGGCTATTTCTCGTATAACCAATGTGTTATCCGTATGGCACGGTTTTTGGAACTAAAAAAGCAGATAACTATGCGTATGAAGATGGAACACAAAATAGGATTACTTATGGCTTGTCTGCTTTTCTGTGGACAAACCGTGTGGGGCGAGAAGCTGACACTGCAAGAGGCCATCCGGATGGCACAGGCCAGTTCTCCGGAGGCCGAAGCTGCCCGGCATACCTACCGGGCGGCGTACTGGAGTTACCGTTCGTTTCGGGCAGACTATCTGCCTGAAGTGAGTTTGTCGGCATCTCCTTATCTGAACCGGCAGATTAACAAGGTAACCCAGCCCGATGGTACGGAACTGTTTCTCCGCCAGAACCAGTTGGCTACCGACCTGACGCTTTCCGTCAGCCAGAACGTCTGGTTCACAGGAGGTAGCTTTTTCATGCAGACCGCAGCCCAGCGCATGGATGAACTGGGTGAGAAAAGTACGGCCTATAACACCCAGCCTTTCACGATAGGTTACCAGCAGTCGCTCTTTGGCTATAATTCCTTGAAGTGGAACCGCCGCATTGAACCGGTCCGTTTTCAGGAAGCCAAGAAAACATATAGCGAGACGCTGGAGCTGATTGCATCGAAAACCTGTGAACTGTTTTTCGCGTTAGCCGCTGCCCAGTCCGATATGGAGATTGCCCGTGCCAACTATGCGTCTGCCGATACCTTGTATCGCTATGCCCGCGGGCGGTATCGCATCGGCAACATTACGGAGAACGAGATGTTGCAGCTGGAGGTGAACAAATTGACCGAGGAGACCAACCTGATGAAAGCCCGTATCAGTGTGGAAGACGCGATGCTTACCTTCCGTTTTTTCTTGGGTATCCGGGAGGAAGAAGAGATAGAGGTGATTCCGCATGACAGCGTGCCGGCTTTTGAAGTGCCTTTGGACAAGGCACTGGAACAGGCTCATCTGCACAGTCCGGAAATCGAGACCTACCGGCGGAGGCAGTTGGAAAGCCGCAGCCAGTTGGCTTCCGCCCGTGCGAGCCGAGGATTGAAGGCCGATTTGTATCTCCAGTTCGGACTTTCGCAGACGGCCGATCGGCTTCGGGATTCCTATCGTAATCCCCTCGACCAGCAATACGTGAGCCTGTCGGTAGTGATTCCGATATTGGACTGGGGAAGAGGAAAAGGAAAGGTACGTGTGGCCAAATCGAACATTGAACTGGTCAAGACGCAGGTGGAGCAGGGCATGAACGACTTTGAACTGAACGTGCGGCAGATGGTGCGGCAGTTCAATCTTCAGGCGCGGCAGGTGGAAGTTGCTTCCCGTACCGATGAAACAGCCCGTCGGCGGTATGAAGTGGCCCTCCGCCTTTACCTGATGGGCAAATCGTCGGTGCTCGATTTGAATGCGGCCACCACCGAGAAAGACACCTCCCGGCGCAATTATATCGAGGCCCTGAAAACCTACTGGATGTTGTATTACGGACTCCGCAGCCTGACGCAATATGATTTTTACCGGAATTGTCCGCTGACTGAAACTTTACCTGAAATATAACACAAACCGATTATGGATATACAATTGAAAAAGAAACCCTGGTACGTGCGCTATCGTTTTTATCTGGCAGGCGGCGTACTTCTGCTGGCTGGACTGATTTATGTGATTATACTGGCCTCCGGTCCGCAGCGCTTACGCATTAATGCAGACTCCGTGCAACTGGCCGAAGTGAAGCAGGCCCCTTTCCGTGAATACGTGGACGTGGAAGGAGTGGTGCATCCCATCCTGACTTTGATGGTCAATGCCCGCGAGTCGGGTAATGTAGAGCGTATCGTGGCCGAGGAAGGCAGTTTGCTGCAGCAGGGAGACACCATTTTGGTCTTGACCAATCCCAACCTGTTGCGTGAGATAGACGACCAGCGGGATGAATGGGAAAAGCAGCGCATCTCTTATCAGGAGAAATCCCTTGAGATGGAACAGAAAAGTCTGACCCTGAAACAGCAGACACTGGAGGCTGCTTACGAACTGAACAAGATACGGAAAAGCTTTGCCCTGGAGCAGGAAGAATACCGCATGGGCATCCGTAGCAAGGCGCAGCTGGAAGTGTCGGAAGATGAGTTCCGTTACAAGACGGCCTCTACCCAGCTGAAGATGCAGAGCCTGCAGAGCGATTCGGCCATGACGGTCATCCGCAGGGAACTGTTGCGCAACGACCGGGAACGGGAACAGAAGAAGCTGGAGCGTTCCTTGGAGCGGATGGAAGAGCTGGTGGTACGTGCGCCGTCGGATGGGCAGCTTAGTTTTGTGAAGGTCACATTAGGGCAGCAGGTGGCAGCCGGAGAGAATCTGGCGGAAGTGAAGGTCATGTCGCAGTTCAAGGTGCATGCTTCCCTGAGTGAATACTACGTGGATAGGGTAACGGTAGGCTTGCCGGCGTCCGTGACTTACCAGGGAAAACGCTATGCCTTGAAAGTGAGTAAGGTGGTGCCGGAGGTGAAAGACCGCACCTTTGATGTGGACTTGGTCTTTACGGGAGAAATGCCCGAGAACGTCCGTCTGGGAAAAAGCTTCCGGGTACAGATTGAGTTAGGGCAACCGGAACAAGCCTTGGTGATTCCGCGCGGTAATTTCTATTCGCAGACCGGCGGCCAGTGGATTTATCGGCTCAATGCCGACAAGACCCGGGCGAGAAAGGTTCCGGTGGTCATCGGGCGCCAGAACCCCCTGCAATACGAAATCACCGAAGGTTTGCAGCCCGGCGATTGGGTGATTACCACAGGATATGATAACTTTGGCGAGGCGGAAGAGCTGGTGTTTAAGTGAAGGAACCAGATGCTTCCACCTGTGCTTCCAGTACTTCCTCGGAAGTACCGGAGTACTGCCTAAGAAGTACTGGAGTACTTTCAAGGGAGTACTGGAGTACTGACGGGGAAGTACTGAAAACGATTAAAGTGAAGAATTACAGAAGGTTGGGAAATTAATTGTAAATATTGGAAACAGTGACTCTCCAGAGTATCCTATAGTCGAATTTAATGATTGATTTATGAAAGGGAAAATAAAACACATAACTATTGCTTTGGGAATCTGTCTTTCTCATGAAGGTGGAGAATAAGGAGAAGGTTTCCGAAACCGATTCAATTTTTGATTGGAAATTGAAGGCGATATAATGTGGTATTAAAAATACCTGATTTTATAATTGTTGATATGAATGAGTGAAAAAGATATGATTGCACATTACCTGAAAATAGCCTGGCGTAATTTGCTGAAATACCGTATGCAGAGTGTGGTCAGTATTTTAGGACTGGCCGTGGGCTTGGCATGCTTTGCCCTTTCTGCCTTCTGGATACATTATGAGATGACGTACGATACGTTTCATCGTGATGCAGACCGTCTGTATCTGGTTGGAGTGAATGACGATAGTTTCGGCGGGTCTTCCGCGAGCTTCACGCCTTATGCCTTGGGACGTTACCTGAAGGAACATTATTCGGAAATTGAAGATTACTGTTTGTTTGAGGCAGAAACTTTTTTTGTGCTGAAGGATAACCGGATGCTGGAGTTGCCCATGCTTCTGCCCGATACTACCGCTTTGCGGATGCTGGACTTCCGTACCTTGGAGGGGGATGAAAGTTTTCTTCGTGCCGGTTCCACAGATAGCCGTATTGCCATTACGGAGAAGACCGCAAAACAGCTGTTTGGCACTACGGATGTGATTGGCCAGACCGTGACCAATGCCAATTGGAACAAGGAATATACCATTGGCGCTGTAGTAAGTGACTGGGGAGCGCACACTAATTTCCCCTACGCTTTTCTGGGTAACGGAAGCGGACGGACAGGCTGGGACGATTATACTTACCGTACACTTGTCAAAGTGAAGCCAGGTACGGATGTCTCCCGATTGCTGGAGAAGATGAATGCCCACTTCCCCGAAGAACTGACCAGAAGCAGGTTTCAGGAGAACACGGGACTGACACGTTTCTACTTGGAGCCGCTGACGGGCCTTCGTGCCACGGAAGGTTTCATCCTTAAAAACAACCAGACAGTGCAGTTTCGTTATATCACCTGGTTTGCTGTGGTGGGCGGACTTATTATCGTTTGTGCCTTTATCAATTACCTGACGATTTATATCGACCGTTTCCGTACGCGCCGAAGAGAAATGGTGTTGCGGCAGGTTTGCGGGGCAGGACTGCGTTCGTTGGTTATCCTGCTTTGTACTGATTTTTTGTTGACAATTCTGGCGGCCTTGGTCGTGGGGATGGTATTGGTAGAGTTGCTGATGCCGGTCTTTCTCCGGTATACGCTGATTCAGGATGCTGACTTTTCAATCTACCGTTCAATCTTGTTCTACATCCTGTCGGTATCGGTCGTCATGATGGCCATCGTGGTGCTGTGGGTATGGCTGTTTCAGAAGCGGTCATTACATGGAAATATGCATACGGGCAATGCGCTTTCGGGTATCGCTTGGCGGAAAGGAAGTGTCATTCTCCAGCTGACGGTCTGTATGGCTTTCATCTTCTGTGCGGTGGCCATGCAGCTGCAACTGCACCATTTGCGGAATGTGGATACAGGTATGGACTATCGCGGACGGGCAGCCGTCAGCATTTGGATGAATGTGGACATGAACGTATGGGCCGAGAAAATCAAGTCCTTGCCGATGGTGACGGAGGTGGTACGTCCGGTTTACTGGCCGTTGTTGGGTATGGGAGCTTATTCATCGTCCTTGATAGATGGAGGAACAGGTATGGAAGGCCGTTTGAAGGAGCCTTTGTCTTTTGATGAAGTGTTGGCAGGTGAAGACTTCTTCCGTTTTTACGGTATGCAGCTGTTGGCAGGCGAATGGGTGTCGGAAAAGTCGGATTATCGGCAAGTGAACATTCTGGAAAGTACGGCCCGCCGGATGGGTTGGACTCCTGAAGAAGCTGTAGGCAAGCAGCTGTTTTTTGTTGATCGCAAGACAGAGCCGATGACCGTTATCGGGGTGGTGAAAGACTGTGCTTATAAATCGCCTACTGAGAAACTTCCCTGCACGATGTTTGTCAACACCGACCGGGTGGAGTGGATGCACGCCCGCTGTTTTGTCCTTTTTAAATACCGTCCGGGTACGTGGGACGAATGTCGCCGTCGCATTGAAGAGATGCAGCGTGCCGAGCTGCCCGACCGTAAGCTCTTTCTCTATAGTGAAGAAGAACGTTACAACGATTATCTGAAGTCGGAAGATGCCTTGTCGTCATTGCTTGGGTTCTCTTCGCTGGTGTGTATCTTCATTTCGATATTTGGTATCTACTCGCTGGTGACATTAGCTTGCGAGCGGCGCCGTAAGGAGATAGCTATCCGCAAGGTAAACGGAGCTACGGTGAGGAATATCCTTGGAATGTTTTTCAGGGAATATGCTCTGTTGTTGGTCATCTCTTCGCTGATTGCCTTCCCTGCTGCCTGGTGGGTGATGAGACGTTGGATAGAGCATTATAACCGTCAGGTGGAAATCGGATTCCTTCCATTTCTGCTGATTTTTGTCGGTGTTGCCCTTTGTGTGACGGCTTGTATCGGGCATCGCATTTGGAAAACGGCGAAGGAGAATCCAGCAGAGGTAATAAAGAGTGAATGATATAAAAGAATGATATAGAAATAAGAAAAGAAAACAATATGAACACACTACGCTACGCCTTACGTTTCCTGCTCCGTGCACGGACGTACACCCTGATTAATCTGTTGGGGCTGGCTTTCAGTCTGGCCTGCTGTATCATTTTGCTCCGATACATCCATCGGGAGCTGACGGTCGATGCGCATGGACAGGACCTGTCAACCATTGTGGTGCCGCTTCGGGACGTTGATGGGACGGTATATCCTGGGGAGAATCCGGTGCAGGAGAGTGACGGAGTATTTGCGCTTGACCGGAAATGGATACGCGAACAGTGCCGGGTAGTGGAGGAGGAGAACGCCTCCATTCTTTCTGGTGACCGGGCTTTCCAGTCGGATTTGCTTGCAGTAGATTCCACATTCTTTCATTTCTTTTCTTATCAGGTGGTGGAAGGAAGTATGGCTCTGTCTCGTCCGGATGTGGCGATTCTGACCGAGAAGTATGCCCGCAGGCTTTTTGGAAAGGAATCGCCCATCGGGAAAAAACTGATGTACGGTAAGTGGACGCTGACGGTGACAGGAGTATTGAAAGAACCGGTCTGCAAGACTACATGGAACTTTGATTTGTTGGTATCGCGTCAACTGAAGCCTGACTGGGGCAAGCTGAATACCGAACTGATGAGGGTGGATCCGCATCTGAATCTGGAGGAAGTGAACAAGCAAACGAATGTGTATCGGAAGTATCCTTATGATGAGCGCTCTTTGTGCCGGTATAGATACATAGGCTGGAAAGATTTTTATTTCGAATCTTCCATAGCCGACAAATACAATCGTATCTTTCAGTTTGGCAACCGGAATTATGTGTATATTTTGTCGGGTGTGGACATCTTCTTGTTTTTGATTGGCATTTTGAGTTTCGTCAATTTGTATTCCGTCACCATGCTGAAGCGTACAAGGATGTACGGCCTGAAGAAAGTGTTTGGCATTTCCCGTGGAAGACTCTTTGTCGAGATGTACCTGGAGAATCTGTTGCTGATGGCTGGGGCAATCTTGCTGGCTTGGGGAATCATAGAACTTTCTTTCCGTTATATCACTCACCTGTTTGGAGAATCGGTACCGGGTACCTTTTTTGACTGGGTACTGACGGGGAGTCTGCTGGTTGTGCTGCCTTTGTTGGCCTCTTTCGTTTTTTATGTACGCTACGGGCTGAAGAATCCGGTCAGTTGCATGCGCTTCTATCAGGCCGGAAAAAGCAAGTCCGTCTATCGTCAGGCTTTTCTGTTTGTACAGTATGCCATTACCCTGTTGTTGATAATACTTGCCTTCTACTTCCAGCACCACTTTGATTTTCTGATGCATACTCCTCATGGTTATACGACACAGGGGATTTTGTTTGCTGACTTGTATCGGGAGAATAGCTACAGTGCATACGAAAGCCTTACATCCGAGCAACAGCAAAGACAATGGGCCTGCCGGGAGGCGATTGATCAGAAACTGGATGAGTGTCCTTTCATAGAAAGTTGGATGAGTTCTTCCCGGGACTTCCTGCGCGGTTATTTTACAGATATAATCAATGACAAAGGAGAGAAGTTTCCTTTGTACGTCATGTTTACTTCAACGGATTTCATGAAGATGTTCGGATTGAAAGTGAAGGAAGGACAGATAGGTGACATTGATTCGTATGAGCATTATCAGATTGCTTTGAATGAGACAGCCATGAAGACTTTGGGGTATGACACCTTGGAAAAAGCGGCTGTGCGGAGTGTCTCGCCATTATGGATGGCCATGGTGCAAGGAAAAGTGGTGGAATACGGCACGTCCATGATGCCGGTAAATGCGGTGGTAAAAGATTTCTTTCCGCAACGGCTTACCGATGGTGTTCCTCCGATGCTGCTGGTCATTTCCTCCAATTCATTGGGGGCTGCATTGATAAAAGCGGTACCCGGCAGAGAGAAAGAGCTTGTGCCATACTTGAAAAAGATAGAACAGGAAGTGTATTACACGGATGATTTTACTTATCAGTGGATGGACGATAAAGTGGCAGAAATGTATAAGGACGACGAACGGACGTCCGATATTTATACCTTGTTCTCGTACATGGCTATTTGGGTTTCCTGCTTGGGCTTGTTGGGCATTTCCTTGTTTGAGATTCGTCGCCGTTATCGGGAAATCGCCATTCGGAAAGTAAATGGGGCTACACGCCGCGATTTGTACCTTCTGTTGGGACGCAGGTATCTTTTGGTTCAGTTGCTTGCTTTTGTGGTAGCGGCTCCTGTGGTCTGGCTGGTGATTCGGCATTACACGGCCACTTTTGTGGAAAAGGCTCCAGTCACTGTCGGCTTGTTCCTGATACCCTTCCTGGTGGTGATGGTATTGTCAGTCCTCACGTTGCTTTGGCAGGTGCACAAGGCTTCCCGCATCAATCCGAGTGAAGTAATGAAAAGTGAATAATAAAAGAAAAACAAATTTATATGAACACATTACGCTATGCCTTACGTTTCCTGCTTCGTGCACGGACGTACACCCTGATTAATCTGTTGGGGCTGGCTTTCAGTCTGGCCTGCTGTATCATTTTACTTCGATATATCTATCGGGAACTGACGGTCGATACCCATTGTGTGGACCGGGAAAATGTATATGTGTCTCGTTGTCAGATTGGCGAGAACGATGCATTGGTCTCTTCCACATTGAATGGCGATACGCTGGCTGTAGACCCTTCACTGGTCATGCAACGTTCACGGGTCACACTGCTGGATCATGACATGATACGTTACAAAGATAATCGTTTCCAAGTAAATATGATAGTGGCCGATACGACTTTCTTGAAACTGTTCCATTATCAGCTCTTGCAAGGAGAAAGTTCCCTTTCAAAGCCTGGGATGGCTTTGCTGAGTGAGCACCTGGCACATAAGTTGTTTGGCAAGCAGAATCCCATTGGAGAAACCTTTGTCTTGTCTACCGGGAAATCAGTGACCATATCCGGTATTTTTGCCACGCCGAAGAATAAAAGTTTTTTGTTGGTGGATGCCATTCTTTCCGAAATGCCGGGAGCACTTTGGGAGAGAATGCCCATGGAGTTTGTCCGTTTTGTACCGGGAGTGGATATTCAGAAATTGAATGAGGCAGGCAAGACGTTGCGTCCTACACGGGTGGGTGACGGCAGCATGTACACTTTTTCCCTTCTGTCGTTGAAGGATGTGTATTGGGAGTCCCGTTTGTTGTACCGCACTTCTCCTACGATGTGTGTGTCGGGCAACCGCGCTCAGTTGTATGTCTTGTCGGCCATGTGTATCTTTATATTCTTTATCGGTCTGCTTAATTACCTCAATTTGTATGCGGTGCTGATGGGCAAGCGGTTACGGATTTACCTGATTCATCGGGTATGGGGAGCAGGTTTCCGTTCACTTTTTCTATTGATGTATTGGGAGAATCTGGTGCTGTCGGCATTGTCGTTGCTGTTAGCTTGGACGGTGGTGGAACTTGCTCAGCCTTTTGTCAATCGTGTCTTTGATACGGTATTTACTGTCGGGGCGTTTGACGTATGGGTCTCATTGGCTTTAGTGGTGTGGTTGCCGCTGCTGATATCATTGTGTACGGTATTTCGGTGCTGGAAATCCCCGTTGGGCATGTCGCTGGTTCGTTCGGGGAATGACCGGAAATCCATACGCTTGCGTCAGGGATTCTTGTTCGTGCAATATACGGTGACCATTGTACTGGTTGTCCTTGCTTTGTTTTTTCATCGTCATCTCAACTTGCTGTTGAATACTCCACCGGGCTTTCGGACAGAAAATGTGATTCAGGCCAACCTTATATATGAATCAACGGATTATGCTTCTTATACCGATGAATCGATACAGGCCCGGAAGCAGCGGATTGCGCAGATTGATGAAGCATTGAGCAAATGTCCGGATATCTCATGTTGGACGGCTGATGTGTATTCCATTCTGGATTTCGACTATACGTCAGAGTTTCAGAATGCGAAGGGGGAAACCGTTTCATTGAATCAGAATTTTGCCACTCCTGGATTCTTTACCTTGTTCAACCTGAAGCTTGTGGAAGGAAGATTGCCTGTCGAGGAGGATGGATATGTGGTGAATCGGGCTGGTATGCGGGCATTGGGATACACCTCTTTGGAGGGAGCTACCGTGTTGGACCTTCGTATGAAAGAGGCGGCGCCTGACTTTCCGGCCCGACCGATTGTGGGGGTGATAGAGGATTATTATAGCGGACATATATCCAAGGGGATACGCCCCATGCTTTTCATGGTTTTTCCTACTATGCAGGGAGATGTGTATCATATTGTGTGTCAGCCGGGTCGGATTCCTCAGGTGATAGATTATCTGCGGAAGTTGGAAAAGGAAGTGTATGGCACGGAGAATTTCCAGTATTCGTTACTGAAGGACGATGTGCAGAAGTTGTATAAATCCGATCGGCAGGTGGCTACCATTTATTCGGCCTTTGCCTTTATCGCCATTGTCATTTCCTGTCTGGGGTTGTTCGGCATTTCTTTGTTCGACATCCGCCAGCGTTACCGCGAGATTGCCATCCGAAAGGTGAACGGTGCTATGCTGAAAGACCTGTATGTGCTGTTGCTCCGTCGTTATGTGGGGATGCTGTTGCTGGCAGCCGTGGTGGCAGTTCCGTTGGCCTGGCTGGCCATTCACTACTATACCGCCGATTTGGTGGTGAAGGCCCCGGTGACGGTCGGTCTGTTCCTGACAGCCTTCCTGATAGTAGCGGTGATTTCCGTGGCTACGTTGCTTTGGCAAGTGCACAAGGCTTCCCGCATCAATCCGAGTGAAGTAATGAAAAGTGAATAATAAAAGAATGAATTTATGATGATTGCACATTATTTGAAAGTAGCTTTCCGTAATTTGTGGAAATACAAGACACAGCATCTGATTGTGTTGGTCGGAGTAGGGGTGGCCTTGCTGTGTTTCAGTATCTGTCTCTACGTGGTCCGTTATGCTTTCAGCACGAATCATTGTTTTGCAAACTATGAACGGATTGCCGAACTCAATATTCGTGACATGAAAGAAGAGAAGGTGTTGAATTATACTCCTGCGACGTTGGCCGAGGAACTGCATCTTCAAAAGCCGGATGGGATTGAGGCGTTGTGTGTGGTGGATTATTCACCGATAGAACGTCCTTTCAACGTGGAGATGCCCGATGGGAAGCAGTTACCTTATTCCTTCGCCGTGGCAGAGACGGATTCTTCCTTCTTTCAGGTACTGACTCCTCAAATTTTGTGTGGTTCGGCTGAGGTAGCTAAGATGATGCCAAATTCATTGGTTGTGAGTGAGAGCATGGCACGCCGGGTATATGGGGATATTCGTCAGGCGGTAGGAAAACAGCTGGTACTGATGCGCCGGTTGTACACTTCGCCGGATTCTACTCCACGTACCGGTGGAACGGTTTATACCATTCAGGCAGTGATTGAGGATATTCCAGAGAACAACAGTATTGCTTTTATGAAGCATCTGGATATGTTTTCCCTCAACGATTCGGAAGGAATCATCCAGAATGATGCCCGTTATGCCATTATCGGTTCTTTTACGTATGCGTTGCTGCGTAAAGGTTTTACTCCGGAGCAACTCAATGAGTGGTTTTATCGCAGCAAGCAGACGCATCGGATGCATGATACAAGCTTTGCGGTGGAAGCTCATCCGATGGGAGATAGGGACTGGAATGGGGGACTGCTTCGTACGATGGTATGGACTACAATGGTAGCCGGGGCATTGATTTTACTGGTGGCCTTGCTCAATTTCTTTCATCTGCTCGTGGGGTCTTTTCTTACTCGTATGCGTGAACTCAGTATCCGGCGAATGACGGGAGCATCCGGAGGCAGTCTTTTCGTCCAACTGTTCATACAGTCTGCCTTGTTGGTTTTGCTGGCCGGCTTGTTGACCGGTGTCTGCATCGAGGTGATGGCTCCCTGGTTGAGGCTGGAAATGGCCGGTTTGTCTTTGCAGTTTGACGCTTCTCTGCTGATGGTACAGAGCTTTGAGTATCTGGCTGGCCTGTTGGGAGTATGTGCTTGGGTGTGTGGAATAGTCGTGTGGAAGGTACGTCGCACGCAGGTGCATGCGGGGGTATCGGGCGGTGTACACCGGGGAGGAAAGAGACGGCTGCGGAATCTGTTGTTGGGAGTGCAGTTGTTTATCTGTTGGGTTTTTATCTCACTGGCAGCGGCGCTTTATCTGCAATCGGATAAAACAGGACGTACCTTGTTCGGAACATTGAGTTTGGAGGAGAAAGAGCAGATTTTGAGCATTCCGATGGATTTTTCCTTTATGAACACTGTGCAGAAGCTGGATCTGATACATCAGTTTAAAAACTTGTCGGGAGTCGAAGAGGTACTTCCGGCCGACATCAATTATTTGGGAGGTGTTTCCGGTTCGGGTATGTATACGGAGAAAGACAATAAAGACAGTTATGTGGATGTAAATGTGATGCGTGTAACTCCCGGTTTCTTTCGTTTCATGCACATTCCGATGCGGTCGGGACATACGCTGCGTGAATCGTCCGATTTGGTGATAGACGAGGCTTTGTCTCGTCGTCTCGGAAAGGACATCATGGGGAAACCGCTTTATAATTATGACGGAGATGCCTACACGGTTAAAGGAGTGTGCCAGACATTTGTGTCCAGTGTGTATTATGATAGTGAAGGATTTATATTCCTTCTGAGCGGGTTCGACGATTACTGTGGGCATTGTTATGTGAAATGTAAGAAGGGGCAGACGGAAACCGTATCTCAGGAGGTCAGGAAGATACTGAAAAAAACGTTGCCGGAAAGTGTGGAAGTGAAGGTCAGCACGTTCATGGACGACATCCGTGAATCACAGGCGCTTGAGTTCAAGCTCCGTGGAATTGTATTGTTCTTTTCGATAGTGGTGCTGGTGATTTCGTTGTTGGGCGTGTATTCAGCCGTGACCATCGACACGGAATATCGGCGGAAGGAGATGGCTATCCGAAAGATTAACGGTGCCGGAATGTGTCAGATTGTCTGGCTGTTTGCCCGGCTTTATGTGACTTTACTGACGGTGACGGCTGTGTGGGGATTTGCGCTGGTTGAATTCTTGTTGAGGCAGTTTAGTACCTTGTACACAGTGTTCTTCCGGCATGGGGTGGCTTTCTATTTTTGCCTCTTCCTGTGTGTCTCCTTGTTCGTTGCCCTCACGGTAGCTTTCCGTATTTGGCAGGTGTCCCGGGTGAATCCGGCAGAAGAAATCAAGCGGGAGTAATATAGTATAATAACCTAAAATGAATAAATAACCATGAGAAAACAAGTATTAATTTGTCTGCTCCTAGGTGCATTGGGAGCGCAGGCACAAGAGAAATTTGTGGTGGAAGGACAGTTGAAGCACATTCCCGACGGAACCGTGTTCAGTTTGATGAAGCGAGAGGGGAATGTAGGGAGTATGGCGGCTACCGACACATTGCGGAACGGCACATTCCGTTTTGAACTGACTACCGCCGGAAACGGGCTGGAACGCTATGATTTGATGGCACATGACAGGACGAGTTTTCCACCCATGTCGCTCAGCTTGTGGGTGAATCCCGGAAGTCGTTTGCTCGTACAGGGAGAAAATCCGTATATCTACTCTTGGACGGTAGAGAGCGATGTGAAGGAACAACAGTTCCAGCAGCAGCTGATGCAAGCTTCCCGCAAGGAATGGGAGGAATTTCAGCGGTTGACCATGCAAGAGTTTGAACTGATGAGGTCCGCTGCACAGGGAGGAAACAAGGAACAGGCTCGTGCGAAAGCAGATAGTCTGCAACAACTGACTGAGAAGTTGAGCGATCAGATTACGCAGCACAATATCGCACTTATGAAACAGTCGCTGGTCAATGCCGTCTGGATGGATGAACTGTATCGGATGGGGATGTCGGTGAAGTTCCGTAAAGACTGTCCGTATAAGGAAGACGTGCAGCAGTTGTACGACCGTCTGGATGCCGCACAGAAAGAGACTTCCGAAGGGAAGAGCGTGTACCTGGCTTTGAATCCGCCGACTGTGGTCAAGGCGGGCGAGGAAGCTGTCGATGCGGATATGTACGATTTGGAAGGCAAGGTTCACCACTTGGCTGAGTTTCGCGGAAAATACGTCCTGCTGGATTTCTGGAGTCGGGGATGCGGCCCTTGCATGATGTCGCAGCCGGAGCTGAAAGAAATCAGCGAGAGGTACAAGGACAGCCTGGAGGTGGTCAGCTTGAGCATTGAGAACCGGAAGGGATGGGAAGAGGCTTCTAAAGCGCATGCCATGACTTGGAATAACTGGAACGATTTGGAAGGAACCAACGGATTGTATGCCCGTTATGGCGTCAGAGGTATTCCCCATTTTGTGTTGATTTCTCCGGAGGGAAAGGTAGTTGACAGCTGGAGCGGATATGGAAAAGGGCTGTTGAAGCTGAAAGTCAAAGGCATGTTGGCTCCTAAACAGCCGATGCGTATCGAATGGAAAGACGGTCACAAACTGGTGCATCATCCGCGGAAGAAAACAGAGAAAGTGGATGTGCTGACCATCCGTCAGGTGGAACTGACTGACTCGGCTACGGTGCTTCGCGTGCACGCACGGTATATTCCAAACTATTGGATTCGGCTGGATAAAGCGACTTTTTTGATGTCGGACAAGGGGGTGAACTATCCGCTCCTGCGCAGTGAAGGTTTCGCGATAGACGAGCAAGTGTTTATGCCCGATAGCGGAGAAATGGATTTCACGCTCTATTTTGCTCCGCTGCCGAAAGATACCCGTTGGTTTGACTTTTCGGAAGGCAAGCACGTGGAAGGGGGATACTATATCGAAGGCATCCGTCTGACAGAATAATAACGTATTAAAATTGACAATGAATGATACTGAGTGTTACACTGAAAATGATTTTGCGAAGCTGGTGGCGAAACAAGGTGTTTTTTCTTGTTTCGGTAGCCAGTCTGGCATTGGGATTAGCCTGTACCAACTTGCTGATGACGTACTTTGTGCACGAGCATGGGTTGGAAGGGCGTAATCCGGACTGTGACCGTATGTTTTTCCTGCAGCAGGATGACCCGATGACGGAAGGGAAACGGGTGGCCTTTGCTGGAGCCGAGATTCCTCCGCAACTGAAACAGAACTATGCCGAGGTGGAGGACTTTCTTCGGTTAGGGAAACTGGATTTGCTTTACTGCAAGGTGAACGAGCAGAAGGTGGAAGGGGATTTTAAGATGCTGTCAGCCGATACGACCCTGACGAGTTTTTTCGATTACCGTACGGAAGAAGGTAGTTTGAGTCAGGTACTTTGTCAACCGGGAAAAGTGGCGTTGAGTGAGGCTTGTGCCCGTCGCCTTTTCGGAGAGAAACAAGCGGTAGGAAAGCAGGTGGAGGCACATTTCCGTTTTGGAGAGGCCCGTACGTACGAAGTGGCGGCGGTGCTGAAGGAACGCGAACAGTCGCTTCTGCAGTTTGACATGCTGATAGCACACGATCCTGATTTCTTCTGGGGTGGCCTTACGTTGCTGAAGCTGACTCCGGGTACGGATGCGGGTCACCTGGCTGATAAGCTGAATGAGGACAAGGTGCCTACATTTATGCCCGGTCAGACGAAATATTACCTGGACCCGCTGGATGCCATTTGTTTTACGACACCCGACGATGCTTCCCAGCAGACGCTCGACTTTGTCAGTCAGACACCTGTCCAGACTCTCTACATCAGTCTGCTGGCAGCCGTACTGATACTGGTCATTGCCTGCTGCAACTATACCAATATGAGTTTGAGTCGCTTGCTGCAACAGCTTCGTATGATTCATGTGGAGAAATTGATGGGGGCTACCTTGCACAATATCCGTCTGCAACTTTTCGGGGATGCTTTCCTGACGGTGGTGCTGGCGTTCGGGCTGTCCATTCTGCTGGTCAACGATTGCTTGTCACTGTTTAATGACCTGTTGGGTTCGCGGTTGACCATGACGTTCTTCTTCAGTAGTCAGATGCTGCCGTGGTTGCTGTTGTTTATTCTGTTGATGTCGGTAATACCGGCGTGGTACATCAGCTATCGCCTGTCACGCTTGTCGTTCACGGAATATCGTACGCTTTACAGTGGCCGGCGCAAGCAGCGTTTTGTGGCGGTACTGGTAACGGTGCAGTTTGTGATTTCCATCGGATTGTTATTGGCTACGCTGACAGCCCGCAACCAGATGGAACTGACCCGCCAGCGGGCGTCACGTTACGAAAGCTGCATTGAAATAGGGGATGCCTTTGGGGCCCCGTTGGCTCCTTTCAAGGCGGAACTGGAGAAACGGGTGAAAGGCATTGAATCCATGACACTTTCCAAATCTTCGGTTCTCAGTGCCTGGATACGTCAGTTGAACGTGCAGCGTCCCGGTGGGAAGGAAGTGCGTACCAATCTGCTGACCTTGGAAGGCGACTCCACATTGTTGCGCACCTTACGCATTGAACAGTTGAGTGGAGAATCTCCTTCCCGCCTGTTGGAGCGTCAGGCCTCTCCGGTACTGGTGAACGAGAGTTTTGTCCGGTTGTTGGTGCCTGTGGGTACGGAAGTGGTCGGACATGCCTTGCGTGAGTTCGATACGGAAACACAAGACAGCTTAGCGGTAATAGGTGGTGTGGTGCGTGATTTTTCCGTCAATTCACTGGAGGAAGCCGTAACGCCCCTTGTCATCACACTGCTGTCGGCAAGCGACCTGCAGAAAGGATTCTATTTGCAGCTTCGTCTTCGTCCGGAAAGCCGTGAGGAGACCTTGCGGCAGATAGAGACGGTATGGAATGAGATGAATCCCAACCAGCCTTTCAGATACACGGACATGCATCGGGAGTTTATGGCACGCAATCAGAAAGTGCTTTCCTTGTCGCATATCCTGACGTTCTATGCCGTCATCGGTCTGTTGCTGACAGGCTTCGGGTTGTTTGGCATTGCTTGGTATGCCACCCGTCAGCGGATACGTGAAATCAGCATCCGCAAAGTGCATGGAGCCACTCGTGGGCAAATCATTTGGCTGCTCAACAAGCCGTTCTGTATCTATGCTGTAGTTGCGTATGTAGTGGCTATGCCTGTCGGCGGATGGTTCATGCTGCATTGGCTGGAGCAGTTTGCGTACCATGCCCCGCTTTCGGCCGGACTTTTTGTATGGCCATTGTTGGTGGTATGGGGTGTCTCGGCACTCATCGTCTGTCTGCAAGGTTGGATATTGAGTCGGGTAAATCCGGTAGAGTGTATGAAACAAGATAATTAATTAATAGTCATGAATGAAGACTGATAATGTGATTCAATAAAATTTTAAGCGTATGATTAAGACAGAAAATTTACAGAAAGTGTTCCGCACGGATGAGGTGGAAACTTGGGCTTTGAATAATGTAAGTATCGAAGTAAAAGAAGGGGAATTCGTGGCCATTATGGGCCCTTCCGGTTGTGGAAAATCTACTTTGCTGAACATCTTGGGATTGCTGGACAACCCCACCGGAGGGAAGTATTACCTGAATGGGGTGGAAGTGGGCAGCTACACCGAATCGCAGCGTACCTCCTTGCGTAAGGGTGTGATTGGCTTCGTGTTCCAGAGCTTCAACCTGATTGACGAGCTGAACGTATATGAGAACATCGAACTGCCCTTGCTGTATCTGGGAGTGCCTTCGGCAGAGCGTAAGCGGAAGGTGGAGGCAGCCATGGAACGGATGGGGATTACGCATCGGGCCAAACACTTCCCGCAGCAGTTGTCGGGTGGTCAGCAACAGCGTGTGGCCATTGCCCGTGCGGTAGTGTCGGGCCCGAAACTGATTCTGGCAGACGAACCTACCGGTAACCTGGATTCCAAGAACGGACGGGAAGTGATGGAGCTGCTGACCGAGTTGCACAAGGAAGGCACTACCATCGTGATGGTGACACACTCGCAGCACGATGCCGGTTTTGCCGACCGCGTGATCAACCTCTTCGATGGACAGGTGGTGACGGAAGTCAACCTGTAAGGAGCAGGTTGCGCCTTTCTATAACTGTTTCTTGAACCGACCGGGCGACATGCCGCTGTGACGCTTGAAGAACTTGCTGAATGCGGCCTGGTCGGCGAAACAGAGTTTTTCGGCCACGTCCTGTACGGTATAGGCCGGATTGAGGAGGCAGATTTTGGCCTCTTCCATCAGGCTTTCATTGATGAGCTGATTGGCCGATTTGCGGTAGGCCTTTCTCAGTTTGGCCGATAGGGCGTCGGGCGACACACAAAGCTGGTCGGCATACCATCTCACGGTGTGATGAAATCGGCAGTGGGTATGCATCAGGTAAAGAAAGCGGGGAAGCGTATCGTCCCATGGGAGGACGGGCTCTTCTTCGCTTTCCTGTTTATAGGTACGGAAAATGATGTTCCAGATTTCCAGCACCAGGGAACGGAGCGTGTTCTCCAGGATTTCATGCTGAAAATTGTTTTCTGTCTGTGCAAGGGTGTGTCGCAGGATGTCAAACAGGACACGGATACGGGTGATGTCGTCCTCCTTTAGCGTAAGGAAGGGTGCTTGTACATATCGGTAAATGTAAGGCGTAACCCTCGGTCGGATACATTCTGCCGCCTGCAGGAAGAGCTCCCGGCGGGTAATGAGCAGGCAACCTTCAAACTGGGCATCGGTTTTCAGGTCGGTCCATTGGTGAGGTTCGATAAATTCAATGTAGGCCGGAGCTTGGATAATCACGCGGTTTTCGGGAGTTTGCAGGCTGAGTTCCCCTTTTAGCATGAGCAGGGAAACTGTGTGTTGGGTATCGATGGTACCCTTCCGGAAAACCTCTTCGCCTTGTACATGAAAAAGGCCCATCAGCTCGTTGTAAATCATTCCTTCCTCTTTTTCCCTTCGGAAGACAATGGCTGAAGCCATTTGGTAAAAGCATATTCTCTCATTTATTGTATGGTTGTATTGTATTTGCGCGTCTAAAGTACGTACATAAATCTATGTCTGAAAGTCTTTTTGTATGTTTTAGAAATCGTAAACAGAATAAATGCTAAAGAGAGGATTCAGACAAATGTTCTTAGGATTGGGACAAATGCCTTGGTGGGGCAGGCCCCTAAATTTGCACTTGCTATAACAACAGAATGAGTCAAATCAACTAAAAAGAGAACAAGATGAAAAAAGCATTTGTTTTTGTCGGAACGTGTCTTGTGATTTTGCTGGGACTGCTGACGGCTTGTACACAGTCGGCCGGTACTTCGCAGGAGGGCGGATACAAGACCATGACCGTAAAAAAGAGAATCGTCTTCTCACCAACAGCTATTCGGCGGTGGTAAAGGGAAGGCAGAGTGTGGAAATCCGTCCGCAGGTGAGCGGTACGATTACCGACATTTGCGTGAAGGAAGGGGCTAAGGTGCAGAAAGGGCAGGTGCTCTTTGTCATCGACCAGGTGCCCTATCAGGCAGCCTTGCAGACGGCAGTGGCCAATGTGAAGAGTGCGGAAGCGGCGGTGGCTACGGCCCGTCTGACCTCGGACAGCAAGGAGGAACTCTTCAAGGAAAAGGTGGTTTCTGATTTTGACCGCCAGACGGCACGGAATTCCTTGCTGGAAGCAGAAGCCAGTCTGGCACAAGCCAAGGCAGCTGAGACCAATGCCCGCAACGACCTTTCTTATACCGTAGTACGAAGTCCGGTGAACGGAGTGGCAGGCATGTCTTCCTATCGGGTAGGGGCCTTGGTCAATTCGTCCATCACCACTCCGTTGCTGACGGTCTCCGACGACGAGGAAATTTATGTGTATTTTTCCCTTACGGAAAACCAGATACTGTCGCTGGTCTGCCAGTATGGTAGCGTAGAAAAGGCGTTGGCAGGTATGCCTAAAGTGTCGTTGCTGCTGAGCGACGGTACGACGTATGCCCATGAGGGCACGGTGGATGCCATCAGCGGTACCATCGATACGGAGACCGGAGCCATCAGTCTGCGGGCCGTGTTCCCCAATCCGGAAGGCATGTTGCGCAATGGAAGTACGGCTACGCTGGTATTGCCTTATACCAAGAACGATGTGCTGGTGGTTCCGCAGGAAGCCACTTTCGAAATCCAGGACAAGGTGTATGTGTATAAGGTGAACAAGGAAGGAAAAGCCGAATCGGCTCAGGTGACGGTCTTCCCGCTGAACAACGGACAGGAATACATTGTAGAGAGTGGCTTGCAGGAAGGCGACGTGATTGTGGCCGAAGGGGCAGGATTGATTCAGGAAAATACGCAGATTCTTTCCGTACATACTGAAAAATAGGAGGGTGCCATGAAACTGAAGACTTTTATCGACCGGCCTATCTTGTCGTGTGCCATTTCCGTGCTGATTCTGATATTGGGAATCATCGGTCTGAGCAATCTTCCCATGGAGCAGTATCCCGACATCGCACCGCCCACCATCATGGTGTCGACCACTTATACCGGTGCCAATGCGGAAACGGTGCTGAAGAGTGTCATCGCTCCGCTGGAAGAAGCCATCAACGGGGTAGAGAACATGACGTATATGACTTCCACGGCAACCAATACGGGGTCGGCTTCCATCACGGTGTATTTTGCGCAGGGAACTGATCCGGACATGGCGACCGTCAACACGAAGAACCGTGTGTCGGAAGCGGAAGGACTGTTGCCGGCGGAAGTGACTAAAGTGGGAGTTACCGTGGAGAAACGCCAGAACAGTATGGTGAAGATTCCGGCATTGTACAGTCCCGACGACAGTTACGACCAGAATTTTATCAACAACTATTTCAAGATTAACGTAGAACCTCGTCTTTCCCGTATCACGGGAGTCGGAAATGTGAACGTGATGGGAGGAGATTATGCCATGCGTATCTGGATGAATCCCCAGAAGATGGCCCAGCATCAGCTGGTGCCGGCCGATGTCATCGCTTTGCTTGATGACCAGAACGTGGAAGCGGCTACAGGTACGCTGGGCGAGGATTCTGAAAATACATTTCAATACACGCTCAAGTACCGGGGTCGGTATGAAACGGCAGAAGAGTTTGGCAACATGGTGCTCAAGGCCTTGCCGACAGGTGAAGTGCTCCGCCTGAAGGATGTGGCCGAAGTGGAACTGGGTGCCCAGACTTATGCCTATAACAGCCAGATTGCGGGCCACCCCGGTGCTACGTGTATGATTTCGCAGACCGGCGGCTCGAATGCCAACGAGATTGTGAAAGAGGTGGATGCCCTGATGGCAGAAATCTCGAAAGACTTGCCCAAAGGGCTGGTGCTGACCGACCTGATGAGTACGAAGGACTTCCTGGATGCGTCGGTGCATGAGGTGGTGAAGACCTTGATTGAAGCCATCATTCTGGTGGTATTGGTGGTTTATTTCTTCTTGCAGAGTGTACGTTCCACCATCATTCCGTCAATCTCTATTATCGTGTCACTGGTGGGTACGTTTGCCTTCCTCTATGTGGCCGGATTCAGTCTGAACCTGCTGACCCTCTTTGCCCTGGTACTGGTGATTGGTACGGTGGTGGACGATGCCATCGTGGTGGTGGAGGCCGTACAGGCCAAGTTTGACGAAGGTTACCGCTCTCCTTATAAGGCGACAGTGGCCGCCATGGACGGTATCTCTGCGGCCATTGTCACTACTTCACTGGTATTCATGGCGGTATTTATTCCGACCTCGTTCATGGGAGGAACCAGTGGGGTGTTCTACACGCAGTTCGGTCTGACCATGGCGGTGGCAGTGGGTATCTCGGCCATCAATGCCTTGACCCTCAGTCCGGCGTTGTGTGCCCTGATTATGACGCCTCACATGGACAAGACGACGGGCGAGAAATTGAGCTTCTCTTCCCGCTTTCACCATGCCTTTGAGGCCTCGTTCAACCGCTTGGTGCTGAAATACAAAAACGGCGTGTCGTTCTTCCTGCGGCGGAAATGGATTGCTTGGGTTTCCTTGGTGGCCGTTTGTGGCTTGTTGGTCTTCTTCATGCGGACCACGAAGACGGGACTGGTGCCGGATGAAGATATGGGTACGGTCTTTGTCAATGTGACCACCCCTCCCGGAAGTAGTTTGGCACAGACTCGCAAGACGATGGAAATGATTGACCAGCGTATCCGTGAAATTCCACAGGTAAAGATTTATTCCAATGTGACGGGCTACAGCATGATGGGTGGACAGGCTGCTTCGGGAGGTATGTTGATTATCAAGCTGAAGCATTGGGACGAACGGGAGAAAGTGGAGGACAATACCAATGCGGTGATTTCCGCCATCTATCAGCATACGGCAGACATCAAGTCGGCCAAGATTTTTGCCTTTGCCCAGCCCACCATCATGGGATACGGTATGGGTAGCGGTTTCGAGATGTATGTGCAGGACCGTGCCGGAGGCAGTGTGGACGATTTGCAGAAGTACACTCAGAATTTCATTGCAGCCCTCAACAAGCGGCCTGAAATTTCCATGGCCTACACCACTTTCGATACGAAGTTTCCGCAGTATATGGTAGAGGTGGGTGCCGTTGGATTTACTGGCCGGTCGTCCCGACGTAAGGCAGGCAGAGGCTACGCTCAAGCAGGCTTTCTATGCCACCAACCAGGCACGTTCCAGCTTCTATCCCAGTGTGACGTTGAGCGGTGCGGCCGGATGGACCAACAGCGGGGGAGCGTTGGTAACTAATCCGGGGGCCTGGCTGCTACAGGCAGTAGGTTCGCTGGTACAGCCCCTCTTTCAGCGCGGACAACTGATTGCCAACCTGAAAATCAGTAAGGCGCAGCAGGAAGAGGCTTTGCTCCAGTTCCAGCAGACGTTGCTGGATGCCGGTACGGAGGTGAACAATGCCCTGAACCAGTGGCAGACGGCCCGGCGGAAAACGGAACTCGACCAGCAGCAGGTGGGGCACTTATCGGATGCCCTGCACGATACGGAACTGCTGATGGAGCATGGGACGATAAATTATCTGGAGGTACTGACGGCACGCCAGTCGTTGCTGACGGCACGGTTGTCGCTGGTGGCCGACCGGAACTCAGAGATTAAAAGTGTGATTACCCTCTACCATGCATTGGGTGGGGGATGTGAAGAGGAATAAAAATAACGCGCGATGAAAAAACTGCTATATGTGGGAATGTGCCTGTGTGCCTTGTTTTTCTTGTTCGCATGCGACAAAGACGACGTGAACGGTTACACTCCACTTCCCAAACTGCATTTGGGAGAAACTTTCAGATACAGATGTGAGCCGGAGAATTATATCCGGCTCGAATATGATACCTTGGGCGAAGCGGCTGTATTGAACTTCTACAAAGACGAAGTCACTTCGCTGGATTACCTGGACTACGATGAGAATTCCTGCACTTTCTCCTTCCACAAGGGAGAAACCGGACTTTACCGTATCAGCTGGGATTATACGTCGGAAAATCCTTGCATTGCACCATCAACCGTTTTTGCATTGAAGAATACAAGGCGGAAGAATAAACAGAGTGACCGGTGGCCGGTCTGCCTTCATCTTCCTGAAGGCAGTGCCGGCAGTTCGGCCTCTATACGGTTTTCCACGTCATCGGGCAGCTTGGAGAAGAAATCCATGCCCGTCACTTTTTCTACTGAGTCGACCGGTACCAGGTATTTCTGCAGGGCCTGATGATGGGCCTTGTTGTCGAACAGGAAGCCCATGGCGATGGGATTTTTCCGGTTGTAAATCAGTACCACCTTGAAGAACCGGTCGGGTACGGCCACCCGATGCTCTCCGATACGCTTCGGCTGTTTCTGGTCGTAAATCGGACCGCAGGCAATGTACACCGTGCCGTATTTCCGTGCCCAGCTGCGGCACAGTTCTTCCAGATCGCCCCAGTCGTCACGGTTCAGCTTCTGGTTCTGCGGACAGATGTTGCTCATGTAGAACGATTCTTCCATGGCTTTTTTACTCCACTTCATATCGGCAGCCGGTGCCATGTGTCCCCGGTCGTAACCGGAGTGCGTATAGTCCGCATGCTCCACGCGCGGTTCAGGCAGGTCCGGGTCGGGCACAAAGCGGTTTTTCCGTTCCTCGTCTCCCTTCGTTTCCTGGCGGGTCAGTTCCCAGGCCACCCAGTTGGGCGTCTTGTAGAAATTGTTGTACGACACCGTGTAGCCCGTACGTTGCAGCTGGATTTCCTCCCGTTTTTTCAGCACGACCGGAATCTCCAGTTTGCTGCTGATGCGGTTCGTGGCCGACGGCGAAGCGGTTTCTTCTGTCGCGTTCTTGGTGACTCGTTGTGATACTTTTTCCCGGGCCTCTTCCAGTGTTTCCGAGATTCCTTTTTCCAGCCCTTTTGCTTCGGGCAGGTTCTGCTGGTTCTGGTAGAAGTATGTCCCTCCGCCGAGAATCAGCAGCAGGAGGATGAAACCCTTTAACGAGCCGGTGGAAGAGCCTCTTTTTTTCTTTGCCATAGTATGTGCGGTTTAAACCAGTTTGAAACGCATCCGGAAGATGCCGTCCTTGTAGTCGTGGCTGATGATTTTGAACGTGCCGATTTCGGAGGTATTCTCCACGTGCAGTCCGATGCACAGACATTCGTCGTAGTCGCCCACGTGTACCACGCGCACCGTGTCGGAAGCCCCTTCGGGCAGACGTTTCAGGTCGAAGCGTCCGGCGGCGTCTTCTTGGGTGGTGAATTCCGTGGTAACCGGCAGATGGCGGGCGATGACTTCGTTGACCGTATTTTCAATGCGGGTGATGTCTTCGTCCGAGGGAGCCTGTGGAAGCGCGAAATCAAGTTTGCTTTTTTTCCGTTCGATGTGGGCCGATACCGCCCGTCCGCATCCGAAAAGGTTGACCATCGTGCGGTTGACGATGTGTTCGCAGGTATGCATGGGAGGATATTCCTGCTTGTGGTGTTCGTTCAGTTGAGTAGTTTGTTCCATAATTCATTTGATTTGACGGCAAAGATAGAAAATCTGAAGAAATTTGTCGACTTTTGAAGACTTTTGAGGATTGAAAAAAACGCCTTTGCGTTTGGAAGCAAGCGCCTTTGCGTTTTAATGCAAACGTACTTGCGTTTTACTTGAAACGCACTTGCGTTTTGATTGAAACGTAAAGGCGTTTTGCTGGAAACGTACTTGCGTTTTTCGGGACTCTGATTTTCAGTGTGTTTTTCCTCTTTTGGCAGGTGGAATGAGAGGAGAAGAAAGTACTCCATGGCATGAAGGACAGGATTTTTGGAAGAAAACATTCTTTGTTTGGTACATTAAACGGGTTTGGGGTTTCCCGGGGAGGGAAAGGTGATTATCTTTTCGGGTTTTGAAAAAATCTTATTATTTTTGCGTGATAAACCCCAAATAGAATAATCATGAAATTTATTGGAATTATTCCTGCTAGATATGCATCTACACGCTTCCCGGCCAAACCGTTGGCTCTGTTGGGAGGCAAACCCGTCATACAGAGAGTCTATGAGCAAGTGGCCGGTGTGCTGGACGAAGCATACGTGGCTACGGACGACGAACGCATCGAAGCGGCCGTGAAAGCTTTCGGTGGAAAAGTGGTGATGACTTCCGTCGACCATAAGAGTGGAACCGACCGTTGTTACGAGGCCTACTGCAAGGTGGGCAGCGGCTACGACGTGGTGGTGAACATTCAGGGAGACGAGCCTTTCATCCAGCGTTCGCAGCTGGAAGCTGTGAAGGCCTGTTTCGAGGACGAAGCAACCCAGATTGCGACTTTGGTAAAACCGTTTACGCCAGCCGACGGATTCGATGCGCTGGAAAATGTCAATTCGCCGAAGGTGGTGGTAGACAAGCGGATGAATGCTCTCTATTTCAGCCGTTCCATCATTCCTTACCAGCGCAACCGCGACAAGCAGGAGTGGCTGGCCGGACACACGTATTACAAGCACATCGGACTGTATGCCTATCGGGCTTCGGTACTGAAGGAGATTACTGCTCTCCCGCAGTCGTCGTTGGAACTGGCCGAATCGCTGGAGCAGTTGCGCTGGCTGGAGAACGGCTATTCCATCAAGGTGGGCATCAGTGAGGTGGAGACTATCGGTATTGACACCCCGCAGGACCTGGCACGTGCCGAGGAATTCCTGCGCAATCACGGGGAGGCCCTATGACGCAGCTCGACCGTAGTGTGGCCCCTGCCATCCGCCAGCTGGAGCATTTCTCCATCTTGCAGCCGGAACTGCACCGTATGCGCAACGGCATGCCGCTGTATGTGCTCTCGGCCGGGAATGAAGACGTGATTCGTTTCGATTTGCTGGTGCGGAGCGGACAGCTCGACCAGTCACAGCCGCTTCAGGCGGTGTTTACCAACCGCATGTTGCGTGAAGGAACCGTGCGGATGACCTCGGGTGAGATTGCCGAGCGGCTGGATTATTATGGGGCTTGGCTGGAACTTTCTTCTTCCGTCAACTGCGGGTTCGTCACGCTCTACACGCTGACCAAATACCTCGACCAGACGCTGGAAATCGTGGCCGGGATGGTGAAGGAGGCGGTCTTTCCGGAAGAAGAGTTCCGGATTATCTGCGACATCAACCGTCAGCAGTTCCTGGTGAACAACCAGCGGGTGGATGTGCTGGCCCGCAAGCAGCTGAACCGTTCGTTGTTCGGCACCGCACATCCGTTGGGCCGCTATGCGGAACTGGAGGATTACGAGCGCATCCAGGTGGAGGCGTTGAAGGACTTCTATCACCGGAATTATCATTCGGGCAACTGTTCGATGTATGTGTCGGGCAAGGTGACGCCGGAGGTAATCCGGTGCATTGAACACCATTGGGGAGAGGCTCCGTGGGGAAACTGTACGTCGGAAAAGGTGGAGCGGACATGGGATATCGTGAAGGATACCCGCAAACGGATTTTTGTGGAGAAGGAGGATGCCTTGCAGAGTTCTCTCCGCATGGGAGGTTTTTCGCTCGACCGCAAGCATCCGGACTATCTGAAATTGCGGGTGCTGGTCACGTTGTTCGGCGGCTATTTCGGCAGCCGGCTGATGTCGAACATCCGCGAAGAGAAGGGATATACCTACGGCATCGGGGCCGGACTGGTGTCTTATCCGGGCACGAGCCTGCTGGTTGTCAGCACGGAAGCGGCCAACGAGTACATCGAGTCGGTGGTGACGGAGGTGTATCGTGAAATGGATCGTCTGCAGCAGGAAAAGGTGCCGGCCGAGGAACTGGAGATGGTGCGCAACTATATGCTGGGCGACATGTGCCGTTCGTATGAAGGGGCTTTCTCGCTGTCGGATGCGTGGATATTCATTGAGACGGCCGGACTGAAACCGGATTTCTTCGATGCTTCGCTGGCAGCCATCCGGGAAGTCACTTCGGAGGAGTTACTCTCACTGGCTCAGCGGTATTTCTGCAAAGAAAACTTAATAGAGGTAGTGGCAGGTAAAAAAGTATAAACCTGTCGGTGCGGGCAAAAGTAAAAAGACTATTTTTGAACGGATTTAAAAAACAGACCAATAACAAGGATGAACAAACATACATTGATTTTATTTGCTTTACTGACTTTCGGCTCGGTTTCGGCTTCGGCCCAGATGTCGTTGGGATACTATCAGTTTAAGGACGGATCGGAATATACCGGTGAGCTGAAGGGACGTAAACCGAACGGAAAAGGACGGACTGTCTTCCGGAACGGGGATGTGTACGAAGGCGAATATGTGAAAGGAAAACGTCAGGGGGAAGGAACCTATACCTTCAGTGACGGCGAAAAATACGTGGGGCAATGGTATGAAGACCAGCAACACGGGAAGGGTACGTATTATTTCATGAACAACAACCGTTACGAGGGGATGTGGTATGCCGATTTCCAGGAAGGAGAGGGCACCATGACTTATTATAACGGGGACTTGTATGCCGGTACGTGGCACCATGACAAGCGGAACGGACAGGGTACTTACACCTGGAAGGGTGGAGCAGTCTATACGGGCGAATGGAAGAACGACCTGAAAAACGGAAAGGGTACCATGGTCTGGGAGGACAAGTCGAAGTATGAAGGTGAATGGAAGGACGGCATGCGTCACGGAAAGGGAACTTTCTATTATACCAACGGCGACAAGTACGTGGGCGACTGGAAGGATGATGTGCAGGATGGAAAGGGTATCTATTATTTCCAGAACGGCGAGCGTTACGAAGGCGACTATGCCAACGGAGAACGGACGGGACGTGGCATTTACACGTATCCCAACGGCGACAAGTATGTGGGAGAGTTTCTGAACGGCTGGCAGGAAGGACAAGGCACGTTCACCTGGGCCAACGGGGCTGTGTACGACGGACAGTGGGTGAAGAACCAGCGCTCGGGTACCGGAAAATACAAGTGGGCCAACGGTGATGAATACGAAGGCCAGTGGAAGAATAACATGGCAGAAGGAGAAGGTACCTTGCGCATGGCCGACGGCTCGGTTTACACCGGAGGGTTCGTGCGGGGTAAGGAAGACGGAAAAGGTGTGCTGATTGACAAGGAGGGCATACGCTTTGAAGGCTTCTTCAAGCAAGGAAAGAAAGACGGTCCTTTTATTGAAACGGATACCAATGGGACTGTCATCCGGAAGGGAACTTTCAAATACGGACGTTTATTGGAGGAGAAGAAATGAACTGGGAATTATCCGAACTGACGTGGAAAGTGCGTGAACTGGCCGTGGAGACCGGTGCTTTTATCCGTGAGGAGCGGAAGAAGTTCCACCGGGAACGGATTGAGAAAAAGCACGCACACGACTATGTGTCGTATGTGGACAAAGAATCGGAACGAAGAATAGTGGCCTGTCTGCGGGAATTGCTTCCCGAGGCAGGTTTTATTGCAGAAGAGGGGAGCGGAAGCCATACTGACGAAGAATACTGCTGGGTGGTGGATCCCCTGGATGGAACGACGAATTTCATTCACAACCATGCGCCTTATTGCATCAGTATTGCGTTGCGCAACCGCGAAGAAATCCTCTTGGGGGTGGTGTATGAAATCTGCCGTGACGAGTGTTTCTGGACTTACAAGGGAGCACCTTCTTTCTGCAATGACCGGCAGATACGGGTGTCGGAGGTGGCTTCGCCCGACGATGCATTTCTGGCTTTTGGATTGCCGTATGATGCGGATGTCTACAAGCCGGTGTTCAACCGTCTGATAGAGAACTGTTACGGTCATGTGGCAGGCATCCGGGTGGTAGGTGCGGCAGCTGCGGAAATGTGTTACGTGGCCGACGGTCGTTTCGAGGCCCGTGCGGAGGCTTTCACTTGCCCGTGGGATGTGGCAGCCGGCATCTTGCTCGTGCAGAACGCCGGAGGTAGGGTCACCGACTTTTCGGGAGGTGATTCGTTCTATACGGGTCGGGAGGTCATCGCTTCGAACGGAAAAGTGCATGATTTTCTGCTGAATCTGTTGCGGTAGTGCAAAAAAACATCTTTTTGTGCAACAGATAAGATTTTTTTTGTAAGTTTGTGTAACTCAAAAGAGAAAGATATGGATATATCAAATATATTGAACTTCCTGAAAGTGCTGGCGGCAAACAACAACCGGGAGTGGTTTCAGGAACATAAGGCGGAGTATTTGAGTGTGCAGGCTGATTTTGAGGAACTGCTGGGCATGGTTATCGCCCGTATCTCGCTGTTCGACGAGAGTGTGGCGCACGTGCTTCCGCAGGATTGTACGTATCGTATCTATCGGGATGTCCGCTTCTCTTCGGACAAGTCTCCCTACAAGACCCACATCGGGGGCTATATCAATGCCAGAGGGAAGAAATCCAATCACTGTGGTTATTATGTGCATCTGGAGCCGGGCAACTGTATGCTGGCCGGGGGAAGCTGGTGCATGCCTGCCGATATGCTGCGGGCGGTACGGCAGTCGGTGTGTGACCGCATCGACGAGTTCCGGTCCATTGTGGAGGATCCGGCTTTCTGCCAATACTTTCCGGTGATAGGGGAAACGCATTTGAAGACGGTGCCGAAAGGCTTCCCGAAGGATTTTCCTTATCCGCAGTATATCCGCTGCAAGGATTTTACGGTGGCTTGCCCGCTGGAAGATGAGTTCTTTTCCCGTCCGGATTTTCTGGGCCGGATGACAGACATATTCCGGCAGCTGAAACGCTTTGCCGATTTTACGAATGAGACGATAGACGAGTTTGAATAAAAATATTAACTACTTATTAAATGTGAAATGATATGGTAATTGACAAATTGGAAAACCTGGAGAAATATGTTTCACTGAATCCTCTGTTTGCAGAGACGGTGGCCTTTCTGAAAGCAACCGACCTGAAGGCTCATGAGGCGGGGAAAGTGGTGTTGAAAGAAGGGGAATTGATGGTGAACTTCTCGGATGCACGTCCGAAGACAAAGGCAGAGGCACGCCTTGAAACGCACAACAATTTCATCGATATCCAAATCCCGTTGTCGGGTGTGGAAGTGATGGGGTATATGCCTCGTACGGATTTGCCTGAAGCACCCTACAATGCAGAAAAGGATATTACTTTTTATGAAGGACTGGCAACTGATTACCTGACCGTAAAGCCGGGTATGTTTGCAATTTTCTTCCCGGAAGATGCGCATGCACCGGGAGTAACTCCAGAAGGAGTGAGAAAAGTGATTGTAAAAGTACGTGTCAAATAAATTCTAATAACTAATACTATGGACAAGGTATTGAATATCATAAAGAATGATCCTTGGCTGGAACCGTATGCCAATGCCATTAACGGCCGTCACCAGCATGCGATAGAGAAAGAGAAGGAGCTGGTGGGAAAGAAAACATTGTCGGACTTTGCGACCGGGCACATGTATTTCGGTCTGCATCATACGGACAAGGGATGGACGTTCCGCGAATGGGCACCCAATGCCACGGAAATTTATTTGGTGGGTGACTTCAACGGCTGGCAGGAGAAACCGGCTTTCCGCCTGAAACGGGTGCGCAAGACGGGTAATTGGGAAATCAATCTGCCGGAGAAGGCCATGAAGCATGGCGACCTGTACAAGCTGAAAGTGTACTGGGAAGGTGGATGCGGCGAACGTATTCCGGCATGGGCTACCCGTGTAGTGCAGGATGAACAGACCAAGATTTTCAGTGCGCAGGTATGGAATCCGGAAAAGCCGTACAAGTTCAAGAAGAAGAGCTTTACGCCGAATGTGTCTCCGCTGATGATCTACGAATGTCACATCGGTATGGCGCAGGATGCGGAAAAGGTGGGTACGTACAACGAGTTCCGTGAGAAGGTGCTTCCCCGTATCGCGAAGGATGGGTACAACTGTATCCAGATTATGGCCATTCAGGAGCATCCTTACTATGGCAGCTTCGGGTATCATGTGTCCAGCTTCTTTGCACCTTCTTCCCGTTTCGGTACGCCTGAAGAACTGAAACAGCTCATTGATACGGCACATCAGATGAACATTGCCGTCATCATGGATATTGTACATTCACATGCCGTGAAGAACGAGGTGGAAGGATTGGGCAATTTCGCCGGCGATCCTTGTCAGTATTTCTATCCGGGCGACCGTCGGGAACATCCGGCATGGGATTCGCTTTGCTTCGATTATGGAAAGAACGAAGTGATTCACTTCCTGCTGTCTAACTGCAAATACTGGCTGGAGGAATTCCATTTCGATGGTTTCCGTTTCGATGGAGTTACCTCAATGTTGTATTACAGTCACGGACTGGGAGAGGCTTTCTGCAACTACGGCGACTATTTCAACGGGCACGAGGATGACAATGCCATCTGTTACCTGACACTGGCCAACCGCCTGATTCATGAGGTGAACCCGAAGGCCATCACCATTGCTGAGGAAGTTTCGGGCATGCCGGGACTGGCGGCACCTTTCGAGGACGGTGGTTACGGCTTTGACTACCGTATGGCAATGAACATTCCGGATTACTGGATCAAGATAATCAAGGAACGCAAGGATGAGGACTGGAAGCCTTCAAGTCTGTTCTGGGAAGTGACGAACCGTCGTAAGGATGAAAAGACCATTTCCTATTGTGAGAGCCACGACCAGGCGCTGGTGGGCGACAAGACCATCATTTTCCGCCTGATTGATGCCGATATGTACTGGCACTTCAAGATTGGTGACGAGAACGGTGTGGTGGAACGAGGCATCGCCTTGCACAAGATGATTCGTCTGCTTACGGCCTCTACCATCAACGGAGGTTACCTGAACTTCATGGGAAATGAGTTCGGTCATCCGGAATGGATTGACTTCCCGCGTGAAGGCAACGGATGGTCGTACAAGTATGCCCGCCGTCAGTGGCATCTGGTAGACGATCCGACACTGTGCTATCATTATCTGGGTGATTTTGATGAGAGCATGGTCAAGCTGATGCGGAGTGTGAAGAACATCCAGAAATCGGATGTCATCGAGGTATGGCATAATGACGGCGACCAGATTCTGGCTTTCCGCCGGAAGGACCTGGTGTTCGTGTTCAATTTCAATCCGACCCGTTCGTTTACCGACTACGGCTTTCTGGTTCCGAGAGGAGCCTACGATGTGGTGCTGAATACGGACAACAAGCAGTTTGGTGGCTTCGGCTTCTCGGACGACAGTCTCCGCCACTTTACCTGTGCCGACCCGCTTTATGCAAAAGATAAGAAAGAATGGCTGAAGCTGTATGTGCCGGCCCGTTCTGCAGTGGTATTGAAACGAGTGAAAGAATAATTCTGTATGAGTGATTACACAAATGCACTTTATAAGAAGACTGCACGCATCATGATTGCTGTATGCGGTCTTCTTTTTTCTCTATTTAGCTTTGTCTATCTTTACGTGTTCCAGCGCGATGTGCTGGAAGCACTTCATTATTCGCTGGCGCACGGCAAGACGGTGTTTGCCCCGCTGGCCAGTGCCCTCGTCATTACCCTCATCCTGCTGTTGCTGCGGTGGGGGGTGAACAGTCTGCTGGGACTGAAGGGAAAGGTACGTGCTTTGGCGTATGTACCTTCTTTTCTGGTACTCTGTGCCCTGACCGACGTGGGGCGTGGGGTCTATATGTCCAGTTATCATACGCCGTGGACGTGGTTGCTGCCCTTGCTGGTGCTATTGTTTGTCGGCCTCGCCTACTGGTTGCGCGGACTTTTCCGGGTGCAGCTGAACCAGGAAGGAAGTCTCTGGGGGCTGGTGAACAGTAACCTGACCATTCTGTTGGGGTTGTGTGTGCTGACGGTATGTGTAGGCAATACCAACCGGGGCTATCATCATGAACTGGAGGCAGAACACTATCTGCGCGCACAAGAATATGACAAGGTGCTGGAAGTCGGAAAACATTCGCTGGAGGCCAGCCGCAACTTGACGGCTTTCCGTGCGGTGGCATTGTCCCATCTGGGGCAGATGGGAGACAAGCTGTTTGCCTATCCGCAGTATTACCGTTCCGACGGATTGTTTTTTGAGTCGGATTCCCTGCATACGCTTCGTTATACGAACGATTCCATCTATTATTTGTTGGGAGCCCGTCCGTATGCCGGAGAAGACCGTATGGTGTTTCTGCGTAACATTTGTTATAAGGGTACGGGAAAATATACTTCCCTGGACTATTATCTTTCCGCTTTGTTGCTCGAAAAACAGCTGGGGCAGTTCATGGAAGCCGTCCCTGATTTCTATCTGCCGGAAGATACCTTGCCGCGGTATTATCGGGAGGCGGTAGTGCTGTATCATGCGCAGCAGAAGGATACCCTCTTTCCGGTGACAGACAGCCTGATGATCGGACGTTTCAAGGCCTATCGTACACTTCAGCAGAAAGAAGGTTCTTCGTTGGAAGAGCGGAACCGCATGCGGCGGGAATTCGGTGATACCTATTGGTGGTATTACGACTATCAGGAATAAGACGCATTTGTGAATGGGATAAAAAATTAAGAGAGACTGCCGGGGAAATGCAGTCTCTCTTATTTTTAAGAACAAACGCCTTTGTCCTTACAGCTGATATTTTCACAAATACCAATACTGTTCTTATCTATTACTATGAAAAACATCTTTATAACAGCTGGTGTAATGGGAATGTTCAAATGAGAATGTATATTTAACACTTGTTTTAGTTTTGATTCTATCTTTTACACATTCCCTTGAAATCACAATACGTACATTGGTCTTCCTCCTCCGTTTGATTGAAATCCAGTTCCGGATTGAACACCTCTTCCAGAAGCGCTTTCAGCCGGCTGCGGAACTCTTCTTCCAGGATGGCAAAGTCCTCTACCGGGGTAGTTTTGTTGTACGATTCCTTGAGCTGGATGACCGGTGAATAGTCTTCTGCCGCAGCCCGATGAATATAGAGCAGGGAAGGGGCCACTTTCCGGTCATCGTTCCGTTCCCGCAATTTCCTGCATACGATGGCGGCATACAAGAAGGTCTGGAACACGTAGTTGGAACGTTTGGGACCCGGTGTGAACAGAGACTCCACACTGGGCGGCGTGTCGGCTTTTCCACCTGTTTTGTAATCCACGATGCGGAGCACATTGTCTTTGCTGTCCATCCGGTCGATGATACCGCCCATACGCGAACGAATCACCCCTTTGGGCGTGTGTATCTCGATGTCCTCCATGACGGGCTGTTCGGAGCCCACGAAGGTGAAAGGAGCATGACGCAGGTCATTGCGCAGCAGTTGTTGGACGTAGCGCAGGATAACGGCCGAATTGATGAGCTGGATACCGTTGTATTCCGGACGTTCGTCGGCAGGGAGGTGGAAAAACAAATCCTTGAACCCGTTGTCCACGTAGTTCTGCAGCTTTACTTCCTCTTTGAGCAAAGTTTCCAAAGCCTCTTTATTGATGACCTTTCCATGCACCGTGAGATCCTTGTAGATATGTTCGGCTGCATAGTGGAAGATACTTCCGAACTTGGCCGAGTCGATTTCCGCGCTCACTTCATCGGGTGCCGAAAGTCCGGCCACATACTTGTAGTAGAACTTCAGCGGACAGTCGAGGTAGCAGTTCAGGGCCGAGGGAGAGAAGAAAGCTTTCGGATTCACCCGCACATCGAACACCTGCTGCATCCGTTTCAGAATGTCGGCTGATTTGGGGATACAGATAGGAGAGGATACGACCGGCGACTGTTCGGCTTCCAGCTGTTTCCGTTGTATCGGATAGCCCCATTCAATCAGCAGCTGGAGCATGAAGCGCGACATCTCGCCCCGGTTCATGCCGTCGCTCACCGTATTGTACACCAAGGTCGCTTTTTCCGCCCGTTGCAGCAGACGGTAGAAGTAATAGGCATAGACGGCAATCTTGTGGTCGATGGTGGTCATACCGAACGCCTTGCGCAGGTTGTAGGGGATGAACGAGGAATCGCCGCCCGCCTTGGGCAACTGTCCTTCGTTGACCGACAGCAGGATGACGTGGCGGAAATCCAGGTTACGGGTTTCCAATACCCCCATCACCTGCATGCCAATGGCCGGCTCGCCGTGAAACGGAATGTTGGCGGCCGACATGACCCGCACGAGCAGGCGGTGGAAGGTGGCAGGCTGCACTTCCAGATCCTTGCTTTCGAGCAACGCATGGAAGCGGTTGACCATGGTGAAGCTTTTGAACAAGGCTTCCCGGTAGAGTTGGTCGAGGGCATCGCTGGTGGAGGCCGCCTGCTTGCGGTACAGCTGTGCCACCTGCTTCAGGATGTCGGCCAGCCGTTTGCACAGTTCCTCGTTGTGGGTACAAGGCTTGAACAGCAGTGACAGGGCCTCATCCCGTTCCAGTTCCGACGGCAGCGGATAGAAGCGGTTCTTCTCCGTCAGTTCCTTTTCCAACGGAGTGGCCGCTTCCGAAAGCAGTTGCGTGTACGGATGCCTCAGCACACTGATGACCTCGGCAAACTGGTAGCGTCCGCTGCGGGGATTGTAGCCTGAGATGTGCAGTTCCAGCAGCGTCTTCACGAAACTGTAGGCCGGGGTTTGCGAGAGTGGGAAACCCATGGTGATGTTGATGTGGCGCACGTTCTCCGGCAGCGAATGTAATACAGGCTGCAGCATGGCTTCGTTGCAGAGCACCACCGCCGTTTCCTTTTCGTTCTCCGTGAGGTTCTCCCGAATCCATTGCGGCAGGTAGCGCGCCTGCCCGTTCTCCGTAGGCGATTCGATGAAGGTAATTTCTTTCGGGTGATTCAGGTGATCGAACAGAGCCGGCGGCAGTTCCGACGGGAAATTCTTCAGGTTACGGCGGATAAACTCACCCGCCTCGTGCGGATGCTTGTCCAGGTAGAAGGTGTCGTAATCCCAGTAGAACAGGGCCTTTCCGGCTGCGTGCAGCTTGCTGAACAGAGTTTGTTCCACTTTGTTCAGCACGTTGAATCCCACGAACACATAGGTATCGTATGGGAACTGCTGTACGTCCATTGTTTCCGTCACCTCGCGGTAGAGCATCCCTTCGTAGGCAATGTCTTGCTCGCGGAGCCGTTCCTTGTATTGCGTATAGATGTCGCCCAGCACGTCCCACAGCGAGATGAAACGCCGCTTCAGTTCCGTGACCTGCTCGATGGAGAAATTGCGGAAAAACTGGCTCAGCGCTTCCTTCTGTCCTTCCTCCAGAAAATCATATTCAGCCGTCAGCTTGTTCAAGTCTTTCAGGTTGCTGAAGAGAGCCTTCGTATCGACCAGATTCTTGTCGGCATCATCGAAGTCGCTGATGAGCATCTCGCCCCAGAAATAAAAATCGTCTAGGCTCTCCTTGCTTCCCGTCACTTCCCGGAACACCTTATAGAGGTCGCACACCAGTTTGATGGAATCGCCTGTTACCCATTGCGACGACTGGCGGAACAGCTCACTGATGCTCACGTAGGCCGGCGACCAGACCGGACGGTCGGACTCCTGCGCCAGGTATTCGTTGAAAAAGAGGCTGGCACGCTTGTTCGGGAACACCACGGCCACCTTGGTAAAGTCTCCGTGCAGCTTCCGGTACAAATCAGCGGCCACCTGCTTCAAAAAAGTTTCCATATATTGTATAGTCGAAATAGAGTGGTAAATAAAAATAAACTCAGGCCGGAAGCGTCACTTCCTCCAGCTCGTTGGCAAACACATACCAGAGGAATCCCCGGATGTGGGTGTAGCCCATTTGCGTGAGCAGGTCCATGTAGTCCTGCACCTGTGCACGATAAGCCTCGTTCTTCTTTCCGAACTTGAAGTCCACCACGACCACCTGCCCGTCTTTCCGCATCACGCGGTCGGGGCGGCGCGTCTGCATCTGTCCCTCCTCGTCGGTGTACACAATGGCACATTCGTTGTAGAGTTCCCACGTGCCGTTGAACCAGTCCTTGGCAGCCGGATGCTGCAAAGCCCGTCGGGCCAGCGCTTCCACCTGCTTCATCTGTTTCTCCGATTCGAAGATACCCTCGAAGTTCAACCGTTCCAGGGCAGGCGATAGGTCGTCCGCCTTTTCGATGTGGGCAAACACCTGGTGCAGCAGTTGTCCCTGACGGATGTACTGTCCGCGGCTGTCGTCCGCATCATCCCCTTGGATAAAGTCGGCCGAACGGTTCGACTGCTTGAACTCGATGTGCGTTTCAATGCTTTCCATCTTCACGGGGACTCCCTCCTTGGGCGAGGAAAGCCGGTTGGATTTGTCCGCCTTCTTCTCGTCGTGAGCCGTGCAGAGCTCCCCGTATTCGCCCACCGCATCGTCTTCCGGGTCTTCCTGTGCAAGCGGCAGTTCCACCTCCTGCATCAGCGGCAAACTGTCGTACAACAGTTCCGATACCGTACCTTTCTGTCCCGCCTTCGCAAAAATAATCAGGTTCTTGCAGGCACGTGTAAACGCCACGTAAAGCAGGTTCAGGTTGTCCACCCACAGTTGCAACTTTTCTTCCAGGTAATCGTCGTGGTACACCGATTCCGCCATGGCGCTTGAGTAGTTCACCGGTACGATGTCGAGGCGGTTGAACGGCGGGATGTCCGTTTCCTTTCCCGTGCCCGCCACGCTGCACCATATCAGGTGATTGTTCGTCTCGTTCTCCATCTTCCAGTCGCAGAACGGCAGCAGTACCGTGTGGTATTCCAAGCCCTTCGACTTATGGATGGACAGGATACGGATGCCGTCGATTTCGCCCGAAGGAATAGTTTTCGTGTTCAGTTTCTCGTCCCAGAATCGGATGAAAGCTGTCAGCTCCGACGAGTTGTTCTGCATGTATTCCGTCACCGCATCATAGAACGCATAGAGATACGCATCCTGTTTCTCGATACGCTGCATGTCGAACAACACGAAGAGTTTCTCCAGCAACTCGTAAAGCGGCATGAAGCGGAGCGAGTCGGCCTGTAGCCGGAATTCTGCCGGCAGGTAATTCCTGGGGTCGTCGAGCAGCACCGTGTTGAGGCTGATGTCCTTTTGCCGCACTTCCTGCTGATAAGCTACTGCCAGACGCGCCAGCGCAATGCGGTCGTCGGGCGAAGACAGGTAACGCAGTCCGTCGATGAGCATGTTCACAGCCAGCGAAGCGTTCAGCTGGAAAGCCTCGTCCGAGACAATGCGGTAGGGGGTATGTTCGTCGAAATAAGCCGCAATGTCGGGGATACTCCGGTTCTTCCGCACCAGGATGGCCATTTCGTTGAGCTGGATACCCGCTGCGGTGAGCCGTTCCACCTCTTCGGCCAACTGTTGCAAAGTAGCCTCCACATAAGGTCGTTCCTTGGAATCCTGTAGGAAGGTCACCTTCACGAAGCCTTTCTCGTCTTTCTTGGCACAACGTTGACGCACGTCACTGTATGCCTGTTCCAGCTGCGTGCAAGGCATACCCTGTTCCTCCTGATACCGTCGGTTCAGCGTCTGGCAGGCCGCCGTGAAAAACTCGTTGTTGAAGCGGATGATGCGTGCCTCGCTTCGCCAGTTCGTGTCGAGCGTACATTCCTTGATGCGGAAACTCCGGTCGTGCCCCAGTCCTGCGAGAATCTTCCAGTCCCCGCTTCGCCAGCGGTAGATGCTCTGCTTGATGTCGCCCACAATCAGGCTGCCTTCTTTCTGCGCCAGACTTTCCTGCAAGAGCAGGTGGAAATTCTCCCACTGCATGCGCGAAGTATCCTGAAACTCGTCAATCATCACCGTGTCGATGGTGGTACCAATCTTTTCATAGACAAACGAAGCGTCGCCCTCCCGAATCAGGCTGTGGAGCAAGGCGTTGGTGTCCGACAACAGGAAACGGTTGTGCGCCTGATTCTGCAACCGCACCTCCTCGTCGATGTGCGCCAGCAGCCGCAGGTTGTTCAGGTAACGCAGCGAGAGGTCGCACGAGTTGAGCAGCAGGTTGTTCTGCGGACGTCGGTTTTCCGCTTCCTCCAGTAACGGTATCAGTTCCGAGGCCGCCAGCGAGCGGATTTCGTCGCGGTGGGAGGAAGTCTTCGTGGTCCAGTTCTCTTCACTTTCCAGACACTTCTCCACGGTCGCATTGCGGATGTCGCCGCTCAGTTTCCCGTTGGCCAGTTTGTTGAAATAACTGCCGATGCCCCGCGAGCCGTTTTTCAAGTCCGCCGGCGTCAGTCCGTGCATTTCGAGCAGTCCCGTAAACTGGTCGCTGAACCCCTTCATGAACTCCAGCACCTCTTCGCGGATGTTTTTCAGTTCCTCCCGATACGCCGGGATGAACTTCGGGTCGGCCAGTTTCCGGCGCAGTCCTTCTCCTTTCTCGATATAGTTCTCGTCGAAAATGTTTTGTCCGAAACTCTTGATGTCCTTCGACACATCCCAGCGCCGGTCGTTCGCAATCCGTTCCTCGATGTACTCCAGTAACCAGTAGAGCACCGGTGAGCGGCGGTCCAGCTTTTCAATCATGGCATCCACGGCATCGCTCAGCACCTCCGTATTGTTCAGTTCGATGGACAGGTTGGCCCCCAGCTCCAGTTCCCGTGCCAGGTTGCGCATCACCGACTGGAAAAACGAGTCGATGGTTTCGATGCGGAAACGGCTGTAGTCATGAATCATGTGCCGCAAGGCCTCGCGTGCTGCCTCCCGGATTTCCCCGACCGACTTGTCCGAGGTCTTCAGAATTTCCTTCAGGTAACCGTCCGACCCCTTGTCGGCCGTGGCAATGCCATACAGCTGTTCCAAGATGCGCTCCTTCATTTCCGCCGTGGCCTTGTTGGTGAATGTCACCGCTAGAATCCTCCGGTACGCATACGGGTCTTCAATCAGTTGTCTTATATAATGTACCGCCAGTGTAAAGGTCTTGCCGGAACCGGCAGACGCCTTGTAGACTAAAAGCTGGGGATGCTGTTCCATGTGTGATGTCGTTTTAAGTTTTTTGTCAGACAAACTTACGGATTTTTCGCGGAAAAACCACGGAAAATGCTCGATAACTATTAAGAGGAAGAGGAGGGAAGACAAGGGCAATAAGCCGGAAACCGCTTGTGCCTCTTTATGTTTCCCACGGCAGAAACGTAGGTTTCCCGTATGGAGAATGTACGGCTCCGCATCGGGAAACGTACGTCCTGCGCATGGGAAACGTAGAACACTTCAGGGTCTTTTCTTCTTAATCTACCAACGTTTTTTAGATAAAACGCCGGAATAATTTGTATAATTCAAAATAAAAGCATACCTTTGCGCCGCAATTAAGGATGGTTCCGTAGCTCAGCTGGATAGAGCAACGCCCTTCTAAGGCGTGGGTCCTGCGTTCGAATCGCAGCGGAATCACTTAAATGTAGCACAAAGAGTAAGGATGGTTCCGTAGCTCAGCTGGATAGAGCAACGCCCTTCTAAGGCGTGGGTCCTGCGTTCGAATCGCAGCGGAATCACAGAAAAGAGGAAATCAAACGGTGAAATACCATTGGTTTCCTCTTCTCTTTTTTAGCAACAGTTGCGATTGTTCCGACATTCTCAACTATTACTTCCACAGTTTTCATATCATATCAAACCCCCAGCACTATATTGGCATCAATATTTAGTTTTTGACTGATTTCACGAGCGACCTTCAATGTCGGTTCACATTTACCAGACATATAATCACTCAAACGTGAAGGGCTGACACCTATCAATTTGGCCAGAGCTTTTTGGTTAAGTCCCATTTCATACATACGGAGTTTGAGCACATCCACCAGTGAAGGTTCCCCCAGTGCGAAATGTGCCTCTGAATAGTCAGCAACAAGGTTAGAAAGTAATTCCAACTCTATGCTATTAGGATCATCGAGAGGGGTTTCATCTGTAACCAGTGGAAGTAACTCTTCAACCCTTTTTACAGCCCAGTCGTATTGAGCTTTTGTTTCTATCTTTGTCATAGCTTTTGGTTAATCGGTAACCGCCGATCCGGTTTAATTATAAAATTGAGCAATCTGCTATTTTGTCATATTCGGCATGAGTGCCTATGAAACGAATATAAATGAACTTTATGGTGAATTTTATCACTACAATCAGCCGATAGCTATTTCCCTTAATATTGAATACATAATGTTGATTGCCTACATTATCTACGCTATTAAAAGTTTTTTTTACGTCGGCAAAGCAGGTCCATTCACTTTTCTTGACGATGGTTGTCCATTCCTGTAAGGCCACCTTTGCATCAGGATGCGTTTCTGCATATTCCTTTAGGGCTTGTTCTGTAAATATTCTCATGAGATTCACTCAATTATCATATTGCAAAGTTAAGAATATGATTCCGTTTTCCAAAATTAAATTCTATTATTTGTAATTTCAACTACCCGCTTCTTGCTCTACTGGAGAACTTCTCCACGTTGTTCAAAAGCATGAGAATAGGGAAGCGCACTCGGCTGCTTTTGGCTCGGTAGGCCTGGCCGGACTGCCTTTAAAGAAAATGACTTAAGAAAAATTTTTGTCCGAAGGCTTGTAGTTTATAAAAAATGCATATCTTTGCAGCCCGATAAAACCGGAAATTTTATTTTTACAGACACAAACCACGCAAGCTTAAGCTAAACTATTGAGAAAAATCATTTCGGAGGCTACATTGAGATAAGCCTGTATCAACGTTATTTAAGAGGATAGAGAAAGAGTGCTTCTTTAATCGGAGAAGCCGCCCGACAAACATGACAGATGCCGACCGATACCGCTTTCGCTGTAGAGGTAAGCACCTGTACAGACTTGTCACACCCGTTTTGTAGCAAAAACAAACTAGAATTTTAACTGGTTCTGAATTGCTGGCCAATGTCCGCATTGTCTTGCCTGGAGATAGTGCGCCTTGGCGGCTGCCGTGAACCCTAAAAACGTGATAACTATTTTAATGTCCAACTAAATCTTAAATCATCTATGAAAATAGAAAGAGCTACTCAACTGCTATTTCTTTTGCTGATAAGTCAGGGAGGAAATGCAGCGTATGCCAGTTTGCCGAGAGGGGCCGGTGAGCCTTCCGTGCAAGTATCGGCGCAAACAAACAAAATCACAGTCAGTGGAACCGTCGTAGACGCGAATGGAGAACCTCTGGTGGGGGTAAGCGTACTGGAAAAGGCAACCAGCAACGGTACGATTACAGACATGGATGGAAACTTTACCTTGTCGGTGGCCGAAGGTGCCATGTTGGAAATTTCTTACGTAGGTTATAAAAGCCTGACGGTTTCATCGAAGGAGGCACTGGGCGTGCTGGTCATGAAGGAAGATTCGGAACTGCTGGACGAGGTCGTGGTGACCGCTTTGGGTATCAAGCGTTCCCAGAAAGCCTTGAGCTATAACGTGCAGGAAGTGAAGAACGACGTACTGACAAAGGTGAAGGACGCCAACTTCGTGAACAGCCTGAACGGAAAGGTGGCTGGTGTGAATATCCAGCGCAGCGCTTCGGGTGTAGGTGGAGGTACGCGCGTGGTGATGCGTGGTAACAAGTCCATCAGCGGAGACAACAACGTGTTGTATGTGATAGACGGTGTGCCGATGGGCAACCAGGCCGACCGTTCGGGCGACGGAACGGGTTTCGGCTCGGGACGTACGTCGGGTGAAGGTATTGCCAGCTTCAACCCCGAAGACATTGAGAGCCTGTCGGTGCTGACCGGTCCTTCGGCTGCCGCCCTCTACGGAGCCAGTGCGGCCAATGGAGTCATTCTGATTACCACCAAGAAAGGAGCCGCCGGAAAGGTGAATGTCAATGTGTCTTCTTCGGCTGAGTTCTCGAAAGCCTTTGTGCTGCCGAGATTTCAGAATACGTATGGCAATGTGAGTGGGGAAGCCGCTTCCTGGGGTGAGAAACTGGCGGTGCCTTCTTCTTACAATCCGGCCGATTTCTTCAATACCGGAACCACCTTTACCAACTCGTTCAACCTGTCGGTGGGCAACGACAAGAACCAGACCTATGTGTCGGGCTCGGCAGTCAACGCGAAGGGTATCGTACCGAACAACAAATACCATCGTTACAATGCCATGGTGCGGAACACCACCAAGTTCTTCAACGACAAGCTGACCATGGACGTGTCTGCCAGCTATGTGCGTGAATACGCCAACAACATGCTGTCTTACGGTACTTATTTCAATCCGATTCTGGGTGCGTATCTGTATCCGCGCGGAGAGGATTTCAGCAAGGAGAAATATTTTGAGCGCTACGATGCGGAGTTGGGTTACAACGTGCAGTCGTGGGCACCGGGCGATTTCGGTATGGCGGTGCAGAATCCCTACTGGGTGGCTTACCGCAACATCCGTCCGGAAGTGAAAGACCGCTACATGCTCTATGCTTCGTTGAAGTACGACATTACGGATTACCTGAACGTGACTGCCCGCGGCCGTCTGGACAACACCTATACCGAAAGAGAAGACAAGCGTTACGCTTCTACTCACGGTACGTTTGCCAAGCCTTTGGGACGTTATATCTATTCCAGTGAAACTTTCCGTCAGAAGTATGCCGACGTGATGGCCAACCTGTCCGAGCCTTTTGCCAACGATTTCTTTGCTAATGTCAACGTGGGTGCTTCTTATGAGGAATACGATACGAAGGGAAGAGGCTACGGCGGACAGCTGCTGCTCATCCCCAACAAGTTTGCCTACGACAACATCGACCCTTCTACCGGAGTGCCCTCACAGACGGGAGGAGACAGCCGGAAGATGAACATCGGTGTGTTCGGTTCGGCAGAAATCTCCTGGAAGTCGGCCGTGTACCTCACCCTGACCGGACGTGCCGACAAACCTTCTCAGCTGGTCAACAGCAAGTCACCGTGGATTTTCTATCCGTCGGTCGGCGTGTCAGCCATCGTGACGGACCTGTTGTCGGACAACCTGCGTCAGTCTATCTCTCCGGTACTGGGCTTTCTGAAAGTACGCGCTTCTTATACTGAAGTAGGTTCGCCGATTCCTTACACTGGACTGACTCCCGGCACGATTACGCACTCCATCGAAGGAGGGGTTATCAAACCGTTCAAATACTATCCGCTTCCGGAACTGAAACCCGAAAGAACCCGCTCGTATGAAATCGGTATCGACTCCAAGTGGTTGAACAACACTGTTTCGTTGGGAGTGACCTTGTACAAGTCGAACACCTACGACCAGCTGTTGCAGGCCAAACTGTCGGAAACTTCGGGCTATGACTACATGTTCGTACAGGCCGGTAACGTGGAAAACCGTGGTATCGAGCTGACCTTGGGCTACGACCAGACATTCGGCGACTTCTCTTACAGCACCTCGCTGACGGCCACGGCCAACCGCAACAAGATTATCGAACTGGCTTCGGACGTGAAGAATCCGGTGACCGGAGAAACCCTTGACCTGAGCGACATCAAGGTGGGACGTTTCCGCTTGCGCGAAGGAGGAGAAATCGGTACCATCTATGCCGAAGAACGTCTGAAACGCGACCAGGACGGTTATATCGTGTACAATGAAGGACAGACCATTACCACCGAATC
>ERZ857521.471-NODE-471-length-61262-cov-5.656167_pt1 | contig 61262 bp, 58 predicted proteins | sample MGYA00519701_ERZ857521 | MGnify/ENA primary metagenome ERZ857521 (study PRJEB31778, sample SAMEA3449346) | human gut metagenome | biome: human gut; feature: human-associated habitat; material: faeces | place: United Kingdom | collected 2010/2012 ...
ATGCATCGCTATTTGGCTGGCTGTTTTGGCTTGATCTCAGGTAGACACTGTCTAACATCATGCATACGCTCCCGGTCAGGCATTGCGCTTGCGCCGGGAGCGTTTTATATTCATTTTTGCCCCTGCGTCAGGCAATTGAAATGCGGCATTTTCAGCGCAGCCAGGGCGCTGACGATGCCAATGCCCGCGGCGTTCATGACATCCCTTGCCGGAAAATCTGGAATCAAGTGCATGCCGGCCACGCCCAGCGCCGCGCCGCACAATCCTAAAATCAGCGGAATCAGTTCCTCCCGCAAACCGCGAATCATGCGCAACAGCATCCCCAGCAAATAGCAGATCGCCACGAAACGCAAGCGTCATTGCCGTGCGTGCCTTTGCATAGCTGCAATTTTCCTTGCATGCGTGAAAGGAAAGCCCCAAATGATAGATAGCAGCTACGCCAGCGCTGAAAACATTGCCGCATATCTGCGCCGCATCAAGGAGCGCAGGCATTTCCAGCCAGGAATGGTCTGTGCACAGCGGCGTATCGGAAGCGACCATTTCCCGCCTATTTAGCGGACAAAATCAATCCCCGCAGTTCTGCACTGTCGCGCAGCTGGTTAGATCCGTCGGCGGCTCCCTGGACGAATTGGCCGATATCCCCCACGCTCCCAGCGCTCCGCCATGCGATAAAGCGCTGGCGCATATGATCGCAATGGATAAGCAGCGTGAGGAAACCTTTTTATATTTGCAAAATCAAGTGACTGAATTGCGAGCAAATGCTGAGCGTCAGCATCGTTTGTTGATCATATGCACTGCGTTGCTCGGTCTGTTTTTGTTTCTTTTCGGCGCATTGCTTGCCTAGGATCTCTCCGATCCACGCTATGGATTCCTCTACCGTTTGATTTCCGCCATGCCGCATGGCAGCCACCTGCCCTTCCTGCGCGGATAACCTCCACTTGCATGAATGTGCATCCACTTGCACCCATGCAAACACTGTGCGCCATCTGAAAGGCACATTTCATCCCTTGCCGTATTTCCAGTCACATTATTTGCATTTTTTAGAAAAAAGCATTGACAAACCCCATGAGCCGTGATATTATATATCTTGTGATTGGTCAAGTCATGGTCGCATGGCTCAGTTGGTAGAGCACATCGTTCACATCGATGGGGTCACAGGTTCGAGTCCTGTTGCGACCACCACCAAAAGACCCGGATATTGATACAATGTCCGGGTTCTTTCTTTTTGCGATTTATGCATCTTTTTGTAGTGTGGTCGCTATAAAGCCCCTTATATTGTATAGTGTCTGTGGAAAACGCAAGTAAATATTCAGCCAATAAAAATGTTTATGCATCATATCGTTCGGTCGTCCAAGAGACACAGGGTATTTTCGAGCGCGATTTTTCTCTTTTTCCCCCGATTTTTTGTAAAGAATGAACCGCCGAGCTTGCTTCAAAGATAACTGTCACGTAATTCGTGACGGTTACTCGGTGTAACGTTTGTGGGTTTGCGTAAAGCGATATAAAAAGCTTTCAGGAGGAACAAAAGCGCGGGAACCGAAAGCTAAATGTTCACATCATTTCCGTACAACAAACGCGTTATTCTCGTGAGGTTTCAATTCTCCGATATATTCTCCGTTGATATAAACAAAGGGGCTCGGCTCTTCTTCGCCAAAATATTCCGACCTTTGGGAAAGTATATCCAGCAATTCGGTCAGGTCGTAAATTTTCGTCGCCTGATATGGTTGCTCAAACGCTATTTTTTCTATAAAAAGCATATGATCCCCGCAGTTTAGAAGAACGCCCGTATGACCCACGAAAGTTGTTTGGAAATACGGATCATAGATGACAAGGCTAAGCATGGAAACCTGATTGCTGTGAACCTTCAGCCCAAACTCCTCCCAGGCTTCCGAATATATGTTTTGAGGCTTCTTTCCCTCCGGTACGGTTTTGTCGCCGAAAAGTGTAGTAAAAAGCGCTCTGTTTTCTTTTATTCGTTCGTATTTTTCAGTTGCATCAATCGCTTCCATGTCAAACATCAGATAAGTTCCAGTATATGTTTCTTCCACACGTTCGGCAGTTATCAAGCCCTCCAGCAGCAGGAAAGCCGTCATTCTGCAGTTGGCGTCCGAATAATCATGAGTGCTTTCCCACCCATCCATACATTTCGCCGTATCTACGGTGAGTTCGGAGGGGAGGACCCAGCCATCCTCAAGCCCGGCGTTTCTGCCAGCCGTAGCCGCATAATCCAAAACCCGGTTCTGAAACACGTCTGTGTTGGAAAGCCCTGCATTTTTGAGTTCTTCCACCACTTCGGATACGGCTTCGTTCCCGCCCAGGAAGGTCGCCATGGGAACCTTACGATCTGACCCGGCGTCTCCGTTTCCTTTGATCCATACGTTAAAGAGCAATAGCATGCACAGCAGTGCAAGCCCAATTCCTTTTTTCATTCCATCCCTCCGTTTATTCTCAGTGAACGAAATGAGCATAACATATCTTCAGATACTTCGCAAGGTAAGAGCGCCTGAATGCCAGCTATTTCCAGAAAAACCTGTCAATTGGTCAATTTGGAATATCACACGATGGTCGATCACGCTGTATTGTGAAAAATTACCGATTCGATTTGAAAATCCGTTTTGACGCAAAAGGGCAGGTTGACGGTACGGCGGAGATTCTGTATAATAAATATAGAGTAAATTCCACCTCCTTTACGGCGTACCTGCGAAGGGACGGTGAACGTTGAAGCGTTTCTCTGAAAAAAGGAAAGCTGCAAATCCAGGCGAAATTTGGTTCCCTTTTGAAACAACCAGCGGAAACCGTTTGATTATTCAGAAAGGAGCGGAGTTAGATGCGAAAAATCATCACCATCGGACGGGAGTTTGGCAGCGGCGGCAGAGAATTGGGACGCCGTCTGTCAGAACAGCTGCAAATCGCCTACTACGACCGGGAAATTGTTACGGAAATCGCCAAACGCACCCGGAGTTCCGAGGAATATGTGCGCCGGATCAGCGAAAAAAAGCCGGTGGAATCCTTTCCCATTCATGTAGGCCATACCTTTCCTTTCTATCCTATGCCGGATCCGGTATTTCAGCACAACATGACCATTTTTTCGGAGCAGCATAAGCTGTTGGTGGAACTGGCGAAAAAGTCCGACTGCATCATCATCGGTCGCTGCGCGGATCATATTCTGCGGGAGATGAAACCTTTCCGCATTTTCGTTTATGCGGACGAAGAAAGCAAGCTGCAGCGCTGTATTGAGCGCAAGCCCGCAGATGAATTGCTGTCCGATGTAGAAACCAGGCGTCAGATGAAGGAAGTAGATAAGGAACGGGCGAAATACTATGCCTATTTCAGCGGTCAGAAATGGGGAGCCAAGGAAAACTATGACCTGATGATCAACACTTCTGGCCAAAAGATCAAGAAGATTGCCGGCGCGTTGGCCGCTTATCTGCAGGACGCCGACTGATCCAGCGGCAACCGTGAGGATCCCCCGACCCATTGGCTGGTTTCATAGGGCAGCACCGCACAATTGATTGAGAAACAGCCGTAAGCAAAAAAGAGCCTGCCGAAGCAAGCCCCTCCAGCTTTGGCGAAGCCCAGTCAGACTGCCAGTGAAGGGCGGGCAGCCAGAATGAGATTCGCCAAAGCGAATAGCATATGCAGTTGTGCGTTGACCTTGGTTAAACCTCGTAATCGTGTTTTTCGGAAACGGAACATGCCTTTGACAACGGCGAAGACGTGTTCAACCTTACAGCGTATCGAGGCCTTGGCGTGCTCTGCAGTAACAGCCTTTTCGTATTCTGCACCGGCATAACGTTTCTTCAGGGATGAAGGGCGTGCGCAGATGATGTATTGGATCTCTTTTCCCTGGTCGTTGGTCAGGATGGCTTCCTCGCGTTTTTCGGCGCCGAGATAGCCGCTGTCGCCATAGAGCTCTTCCTCCGTTCCGTCCATCAGACCGGCCGCCTGGGTGACGTCGTGGACATTGGCTGCGGTGGTTTCAATCTTCCTGACCAGGCCGGTATCCCTGTCAACGGCGATGTGACCCTTGTAGCCGAAATACCACTGATTGCCCTTCTTGACCTGACGCGCATCCGGATCCCGTTCTTTCTTCTCATTCTTGGTGGAGGAAGGCGCAGCAATCAATGTGGAGTCAACGATCGTGCCCTTCATCAGCATTAGACCCCTGGCCTTTAGCCTGCTGACAATATCTGCAAAGAGCTTCTCCTGCAGTCGATTCTGAATCAGGATATTGCGAAATCGCCCGATGGTATCGCCGTTGGGCACCTGATTGCTGGACGTTACGCCGCAAAACTCCGAAAACGCCCGACTGTCGATCACTTCGGCCGCCACAGCCATATCGGCCACGTTGTACACCATCTGCAGCACGTAGATCCGCAGCATCAATTCGAGGCCGTAGGGCTTATTGCCGCGCTCTCCCTTGTAATAGCACGGCCTGATCATCGCCACCCACTCGCTCCACGGAATCAGCTGGTTCATCTGCCCGAGAAAGTCCTTCTTGTGCGTCTTCACTTCCGCCAGTTCATCCGTGAAGAACGACATGCTCATCTGTTTATCCATGTCCCTATTATATCACAAAAGTAAAGGCTTTGTTGTCTTTTGTCTGGGTTTGTGCGGTATTGCCATAGAACAAGTAGGAGGCTGACAGATGAGCGCAGCGCTGCAGGGAGATTCCCAGGAAATTGTTGTTATGACAAGACTTTATGACGCGGCAGTTCGACAGCTGGTATTGAAATTTGAGATTTTGAATGACGAGTTCAAGGTGCTGTATGCAAGGAACCCTATTCACCACATTGAGGGTCGCGTTAAGTCCTTGCCCAGCATCGCGGCAAAGCTCCTGAAAAAAGGGCAGCCCCTGACCATCGAAGCTGCCAAGCGGAACGTAAACGATATCGCCGGGGTCAGGGTGGTCTGCGGTTATATCGACGATGTTTACCGAGTCGCCGATATGATGGCGCGGCAGGCGGATATCCAGCTTATCCGGCGTCAGGATTATATTCAAACGCCCAATTATAACGGCTATCGTTCCCTGCATTTGGATATTCGCCTGCCCGTATATCTGTCCGACCGAACGGAGCAGGTGATTGCCGAAATTCAGATTCGCACCATCGCCATGGATTTTTGGGCCAGCCTTGAGCATGATGTTCGTTACAAGGTGGACAAGACTAGGCTGCCAGCGGGCATTAATGAGGAAATGCTGGCGTGCGCTGATCGGATTGCTGAGATCGACCGAAAGATGCAGGATATGTACCGACGCATCAAGGCGGCGGAAGGAAAATGAAACTCTTTCCTGCCTGAAACATCGGAAGAAGGTTCTCGTTAAGCTGAAAACCTGAGCACAGATCAGCTTTTACCCGTTATCAGATTGCGCATGGCAGACCCACCAGTCTGAATCTCCGCTGTCATAATCACAGATCAGCTTTTGAGCTCGAGGTTGTTTCAAACTTCTCCACCCGCGAGAGTGAGCAGGTGCGCGAAAAGCTGCTGACGCTGCCCGAGTATCTGGAGGATTACGCCAGCGCAGAAACGAAAGGCGTGGGCTACGCGCTGATCGAGCGGGAGCTGGACAAAATCCCGAAGGAAAAAGCGCGGGATATTGCCCAGCAGAGCATTCAGGCCATCCGCGCCTCCGACCGCCGCGATTTCCGGTTTTAAGGAGAGAACGCCTGAGAGGCTGCACGGTCGCGTATCCGCCGAGCGGCTCCACATCGGCGAAAACCGACGCGGCTGCGCCGGCGGTGGATGAGGCGCTCCGCGCCGTTTTTCGGGATCGGCAGGCGCGCAAAGAAACGAGCGTTCTGCGCGCTTGCAGGAAAAAAGATCAGTAATGAAACATAAACGCGGCGGCTTTCTTGGCTTCGCTGCCTCTCTTGATCATCCGCAGCGTGCCGCCGGCGGAAACGCCGCCTTTATCCTCCGCGTTCCCATAAAGTGGATGGAGGAGGAAAATAAACGCATGGGAGACTTCCTTTCCGCAGAGGCAGGGAGGGAGTTTCCCTGTCCGTCGGCAAAGGCGCTTACGCTTCGCCTGTTTTTACCGCGCATCCTATGCGGGCGGTTCGCAAGGGCTGAAACCTGTGCGGAAAGAGAACGCCTTCTTCCAGCGACAGGCAGCTTACCCCTTTCCCCCTCCCTGTTGCTTCCGGCTCGCCTGCCGGAACTGCGTGGGCGACATGCCCATCTCATTTTTGAACACTGTAGCAAAATATGTTGCCGACTGAAAGCCGCAGGCCTGGGCAATGTCCTCGATGGTACGGGCTGTGGTACGCAGCAGGAGCCGCGCGCGAGTCAGGCGCTGCTGGCGGACATAATCCCCGAAGGTACAGCCCACCAGCTCCCGGAAGATCTCGCACAGGTGGCACTTGCTCAGATACACCGCTTCGCTGACCGCGCTGAGAGACAGGTCGCCGTCCAAATGGGTCTGCACGTAGGCGCAGGCCTTTTCAATATAGGTGCGGCTTCCCTGATTCGCGCGGATCGCCGCGTCATAAGCCATGATGATACGGTCCCCTGCCCGAAACACATCCGACATATCGCGGACGCCCTGCACGGAAACCCGGTTGTCATAGCAGCAGGCCGTCAGAGAAAGATTCAACTGATACTGCAAATAATTATACAGTCCGCGGTTCAACGTGGTCAGCAGGATAAATGCTTGCTCGATGCCCAACGGCCCGTGCAGACGCGTCAGCCGATCCACCTGGCGGCGGAACAGCGCCCTGGCAACCTCTGCGTTTTCAAGCGCAAGCGCCTCGCAGACAGCATGCTGATTATATAGCAGTTCCCAGTAATCCAGACTCTCCGGACGCGCGGCGGGGCATACTGTCATTGCTTTTCCAGCCTTCCTTTCGGATAAGTATCCAAATATTTCAAAGATTTATCCAAAGAATTTGAGTTCTCAAACTGTTATGCGGCATGCTATACTTTTCGCTGTGATTCGGTGCGGCGTACCCGTCGGTTAAATAAGACTAACCGCTGGCGTGTTTTATATTATAGTCCACGCCTGGGCCGCTGTCAAGCGCCGGACTGGAAAACAAAGAGGCGGAAGGAGCATTAACCTTGAGGAAAATTGCGATCTACGGCAAGGGCGGTATTGGCAAGTCCACCACGACCTCCAATCTATCCGCCGCGCTTGCCGGAAAGGGCTATCACGTCATGCAGATCGGCTGCGATCCGAAGGCGGACTCCACCAAGGGGCTGATGGGCGGCAAACGCATCCCCACGGTGCTGGAGCAGCTGCGGGCCAGGGGCGACGAGCTGAAGCTGGGGGACATCGTGTTTGAGGGCTACGGCGGCGTGCTGTGCGTGGAATCGGGCGGCCCGACGCCGGGCGTAGGCTGCGCCGGGCGCGGCATCATCTCCGCCTTTGAAAAACTGGCGGAGCTTCGCGCCTTTGAAACGTATCAGCCGGATATCGTGATCTACGATGTGCTGGGCGACGTGGTGTGCGGCGGCTTCGCCATGCCCATCCGCGAGGGCTACGCCAACGAGGTGTTTATCGTGTCCTCCGGCGAAATGATGGCCCTTTACGCCGCCAGCAACATTGCGCAGGCCATTCGCAACTTTGGCAGGCGCGGCTACGCGCGGTTGTGCGGCATCATTCTGAACGCCCGCAACATTGCCGATGAGCAGGCCATTGTGCGGAAGGCGGCGGATGAGATCGGTACGCAGATCGTGGCCTGCATTCCCCGCAACGGCGATATTCAGCGGGCTGAAGCCCGCGGCGGCACCGTATTCGAGTGCCTTGCAGAGTCCCCCATGCATGCGGTCTACAACGACCTTGCGGATCGCGTATTGGACATGACCCAGGACGAGAAAGGAGAACAACAGGTATGCTGAAGAAAGTGCTTTCCCTTGTATTGAGCTGTGCGATACTGCTGTCGATGACCGCCGTGGCGGGCGCGGAAAGCGGCGGCGAAAAGACGCTGTATTACCCTGGTTATCTGCAAAAGAGCGAGGGCGAAACGCTGACGCTGTCCAAAATGCCGGAACGCATCGTCTGCCTGTCCAACGCGGCGCTGCAAATTCTGGTGCGCTGCGATATTCATCCCATAGCTGTGACCAGGCCCTCCTCCTCGGTGGATTATCCCGACTGGGTGAAGGATCTGCCGGTGATCTCCACCGGCATGAGCAGCCTGGACATCGAAGCCGTGCTGGCGCTGGAGCCTGATCTGGTCATTGTGGGCAGTTACCAGAAGGAGACCTACGGTCAGCAGTTTGCCGATGCGGGCGTGCACGTGTACTACACCAGCGAAGGCCCCTCCATCGCCTACAACGAGGCCAAAGAAGAAGCGCTGACCCTTGCCAGATCCTTTGGCGCTGAGGCGCTTGTGCAGGAGATCGCCGACGAATTTGCGGCGGTGGAGGCCCGCGCGGCGGACTACAGCGCCGCCCACGCCCGTCAAAGCATGATGATTTTCTTCCATACCCCCGGCGCCTATCAGCAGACCTCGCAGGGCTATCTGGGCAGCATGCTGGCGATGCTTCCCTTTGATAACCTGTCCGACACGCTGGTCGATCCCGCCAGCCGCACCGTTCCAATCGATACGGAAACTGCGATCAGCATGAACCCCGACGTGATTTTCGCCATCTCTCCCACCGCCCCCACGGCGGAAGTGCTGCAAAGCGTGTATGAGGAAGCCTTTGCGGAGAACGCCGACCTGTGGAACCAGCTGGACGCGGTGCACAACGGCAACGTCATTTATCTGTCCAACGAATATGTGACCTCCAAGGGCGTGCAGATCGTGAACAGCCTGAACAAGCTCATCGACCTGCTGGAGGAGCGCTTCCCTGCGGAGGCCTCCTCCGGGGCCGCGGCGGCGGGCGTGACCATCCCTTATCCCGCCAACATGCAGGAAAAGGGCTATACTGATCCTGTCGCCCTGGCGACCCGTCCCGCGAAGGTGGTGTGCATGTCCTCCACCCCGGTGCTGGCCCTCTATGAAATGGGCGTGAACATGATCGCCATTCCCACCAGCACTGTGGTAACCTGGCCCGAGGATCTGGCGGCGAACGCCCGGCAGATGCAGCTTGCCCACAACACCAATTTTGACATTGAGACCGTCGTCGCGCTGGAACCTGATCTGGTGCTGCTGAGCTACACCTCCGCAGACACCTATGGCAAAGTGCTGACCGAGGCAGGCGTTCCCGTCTATTTTGTGGACGCGGGCCACACCGTTTCCTATGATTCCATCAAGAGCCAGACGGAAGCGCTGGCGGAGGCCTTTGGCAGGGACGACGAAGCGGGCGCGGCCGTCATGCGGCGCTTTGCCGGTCTGGAGGCCAGGCTGGTGGGAGTTCGTGAAAAGCTGACGGGCAAAACCGTGATCGTGCTGCAATCCGCGCCGCCGTCTCATTACATCCAAACCAGCGGCGGCACGCTGGGTTCCATGGCGGAAATGATCGGCCTGACCAACGTGTATTCCAACGGCGCGCATCACATGGCGCAGCTTGATCTGGAAACCGCCATCGACTATGACCCCGACATCGTGCTGTGCGTGGGCATGAGTCCCACGGGCGAGGGCCATCGGCAGCTGATGGAGGAGGACTTTGCAAAAAATCCCGACTACTGGAACAGCATCCCCGCCATCGCGCAGGGCCGCGTTCTGTACCTGCCGGTGAGCTACGTCTCCAGCGCGGGCATCAACGTCATCGACAATATCAGCACGCTGGCCGACCTGGTGCTGGCCCATATTGGGGAGTAAAAGAAAAGCGATGAAGACGGAAACCTCCAAGCGGCGCGTCAGCGCCCTGCGGGTCGGTACCGTATGGCTGATCCTGCTGATCCTGCTGGTCGTGCTGTCCGCGGCAGCCATTGCTGTGGGCAGCGCGGGATATTCTGTCGGGGAGATCCTGCGCGCGCTCCTTTCCACAGAGAAAAGCACGGTCAAGGTCATTGTGATGAACCTGCGCCTGCCCCGGCTGCTGCTGGCGGTCATGATCGGCGCATCCCTTTCCGCCTCGGGCGCGCTACTGCAATCCGTCATGCGCAATCCCCTGGCGGACCCCGGCACTATCGGCGTTTCTGCCGGCGCGGGCACGGCGGCGACCACCATTCTGCTGCTGTTTCCCCACATGACCAATGCGGCGCCTCTGTTCGCCTTCGGCGGCGCGGCGCTGGCCTGCTGCCTGATCTATTCCCTGGCGTGGAAGGGCGGTATCGACCCGGTGCGCATCATCCTCTCCGGCGTTGCCATCAACTCGGTGCTGGGGGCGTACATCGCCCTGCTGCAATTGCTGTATTCCGACAGCCTGCAGGGCGTGCTGGCCTTCATGAACGGCAGCCTGTCCGGGCGCTCCTGGTCGCAGGTGCAGACGCTGGTGATCTACGCCGGCATCGGCCTTGCGCTGGCCTTCCTGTGCATCAAAAGCGCCAACACCCTGCAGCTTGGCGATGAAATGGCCAAGTCCCTGGGCGTGAGGGTCAACGCCAGCCGGCTGTTCCTTTCGGCGGTGTCCGCCTTTCTGGCGGCGGCAACCGTCTCCGTGGCGGGCATGATCGGCTTTGTGGGGCTGGTGGTGCCGCACATTTCCCGCCTGCTGGTCGGCTCGGACTACAAGGCTATGCTGCCCACCAGCGTGCTGCTGGGCGCGGTGGTGCTGCTGGCGGCGGATACGGTGGGCCGCACCATTGTTCCCGGCATGGAGATTCCCGTGGGCATCGTCATGTCGGTGACGGGCGGGCCGTTCTTCCTCTACATGCTGCGAAAGAAGGGAAAGGTTCGTGGAAATTAGAGCGGAAAAGCTGGAGATCGCCTACGGCGATTATCTGGCTGTCAGAGACATGGACGTTCGCGTGGAAAAGGGCAAGATCACCACGATCATCGGCCCCAACGGCTCCGGCAAGTCCACGGTGCTCAAAGCCCTCACCCGGCTTTTGAGCTATCGCCGGGGCGCGATCTATCTGGACGCGCGAAGCCTGCGGGATTTCAGCGCCAAGGAGCTGGCGCGGCACATCGGCGTGCTGCCTCAGTTCCACTCCGCGCCCCCGGATTTTCAGGTCAAGGATCTGGTCAGCTACGGGCGTATGCCCTACCAGAGGTGGTATGAACGCTGCAACGACGAGGATCAGGAGATCATCGACTGGGCCATGAAGGCCACAGGCGTATGGAACCTGCGGGAAAAGTCCATCAACGAATGCTCCGGCGGCGAAAGCCAGCGGGTCTGGATCGCCACCGTGCTGACCCAGCAGCCGGAGATCCTGTTTCTGGACGAGCCGACCACCTATCTGGACATCGCCCATCAGCAGGAAATGATGCGGCTGGTCAAAAAGCTGAACCGGGAAAGCGGTGTCGGCGTGGTCATGGTGCTGCATGGCCTGAGCCACGCCATGGAGGTCAGCGACTGGGTGGTCGTCATCAAGGGCGGTCAGAAATATGACGAGGGCCGCCCGGAGGATGTGATCACCGCCCGCATGATGCGGGAGGTCTATGACGTGGACTGCGACATCATCACCGTCCCCGGACGGGAAAAGCCGCTGATCGCGTATCGGGAAATCTCCTGACAGCGGCGGCGCATAGGAACAGACGGAAAGGAACGCTTGACATGATGGACGGAAAAGAGCTGCTCGAGCGGATGAAGCCGCTCAGTCAGGTGGAAACCATGAAGCAGGTTGCGCCGCTGACCAACGCCATGTTCCCCGGCGCGCACTGCCCCCTGATGGGCGCCGCCATGGCGGTGCGCGGCATTCGGGACAGCCTGATTATCATCATCGGCACGGACGAGTGCGCCTATTATACCAAGCACATGACCCTGCACTCCGACGATTTCGGCGGGCTGGGCGGGCGCTGCGTGTCGGTTGTGCTGGACGGACACGACGTGACCTTCGGCTGCCTGAAAAAGGTCGAGGCCGCCTTTGGCGAGGTCATGGCGGAATATCGCCCGCAGGCGGTGTTTCTTGTGACCACCTGCGTGGTGGAGATCATCGGCGACGACATGGACGCGGCGGCGGATGCGCTGACCGAGCGCTACGGCGTCCCGGTGATGGCGGTGCATACGGAGCATTTCAAGTGCGAGAACCATCTGCCCGGGCTGGAGCGCACCATCACCGCCTGCTTTTCCCTGATGGGCAAGCTGCCCTGCGACGGCAGCGTCAATCTGCTGGGGCAGCGCATGGGCAGCTTTGAGGACACGGAGCTGAGCGGCATATTGCAGCGGGCCGGGGTGAAAATCGGCCTGCAATTGCCATGCGGCTGCACCGTTGCGGACGTAAAGCGCGCCGCCGCCGCCAAGGTGAACATCGTGGTCAACGAGATCGCCTTGCCCCTTGCGCAGAAGATGCAGACGAATTTCGGCATCCCCTATGTATTCTTTGACCGCTTTGTAGAGCCGGAACGCATCGCGGCCTGCTACGCCCAGCTTTTTCAGGCGCTGGAGCTGCCGCTGCCCGCAGAGCTTGCCGCGCTGGAGCAGCAGGCGCGGGACATGAAAGCCCGGGGGACAGCGGCGCTGACAGGCGTGACCTACATCTACGGCAACACGCCCTTGCGCACCTTTGAGTTCAACCGCGTTATGGTAGATATGGGCATGGTGCCGCTCGTGCTGCAAACCTCCGCCCTCGCCCCTGAGGACGCGGCGGACAAGGCGGCGATCCTCGCCAGGTGCGACCCCTACGTCACCAAAACGGCGAACATCGCCCCCCTGCAATATGTGTACGATGCGCTGCACCCCATGCTGTATCTGGGACATGAATACGCCAACCGCCTGCGGCAGAAGGGCCTTGCGCTGGTACGCACAGACCGGGCCGGCAGCATGCTGGGCTTTGAGACTACCGGCTATGCCGTACAGGCGCTGATGACCGCCGCGCAGGAGGCGCGGACATTGCGGAAGGGAGGCGCGGACTAATGGGTCTTTGTCGTTATCTGCCCACGCCCTCGGATCGCATGGGCATTTTATGGAGCCTGCTGGCTATTGAGGACAGCGTGATCGTGGAATACGGCCCCGCAGGCACCACGCACTTCAGCATGAGCCTGTTCGGGGAACTGGGTGTTGACCAGCAGAATCGCCTGTTCACCACCCACATGAGCGAGGACGATGTGGTGATGGGCGACGTATCCCGGCTGGAAAAGTCGCTGGTGGAGGTGGATCAGGGGTATCGTCCGCGGGTGATCTTCGTGGTGGCCTCCTCAGTATCTGCGGTCATCGGCACCGACCTGCAGGGCGTTTGCGCCTACATGCAGGAGAAGGTCGACGCCCGGCTGATCGCCTTTGAGCAGGGCGGCTTCCGCGGCGACTACAGCGCGGGCATTCAAGCGGCCTATCGCCTGCTGGCCGAGGACGTTGCCGAAGCAGACGTTCCCCGCAATGCCGGAACATACAACATCCTTGGCGCGTCCGCCGGCTCCTTCCGGATGGAAAGCGATGTGCGGGAGATCGAGCGCCTGATGCGGGAGGCCTTCGGCATGGAGCTGAACGCCTGCCTGTGTCTGGATACCAGCGTGGAGAAAATCCAGCGGATGGGCTGCGCCGAGATCAATTTAGCGCTGTGCGAGGAAGCCGTCCCCGCCGCCCGGATCCTGAACCAGAAATGCGGCACGCCCTTCCTGACGGGCGCGCCCTACGGCTATGCCGGAACGCTCGTCTGGCTGGAGAAGATCGGGCGGCAACTCGGACGCGAGGCAAGCCCCGTTCTGTGCGCAGCGCTGAAAAAACGTGCTGCGGAAGCCATGCAGTATCGTATGTACGGTATGATGCTCAAAGCCGACAAGCCGCAGGTCGCGATCTTTGGCGACGCGCCCATGGTCGCGGGACTTGGCAGGTTCATGGACGAGCTGGACTTCCCCGTTGTAACGAAGATCAGCCGTCACAGCCTGCGGCTCTACGAGGCCGCCGATCCCTCGGTACGTTATCTGCCGGAGGAAAAGGATCGCATAGAGATCATGCAGTCGCTGCGCCGCACGCTGGTGCTGGCGGACGATGTTTCGAAGCGTCTGCTGACGAAGGACAACACCTTCCTGCGGGTCAGCATGCCGCTGGTGGACGGCGCACAGATCGCCGCGCATCTGCCCTTTATGGGGCCGCGCGGCGCGGACTTCATCCTCGAGGCTGTGGAAGCGTATTTGAAGACGCTGCGCTAAGGAGGCATATGCAATGAAAGTACAAGTGATTTATTCCAGCCTTTCCGGCTGCACCCGCCGGGTGGCGGAGGGCATTTACAGCGCGCTGCAAGCGCAGGACAATTCCCTGCACGATCTGGCCCAGGGCGATCCCGCACTGGACGGGGATATTGTGCTGATAGGTTACTGGGTAGACCAGGGCGGCCCCAACACGCAGATGAAGGCGTTTATGGAAAAGGTGGAGGGCAAGAAGGTTGGCGTATTCTGCACGCTGGCCTACTGGGCGGATTCCAGCCATGCGTATCAGTCGCTGGCGAACGGCGCGGCGCTTGTGAAGGAAAAGAACGTGCTGCTGGGCGGCTATGTCTGCAACGGCACGATCTCACAGGCGATGATCGACCGGTTCCGCAGCATGGGTTCTACCGGCCCGCACAGCGCCTCGCCCGAGAACGAGGCGCGCTGGGAACTGATGAAGGATCACCCCACGCCTTGCGAGATCGCGTTGGCAGCGGAGCGGTTCAACGAACGGCTGGCGCTGCTGGAACGCATGACGAAACAGGGGCTGGCGTATCCCGCGATCAATTTATAAATCTGTTTTTTGAAATATGCGTGACGTTGTTGCAGGACGTTTTTGGATTTTTTGAGGATTTCAGACTTTAGAAGCTGTTTTCATGAGCGATAAAGAGGAATGGCGAGACAGGAAAGAATAACCATCGTTTCTTCAGAAGCGACGCAGCCTGTCAAAAAGCCCCATGGGGAAAGTTTGAGAGGGCCGCGGCCCTCTCATTTTCAATCATTTTTGGCGACGCGCGCCTTCGCACCGTTCGCGCCAAAGGCGCGCCCGGCGTTCCGAGGCCGCGGAGTGCTCCGCACTGTCCTCTCCCCTTCAGCCCTCCGCTTTGCGTCGGGCCTTCGGAACGGCAAAAATATCTTTCCCGCCCCGCCTTCGCCTCGTTCGCCCACGGCCTGCGCTATCGCTTGCCCGCGGGTACGCCCTTTGCGGAGCGCCTCGCGCTGTCATACCTTATCTCTTGCGGGATAGAACCTTTCTGGCTTTGTGAATAATGTGATCTGCCGTCAGACCAAAGCGCTTTTGTAGATAGTCCTGAGGGCCTACCTCGCCAAATTCGTCTTCTACCGCCACATGCTCCAAAGGAACAGGACAACGCAGGGCAAGCGTTTGAGCGACGGCGTCTGTAAGACCGCCGATCCGATTGTGATTTTCACAGGTCACAATCGCGCCCGTTTCTCTGGCGCAGCGTTCCACCGTTTCCTCGTCCAGGGGCTTGACTGTGAACATATCGACCACGCCCGCATCAATCCCCATCTGCGCCAATGCGTTCGCCGCCTGCATGGCCTCGTGCACCATGACGCCGCAGGCGATCAGGGTCACGTCTGTGCCGGCGCGGAGTTCAATCGCCCGGCCAATCTCAAAACGACTTCCCTCCGCATACATCCTGGCGTTGTTTTTGCGGCCCACACGGATATACTTTACCCCCGGGCGGTTCACCGACTGCTTCAGCACGTCTTCCAGCATGGCCGCGTCGGTGACGTCCATAACGGTGGCTCCGGGAATCGCACGGTACAGCGCCATGTCCTCAAAGGGCATATGGGTGCCGCCGTTGAAGGCGGCGCAAACGCCGGAGTCGCTGCCGATCATCGTGATGGGATTATCCCCATAGCCCGCCGAGAGGAACACCTGGTCAAAGCACCTTCTGGAGGCAAAGGGGCCGAAGGTATGGGCGATGGGCTTGAAGCCGGCGGCGCTCAGTCCCGCCGCCACGCCCGCCATATTGGCTTCGGCAACGCCGCAGTTAACGGCGCGATCGGGATGCTTTTTGAAATAGTCGTAGGTGCCGATGCAGCGCATCAGATCAGCGTCCAGGTAAATGACGTCCGGATCGTTATCCAGCAGCCAGGCAATCGTCCCTCCCAGCACGTCCTTAAAGGATCTGGCGTCCTTCTCGCCCGTATAGACGGTTTTCATCGTTCTTCACCTCCGGTAAGCGCCGCCAGCCGGGCATGCAAATCCTCAAGCCACCGGTCGCAGGTTTCCGCCGTCACGTTCATGCTGTGGTTGTACTCCGTGTTCTCCACTTCGGGAATACCTGCTCCCTTCACCGTGTCCATCACGATGCAATGGGGCTTGCCCTTCTCCAAAGCGCAGGCGTCGATAGCCTCCCGCAGGGCGGCCACATCGCCTCCGTTCACTTTTTGCGTACCATGATTGGAGAGGGCGGTTCTACTCTGTCCGGCGGTGAAAAACAGAGAATATCCATTGCCCGCGCCATGCTGAAAAATGCCCCTGTCGTCCTTTTGGACGAGGCCACCGCAAGCGTTGATCCCGAAAATGAAGTGTATTTGCAGCAGGCAATCAGCACTTTAGTAAAAGATAAGACACTGATTGTAATTGCACACCGCCTGTCTACCATTCGGGACGCAGAGCAGATTTTAGTCATCGACAACGGGAAACTTGTTCAGCATGGAAAGCATGACGAGCTTGTTTTACAGGAGGGTATTTATCAGAAATACTGGAATATTCGCCAGAACGCAAAGGCATGGAAAGTAGCACAGTAGATTATGATCCTCAATTCGTTAATCTGAAAGATTTTGCGAGCACCAATCCATGAGAAAAAAGTAACGGTGGGTAAGGATCGTCCCTTGCCCTCCATTTTCCTGCACAAAAGTACAATTGCCTAAACCTTATCTAACAAACAAGGATGAACTATCATATGCGAGTATATTTCGACAGGAGGTGTATCTAACGCGGCACGATACCGCGGGAAAAATCCGAAGTCTCCCATTGGATCGCCCTCCGGGAGAACCAATGTACACAAAAGCCTTCTGCCCGGAATTGGGTACGGGCGGTTCATGCAGCGCAAACGGAGCCCCGGCTTTTTCAGCAGCCACCAGGGCAACCCGCCCATTTCCCATTCCGCGCAGATGTAGGGGCTGGGCCGCAGGATCACGTGCAGTCCCAGCCGCTGCGCCAGCAGCGCAAAGGCGGCGAAGTCCCTTTCGTCCTCCCATTCAAAAACGCCTTCCTGCGGCTCATGCAGGTTCCAGGGATATAGGTTTCCACCGTATTGAATCCGCAGGCGCGCAGCTTCGCAAGCCGGTCTTCCCAATAGTCCCTGGGCACGCGGAAATAATGGATTGCGCCGGACAGGATGCGCAGCGGCTTTCCTTTCAAAGAAAAGCCGTCGTTTGAAATCATCAGATTTCCTTTTTTCAAGCAAACGCCCTCCCCTAAATATCGGCCACGGAAGCTGACGAAACGATCCTGTGCCAGAACGGCGCGGGAACGTCGCAATGGCCCTGTTCTGCCGCAAGCGCCGAGAAGGGCAGCAGCTCCGTGTCCAGTTCTTCAATCGTTTCCACGCTGCCCGCCAGATAGCTTTCCAGCCGCTCTTTGGCCGTCAGGAAGCGCTGGCGCATCCCGCCCAGCCGCAGGTCGAGCACGTCCATCCCGGCGGGCTTGTTTTCCCAAAGCCAGCGCTCATGCAGCGCGCGCACGAAACGATCCAGCGTTTCGCACAGTTGGGGCAGACCGGCCTCGCAGAGCCTCCGCAGCGCGTCCCGGTCCTTTGCCTGCCAGGCGGTACGCAGCTCGAGCGTGAGCGCGCATTTTTGCAGGAGCAGCCTTGTGAACGCTTCGCCGCAGGCGAACAGCGGACGCCATGCCGGGTTTCCTTGCGCGGGATACTGCGCAAGACACGCTTCTAGGTGCGCGGTATAGGCGGGGATGTCCATCCGGCTGGAAAAAAGCGGCGTCAGAACGTCCTCGTACAGCAGCGTTTTGGAGGCGTTGACGGCCTCCCGTCCGGGCTTTGGGTTATCCGATGTGAATACAGGCTCGCCTAGGGCGAGAAAATCGTCCCAGCTGCCGTCAGCGCAGGCGGCAAACACCGCGCGGAGCGCGCCGTCCTCCGCTTTCCCGTGCCAGCAAAGCTCGGCCCAGTATTGCAGCGTGGGCAGCGCACTGAACAGTGAGCATTCCGCGCCGTTGTCGCCCCACAGCGTCACGAGCACCTGCCGTATCCCCTGAGCCACGCAGGCCGGAAAGGCGTGCCGCGCGCATTCGATGCTGAAATGATTGAAGGGGATATAGCTGTTGGATTTGCGCGCGCCGGCGGCAAAGATGATGTTGGGCGTGATTTGCAGATGCGCGCGGAGCATGGCGTCATAGTGCGCCTGGTCAAAGCTGTAGTAATCCCAGTAAATCAGCGTCGTATCCTCGGGTATGCGCCTACCCACCGACGGGTCTATGGCGCAGTCCGCCCGGTAATACTCGCCGCCCCCGGCCAGGCGGAAGAACATGTCGCTCCACAGCATCGGCCTGAAGCCGTACCGGTTCGCCAGACAATGTACCCGCTCAAAATGTCGCAGGAGCAGCTGCGTGCGGTCAGTGAAGCCGTGCTTTTGCAGGTATTTTCCAAGCCCCAGCATATGCGCCTCGTCCATGCCGATATTGATCTTTTCCGTGCGGAAGCACCGGCGCATTTTCGCGAAGATCGCCTCGATCAGCCGCCCGGTCTTCTCTTCGTCCAGCAGCAGAATATCGTCAACGTCCACATAATCCCGCATGGCGTCCCATTTGAGGGTCTGCTTCAGGTGCGCCAGCGTCTGCACGGCGGGAACCAGCTCGATCCCCAGCGCTGCGGCGTAATCGTCCAGCGCCGACATCTCCGCATCCGTGTAGCCCTGCCGCCCGTAGCCGAAATAGGGATAGTCCTCCAGGATGAAAACATCCTCCATATACAGCTGCAGCGCACGGTACCCCATCCGCGACAGGATGCGCAGCAGCCGCTTCACGCTCTCCACGCGCGGCACGGCGTTGCGGGCGCAGTCCAGCATAGCGCCGAGGCTTTCAAGCGCGGGCGTCTGGCGCAGGGTGAAGCCTGTTTTTTCGGCGCTGTGCGCCCGAATCAGCCCCACCGCCCGTCCCGCCATCCACGGCTGTTCCAGCTGCGCCAGCCAGCCGGTATCCTCTTTTATCAGTACAATGCCGCCGTCCCCCGGCAGAAAGCGGATATTCTCCACCGCGCCAAGCTCCCGCGCGATCCAGTTGACGTCCAACGCTTTCTTCATGCCTTCCCGTTCCTTTCTGTGAGAAAAGGAGGGAACGCCTACGCGCCCCCTCCTGCGGTTGCCGCTTTCGGCGACCGATGGCAGCGGTTTAATAGCCCATCTCGGCAGCCTTTTCGTTAACTTCCTTGATCATGGCCTCCAGACCCTTATCCTCATAGGACTTGAGCAGGTCTTCCACCATCTTTTCGACAGGCTCGCTGCCCATCATCACCGCCATCAGGTCGTCCGCCTGATAGATGATGAACTTGTCCTTGAGCGGCGTGGACATGTAGGTGATGCGCATGTCGAAGGAGGGCAGCTCGCCCGTGGCCATGGCCTGCTCATAGAGCCAGAAGTCGCCGTCACGGTAGTCCTCGGTGGGCGCGCCGGTGGGATAATCGCGGTTGGTGCGGGACTGACCCCAGCTCGCCAGGCCGTTGAGGAGGCCGGTGGAGGGATACTTGGTGCCCAGCGAGGTGTCGGTCAGCAGGGACACGGCCTTGCCGTCTTTCATCTCGTAGTCCACGTTTTCAATGCCCCAGTTGATCAGCATCTGGCCTTCCCTGGAAACGAGGAAGTCATAGAGCTGCAGGATCTTTTCCATCTTGGCGTCGTCTACCTTGGAGGAGACGTAGGATTCGGACCAGGCGGTGCGGAACATCGGGAAGGTGCGGACGCCGTCCTTGCCCTCCAGCACGCCCAGCACGCGGACGTCATCGAAGAACGCGCGACCGTCGTTGGCGGAGGGCCAGTCCTTGCCGAAGCGGCCGTAGCAGGCTTCCACGCCGCCGCCGCCCAGGATCGCCGCAGAGCGGCCGGTGAGGAACTTTTCGGCAGCCGTGGAGGAGGTGGTCAGCGCGTAGTCCTTTTCAATGGTGCCCTCGGCGTACATGTCGCGCGCCAGCTGGAAGGTGGCCAGCATGTCGGTGGTGAAGTAGCGCGGGCGGAACATGCCGTCCTCGCCCTTGACCCACTTATAGTCGCTGCCGCTGCCGTCGGACATGGCGGCGGGCATGCTGTAGGTGAAGAGGAAGCCGTCCAGCTGCTTGGCCTGCAGCGAGGTCAGACCCTGGATCTGCTTGCCCTCGGGATCGGCCTTGATGATGGCCTGGATCATCGCGCGGAACTCATCAAAGGTTTCGGGCTCCTTGGTGACGCCGGCCTTCTGGGCCAGGTCCCAGCGGTACACGATCACGCGGTCGCCTACCATCCAGTAGGGGTTGGGCTGGCTCTTGCGGGGGATGCAGTAGAGCTGGCCGTCGATCTTGAGGGCCTGAATATCCTCCACATCCAGATATTCCATCAGGCTGGGATACGCGCTCAGATCGGCGGGCAGGGGACGCACCACCTCGTCGGCGATCCATGCGTAGTAGTTCGGGGTGCAGATGGCGTCGATGGAGAAAATGTCCGGCAGCGAATTCGCCGCGGCCCACGCCTGGATCTTCTGTACATAGTCGTCCCAGGTGGTGTTCATCGGCTCCAGTCGGATGCCAAATTTCTGCTCCACCATGTCGCGTACCGCGTCTTCGCCCATGCCCAGCGCCGTTTCCACGTCCCAGTGGGCAATCCGGATGGTCACGGGTTCGTCTGCCAGCGCGAAGGAATGCATGGTCAGCACCATCGCGAGGGCAAGCAGGAAGGTCAGCATTTTTTTCATGGGGATCCTCCTTTTTTCGGTTTTTTATTTCCACCGCCATACGGCGGTCAGAACCTATTCCTTGATGGAGCCGATCATTACGCCCTTGACGAAATACTTCTGCACAAAGGGATATACGCACAGAATCGGCAATGCGGTGATAACGATCGTGCCCATCTGCACGGACTGGGCGGGCACCTTCTTTCCCGAGGCGATCTGCGCCATCAGGGAGAGCTGGTTGTTCATGTTGATGAGCACCTCCCGCAGATAAATCTGCAGCGGGTACAGGCCCTTTTCGTTAATGTACAGGTAGGCGTTCCACCATTCGTTCCAGCGCTCCACGGCGTAGAATAGCAGGAAGGTCATGGTGAAGGGCAGCGAGATGGGCAGGATAATCCTTACAAGGATCTGCAGGTCGCCTGCGCCGTCGATGACGGCGGCCTCCTCCAGACTGGGCGAAATGGAGCGAAAGTAGTTCTTCATGATGATCACGTAATAAGAGCTGACCGCCCAGGGCAGAATCATCGACCAGATGGAATTAATCAGCCCGTAATCCTTCATAACCAGATAGGTGGGGATCATGCCGCCGGAAAAAAGCATCGGAATTACCACCAGCGTCAAAAGGAAGTTTCGTCCCGGCAGCCGTTTTTTGGAAAGCACGTAAGCTCCGGCGACGGAAAGCAGCATGTTGATCGCCGTGCCAACGATGGTAACGAACAGCGTATTGCCCAGGGACAGGAAGAAGAACCGGTCGCCCACGATGGTTTTGTATCCCTCCAGATCCAGCGCCCAGAACCACATGTACGGCGTATGCTTCGCCTGGGCCGCGATGTTGGAAAAGGACAGGATCAGCACGTTATAAAAGGGATAGACCGTGATCAGGGCAAGGACGCCCAATATGGAAATCAGGATTACGTCAAAGGCACGCACGGGCTTTTTTTTCCCGGGGACGGTGGTAGTCATGGCTTCGCTCCTTTCGGTCTTGCGTCAGAACAGGCCGTCTTCGCCGCAGGCGGTCACCAGCCGGTTCGCGCCCAGCATCATCAGGACGCCGATGATGGATTTGCTCAGCCCCACGGCGGTGGTGTAGCCAAAGTTCTTCGTTCCGCCGAAGGAGGTGCGGTAAATATAGGTATCGATGGTATCCGCCACCTCGTATACCGGCGAAGAGTACAGATTGAACACCTGATCGAAGCTGGCGCCCGTGGTCATGATGCGCCCGATCTCCAGAATCAGCATGATCAGGATGGTGGAGCGGATGCCGGGCAGCGTGATATGCCAGATTTTCCGCCAGCGGTTCGCGCCGTCGATCTCGGCGGCTTCGTACAGCCCCGGGTCGATCCCCGCCAGCGCGGCCATGTAGATGATCGTGTCCCAGCCCGCTTCCTTCCAGATGTTGGAGAACCAGATGAACGGCCGAAACCCCGTTTTGCTCAGCAGCGGAGAGATGGCGTCCATCTCCCACACCGTCAGCAGCTGGTTGATCACGCCGTTGGAGGCGAACATGTTTTTGAGGATGCCTGCCATAACAACCCAAGAAATGAAATGTGGAAAGGTGAATACCGTCTGATACAGCTTCTTGATGCGGGCATGCCGCAGCTCGTTGAGCGCCAGCGCCAGTATGATGGCCGTGGGGAATTGCAGCGCCAGCTTGCCCAGGCTGAAGATCACGGTGTTCCGCAGGGCGCGCAGAAATTCCCTGTCGGAAAAAAACTCGTGGAAATTGTTCAGCCCCACCCACGCGCTGCCCCAGATGCCGCCCTTGTAGGAAAAGCGCTCAAACGCCAGATACAGGCCTGCCATGGGGACATAGCAAAACATCACGTACCAGACGATCAGCGGCAGAATCAGCAGATACAGCACGCGGCAGTTCCATATCCGCCGCCACAGGGCGCTGTGATGGTTCCCCCGGGTCGTTGTCGCATCCGTCATGCTGCTCTCGCTCCTTACGTTTCAATTTTGTGTTCAGCAGTGGTTTCATTATATTCAAAAAAAGGCTGGTATAAAATGGGTTGATTCAGCCTGTTTATGTCAAAGTTGTTTCAATGGAAGCGCACAGGGCTGTTTTTTTTGCACCTCAGGCATAATTATTACATATCGCCAAATCCCCATTGACTATGTTATAATAAAACAAATCATCCCTTTTCTTTTATGACTTGCCTCGTTGAGAACGGACAGCCGCGCGAAAGGGGGCTTCGAATGGGCCGTCGCAGCATTCGGACACAATTTATGGGGATCGTCGTTCTGCTGTCCCTTTCCTTCGCCGCGCTCAGCCTGACCGCCTATCAGGGCGTATGCAGCCTTTTGGATAAAAAGAACCACGGCTATGCCATGAATAGCAGCCTTGCCTACGCGTACAGCATGAACGACCTGTTTCTTCGGGTAACCAATGTCAGCGGTCTGCTGGCCACCAACAGCGATGTGCTGGCCTTTCTGTCCGAACCGCTGAATGAAAACACGGTGGGCCTTGTGCGCCGTTTGTCCGACGTTCTGTTCGCTTTCGTGGCCACCAATCCGGATATTCCGGATATTTCCATCGCCGGTCGGAAGTCTCACCGCTCGGTCATCTATTCTACCGCCATGCTGGACGATCTCTGGCAGCGGATGGGCAGCCGCCGGGGCGTTCAGTGCCTGGGCATGGTGGATACGCGGCTTCTGACTCAGAACGAAGCGCCGTCGCCGTTTCTGGTATTCGGCTGCAATGTGTTTCCCAGCGGAGCGCAGGAGCCCGCCGGCTGCCTGTTTCTTTCGGTCAATCTGTCTCATTTTGTGGCGGACAGTGCGCTGTTTCTGGATCAGAACAGCCGAACCGCCCGGCATTTTCTGGGCGTGAGCCGGGAGGCGCTGTATCCCTTCCGGGGCGATTTTTCCGCCGCCCGGCAGGTGGAGGAGGATATCCGCGCCCACGCCCGCCAGTTTGACATTACCAGCTCCGCTCCCGTCAACCTGTCGACCGAGCGGTACGACTACATCTGCCTGTTCCTGCCCCAGTCCGATTTCTATATCATCAGCGCCATCGACAAGTGGGAAACCGTCGCCGATCTGGACGGAACCCGCCTGTATATGACGCTGGCGATCGTGCTGTTTACCAGCTTTCTGCTGCTGGCGTTTCTGCTGCTTCTGCGGGGCGTCGTCCGGCCCATCCGCCTGTTTCACGCCCACATCCACTCCATCCGCGACGGCGACCGCCGGGCCATGCGCCAGCCGCTGCGCCTGAAGGGCTGCCGGGAAATCTGCGAGCTGAGCACCGAATTCAACGAGATGCTTTCCCAGATTCTTTTTCTGGAAGACCAGCTGGTCAAGACCGTGGAGAACCTCTACGCCGCGGACATCGAGCGTCAGAAGGCGGAAATCGCCCATCTGCGCAGCCAGATCAATCCGCACTTTCTATATAATACGCTGGAATCTATCAATGGGCTGGCTGCGCGGCACGGCGTGCCGGAAATCGCCGCTATCGCCACGGCCATCGGCAAAATTTCCCGCTACAGCATCAAGGGGGCCGTGACCGTCACCCTGGCGGAGGAGATGGAAATCGCCGACGCCTATCTGCGCATTCAGAAAATCCGCTTTGGAAACCGCTTCGAGCCCATCGTGAGTATTCCGGAAAGCTGCCGGTCGCTGACGGTGCCCAAGATGCTTCTGCAGCCGCTGGCTGAAAACGCGGTGATCCACGGGCTGGAAAACAGGCGCGAGGGGACGCTGTATATCAGCGCCCACACGCAGGAGGACGATCTGCTCGTTATCGTCCAGGATGACGGCGAGGGCATGAGCCCGGAACGGCTGGACGATATCCGCCGTATGCTGGAGGAAGAAACGCCGGGCAGCAGCCAGATCGGCCTGCGCAATATTCACCGCCGGATCCGTTTGTCCTGCGGCGAAAAATACGGCCTGACCATCGACAGCGCCCCCCGGAGCGGGACGAAGGTGACGGTGCGCCTGCCCGCAGGACGCGCGGCGCAAGCAGGGGAGGAGGAGACGGTATGTACCGGGTGCTGATCGTGGATGATGAAGAAAATGTGATCGCCTCGCTGAAAGAAAGCATCCCCTGGGCATCCATGAACCTTGAAGTGGCGGGAGAAGCGGACAGCATGGCCAGAGCGCTGGAGCTGGCGCGAAAGCGCCCCTTTCACATCGTGGTGTCGGATATCAAAATGCCGGGTGGAAGCGGGCTGGAGCTTTTTCGCGAGCTGATGGCATTCTCTCCGGACACGCAGGGCATTCTCGTCAGCGGGCACGCCGACTTTGCCTACGCCCAGAAGGCGTTCCAGTGCGGCGTGATCGGCTACTGCCTCAAGCCGGTGGACGCAGCCGACCTGTGCGCTTACCTGAAAAAGGCCGTTCTGCGTCTGGAGCAGAACGCTGCGCCGAGCCGGGAGGCACAGCTTTCCACCGCCATCGCCGAGGAGGAGCCCGGCGCGCTGGCGGCGGCGCTGGGGCGCTTTGGGATGGATGCGGAGCGTTTCTATCTCGCCGTGGCCGACGGCGGAGACCGCCCGGGGCAGATGATTCCCGGCAAAGCCTGCGTCCGGGTTCAGAAGGGCCTTCTGTGCAGCTTTCTTGAGCGCCCCCTCACGCAGGCTCAGGCGGAGGCCACCGTGGCCCGGCATCAGCTGAACGGGCTGGGCTATCTGACGGCTCCCAGCCGCCCGGACACGCTGGCGCAGGATCTGCGGACGGCGGTATCCATGGCGATGCACCGTTTCATGACAGGCCGTCGTCAGGCGGTCTGCCGTTGCGGGACGGAAGACCGAAATGTCCTTGCGGGCCTTCAGGACGCGATGGCCTGCCAGGATGACATTCGGCTGACCCAGCTTCTTCGGGACATGCAGCTCCGCCTGCCGGACATCAGCGTCGGCTGCGCATTCCGCATGAGCAACATGCTCCATAATTATCGATTTGCGTCTTCCTTTGAGGAAGAAGAAAGCGGCTATGCCTACGATTTGAGCCATCTTCTGTCCATGTATGGGAACGTTCAGGAAATGCTGGCGGATCTGGTCCGGCTGGTGGAGGAGCCCAGCCTTCCGGTGGAAACCGGGTTTGAAAGCGGAAACGTTCACTTTCTTCAGATCATCCGATATATCCACCGCCATTACGCCGACGATCTGTCGCTGAACACGCTGGCGGAGGTGCTTCACATGACCCCCGGCTATGTCAGCCGCTTGTTCAGCCGCGAGTCCGGCACCACCTATCGGAAATATCTCACGGAGCTGCGGGTGGAAAAGGCAAAGGAGCTGCTGGCCACCACCGGACTTTCCATCGCCGAGGTATGCGACCGCGTGGGGTTCAACGATTATTTTCATTTTCTGAAAACGTTCAAGCGGCTGACGGGAACAAGTCCGGGAAAATATGCCGGCGGCGCTTCCGAAGGCTTCTGAAAAGACGAGCGTCTGAATACGGCTGGAAGGAGCGCGTTATGAAAGCCCTGACGTTTCTGCTCAAGCCCGTTTCCTCTGCGTGCAACATGGGCTGCGATTATTGCTTTTATGCGGACGTAAGCGCCCGCAGAGCGCTGCCCTGCGCACCCCGAATGACCGAGCCCTTCCTGCGCGAAATGCTGGGCCGGATCCGCCTGTCGCTGTCCGACGGCGACGCGGTCTGCTTTGTGTTTCAGGGCGGCGAGCCCACGCTGGCCGGGCTGGACTTCTATCGGCGCTTTTTTGAGATCACCGGGGAATGGGAGCGCTGGTTGCGAATCAGCTACGCCTGCCGCGAACGGCCCACGACGCCATCCGCAGAGACCCGGCGGGCGCCGGCACCTACGGCAGGGTTCTCCACGCGATGAACCTGCTCAAACGCCGCGGTCTTGCGTTCAACGTGCTCTCCACGCTCACCAGTGAAGCGGCGGCGCAGCCGCAGGCGGTATGGCGCGCGGTTCGCGCGCTGGAGATCCCGTATATCCAGTTCACGCCCTGCCTGGGCCCGCTGGACGCGCCAGAGTACGCCCGGCACCGGCTGTCGCCCGAGGGGTTCGCAGCGTTTTACAAGGCGGTTTTCCGTTTGTGGGCAGGGGAACTGGGCAGCCCGAATCTCTGCAGCGTCAAACTGTTCGACGACCTGATCGACCTGCTGGCGACGGGCCGAACGGTCGCCTGCGGACTGGACGGCCGCTGCCGCCCGCAGCTGGTGGTAGAGGCGGACGGCAGCGTGTATCCCTGCGATTTTTACTGTACCGACGAATTCCGCTCCGGAAACATCCTGACCGACCCGCTGGACGCGCTGCTGCGCGCTCCCTCGGCGGCGGAGCGGCTGCATGTGGCGCTCCCGTCCCTGTGCGGCGCGTGCGCCTATCAGAAGCTGTGCGGCGGCGGCTGTCCCAGGATGCTGGGAGAGATGTACATGCGCGGCGATTCCTATTGCGGTTACGCCGATTTTCTGGACGAGGCGCTGCCGACGCTGACGGGGATCGCAGCCGCTCTCTGCAGGCGGCTGCGGCCGTGCTGAACCGATGAAGGAGGCGGCAATGAGGTTATCCGTGCGAAGCGGTTCCACGATCCGCAGAAGGCTGACGCTCTCCAACTGGTATGTCACGGTGATTCCGATGATCTGCCTGTTTGCCGCGCTTTCCGTCGTTTTTCTCATGGATATGCGGGAAAAGGAAATCCGGCAGACTCGAACGGAAATGGAGCGCGCCTGCGCGGAGGCGGATCGCTGGCTGGATCTGGCGGCCGAAGCGCTTTCCATGCTGGGGCTGGACGTCAACGTCCAGAACGCCATGTCGCGCTATGCAGGCGCGGCGCTGAAGGAGCAGCTGGACTATCGGGATTTTTTCCGCAATCGGCTGGCAGGCTTGTATCCCTCCAATATGCAGATGGTGAACGCTGCGATCTATCTGAAATCTGGAGAAAAAAGCTTTTCGCGGGATTATCAGGATGCGGATCTGGCGGCGTTTTTTGCCCATGACCCGTGGTTTCGCGAGCTTCTCTCCGGAGAGAAGACGGCGTATACCGGGCTGGGAAGCGGGATGACGTCCGAAGAGCAGGTGATCCGCCTTGCTCGGAGTATCCAAAGCATGCGCAGCGGGCAGGTGCTGGGGCTGGGCTATATGGAGCTGTCAGTCGTGCGTCTGACGCGCTGCTTTGAGCCGATGACCGCCGGACGCAGCGCCCGTCTGCTGCTGGGCGACGCGCTTTCATTGGGCGGCGAACCGCTCTCCGGCGTTCGCTACACCGTGAAAGGCCGTGTAAAAGCCCTGGATATGGACGTTGTATGTCACGTCGCTTCGCTTGAGCTGTCGCGGGCGCTGATCACCGCGTTCGCCTGGTTCTTCTGCGGCCTCGGGTTGCTGATGGGGCTGGTCTATCTTATCGACAAGCGGCTTGCCGATTTCTTTGCGCGAAGGATTCTTGCGCAGGTAGCCGCCGCCCGACGGATGGGAAAGGGCGATTTTGACATTGCGCTCGGAGACGCGGAAAACGATGAAATCAGCGAGCTCTCGCGCAGTCTGGAGCAGACCGCGCGGGAAATGAAGAGGCTGATCGAGGAAAAATATCTGGCGGAGATCCAGCGCCAGCAGGCGGCTCTCCATGCGCTGCAAAGCCAAATCAATCCGCATTTCATTTTCAACACGCTGGAGCGCATCTCCATGCTTGCGCTGATTCATGACCGCTATGAAATCGTCGGCATCGTGCAGTCCTTTTCCGCCATGATGCGATATGCCATCGCTCCCACGGCGCTTGTGTCGCTTGAAGAGGAGATTGAAAACGTCAGGCATTATCTTTCCATTCAGCGTTCGCGCTTTGAGCGTCCGTTCCGCGTACAGTATGACCTGCCGCATGGGGAATCGGGGCTGGTGCTGCCGCGCCTGACGCTTCAGCCGTTGGTGGAAAACGCATTCCGTCACGGCTTCGACTCGCAGGCGGCGGAAACGATGTGTCTGCATCTGGCAGTGCGCAAGGACGGCAGCGGGACGGTGGTCGCGGTAGGAAATAACGGCCAGCCCATCTCCCCAAAGCGCATCGGGGAAATCATGCGGCTGCTGGAGGTTCCTTTAGACAGGGAAACGCAGGACTGCTTCGCCCTGCGCAACATCAGCCAGCGGCTTCGCCTGATTTACGGCCGGCAGGCGAGCCTTTCGATCTGCTCCGAAAACGGCGAAACGTGGGTGCGGCTTTGGCTGCCTGGGAGGGAGGATCATGACGAACATTCGCATCCTGCTTTGCGACGATGAAAAAGTGATCCGCACGGGTCTACGAAAAATGCTGACGCAGGCCTACGGCGGCTGTGTGGAAATCGCGGAGGCGGCGGACGGGCAGGCCGGCTGCGCGATGTATGAAATCTGGCGGCCTGATCTGGTCATTACCGATATCCGGATGCCCGGCATGGATGGGCTGGAGCTGGCGCGCCGTCTTGCAGTGCAGCAGATCGAAAGCTGCGTAGTGATTCTGAGCGCATACAGCGATTTTCAGTATGCACGGCAGGCGCTGCGCTACGGCGTGTCGGATTATCTGGTAAAGCCCGTCAATCACTTCGAACTGGAGGCGCTCATACGCCGGCGCTTTGGGCTGAACCCCGCCCAGGAGCCGCCGTCCGTCTCCAAAGAGGATGATCACAGCATTGTAGGGAGGGCCGTCGCTTATATCGAAAACAATTTTTACCGCAATCTCTCGCTGGAAGAGGTCAGCGGCCACATCCATGCAAACGCCAATTACCTTTCCAGCCTGTTCAAGGCAAAAACGGGCATGAAATATATTGATTATCTGACGAGCCTGCGTATGGAAAAGGCGGATCGTCTGATTCGCCGTACCGACCTTCGGGTGGCTGATATCGCGCAGATGGTAGGCTACGCTTCGGTCAAACATTTTGGTCGTCTGTATCGGGAACGCTTTGGCATAAGCCCTTCGGATGTGCGGAATGAAATGAAAAAAAAGCCCTCTGAACTGTAAAATCGTCCCATTGTCAGATTTTCGGGCTGCTTATATAATATATTCAGCAGGAAAATCAGGAACAACCGATTGAACAAGGAGGATGAACCGCATGAAAAAATGGTTTGCTTTTCTTCTGATTCTGGCTCTGACACTGACCTCAGCGCTCGCGCTGGCTGAACAGACGACGATCACAATGAGCACATGGCTGGCCACGGAGGACGGCACCAAGGCCGTCTATCAGGAAATGCTGGATGATTTCATGGCCGCCAACCCGGATATCAAAGTGGAGGTTATCGCCCTGCCCTTTAATCAGAACAAGGATCAGGTGCTGCTGGCAGGCACGAACGGCGACGCAGCGGATGTAATCATGGGGAATTCCCAGATGATGGGCGCGTTCAACGCCGCCGGATTGTGCGCCGAGTTGGACGGGCTGATCGACCCGGAAATCACGAAGGACATCTATCCCGGCTACCTTTCGGGAACTACCTATGACGGCAAGCTCAAGGCCGTTTCATGGGCGCCGCATCCGCTAGTGCTCTACTACAACGTGGAGCTCTTCGCCGCCGCCGGGCTGGATCCGGCGACGCCGCCCGCCACGTGGGACGACATGCTTGACGCCGCCCGGAAAATAGCAGCGCTGGGTAGGGACGGCGACGGCAACCAGCTCTACGGGCTGGGAATCCCTACTGCAAAGGTGACGTATTCCGGAGCCGCTCTCAACGGCATCCTCTACGCCTATGGCGGACGCTTTGTCGATGAAAACGGCAATGTGGATATCGTCAGCGACGCCAACATCGCCGTTTTCCAGATGCTCAAGGAATTGACAGATGAAATGGTCATTCCTTCCGCACGGGAAATCAAGGATCTCCGCGGAATGTTTGCCAGCGGAACGCTGGGCATGATCGTGGACAGCGACGCCGCGCTTGCGACCTTCCGCTCCGCCAGCGGGCAGGGAAAGGCGTTTGACGAAAAAATCAGCGTATGCACGATTCCCATCGGCGCGACTGGGCGCAGCGAGACAGTCTACACCGAGCATCAGCTCACCGTGTACGCCAAATCCGAAAAGAAGGAAGCGGCAATAAAGCTGGTGGAATTCCTGATCAGTCGGGATGCAATGGTAAAGTATCACGCCGCGTGTGCGATTCTCTCTCCCCGTGCGTCCATCGCTACGCTGCCGGAGATGAACGAGGACGCCTTTACCGAGATGTTCAACAGGCAGTCGCTGACAGCCAGTCCGCTGCCCGCTTCCAATCCCATGTTTGACAACGCCATGAACGAAATGACCAAGGCCATGGAGCGGATAATCATCGGCGGAGAGGATATCAAATCCGTGCTGGAAGAAACGCAGCAGACCATCGCCGAGCTTTACGACAGCTATTGACGCGCTGCGTCTGTTGGGCCGCAGGGGTTCCTGCGGCCCTGTTTTTCTTCAAATAATAATATTTTGAAGGGAGATCCCCCTATGACGACACCCACAGCGCCGGTGAGCGGCAAAAAAAGAAACGGGAAAACTTGCAACTTGTTCGCGGCCGGTCTGCTCACGCCGGCAGTGATACTGCTGAGCTTTACCATCATCCTGCCGGTTTTTCTGGTGATCGGCCTTAGCTTTTTCAAATACAATCTGCTGAATCTGGATAAAATCGAATGGAACCGATTCGCCAATTATACGGCTATTTTCAAAAACCCCCTGTTCTTTGCCTCCTTCGGCCGCACGCTTGTCTATGTGTTCGGCACGGTTTTCACCCAGTTCCTGATCGGGTTGGGAGCGGCGCTGCTGCTGAACTGGCGCGCACTGCGGGGAAGCCGGCTCTATCGCACGCTGCTATTCCTCCCGTGGACCATCCCGTCGCTGGTCGTCGCGGTGGTGTGGATGTTTATGTATCAGCCTCAGTATGGCGTCATCAATTACGTTCTGCGCTTACAAAACGCCAATCTGCTCGGCGGCATTCATACAGCCATGCCGGCTGTGATTTTCGCGGCTGTGTGGAAGCAAATGCCGCTGATGATGATTATGCTGCTCAGCGGGTTGCAGACGGTGCCGGAAAACCTGCAGGAAGCCGCCGCAATTGACGGCGCAGACGCCTTTCAGCGCTTCGGAGCCATCGTCCTTCCCTGCCTGATGCCCGTTTTGAAAACCGTAACGCTGACCTCCATCATCACGAATTTTCAGATGTTCGTGCTGTTCTTCACGATGACGGGGGGCGGCCCTGTACGCGCGACCACGACTCTGACCATCTATACCTATGAAACGGCCTTTACCGGTTTCAATCTGGGGCGCGGCGCGGCAATCGGCGTATGCTGGCTGGTATTTCTGGTGAGTTTCTCCACAATTTACAACAAGGTGCTTTCCCTGCGGGAAGTATCCTACTGAGGAGGCCGCGCATGAAAATTTCCCTCTCGAAGCGTATTCTTTCTCAGGCTGCGGCTGCTGCGCTGGCCGTCCTGTTTGTGTTTCCCATTTACTGGATGATCGTCACCTCGCTCAAGCCCAATGCGTCGATTCTCCGGCTTCCGCTGGAATTCTGGCCTGGAGAATTTACCGGCGCAAACTATCGTGCCATTCTTTCGGACGGCCTGTTCCCCATATACTATAAAAATAATCTGATCGTTTCTCTTGCTACCACCGTGCTGACGCTGCTCATTGCCATTATGGCGGCTTATGCTTTTTCGCGTTTTCCCTTTCGCGGCTCCAGGGCGCTGCAGATGCTGTTTCTGTCCACGCAGATGTTTCCGGCCGTGGTGCTGCTTATCGCGCTGTACAGCCTGTACGCAAAGCTGGGTCTTATCAACACCTATACGGCGCTGATCCTGGCCTGCTCCACCAATGCGCTGCCCATGTCCATCTGGATTCTGAAAGGTTTTTTCGACACGGTTTCAAAATCGCTGGAAGAAGCGGCGTATATCGACGGCGCGTCCAGAGGATACAGCATGGTGAGGATCATCGTCCCGCTGGTACAGCCCGGCATTCTGGCGGTAGGCCTGTATTCCTTTCTGATTTCCTGGGAGGATTTTCTCTGGGGCTTAAATCTGGTAAATCGGCTGGATATGCGCACACTGGCTTCCGGGATTTCGTTGAGCTATTTGGGAGAATATACCTATGACTGGGGAAAGGTGATGGCCGCCACCGTCAGCGCGGCGCTGCCTGTGCTGGTCGCCTTTATCTTTCTGCAAAGATATTTAATCTCCGGACTGACTGCCGGAGCGATTAAGGAGTGATCCCTGTGCGACCGAACATCCTGTTTTATTTCACCGACCAGCAGCGATGGGATACGCTGGGCTGCATGGGCCAGCCGCTGCCCGTCACGCCCTGCCTGGACGCGCTGGCCGCCGACGGCGTGTGCTTTGAGCAGGCGTACAGTCCGCAGCCCGTCTGCGGCCCCTGCCGCGCCATGTTCCAGACGGGACAATGGGCCGCGCAGTTGGGCTGCTTCCGCAACAACCTGTCCCTGCCGGAAAACGTAAAGACCGTGGCGGACTGGTTTGAGGAGGCCGGCTATGAGACCGCCTATGTGGGCAAATGGCATCTGGCCAGCAGCGGCGAACTAGAAACAGCGCCGGAGATCGATTATACCGTCACGGCCATTCCCCCCGAGCGCAGGGGCGGCTACCGGGGCTTCTGGCGGGCGGCGGACGTGCTGGAATTCACTTCCCACGGCTATGACGGCTATGTGTTCGATGAAAACATGGACAGGCGCACTTTCACGGGCTATCGGGCAGACTGCATCACCGATTTCGCCCTGGAATTTCTGGACGGCTATGACGGCAAAAGGCCGTTTTTCCTGACTGTTTCGCATATCGAGCCGCACCACCAGAACGACCGCGGCCATTACGAGGGGCCGGAGGGGTCGAAGGAACGGTTCGCCCATTTCACGCTGCCGCCCGATCTGGCGGCGTTGGGCGGCAACGCCGCGGAGGAATACCCGGATTATCTGGGCTGCTGCCGCAGCCTGGACGACAATCTGGCGCGGCTGGTGAAAAAGCTGCGGGACATGGGCGTCTATGACGACACAGTGATCGTTTTCGCGTCGGATCACGGCTCCCATTTCAAAACCCGCAATAAAGACCGCCACCTGAACGGATACGACGACTACAAGCGCTCCTGCCACGACGCATGCCTGCATGTGCCGCTGATCGTCCGGGGCCCCGGCTTCCGGGGCGGAAAGCGGGTCAGGGAGCTGGTAAGCACCGCGAGCCTGCCGAAAACCTTCCTCGCCATGGCCGGCGTTTCAGCCGACATGATCGGTGAAAATCTGCAATCCGTAGCGGACGGGAAGGTCGATGGACGCGAGAACGCCGTTTTCGCGCAGATCAGCGAAAGCCGCGTAGGGCGATGCGTGCGTACGGCGCGCTATCTGTACAGCGTGTACGCGCCGGGCAAAAACGGCGGGGAATGCGCGGACAGCGACGTATACGCCGATGATTTCCTCTACGATATGGACAGCGACCCATGGCAGCTGCACAACCTGGCGGGCGACCCCGCCTATGCGTCCGTACGGGACGAACTGGCCGCGCTGCTCATCCGCAAAATGAAGGAAGCGGGCGAAAGGCCGCCGCGCATCGAGCGCTTATAGGAGCGAAAGCGGACTCGTCCATGCCCGGCCGCGTGAAACGATTTTCAACCGCTCACCAATTCCGTCAACGACAGGAGAGAAGCCATGCTCAACCGACTGCTGATTATCCACAGAGGCGGTCCTACCTGCGTACTGAACGCCTCCACCTATGGCGTCATCCGGGAAGCAAAAAAACACACGAAAAAAATCAGCGGCGTCTTCGGCTGCATGGGCGGCGTCGGCGGCCTGCTGAGCCGGAATTTCCGCAGGCTGGACAGCCTTGCGCAGAAAAGGCTGGAGCGGCTCAAATCTACGCCGGGCACTGTGATCGATTCCTCCCTCCTCCATTCTCTGGCTGCGGACGATTACGCCCGTCTGGCGGACGTTCTGCAGGAAGAAGGCTCAGTTATGTGCTCATGAGCGGCGGGAACGGCACCATGGATACCTGCGGGCGGCTGCACCGGGTATGCGCTCCCCAGGGCATTCTGGTGGGAGGCGTTCCCAAAACCGTCGACAACGATATTTCCGTTACCGACTATTCGCCGGGCCTCGGCAGCGCTGCGCGCTATATTGCCGGGGCGGTGCGAGCAATCGGAGAGGATGTGAAAAGCCTGCCCATCCATGTATGCATCGTGGAGGCCATGGGCAGAAACGCAGGGTGGATCGCCGCCGCAACCGCATTGGCGCGGAAGGATTCCGGCGATGCGCCGTACCTGATTACCTGCCGGAGCGCCCGTTCGGCGAGGAAGCGTTCCTCCGGGATGTAAAGGCGCTGCACGAGCGACAGGGCGGCGTGGTGGTCGTGGTCAGCGAGGGGCTGAAGAACAGGGACGGACAGCCAATCGTCCCGCCTTTGTTTCAAACAGGCCGCGCCGTCTACTATGTGCACTGGGCCGAAAAAAAGTACGATGTCGTTGTGTTCGGCATGCCGACGAATTTCCATTACGGCGACGGCATGGGCACCAATCCCATCCAGATGATGCAGGCGCTTTCCGCGCAGGTCATCCGTCACAAGCGCATCTTGAGCGACCGGTGCGTATTCATCGTGTCTTCTGTCTGCGACGGGTATTTTCATGACGAACGCTGGCCATACCTGCGCGAACTGTACGAATTGTTTCAGCACGATTATATGAATGTTCTGCCTGATATGAACCGCTACGGAGAATACTTCGCCACGAACGGGGAATATATCCGCAAATACCGCTTTGCAAACGCCTTCCATCCCTTCCACGGCTTCTCGATGATGAGCTGTGGACATCTGGCGGAAATGCACACCAGCGCCATCTATATTGTCGGCGCGCGGGAACCGGGTCTCGCCCGCGGCATGGGGCTGAAAACCCGCGCCACGTTCGAGGAAGCGCTGGAAGACGCCCGGAAAAAATTTGTCGGGGAAGCCCCCAGCATTCTGGCGCTGCCCCAAACCTTTACCACGGCGGCGGTGCACCTGTGCATGAGGGACCCCATGCAAAACAGTCGTTCCAGAGACGGCGTTCTTCACCCCTGTGGAGCTTGAGATGATAAATCTGTTTACTTTTCTGGTTTGCTTTACCGCCAGCGTCATTGGCGGCCTGTGCGGCGTTGGCGGCGGCGTATTGGCCAAACCGCTGTTGGATGCGGCGGGCGTCATGCCGATTGCGACCGTCTCTTTTCTGTCTGGGCTGACTGTTCTGTCGATGGCGGCGATCTCCGTATATAAAAACAGAAAAACCGACAGTCTGCAATGGAAGCGCAGCCTGCCTTTGGGGATTGGCGCAGCCCTTGGCGGCGTATTGGGAAAATGGCTGTTCGGCGTCCTGCGCGGTTTGGCCGGTGCGGATCATCTGGTTGGCTGCGTCCAGTCCGCGGCTCTGGGGATTTTTACCCTTGGAATCCTTTTCTACGTCCGTTTTCGGGGGCGCATCCAAACCCGCCATGTTCGGAGCAGGACTGTCTGCGGGCTGATAGGGATTTTTCTGGGATTGATCTCCGCATTTCTGGGAATCGGCGGCGGCCCCATGAACATCGTCGTATTCCATTACTTTTTTTCCATGGACACAAAAACGTCGGTTGTTAATTCCCTGCTGGTCGTCCTGATTTCTCAAAGCGGCAGTTTTCTTTACAGCCTTATCAGCCGAACGATTCCGGCTTTTCAGGTTTTTACGCTGGTCGTTATGGTCTGCTCCGGCGTAATGGGCGGATTCACAGCCTCCCGCCTGCAGTGGAAAATGCATGCAAAGCAGATAGACCGGTTGTTTTGCGCGGTTTTGCTATTGATTCTGTTTCTTTGCGCTTATAATGTATTTCGCCTGTTATAGAAAATACAGGCATTTCAATTATGCTGATCACCTATCTGTCCCAAATTTTATTGCGAACATATATTCCCGTATGATATGATTGTCATACGGTATTTCCATCATTCAACAAAGAAGGCGAGGCGAGCGTGTGCACAACGGACTGGACCACCCTGAAATCGATATGCTAAAGGAACAGAACGAAACAACCGAACAGGAAAGCAACCTGTTTGCCGTCATGGACGAGCATATCCCCTCCCCGCCGGAAATAGAAGCGGAAGACGTCCTCGTCCTCCCTGAGATCCAGTCCATGACGGATTACATTCGCCTGCATTTTGAAGAAAAGCTCGTGGAGGAACTGTCCCGCAGGATCCGCTGCGGCGAGCTGGTCGTACCCTCTGGAGGGCGGCTGTATCAGGAATTGCCCTGGGCAGGTTCGGAGGACGACGAGGAAGAAAGCGTCTCAGACCCAGGTTCTCCAGAGCCGAAGGACTGTTTTCCGGTCGATTGGGAGGATCCCCGCTTTTCTGCTCTAGGCGTGCGCGTCGCCGGCGTGCGCCCGAAAAAAAGGGCCATCGTATGGTTCAATTACCGCCGCGTCGCAGAATGCGGCGTGGAGGCCGACCTGACGCTGGAAATGGAAATCGAGCTTCGGTGGTATACGCTCAGAAAAACGGTATGCCCGCGCTACGACGTGGATATGTGGTTCGATATGGAAGAGGATATCGCCGCCGACTACGGTAATTTCCGCATTCACCGCCATCGCGGCGAAAAGCCCGGCGTCAGGCTGGACGCTTATCTGGCGCCTGTATTCGGGTGGGAGGACGTCGAAAAGGAAGCAGAGCAGATTATCTTTCAGATCGCCCCGGAAGGACTGCAAGATCCCCAATGGCTGCATCCGGGCCTGTTTGCGGAAAGGTTGGGACTCAGACTCCTCCATCTCCCGCTGTACAGGCGTCCCCGGACCGCCAGCATACTGTTCTTCGGTCCGGGCGAGGCGCTGACGGCGTCGGAGGAGGACGGAGACAAAGCGCCGCCCGTCCCGGTACAGGTGGAAGCCAACACCATCGTTATCAACAGCCGGTGCATCGGAAAGGAACGGGGAGCCGTCTTTCACGAGTGCTTTCATTTCATGGAGCATCGATTGTTCTTTCATCATCAGCGTCTGCACTGCAGCGACGTCGCCCGTCTCGGTCAATGGAAGCCGGTTGCTCTTGAGAAGAACGGACGCAGCCCCATCGAGTGAATCGAGTGGCAGGCCCATGGAGGCGGGCTGTGCCTGCAGGCGCCCCGCACGCTGCTCCGAAAACGCGTTGCTGAGGAGCTGAACGGCCTGCGGCATGTGCGCCGCCATATGTGCTATAAGCTGGAGCTCGTTGGCAAGAAACTGGCAAAGGAGTTCGGGATCTGCAACTATCAGCTGCGCAACCGCATGATCCAGGTGGGTTACAGCGAGGCCAGAGGCTCGCTGAACTTTGTGGGCGACGGCTATATCGAGCCGTTCGCCACCGATCCGGGCGCATGCCGCGGCAATCAGAATTTCGTGATCAGCCCGAAGGAGCTGCTGGAAGAGTATGTGCGGAACGAGATGTTCCGCAGACTCATCGATACCGGGCGCTATATCTATGCGGACGGGCATATCTGTCTCAACGACCCGGAATACGTGGTTCAGCGGGGCAAGAAGCTCCTGCTGACGGAATGGGCCAACGCCCATGTGAACCGGTGCTGCCTGCGGTTCGTTCGGACCTATCACCGGGACAGACAGACGCATTATGTGTTCGGTCAGCTCAACAGCGACGAGGCGTATAACGGCAGGATCCTTGCATTCTCCATTGAGAGCGGCGCAAAGAACGTCCTGACGCAGGCGAAGGAAATATCCGGGGTATTGCTGAACCTTCCGTGCAGTTTTCCCGGAACGCTGAAGGCACATATGGAACGGCTGGACGTAACAATCGAATTGCTGGCGGAGCGGTCTCGGCTGTCGGTCTCGACGCTGAACCGTCTCAGAAGCAAACAACAGGAACGATATAAAATAGATCAGGTCGCCGCCGTCTGTTTTGGTCTCCGGCTTCAGCCGGAATACAGCTTTGATTTGCTGCGAAAAGCCGGACTGGGCTCTTTGTCGACGCCAAGAATTCTTGTTATTAGCGGCGCGCTTCAATGCTTATATAAACTGGGTATTGATATGGTACAGACAGCTTTAAAGGAACACGGATGCGAATTAAAACTGAATGAATGACGGAGGCGGGTTTCTTCCGGAACGGCATATCCTGCGGGGTATGCCGTTTTTTTGAAAAATTTCTGAAAAACGTGTCAGAAACTGACACGAAAACCGGCCGCTTTTGAGCCAAAGATGCAGGATTGTGGATGCGAATATTCATAAACCCACTGTATTTTCATATAATTCGCCATTTTGATGCAGGAATAAAAAGTAAAATGCAAGTTTTAATTCAAAATAGCATGTCAGTTTCTGATATGTTCTTATGAGTTTGAAGCCGTTATCATAATGCTCGTGAGGTGGCCGCCCACGAAATCAGGAACACGGTAACACACGACGGAGACTGCGGCCGGCAGGGAAGCAAGGATCTTGCTCAAGAGAAGGCACCCTTCCCTCCGCCCCATGCCGCAGGTTCGCCCGCCGGCGACCCAGTCGGTTTGCGCAGTTCGTTGCCGTTTCGAGATGGAAAGGGAGGTCGTCTTTATGTTTACGAGCAATGAACACAGCATCCAAAAGCAGGCGCAGGTGGACTTCACCCGCTCCGGCTGGCGGCAGTTTGCGAAACTCAACCGCCGTCTGGGCGCACGGTTCATCCGGGGATTCGTCCTCCGGTATGAACTGGGGACGTACCTGACTGCGTATGAAACCGCAGGCATGGAACTGGACGAAAGCTGTCAGGAGGTTCGCTACGATCACGGCGTGTATGTGCTTTTACGCAGGACGCGGGGCGAGTGGTACATCACGGACGTCTTCGCTGCAGAAGAAGCTCTCGCCTACGAGCCGGTATTCTTCTGGAAGCGGATCAAGCACGGCGTGGATCTCATTCTGGCGCACGTCCTGATCGGCTGGCAGGCGCTGACGCAGAGGATGGTGAGGGCCGTATGAATCCCTGTTGTACCGACTGTTCCAGAAGCACCTACTGCATAAGGCAGTACGACGAAGAAAAGCGCACCCGGTGCCCCATCCTGAACGACGACGAGCCGCTGCGTTACCGCAATACTGAAGGTTACTCCGATCCCACGGCGTTCTTCGCCCTTCGCAATGTCATGAAAGCCACGAAGCCGAAGAAGAAAACGAAGGCAGTGAACAAACCGAAGAGTAAGAAGAAACGCCATCCCCGGACGCAGGTTGTCCACTACGACTGAGCAGCACGAACGACGAGAAGCATGAACGACGAGAATCATGAACGACAAGTAGCATGAACGACCAGTCAGCATCAGCGTAAAACACAACGACAAACACAACGACTGAACATCAGAAGGAGAAGAATCACCATGAACGAGAAGAACATCCGGCTGATCACGGCAGAATCCGTCCGCGCCGGTCATCCCGACAAGTTCTGCGATCAGGTGGCGGACGCCATTCTGGACGCGCATCTCAGACAGGATCCCAATGCCCGCGTCGCCGTGGAGGTCTTCGCCACGGCGGGCAAGATCGTCGTTGGCGGCGAGATCACTTCCAAGGCAAAGGTTTCCTACGACAAGATCGTGGCAGGCGTGATCAACCGCATCGGCTACACTATGGAAGATCTTTGTGAGAACCCTCATGACCTGCTGGAGCTGGAAGTCTGCCTCCACGAACAGTCCCCTGACATCTCCGCCGCCGTAGGAAAATCCATGCTGGACGCAGGTAAAACACTCGGCGCAGGCGATCAGGGAATTGTGGTGGGCTATGCCACCAACGAAACGGAAGAATGTCTGCCCCTGCCTGTGGTGCTGGCGCACCGCATCTGCAAAAGGCTGGACGAGCTGAAGCCCTCCACCCCATGGATGGGCGCGGATGGCAAGACGCAGGTTACTGTCGCCTATGAGAACGATGTGCCCGTCGCTGAGACCGCCGTGGTTGTTTCTCTGCAGCACGACGCGGACATCGACCAGAAGAGCATCCGCCGCTTCATTGGCAAAGAAGTGCTGGGCAAAGTGCTGCCCAGGGAACTGCTGAAGGAAGATACCAGCATCCTCGTCAATCCTTCCGGTAAATTCACGTTGGGCGACCCTGCTGCGGATACCGGCCTGACCGGGCGAAAGCTGGCGGTGGATCAGTACGGCCCTGTGGCGCACATCGGCGGCGGCGCGCTTTCGGGCAAAGACCCGACGAAGGTAGACCGCTCCGGCGCATATGCCGCCCGCTGGGTCGCGAAGAGCATCGTGGCGGCGGGCATGGCCAAGCGCTGCGAGGTGCAGATCGCCTACGTCATCGGAAAGAGCGAACCCGTCAGCGTGACGGTGGATACTTTTGGCACCGGCGTGATCCCCGACAGTCGCATCGAGGCGGCAGTAGCTGTATCCGCTGTAGGGCAGCGTTGCCACAAATACATAGGCCGGGATGACCTCACCGGTATCCGTGTCAATGACGGAAGCAGTATCACCCGCCCAGTCCACCTGCATGATCTCTCCGGGCTTGTGGTTCAGGTGCATTGTGGCATTGGTCTTGTTGAGATAGTCGCTATAATACTTGTTGAACTGCGTAGACTGGTACGGAATTTCGCCGGACGCTTTGCACTGGTCGCAGTATTCAAGCCACAGCAGATTCAGCGTCACACCGCTTTTCTGCATTTCCCGGTACACATAGGCATAGTCCGGCATCTTGTAAACCGGCTTCCCCGGGGCGCTGGGAAACAGCAGATCTGCCAGCTGTTTGTCGGACATCTCATCCGGCAGTGGCCACTGAAGACCGCAGTTGTCTGCACGCTGCAGCGTTGCGGCCACGGTGTTGCGGGCACAGTGCAGACTGGCCGCAATCTCAGTTTTGTTGAGCCCCAGGCTGTGCAGTCTGAGGATCTCACGGTAATTGGTCATATTGGTTGACCTCCTTGTAGAATTTGCACCCTGAAAGGGGTACATATCTACATTTTCCGTGCTGCTCAACGGCTGCGGCGACGATGCTCAATCTTGCCGGTGACGGTGCTCAATTTGCCCGGTCGAGATGCTCAATCTCGGGCGGAATACTCAATCTGGGCGAAAGGGTTCGCAAGCGCCGTCGTGATATGAAATTGACCCAAGCGCAGCTAGCTGAACGCATGGATGTATCTCACTCCTTGGTGGGGCACATGGAGCGTGGGACACGTGCAATAAGCCTTGAAACCTTTGTGACCCTTTGCAACGTTCTGGAAGTGTCGCCATCCTATCTACTGCCAGGCAGCTTGATAAACTATATTGACCATATGGCAGCGTGCTTTCCAGATAACAGTAAACAAAAATTGGTTGAACTACTGCACCTTGCACTGGAAGCGGTGGAAGAATAAAGATGAGGGTGGCAGATTGCCATCCTCATCTTTTAAAGTTCAAATGTGTCGGAGCCCTATTTTTCATTTTCTCTCAATTGCCCCAACGTCCCGCCGGGATGCCTCAGCACATATTCCTGGGGCGTCAGATTCTTCTGCCCCTGCAGAATCACCGACAACGCCTGCACCGCAAATGTTTCCGCATTGATACTGTTGCGGGGTGCGCGATTCATGGGACCTCCCTCTGCATCTGCATGGGCCAGGATATGAGCATCTGCAAAGGTCGCCAGCCAGGAAGAAGCGTTGCCGGTAATAGCAATAATCTTGCAGCCATTGTTGCGGATAGCGATGGCTGTGGATTTCAACTCTGCCGTTTCACCGCTGTTAGAAATGCAGATCACCACATCTCCCGCAACCAGCTGACCACAGGAGCCATGCACCGCTTCTGTACCATGGAGAAAATAGGTAGGCGTACCTGTGGAGGACAGCAGAGACGCGCCGTAGGCTGCCACGTGCCCCGGCTTGCCGATACCGGTGATATGAAGGCGATTGCCGTTGGCTTCAGCCTGATTGATCAGGCCAATGGCCTTGCTGAAATCTGCTTCGTTCAGGTCATCAAGAAATTGCTTGAATTCTTGAGCGGCGCTCTGTTTGAAGGATTCAAAATAAGTCATTGTTGTCTTCTCCTGTCTGCTTACTCCGCAAAAAAGCTGGTATCCGTCCCACGCGCTCTCATCAGTGCCAGCACCTCATCCAATGTGGGTAGGCTGGGCTGAGCGCCCATGCGGGATACAGTAAGGGCTGCCGTATGATTGGCAAAGGTCAATGCCTTGTCAAGCGGCATGCCCATGGTCATAGCCGTGCAGAAGGCTCCCACAAAACTGTCGCCTGCTGCCGTGGTGTCCTTCACATTCAGGCTGGTCAGGGCTGGACTGTAAACCACACCGCCATCCGCTTCATAGGCCACGCCTCGGGAACCCAGGGTGATCAGCACCTGTTCGATCCCCATCTGCTTGATAGCCGCGATAGCTTCCTGAATGGAAGCATCATCCTTCACTGCAATGCCGGTGAGAATTTCTGCTTCATGCTCATTGGGGGAAATAAAGGTGATATTCCTCTTCAGTTCTTCCGGGATGGGCGCAATGGGGGCGCAGTTGAGCATCACCGGCACGCCCTTTTCTTTTGCCCAGGATGCCACCAAACAGTTAATTCCCATGGGGATTTCTAACTGCAGCAACACCATGTCATACTGATCAATTTCATTTTCAAGGAAAGCTACATCATCGGGCGTGATGTCCATATTGGCGCCGGAGACCACAATAATGCGGTTGTTGGTAGAGGTTTCAGTTACCTCCAACTGCACATTGCCCACAGCGGAGGGCTGGGTAACTGAGCGCAGCACATGGCTTACATTCACGCCGGAAGCACGGGCACTCTCGATCAGGGCGTCACCGAAAGCATCTTTACCCACTTTGCCCACCATGGTAACGTCCGCACCCAGGCGTGCAGCCTGCACTGCCTGATTGGCACCTTTGCCGCCAGGGGCAGTTTGATAGGTTAATCCCAACACCGTTTCACCCTTGTTGGGGAAGCGGGATGTTGATACAATCAAGTCCATGACAAAGCTGCCTACGACCAGGATTCTCGGAGGCTTCATTACACCAACTCCCAATCGTCAAAGCTACCAAGCTTGGGTAATTTGCAAGAAGGCTTGTCAAGATAGAAGAATGCCACACATGATACGTCATCCTGCAACGGCAAATAACGTTTGCCGCTCCGCCATCCTAAAGCCTGAATAGTTATGCGAATATTCTTTTCAAAGAGTATTGGATCCGTTATGTGCCAGCGATACATACCAAAACGCATTTGTGATTTGTAAAGGCGGTTTGGGTGAATGACCTGCGGCAATCCCGCATATGCTGTGGTATATTCCTCATATTCATGCGTCTTCTGATTTTCAAAATCATAGGAACCACAAAAGTAGTCTTCCGTACCAGTATAACAGATAGAGGGGAACTCTTTGTCACCATCAATAAAGGCTTTAACCTCGCCTTCACCCCACCAGCCATTGCTGTTGGTCTGCCAGATCATGTATGTGCCCACATAATGGCCTTTACCTTCAATGTCATCCAACATGGTGAAATCCTGCATATACTTCGTTGGATTCTCGCGGCGGAACTGGGCATGGAAGTAGCCAGCGTCCTCGGCAATAGGTTTGCGAATATAGTTAATCTGATAATACACCGTCACCTGTTCCGCATTTCGGTTTTCCAAAGTTATACGGAATCCCTTGCGAAAAGGCATGGGCCAGTAGCAATTAAATGCAGAACCAGGATTGACGCACACAGGAATCGAGTTCACGGGGGCATACTCATTGAGACCATTGGCAAAAAAGTCGCCCAAGGGACACTCAACAGCCGGGATTTCCTCGCCATCCCAGTAAAAGCGAATAATCTGCCCGCGCCAATTGCCGGTTGGAGTCAGCCAGATCTGGGTGATTTCACCATGATCATGTACGTCGGCAAGAGTAAGGGTTTCCCCGGCCGGTATGAACATGCGGGGGTTAACTTTCCACCCAAGCCCCAGATCCCGGGCACAGGAACCGGACGTGCCCTGCTCAACAGGCATTGCACCGCCTTTGCCTTTTTCACCGGTCAGGTTTTCAGGAGAAAGAGAAATGAGTTCCCAGCCATGGTGAATAGTTGCCAAAGAATGTAAAGTCGTCATGTTAACACATCCGCCTTTCTCGAAATATTAGTTTTTTTGATGGATTTCTATATTAACCTTTTATGGCGCCGATCATCACACCCTTTACAAAGAAGCGCTGCATGAAGGGATAAATAGCAATTACCGGAACGCTCGATACAATGATAACGGCAAACTTCATAATATCAGAGGTTCGCATCACTTCCTGAATTGATTCAGCATCCAGGTTATTAATTGCCTGTTGCGTTATAAGCAATTCTCTCAGTTCCAATTGCAGGGGATTGAGCTCTCTTTTGGTCAAATAAATAAGGGCTGGAAAGTAGCTGTTCCAATGTGCTACACCGTAAAACAGTGCAAGAACTGCAATGATTGATTTTGATAGCGGCAAGGCAATACTTAAGAAGAAACGAAAATCTGTACATCCATCAATATTCGCTGATTCTACCAGCTCATAAGGAATGGAGCTTTCAAAGAATGTTCTAGCCACTATCAGATTGTAGGGGACTACCGCCGTGGGTAGGATGAGCGCCCACATTGTGTTTAATAAACCGTAATTCTTCACCACGATATATGTAGGGATTATACCTCCGTTAAAAATCATGGTGAAAGTGATGAGAAGCATGATTGTCTTTCTGCCATAAACCTCTTTACGCGATAGTGCATACGCACTTGTAATTGTAAGTAAAAGATTGATGCAGGTACCAACCACCACATATTTGATCGTGTTGCCATATGCATTCCACAGAGGCTCATATGCAAACACTTTTTGGTATCCTTCAAGCGTAAAATCCTTTGGCCAAAAAACAACACTACCCGTATTAACTGCAGTGGGGGAACTCACAGAAGCAATCACGATGTAATAAAGTGGATATAATACCAACAGAAGTGCTATAAACAAAACTGATGTATTTATGATATCGAATATGATATCATTTCGCGATCTGCGATTTTTCTTAATGAATGCATTACGCATATTTTACCTCCTTACCACAGACTGGAGTCGCTAATCTTGCGAGACAGCGAATTCACTGAGACAAGAATTACAGCATTGATGACTGAGTTGAATAGATTGATAGCGGTTGAATAGCTGAATTGGTTATTAAGAAGGCCAATCTTATAAACATAGGTGGAAATTATCTCGGATGTATCCAAATTCAGTGACGTTTGCATCAGATACACTTTTTCATGACCAATACTCATCAGATTGCCAGACGCCAAAATAAGCATTACAACAATAGTCGGCGCAATACCGGGCAAATCGATATGACGGACTCGTTGCAGTTTCGTTGCACCATCAATCATCGCCGCCTCATGCAAAGACGGATCAATTGATGTCAATGCGGCAAGATATATAATTGAATTCCATCCTGTAGTCTGCCATACAGCAGATATCACGTACAGATGACGGAACCAGGCTGCATCACCAAAGAAATAAATCTCATCAAATCCAAATCTTTTCAGCAAATGATTGACTATGCCAACAGATGGAGAAAACATAATCATCATCGTACTGACTAAAACCACAGTAGAAATGAAGTGCGGCATATAGGTGACAGTTTGTACGATTTTTTTGTAGCGTGTGTTTGTTACATTATTCAGCATCAACGCCAGAATAATAGGGAATGGGAAAGTAAGCAACAACTGATATACGCTCAGGATAATTGTGTTTCTAATTACATTTTCACTTGCATATGATGAAAAAAAACGTGAAAAATGCTTCAGGCCTACCCAATTGCTCCCCCAAATGCCCTTGCTTGCCCAATAATCACGAAAAGCGATCTGCACGCCCAGCATCGGTATATACTTAAACATAACAAAGAAAACCAGGGTAGGCAGAAGTAATAAATAAAGTTGCCAGTGCCGAACCATGCTAAAACGCAGCTTTTTCAGCATATTTATCATTCCTTTCCGTAGTGCTTTGGGAAAAGGCGGCACGGTTTCCCGTGCCGCTCGCTTCAAGCGTTTACTTCAATGCAGCCTGGAAACGGTCATACAAACCCTGATACAGCTTCAGATACTCATCAACGCCCATCTTCTTGAGCTGATTAATGAATGCTTCATATTCCGTATCGATATCGCTCTGACCTGTAATGAACGCCGAAAGCATCTTGGTAATATAGCTTACAATATCCGCCTGATAGAAGGCTACGTCTGCTGTTTCTTCCAGCGTGAAGGTAGCAGCCGGAAGAGCATTTGTAGCCATCACCGCTGCGTTTAAGGGATAGAAATCGTTGATCTTGCGCATCATGTTTTCAGCAAGAACAACCGTTTCTACCTGATCAGCAGTAAAGGCAAAGGGCAGAGCTTCCGCGGGGACATTCATAACGCGGAACGTGTCATCTGAATTAATGTAATGATACATGCCGTCTTCTTCGTTCTTTTCAATGACAACGCCAAAATTTCCGCGGGTGGTCTGCAGGGAGATTTCAGGCAGATAGAGGTAATCCAACCACTTAATGCAGGCTTCAATATTGGAAGCCTCAGCATTAATAACTGTTCCGCCGCCGCCATAGAACAGGCTGGTACCCATATTGCTCCAAGTTGTTGAACCGTCGGGTCCTGCCATAGGAGGAAGCACTACATACTCATCAAAATTCTCACTACCAACAACCACATTGCCAAACCAGTCACAATAGACACCATACACAGCAGTGGCAGAATTACCCAAACCAGTATACTCCGCATTGGTCATCGTAAAGGTTTCCTTTTGCAAAAGGTCTTCGCTGTATAGTTTTTTGAAGTACCGGAGGGCGTCGTCAAATCCTTCCTCCAAAGGAGCAAGCGTTACACGGTGATCATCCGTTACGTACATAAAATTCAGGTTAATAGACCCTACGGGATATCCCATGGCTGCAAACAAGGAAATCCATCGGAAGTAATCCGTACCGCTGGCGAACAAACCGGCTAAAGGAATTTCATCAGTAGGATCACCATTCCCGTTGCAGTCATTGTCACGGAATGCGCACAATACCTTGTAGAAATCTTCGTAGTTTGTGGGAATATCAAGTTCTAGCTTATCCAGCCACTCTTTATTGATAAAAATATTGTACGGGCTCTGGCGGAAAGGAAGCATATTGATCGTAGGAAGTGAGTAAATATGACCATCGGAGAAAGTAATTGCCGCCTTAAACTCTGGATACCGCTTGAACAAATCCATCAGATTAGGCGTAAGTTCCTCAGACAGATACTCGTCAATCTTTACAAAATACCCCTGAGGTGCATAGGTTGCAATGTCCGCATGATTCAAAGAATTAATGACATCGGGCAACAGCTCCACGCCGCCTGCCAGCAGGGCATTTTTCTTTTCATTCCACTGACCTGCAGGGATCCATTCAGCGTCCAAATGCACGTTAGTAGCTGCTTCCAAATCAGCAAGATATTTGTAATCATCCAGATTCGTCTGCAGAGCATGCATTTGTGTGATGTAGGTAATTGTCGACTTCTCATCGCTCACCCACCTTTGGGGCATCGTGTACTCGGCAAAGCCAGACACACAGGGCAGCAGCAATGCGATACAGAGAAGTACAGAAAGCAGTTTTTTCATGGTTTTTCCTCCTTTTATGGTTGTTTTGTGATACCGGGATTGAAGACACCGCCTGAAATACGTCCTCCTTTCTTCTGCGGTATATTTACAACTTGAAGCGCTACCACATAACATCAATACTCTTCCAGGTATTGATGATACTGTACAAATTCAGGCTGGAATTCAAACCATCCGGATTGATAACCCTCTCGCAACCGGTCAAATGTCAACGTTTGTGTATAATCCTCCCCGTTTTTACCGATCAACCCCAAGTCAGCTTTGGATTGCCAGCTCACAGCCTCCGGATCAACAATGGTTCGCAATAGTGCCTCGAATTCGTCAAGCAATTCCTGGTATTTCGGCAAATGTGCAAGATCATGAAGTTCTTGAGGATCTTCTTTTACATTGAAGAGTGAAGGTTGCTGATTTATGTAGTAGACGTATTTATAATCCCCTCGAACAATCATATACCAATCGTTCCTGAAAAAATTACCATGGTATTCGGCGAATACGTAATTCATTCCATAGTCGGTTTCTCCCTTTAAAAGAGGAACCCAACTGCGGCCGGAACGATCAGTTTCTGCCTTCAGCCCCCAGAAATCGAGTATTGTTGGATACAGGTCAACGAGAGATACGGGAGTATCCACTGCTCTCCTTTGTTGAAAATCAGGGCCTTTAACAATGAGTGGTACCGCACAGGAGCCATTATAGGCGCATTGCTTAAACAATAAGCCATGCTCAAAACAGGAATCACCATGGTCCGATGTATAAATAATGTTCACATTATCATACATGCCAAGTTCCTTCAGTTTTGCAAATACCTGCCCCAGCATATCATCCATTGCGGTAATCAATCCGCAGTAGGCAGCCAATACCTTGCGAATTTGATCGTCAGTAATATCTTTCAAATTACAGGCTCGCTGGAATTCCTGAATGGCTGGGTGCAGCCTGGGATTTACGGGAAGTTCACAATCAAAAGGCATTTCAATTTGATCAGGATAATACATATTGAAATACTTTTCCGGGCAGGTATAAGGCCAATGGGGCATAAGATACCCCAGATACAGTGTCCACGGTTGATCTTCCGATTGACAATGAGCATTTTCAAGATATTCCAATGCCCATTGCGTTACCATACGATCATGATCATAAAAACCCAGTGCGTCGTTATGACCGTCAGAACCATTGGTATAAAGGGGTTTTCGAATGCCGGCATTTAAGACATGTGCCAGTTTATCTGATCGGATATATCCCTTGGTTCGAGACCCCAGCGGCGAAATCCGCGGGTAAGGTTCAAATGCCCCCCGGCGTTCAATAATTCTGTACTCGTCAAACCCGCCTGATTGATAAGCCCCACAAAAATCCATTTTGCCAAGCATTGTGGTTTTGATCCCTGCCTGAGAAAGCCTCGATGCCCATGTTGGTTCCTGATCATTTAGGGGAACTCCGATAAACCAGCTTCCTATTTGGCTGACATATTTACCGGTAATAAAGCTCATTCTACTTGGTGTACATACGGGACTGTTGCAAAAAGCGTTGTTGAACACTGTTCCTTCACGTGCAAGTGCGTCAAGATTGGGCGTCTTGACATATGGATGACCTGCATATCCCGTGTAACGAAAATGATGTTCGTCACTACAGATTACAATTGTATTCGGCTTTCTGTTCATATACTGTTACCTCTTTCTTAATTGTCGGTTTAGCAATTCGCGGATTATTTATGAATTTATGCAAAAATAATACTCGTCAGTCGATTCGACTGGATGATATTAGTGCACAACTTGGACATAAACTACATTTATCATTATATGAAGATTAGTGTTTTTTGTCTTTATCATCATTTTACTTACATTTACCACCAAGCGGACTGTTTGCTGATAATACGATTTATTGTTGATGTTTTCCGACGTCTTTCCCTTCCTTGACAAACTAAAGACCCAATGCTATACTTCGTCCACGAGTGTTTCGTAATTAGCAAAGCGAGGTGCTTATGATGATTACTTCTGCTGAACTCAATTTGTATCAAAACGATTTTTTGTGGCACATCAATCCTTACGTTCGCAAAGCATTTTATGACAGGTTGATGCCACACCAGGTTATTGGTGAACGCATTATATATGATTATGAATTGCTATATATAAAGTCCGGACGTTGTGTCGTCACCATCGAAGATCAGCAATACGAAACACAGCCCGGTGACCTCTATTTTTTTAGGCCCGGCATGAGGCATTCCATTATTGTTTTTGATGAACCACTTATTCAACCCCATATTCATTTTGATTTAGTTTATACTGGCAATTCCATCAAAACGCCTATTTCATTTATCAACTATGATCAAATGACTGCTGAACAAAAAGGCCTGATTCAATCCGATATCCTTGAAGGCTTCTTCAAACCATTCCCAAACCAGCTGCGATTAAAAAATACCCAGTATGTTGAGCAGCTGCTGTTCAGCATTATCACAACTTTTACAGCACCGACACTTTTCCCGGAGATAGAGTTAAAATGGCGTTTCCTGCGTTTGCTAAACCACTTATTTTCTGAAATAAGCTGGATGATGTCTCGGCAAAAAAACTACAAACAAGAGCGGTTGCATCTTATAAAAATGTATCTTGAGCATTATACTGATCATGCCGTAACCTTGGATGAACTGGCTAATGTTTATCACATTGACAGATCCTATATTTCCCGAAGTTTCAAGGCAGAATACGGTGTATCACCCATTCATTATCAATTGCTTGTCCGTATCTCGAAAGCAAAATCGATGATCATTAACACTAACCTTACGCTTACTGACATAGCAACCCAAACTGGTTTTTTGCGTCTTCAAGACTTTTCGCGAGCATTCAAACGCATCGAAGGGGTTTGGCCTTCCTTTTACAGAAAAAACTAGATACGTTTGTTTTTGTATCTTTTCTCTCTGACGGGTTTCTTCTCACTTTTTATTCTGTCCTATTTAAAACGGCCTCCTCATCACCGTCACCACGCGTCCCCTGGTGTCCAGGAATTCCACCAGCATAGCCAGGCTATCGCATGCGTCATCATGCTTGTTTTTGCCTGTCTGCACGAACAGTGTCACTTCGTTCATGAACGCTCGGTATTCCTTGCTGCGGTGGGCATCGTCAATGAAAAAGAACTTCTTCACATCCGGCGCAAACTGAATAATGCGGCTCAACTTGCTCTGCGTAGTCGGAGCTTTTTTTGTGCTCATGTTGATGCGTACGCCATCTGCCCTTAAGATTTCATCCACCTTTTCGCAGTAGGCGTCACCGCCGTTATTGGCTTCAAAGCGTGCCATGTGTGGATGGTGTTGCTTCAGTTTTGCCACCACTGCAGGTTGTGTGACGGTCTTATCGCCATTATTGAACACCACGTCATGCACATACACCTCATCGCCGTATACATAGGCAACAGGCATCAGGGAGGCTAGTGCCCAATGGCGATGATTTGCTCTTGGCATTTGCAAAATTAGATGAAGATGGTCGTGGGCAGTTTTTTTCCAGAGAAGAATATTTGAAATGTCTTGAGATTCTCTGGAAAGAGATAGACAAACATTATGGCCTGAAGGACGTGTGTATCCCAATTCTAGGTTCTGGTTTGACGCGCTTTGATGGTTCGGAGGGGGCTTCATCCTCTCAGCAGGAAATGCTCGATCTTATCATTGGATCTTATTGGCTGAATCCTCAAAAAATAAAGGCACCCTATAAGCTTCGTATAATTTGCAAAAGGACCAAAGGTTTTTCGCTTAATAGAATTGCTCGCTTCCAATAAGCTACAATCATACTTGTAATTCCACAACGTTGCACGTTAACATACAAAGTTACACGATAGCCCTACAACGATACACGTTAGCCTCACAACGATACACGATTGATCCTTCCTAACGTGTATCGTTGTGAAGGAAACGTGTAACATTGTACATTAAGCCTCCACACAACTGCATAGAATAAGGACTCTTCGAAGGTGGAAATCCTCGAAAAGTCCTTATTTTATTGGGTTTTTCGGCGGTTGGGGTCCATAAATCCTTGTATCATTTTCGTAGTCTAGATAGATGACGGCATTTCGGCCACCTCCACCGCCCGTCGGGAGGGCTTTAACAGGCTGATCGCGGATGCGCTGGCTGGGAAGATCGACCGGATTATTACAAAAAGCGTCAGCCGCTTCGCCCGGAACACGGTGGACAGCCTGACCACCATCCGGAAGCTGAAGGAAAAAGGGATCGGGGTCACGTTTGAAAAGGAGAACATCGATACTCTGGACAGCAAGGGAGAGCTGATGATCACCATCATGTCCAGCCTTGCGCAGGAAGAAAGCCGCAGCATTTCAGAGAACGTGACCTGGGGCTGGCGCAGGCGCATCGCCGACGGCAAGGTATCCATGGCCTATAGCCGTTTCCTGGGCTACGACCGGGGCGAGGACGGAACGCCGGTGGTGAATGAAAAGGAAGCGGAGACCGTGCGGCAGATCTACGGCCTGTTTCTGGACGGGCAGACGCCATCCGGCATCGCGGAGCTGCTGACAAAGCAGCGGATACCCACGCCGGGCGGAAAGGAGCGGTGGGCAGGCAGCACGGTGAAATCCATTCTGACCAACGAGAAATACAAGGGCGACGCACTTTTGCAGAAGACCTTCACGGTGGATTTTCTTACCAAAACCGCCAAAGTCAACGAGGGCGAGGTGCCGCAATTCTTTGTGGAGAACAGCCATCCGGGGATTATAAGCCGGGAGGTATTCGATCTGGTGCAGCTGGAAATGAAGCGTCGAAAGGGCAGAAGCCGCCACACCAGCGCCAAGAGCCTGTTTTCCGACCGGCTGGTCTGCAGTTGCTGCGGCGGAACCTTCGGCAGCAAGGTATGGCACAGCAACGATCCCTACCGCAAGGTGATCTGGCGGTGCAATCGGAAGTACGACGGGAAAGGAACCGCCTGCCCCAACCGGCATCTGGAAGAAAAGGAACTGCGGGAAGCCTTTGTGGAGGCGGTGAACCGGCTGATTTCCAGACGGGAGGAGATCCTGAGCGCGGCGGACGAGTTCTCAGCCGCTCTGGCGGAGACCTCCGGGCTGGAACAGCCGCTCTGCCGGCTTGCAGCGGAAAAAGATGTCCTGCTCCGGAAACTGACGGCCATGGTGCGGGAGAACGCCGTGAAGGAACAGGATCAGGAGGAATACCGGCGTCAGTACCAGGAGGTGGAGGGCGAGTTGAGCCGACTGGACGCAGAAATGGAGAAGATGAAAACGAAAAAGGCGGACAGGCTGCTGCGGAGAAACAAGCTGCAGGCATTTATGGGCAGGCTGAGAGCGTCGGATCAGCTGGCGGCCTTTGACGAAGGAATGTTCCTGGGACTGACAGAGACGGTTCGGGTCTGCCCGGACAAGCTGGCGTTTGTGTTCAGGGACGGGACGGAAATTCCAGTATATGGGGAAATGACGCATTAATTGGTTCAGAGGATGCTCCTGCATTGGGGGAGCATCCTCTATTTTTTTGTTTGGATTGAATCTCCATCAATCCCGGAACGTCGGGTGCTCAGACGGTGCCAGTATACAGAACTCATTGGAAAAAGGCAATGCCCCGGCAGGGCAAGAAATTGTCTCGGCAGGTCAGGGTTTTGACTTGGCAGAGTATGACCTTCCCATGGCAGGACAAGAGACAGCAAGAACCCTGCTCCGCTTCACTCGGAGCAGGTTGTATTGCATATACGGCATTTCATGAACGGCAACGAGAGGACGCGGCGCATGGTCTTTGCTCTTGTCGCACTTCAAAGTCCGCAGTCATGACTCGCGCCTCTTTGGTTTTGGTATCGCAGGCCGGGGCGCTTTTTCCTTTTATCCCTTCACGGCACCTGCCGTCAGTCCCTTGACGAACTGCTTGGACATCGTCAGATACAGCAGGATGACGGGCAGCGCGGACAGGGACAGAATGGTCAGCAGCTTGGGCCAGTCCGTGGTGTATTGCCCCTGCAGTCTGGTGACAGCCAGCAGCACGGTTTTCTGGTTCTCCACATTGATAAAAATCAGGGGAAACCACAGGTCGTTCCAGATCGGCACCAGGTTATAAATGGCCACGGTGGCCAGCGCCGGGCGAATCAGCGGAAGGACGATTTTGCGATAGATCATAAACCTTCCTGCGCCGTCCATGAAGCCCGCTTCATACAGCTCACCCGGCAGCCCCCGGATAAACTCGGTCAGGATGAACACAGCGACGGGCAGACCCATGGCGATATAAACCGGGAACAGGCTCCACAGCGTGTTTAAAAGCCCCAGCGTTTTCATGATCTCCAGCAGCCGGATGGTGGCGATTTTGATGGGCAGCATCATGCCCACAATGATGAAAAAGTACACGCCCCTGGACGTGCGGGTACGCCAGTGCGCCAACGCGTAGGCGCAGAGAGAACCCAGCAGCAGAATCACCGCCAGTGAAACGACCACGACGATAAATGAATTCCTGAAATAGCTGAAGAAATTATTGTCCGATATGATATAACGATAATTGTCCAGCGTCCACTCTCTGGGCAAGCCAAATGGATTGGTGTAGATCTCCTTCTTGGGCTTAAGCGTGTTGATCAGCAACAGCCACACGGGAGCCATGGCGATAAGCGACCATATGATCATGATAATGTGATACGGAATATGCAGATTCATAATGCGCATGGAGCGCGCTCTTTTCTTCATGCCGGCTCACTCCTTTCCCTGCGTGCTGTGAAGGATTGGAAGCACGCCGCACAGAAGGATCAGAAACACGGTGGTGGAAATGGCCGCCCCCACGCCCGGCTCCGGAATGCCGACGGGGTGCTGCCCGGCGACGCCGTATCGGTAAAACAGCGTGCCGATGATATCAGTGGAGTAATTGGGCGCACCGTCCGGCGTTTCCATAGAGAACACCACGTCAAAGGCGTTGAAGTTGGAAACGAACGTCATGATGGCGATCATTCCGATGACCGGTACGATCAGCGGGATCTTGATCTTGATAAACTGCTGCCAGGGGGATGCTCCTTCAATGGATGCGGCCTCGATCAGGTCGTCGGAAATGCCCTGAAAGGCAGCTACGAACATCATCGTCGGGATGCCTACCCACTGCCAGACGGAAACCAGCGATACGCAGGACAGCGCCGTTTTGGGGTCGCCCAGCCAGGAACGGACCAGGAAGCCGAGACCTGCCTTTTTCAACGTAGCGCCCGCCCAGATGGGGTTGAGGATCAGCTTAAACAGGTAGCCCGTCACCAGCACAGCGATGGTGCAGGGAATGAAAATCAGAGTCTGGTACAGTTGCCGGCCGCGCATGGTACGGTTGGTCAGAATAGCGGCGAACAGAATGCCCAGCGAGTTTTGCAAAATCATGTGATAGGCGAAAAAAATCCAGTTGTTGCCAAAGGCGTTCCAAAACCGGGTCGAAACCACGGGGTCGGTGAACAGGCGCACATAGTTGGCGAAACCCACGAATTCCCTTGTGCCTGTCGTTCCTGAATAGAAGGACAGACGAATGGAGTCGATCATCGGGTACGCCATAAACACAACGTAAAACAGCATCGCGGGCAGAATATACAAAATCCAGTAAACGCCGCCCGGCTTGATGCTGCCGCCGCCATGAAAGGCCCCGTATTTTTTACCTGTCTGCATAGGGGCTTCCTCCTTATTTGAAAATGGCAGGGCAGCTTGCCGGGCCGCCCTGCCGCTGGTCGCGCTTGTTTACTTGTTCCAGATCGCGGCGATCGCATCAGCGGCCGCCTGGGGCGTGGTTTCACCGCGGCAGAGCAGGTTCAGCTGCTCGACCATCGGCGTGTACAGATCCATCATCCTCGCCCAGATGAATCGTGCGTCGAGATTCTTCCCCTCGTTCAGCGCAAGCATGGCGGCGATTGTATCGTCCTGCAGCGTGATAGGGGTGCTGATCAGCGGGAAATAGCCGCCGGGCTGATAGTCGGCGGAGATCTGCGCGCCTTCAGGAGAGGCCAGCCACTGCAGGAATGCCTTGACCTCTTCAGGATGCTTGGTGGCAGGGTTGCCGGCGATACCCATATCGGGATGCAGGCACATGCCGGGTTCATTGCCTTCGGGCGGCGGGAACGCCATAAAGCCCAGATCAATGTCGTAGTTGGCCTTGTCGTTCAGCACGCCGCAGCTCCAGGAGCCATCGATCAGCATAGCCGCCTGACCCAGACCGAAATAGGTGTTGGCGTTGTCGTTGTCAATGGATTCAAAGCCGTCCGGGAAGAAAGGTGCGAGCTTGGCAAAGTCAGTGTAGATGCGAACCCAGGTCTCATCGTTCATCTTCTTTTCGCCTTTTTCATAAGCGGCGCGGCCTTCGAAGGGAATATAGTTGGGCACCATGCCCAGCAAGACACATTCCAGAATATCCCAGTTAGAGGCAATGCCGTTGGCCAGCGGGGTCACGCCGTTGTCCTTGAGCTTCTGGCACAGGGCAATGAATTCTTCCCAGGTCTTGGGCAGCTCGGTGATCCCGTTCTCGGCAAAGATGGTTTTGTTGTAGTAGATGGGCTGAGAAACAGCGGCAAAGGGTACGGCGAAGACCTTGCCGTCCGCGGCGGTGAAGGGTTCGCGGGCAGCGTCGGTGAAGTTCTCCATCACGCCGGGGATATCGTTGCAGACCATGTTGAAGCCGGCGTTGTACAGTTCTTCGCCCGTGGCGTAGGAACGGCTGTAGAACAGGTCGGGGCCGGTTCCGTTATCCAGCTGCAGGCGCAGGGTAGCGTTGTACTGGGAGGATACGGTCGGTTCAAACCGGATGGTGACACCGCTGATTTCCTTATAGCGCTTCAGCAGTGCTTCCACCTGAGGAGCGTCCGTGTTGCGCCAGGAGCCCATGACCAGCTCCACGTCTTCCGCCATTGAAACGGCGGGCAGCAGCGTGAGGGTGACAAGCAGGGCGGCGAGCAGAATCGCGAGCAGTTTCTTCATGTGGATTTCCTCCTTTTTGTTGTTGATATGCTACGCTTTACGCGTGATATCCTTACGGTTCGCCCTCCAGCTCCTTCTCCATTGAGAGCCGGAGTACGGGGCAGTCCGAATGATCTGTAACGTACAGCGACGCGCCGGACGCGTCCCCTGCGGCAAAAGGAAATACAGGCAGCGTCGTGGCGGCGCCGAACGCCCCCTGCGGGGACAGGGCGATCAGGCTGATGCTGCCTCCGTCCTCGCCCAGCTCCAGCTTGCGCCGGGACAGTCCGCATAGCGCTTCTTCGCAGGCTTCCTTAGGTGTCCTGCCGCTTTTCATCAGCGAGACCGTTTCATAGGACAGGCAACCGCGCATGATGTCCTCCCCCAGTCCCGTGGCCGCCGCAGCGCCGAACCGGGCGTCACAGTAGAAGCCGGATCCGATGATGGGAGAATCGCCTACGCGTCCCGGCTCCTTCATGAACAGACCGGAAGTGGAGGTGGCCGCCACCATGCGGCCGCTTTCGTCCAGCGCCAGCACGCACACCGTATCGTGCCCCCGGTAGGCCGTCAGCGGTTCGTTTTCCTTCTGCACCGCCTCTCGCCAGCGGCGAATACTGTTTTCCGTGCGCATGTCGCGCATAGCCAGCCCCTGTTCGACGGCGGCCTGTTCCGCGCCGCGACCAGCCAGCAGACAGTTGGTCTCTCTTCCGCACAGAGCGTGAGCCAGCAGAATGGGGTTTTTGACATTTTCAACGCTCATCACGCCGCCCATCCGCAGCGTATTTCCATCCATATACGCGGCGTCCAACATGACGCGCCCGGTTTTATCCGGCAATCCACCAAAGCCCACGGAGGTATAGGCGGGGTCGTCCTCCACGCGCATGATGGCGTGGACGGCCGCATCGCCAGCGGAGGCTCCATCCCTGAGCATCCCACAGGCCTCGTACAGCCCGGCGGCACACATTTTCCAGGTTCCGATGATGGCGTACATCGTCTGCTTCCTCCCGCGTTTCAGATGCTCTCGCGCACAGCGGCTACATAAGCGCAGTCCGTCATATCGAAACGATCCTCCGGCGGGTACAGCGCGCCGCCGTAATAAATGCTGCGGTTGTTAGCTACCGACGTGTCCGGCATACTTTTGTGCCGCGCCAGGTGTATCTGCGTACAGCCCGTTGTCTGAACCACGCGGCGCACGTTTTCCAGCGTAATGCCTGCGCCGGGCAGGATCTCAATCGCGCCGTCTACAAAGCGGATCATTTCAGCGATGGTGTCCAGTGCAAAGAAAACGTCGCTGGCCTGTCCGCTGGTCAGGACGCGCGTTACGCCCAGACGGATCAGGCTATCCAGCGCACGCTTCCAGTCCGGCGTTACGTCCAGCGCACGATGAAACACCGCCGGCTTTCCCTGGCACAGCGATACCATTTCGCGCGTCCGCTTTTCGTCCACCGTGCCGTCTTCATGCAGGAAGCCAAAGACCAGCCCGTCCGCACCGCCCAGCAGCAGGGCGTGTGCGTCCGCTTTTGCCGTTTCGAACTCGACGTCCGTATAGCAAAAGCCGCCCGCACGAGGACGCACCATGGTCATGACGGGAATGGAGACATACCGTTTGACCACTTCCAGCATGCCGATAGACGGCGTCAGCCCGCCCTGAAAGAGATTGGAATTCAGTTCTACACGATCCGCGCCGCCTTTTTCGGCCTGAATGACGTCATCGGCGGAACCGCAACAGATTTCCATGAGGATTCGTGACATCTGTCGTTCACTCCCCGGTGAGTAGTAGTTTGGTCGTTTTTCAAAGCTGTCGTATGATTCGTCATGTCGTCAGGTTGTTTAATGCTCAAATTCGTTCGTTCACAATTTTATCACAATCAGTATAACATGGGTCTCTTTCCTGTGTCAATTGTGATTTGTTATAAAACATAATGTTCATCGTTCATTATGAAACAAAACTAAAAAACAGGATAATGAACAGTTTCTTTTGAATGAATGTTGGGAGGAGTCCTCTGCAAGGCTATATTTTCCTGAATTGAATCGTCTATATAAATGAAAGAGGGTAGCGTCCAGTGGCCACGGCTCAAACAACATGACCTTGAAAGAGATCGCCGGAGCGCTGAACATTTCGCAGCCGTCCGTATCCCGAAGGATGAGCCACGCAAAAAAACAGCTCAGGAGTCTGCTGAAAGAGGAAGTACTGTGAAAAAGAGTTTTCATCAAAGCGTTCAGCGCGCTATGGACAGTTGTTTCTCCGGCGTGCAGGCCGATCTCTTTCTTGCGCAGAAGATCATCAACGACAAGGAGGAAAAGCCGGTGAAACGAAAACTGACCCTTGCCACCGTCCTGGTAACGCTGCTGATCATGCTGGCGGTCACGGCGCTGGCCATGGGGGTCTATGAAGCAACAAAGCCCGCCATAGATCAAAGCGCGCCGCTGCTGCTTGGTGAGGATTGTGGGCTGGACAATAAGCTGTGCTTTGTGGAAGTGCTGCGGGCATACGGGATCGTTGCAAACGACGATGAGCAGCTGGCGTTGTGCGTGTATCCTTCGGTTTCAGACAGCCGTCGTGAAGAAGCCGCTTCGATTTTGATTGATCGCATCTATGGCGACTTGATGCGTGAGCAGCTGGATCCCACCATTCTTCAGCCTGAGGAATACAACACTCCTGGTCTGGAAACCGTATTTACTGTTTTTTACCGCAGCGTTTCCCCGGATGCGGATCAGGCCGTCATTTCCGCCGAGTTTGAAAAATGGTTTGCGGAAAGCAACCTGTTTGAACCCGCCGGGGAAGCTGCGACATACCAGCGATCTGAAAAGGCCACCGAGGAATACGTCCGTCAACTCTGCCTGAGCGAACTGTCTGAAATCCACAGTTTCAGCAAAAAAGAGCGGCAGGCGACAGAGATTACAATCCGCTTTGACGATGAGGCTGGCTTGTGGATCGCCGATTTCTTCGTGGAGGCGGAGCAGTTGAGACCCGCGCTGCGGGCGGAATGGGGCGAAAGCTATTTCGACCCGGCGCAAAATGCCTATCATTGGACAAAGCTCTTTCTTGCAAGCGGAGAGAGAACCGACGCTTCCAGCGTGGAAGAATACGAATGGAGTCAGCTGATTCCGCGGGCGGCCTATCCGCACTGGAAGGACTGGGAGTCGGGTTTACGGGCTTTCCTGTACTGTTCCACCGAGGAGAGAGCCGAATTCTGCGCGGCTTACAAGCCCGTTGTCGACGCCTTCCTGGACCGGCGTCCGGATATCAAATAGTATTTTCTGGATACCCAATCGGGATATGCCGATCGGTACAGCCAAACCATCTACGACATCACCTGTCAGACATACGGTATTCCCGATGAAGGCAGCATCCCCGAAGAAGAAGCTCTTCGTATTGCTCAGGCGGCTTATCTGAATTCCGGATTGGAAGGCGTAACGCAGGAAATGCTGCAGAAGCGCTGCCTGACCTCTGCGCTCTTCACCGTCACCGAGCCGTCCAGGCCGATCTGGAAGGTAAGGATCACGGCGGCGCCCCATAGCGGAGCGTGGAGCATTGAAGATCATCACAACGGATACCGGGTTGTGATCGACGCTGCGTCCGGCGCGATTCTGGAAGAAGGCGAGCTTTACGGCTCCACACCGGGGATGAGCGTTCTGGAATCCGCCCTTTGGCATTACTGAGCCTCAGGCATGAAAGAAGGCGTTTCCATTGGCGCTTGGTATCACCCCTGATGGAGTATTTGGCTCCAACACTGATACCACAGTCCGTAACTTTCAAAGCGCTAATGGATTGACTGTGAATGGGCTGGCGGGAACGAACACTTTGAAAAAACTTTGGGATGCCGCCGGAGACACTGTTTCAAGTAATGGATTCTGATATTCTTCGTATAGTCTTCAATTGTAGCCTTCAAATGATCCGAACTATAATGGACCTATTTTCTTTCCTCATGGCGAGAGCGGCGGTTCAAAACGCTCTCGGCGGTTCAAAATTCCAAAAAATGAACCGCCCGTCCGTCCTCTCGGCAAGGGGCCGCGCAGTATCATTATGTCCGTATAGACACATAGTAAGTATCAGCTTTTGATACAAAGGCTGGTACTTTTCTTTTACCCCCATGGCGGCTCAAAAGCCCTTATGGCAAAGGGTTTTCAGACATTTTCTTGAGAAGGTATCCCGATACAATCATCATTCCGATCATGCAAACAGGCGTGGAAGGCAAAATCGCTTTCCGCGCCTGTATTTTTTACCCCGCTGCGGTCAAAAGGTCGTGTTTTTAAGT